>Ga0209382_10004294_pt1 | contig 19115 bp, 17 predicted proteins | sample SoiMetdeltSBSDD5_FD_187599 | JGI IMG/M metagenome (GOLD analysis project Ga0209382, IMG submission 187599) | Bulk soil microbial communities from a Populus tree surrounding site in Tennessee, USA - Soil MetaG P. deltoides SBSDD5 (SPAdes) (version 2) | ecosystem: Environmental > Terrestrial >... | reverse complement strand
GGCGATCACCTGGCCCGGCTGAACGCGATCGCCCTCCCGCACGGTGATCTCCCGGATGCGCCCCGACGTCTTGGCGGCCACCGCGGCGTCGTCGCCCTCAATGCGTCCGCTCACCGCCACCACGCCAGGCGGCAGCCGCGGCGGCGCCAGCACGAACCGCCAGAGCGCCAGGCCCGCGAGCGCGAGCAGCACCACGATCGCGACGACGGCGAGCCGGCCACGGCGCGTGCTCATGTCCGGCGGCTCGCGCCCGCGCGCTCGGCGGCGAGCCCGTGGGAGAGCAGGTCCTGGATGTGCTTCACGTACGCAGCGGCGTCGGGCGGTCGGATGGCCGGGCGGCGGGTGGTCAGCACCCGCTGGCGGAAGCGCGTGGTGCCGAAGAAGAAGACGAGGCTGCCGACGAGGCTCAGGTGCGTGAGCAGCGGATCGACCGGCCGCAGATCACCGTCGCGCACGCCACGGGCGACGATGCGCTGCACGGCGCCGAGAATGCGCGCCGGCTGGTCGATGACGGCCGGATCGAAGTGCGTGCCGCCCGCGACCACCTCGCGCAGCATCATCGCGCAGAAGTGCGGGTGACGGCGCGTCGCCATCTCGCCCACGAGCGCGACCAGCTCGCGAAGCACGTCGGGCGCCGGCTTGGTGGAGGCGGCGAGGCGCTCAACGCCGGCCACGATCTCCCCGAACGTGGCCGTCACGATGGCCAGGTAGAGATTGCGCTTGCCGTCGAAGTGGTAGCTGATCATCGCCTTGTTCACGCGAGCACGGGCCGCGATCGCGGCCACGGAGACGCCGTCGTACCCGCGCTCGGCGAAGAGCTCGGCGCCGGCAGCCAGCAGGGCCTCCCGCGTGGCGGCGGCATCGCGGCGGCGGCCGCGCGCGGCGCCGAGGGCGGCGGAGGGTTTCGGGAGCGGGCTTCGCATCTCTATCAACCAAACGTATGGTTAATAACTTTCGCGCTCGCGTCAAGCCCCCGTATGCTGCGAGGCATGCCGACCGTCATGTCGCATGCCGTCGTCGCGGTGACGCTCGGCACGCTGACGTCGTTCCCGCGACGTCGCGTGGCCTTCTGGCTCACGTCCGCGATCCTGCCGGTGCTTCCCGACCTGGACGTCTTCGGGGGCGCGCTCGGCATCGCGTTCCAGTCGGGCTGGGGACACCGCGGCGTGTCGCACTCGTTCGCGGCGGCGGCCGTGATCGGCGCGGCGGCCGCATTCCTGCTGCGCCGCCGGCTTGGCGCGCCCCTGGCGCCGCTCGCCGTCTACTTCGCCGCGATCACCGCGTCCCACGGTGTGCTCGACGCCCTGACGAACGGCGGGCCGGGGGTGGCCTTCTTCGCGCCCTTCGACCGAACGCGCTACTTCTTCCCCTGGCGGCCCATCCCCGTTTCGCCGCTGGCGTCCAGTTTCTTCAGCGAGTGGGGGTGGCGGGTGTTCACCGCCGAGCTCGCGATGCTCTGGCTGCCGGCCGGGTTGGCGGCGCTGGTCGCTCGGTTCTTCCGGCGGCGCTGAGCCGGCGCAAGAGGATCATCGACCGTGGCGCCGCTGGGGCTCAGCCACCGGCCAGCGCCGCCCAGACGCGTGCCGGCGTCATCGGCAGGTCGAGATGCCGCACGCCGCGCGTGGCGAGGGCGTCGAGCACGGCGTTGATCGCAGCGGGCAGCGCGCCGGCCACGCCGGATTCGCCGGCGCCCTTCACGCCGAGCGGATTGGTCGTGCACGGCACCACATGGTGGTCGACGCGCAGCGCCGGCAGGTCGCCGGCGCGCGGAACCATGTAGTCCATGAACGACGCGGTCAGGAGCTGGCCGGTCTCGCCGTAGACGATCTGCTCGCCGAGCACCTGGCCGAGCCCCTGCGCGACGCCGCCGTGGATCTGGCCCTCGACGATCACCGGATGCGCGAGCAGGCCGACGTCGTCCACCGCCGTGTAGCCCACCACGCGCACGGCGCCCGTGCCCGGCTCGACCTCGACCTCGGCGACGTGGCAGCCGTTCGGAAACGTCATCTGCGGCGACACGAACTTCTCGGTGGCGTCGAGGCCGCCCGGCGTCTGCCGTGCGAGCTCGAGGATGCCGATGGCGCGATCGGTGCCCTTCACGCGGAACCGGCCGCCGGAAAACTCCACGTCGAACGGCGCCGCCTCGAAGCGCTCGGCGGCCAGGCGCCGTCCCTTGTCGATGGCGCTATCGCAGGCGAGCGTCATCGCGCTGCCCGCCATCATCAGCGAGCGCGACGCCACGCTCGGCGTGCCCGCCGGCACCTCGTCGCTGTCGCCCTCGATCAGCCGCACCGCGGCGACGTCGACGCCGAGCTGCGCGGCGATGAGCCGCGGATAGGTGGAGAGATGTCCCTGCCCCATCGCCTGCACGCCGGTGCGCACCGCGACGGTGCCGTCCGCCTCGAATCGTAGATCGACCGTCTCGTCGAGGATCCCGCCCGCGACCTCGAGGAAGCAGCAGAGCCCGATCCCGCGGAGCCGGCCCGCGCGCTCCGAGATGGCCCGGCGCGCCGGAAAGTTCTTCCAGTCGGCGAGCGCCAGCGCCTTGTCGAGCACGGCCGCGAACTCGCCGCTGTCGTACACCTGGCCGTTGACGGCGCGGTACGGCATGGCCGACGGCGCGATGAAGTTGCGTCGCCGCAGGTCCACGCGGTCGATCCCCGTCGCACGCGCGGTACCGTCGAGCAGCCGCTCGATCAGCATGAAGGCTTCGGGCCGGCCGGCGCCACGATACGGGCCGAGCGGCGCCGTGTTGGTGAGCACCATCTTGACGTCGATCTGGATGGCCGGGATCGCGTAGACGCTGGAGAGGCAGTTCTTCGTGTTGCTGGTGGCAAAGATGGCCGAGAACGTCGACGTGTAGGCGCCGATGCCGACGAACGTGCGCACGCGGAGCGCGACGATGCGGCCCTCGGCGTCGACGGCGAGCTCGCCCTCGAGCACCCCGTCGCGACCGGCGGTATCGGCCAGAAAGCTCTCGAGCCGCGTGGCGCACCAGCGCACGGGCCGACCGACGCGGCGTGCCGCGTAGAGCAGCGCGGCGTATTCCGCGTATGTCTGCGTCTTCATGCCGAAGCCGCCGCCGACGTCGTAGGTCAGCACGCGGACCTGCGCCGGCGGGACCTTGAAGACGAACTCGGCGAGCATGCGACGCACGATCGCCACGCCCTGCGTGCCGGCGATGAGCGTGTAGCGTCCCCGGGCGGCGTCCCACTGCCCGATCGCGGCGCGCGGCTCGAGCGCGGCGGGGGCCAGCCGCGTGTCGAGCATGCGGACGCGCTCGACGTGTGTCGCGCGCCCGAAGGCGGCGTCCACCGCGGCCGCGTCGCCATCGGTCCAGTCCAGCGCGACATTGCCCGGCGCCTCCAGCCAGATGGCCGGCGCGCCCGGCGCCAGCGCCCGCTCGACGTCGGGCAGCGACGGCAGCTCGACGACGTCGACGCTGATCGCCTCGGCCGCATCGCGCGCCTGCGCGGCCGTCTCGGCGACCACGATCGCCACCGGCTCGCCGACGTAGCGCACCCGATCGATCGCCAGCGCCGGCATGCTGGCGGCGAACATCGGCCGGCCGCTGCGGCCCGGCAGCGCCACCGCGGGCGGGATGGCGCCAAGGCCGTCGGCGGCGAGCTCGGCGCCCGTGAAGACACCGAGGACACCGGGCAGCGCGCGGGCGCGCGACGCGTCCACGGCGCGCAGCGCACCGTGGCTCACCTGCGCGCGGACGAACGCGGCATGGACCTGACCCGGCACGGCCACGTCGTCGGTGAAGCGGCCGCGCCCGGTGAGGAGGGGCGCGTCCTCGCTCCGCAGGGCGTCACGATCACTGCCGAACCGCGACAGGCTCTCGGTCAACGTCGCCTCCGGCGCCGGCGCATTGACAGCGCGCCGACGCGCCGAGTATAAGCGCTGTGCACGCACCCGGGCCCGGACGGCCGGGACAGCGCACTCACCGAGGAGGGCGTGATGCTCACTTTCCCGCGACGTCTGCTGGCGCTCCTGCTGCTCGCCGTGGTGGCCGGTGTCGCCGGTGCGCAGGCGCAGGGCGAGCCGATCAAGATCGGGTTCCTCATTCCGCTCACGGGACCGCTCGCGACGCCCGGTCAAGACATGCGCGACGGCTTCGGCCTCTTCTGGGAGCAGGCGAATCATCAGATCGCCGGCCGCAAGGTCCAGGTGATCACCGCGGACACGACGTGTAATCCCGACCAGGCCCTGACGCAGGCCCGCCGGGTCGTGCACCAGGAAAAGGTGCACTTCATGGTCGGGCCGCTCTGCGGCCACGAGGGCCCGGCGGTGGCGCAGGTGAGCAAGGAGACCGGCGTGCCGCTCCTGATGGACACGGCCGGCGCCGACACGGTGACGAAGTGGGATCGCACCCCCACGGTGGTGCGGACGGCGGTGTCGGCCAGCCAGATCGGCCATCCCTGGGGCGACTACATGTACAAGGAGCTCGGCCTCCGCAACGTGACCTTCATCGGCCAGGACTACACGTGGGGCCACGAGGTGACGCTCGGCGCCGTGAGGACGTTCACCGAGCTCGGCGGCAAGGTGGCGAAGATCATCTGGAACCCCATCGGCACACGCGACTATGGCCCGACCATCGCCGCCATTCCCGCCGACACCGACGGCGTGTCGGCGGTCGTCGTCGGCGTCGACCGGGTGCGCCTCTTCGAGGCGTGGTTCAACTTCGGGATGGACAAGAAGAAGAAGATCTACGGCAGCTACTGGATGCACCAGGACGCGCTGCCGCAGATGGACGACCGCGCGGTCGGGCTCATCGGCAACTCGCTCCACTACGCGACGGGACTCGACACGCCGGAGAACCGCGCGTTCACCGAGGCCTTCGCGCGCAAGTACAAGCGGCTCCCCTCGTGGTTCGCCGAGTCCGCCTACACGACGGGACTCTGGACGAAGACGGCGGTGGAGGCGATCGGCGGCAAGGTCGAGGATCGCGCGGCGTTCCTCAAGGCCGTGCGCAGCGCGAAGATCAAGGCGCCGCGCGGGCCGCTGCGCCTGGACGAGTACGACAACCCGGTGCAGAACGTGTACGTCTCGAAGATCCAGAAGATCAAGCATCCCGTGCTGGGCGAGGTCCTCACCAACGTGCCCGTGAAGACGTACCCGGCCGTGTCGCAGTTCTGGACCTGGAAGCCGGAGGAGTTCCTCAAGCGAGGACCGTACCAGCGGTAGCCCGGGCGCGAGCGAGGTGACGACGAGCGCCATACTACAAGCGATCAACGGCACCTCGCTCGCTGCGCTCCTGTTTCTCGTCGCCAGCGGCTTCACGGTCACCTTCGGGCTCATGCGCGTCGTGAACATGGCGTACGGCGCGTATTACCTGCTCGGCGGGTACGTGGGGCTGTCCATCATGCAGGCGACCGGCAGCTTCGCGCTGGCCGTCGTCGGCGGCGGCGCGGCGGTCACCGTCTTCGGCTACCTGGTCGATCGCTTCCTCATCCAGCACATTGGGCAGAACCACCTGGCGCAGGTGCTGCTCACGGTGGGCATCGCGTTCGTCGTCGGCGACGTGGCGCTCAAGATCTGGGGCGGCGACTCGCTGAAGGTCCCGGTCCCGGTGTCGCTGCGCGGCGCCATGGAGCTGCCGGGCGGGATGATCTATCCCACGTTTCGGTTCCTCCTCATCTTCTTCGGCGCCGCCATCGCCGGCACGCTGTGGCTGCTCTACACCCGCACGCAGATCGGCGCCGTCGTGCGCGCGGGAGTCGACGATCGCGAGCAGGTGTCGGCGACCGGCATCAACGTGGATCGCCTGTTCGTCATGGTCTCCGCGCTCGCGTCGTTCCTGGCCGGCATGGCCGGCGTGGTCGGCGGCGCCTTCCTCACGCTCTATCCCGGCGCCGAATGGGAGATCCTCATCGTCGCGCTGGTCGTCGTCATCGTCGGCGGACTCGGCAGCCTGGGCGGCGCCATGATCGGCGCCCTCGTCGTCGGCCTCCTCGACGCCTACGGCCGCTGGCTCCTGCCCGAGTTCTCCTACTTCGTGCTCTTTGGCCCGATGGCCGTCCTGCTGCTGTTCCGCCCGCAGGGCATCGCCGGCCGGGAGGCCTGAGCGTGCGCGGCGCCCGTCTCGCGCTCGCCGCGGCCGTCGTGGTCGCGGCCGCGGCGCTGCCGTTCGTCGCCGGGCCGTTCTGGATGGGGCTCGTCACCCAGATGATCGTATTCGGCCTGCTCGCGCTCTCGGTGGATCTTCTGCTCGGGCACGCGGGCCTCTTCTCGATCTGCCACGGCTCCTTCTTCGCGGTGGCCGCGTACACGACGGCGATTCTGCACGTGCGCCACGGGGCGCCGACCCTGCTGGCGGCGCCGGCCGGCTTGCTGGCCGGCACCCTGCTGGGCCTCGTCTTCGGCCTCGCCGTGCGCACGCGCGGGGTCTACTTCATCCTGATCACGATCGCCTTCGGCTACGTCGTCTGGGGCGTGGCGCACCGCTGGTCGTCGTTCACGGGGGGCGACAACGGCGTCACCAACGTGCCGTTTCCCGCCGTCGCCGGCATGCGCGTGGAGTCGCACACGGAGTACTACTATCTGGCCCTCGGCGTGGCCGCGCTGTGCGCGCTCGGGTACCGCGTGCTGATCCGCTCGCCGTTCGGGCTCGCGCTGCGCGGAATCAAGGGCAGCGAGAGCCGCATGCGGACGCTCGGCTTCGACTCGAACCGTCACCTCTACGCCGCCTTCGTGCTGTCGGCGGCCCTGGCGAGCCTGGCCGGCGTGCTCTACGTGTACTACAACCGCTTCGTCAACCCGGTCGCCGCGTCGTTTCCGGTGTCCGTCGAGGCCGCGCTGATGGCCATCGTGGGCGGCTCGGGCACGATCGTCGGCCCGTTCATCGGCTCCGCCATCATCCTCGGCCTGCGCAACTGGGTGTCGAGCTTCTTCGAGCTCTACGCGGCCATCATGGGTATCGTGTTCATCGCGGCCGTGCTGTGGGTGCCGGAGGGGCTGGTCGGGCTCGCGGCGCGCGTGCGGGGCCGGGCGGCGCGCGCGTGACGGCGGCCGTCGAGATCGCCGAGGTCGTGAAGGAGTTCGGCGGCCTGCGGGCCGTCGACCGCGTGTCGCTGCGCGTGGCCGCCGGCGAGCGGCGCGTGCTGATCGGCCCGAACGGCGCCGGCAAGACGACGCTCTTCCACTGCATCACGGGCACGCTGCCGCCGACGACCGGCCGCATCGCCTTCTTCGGTCAGGACGTCACGCGCCTGCCCGAGCACCGCCGCACCGCGCTCGGCATGGGCCGCACCTTCCAGATCTCCAACGTCATCGCCGACCTCACGTGCCTCGAGAACCTGATGCTGGCCGCCATCGGGACCGACGGTCGCAAGTGGGTCCTGCACCGACCGATGGTGGTCTTCGCCGACGTGCGGGAGCGCGCGCTCGCCGGGCTCGAGCTCATCGGCCTCGGCCACCGTGCCGATGAGACGCCGCGCCGGCTTTCGTACGGCGAGCGGCGGCAGCTCGAGCTGGCGCTGGCGCTCACCGCGCGGCCCCGGGTGCTCTTCCTCGACGAGCCGTGCGCCGGCCTGTCGCCGAGCGAGCGCGTGCGCATCTCGAAGCTCATCACCGACCTGCCGCGCGACCTGACGGTCTTGATGATCGAGCACGACATGGACGTCGCCCTGGGCCTCGCCGATCGCGTCACCGTGCTGCACCAGGGACGCGTCATCCTCGAGGGCACGCCGGGCGAGGTGCAGACCAACGCCGAGGTGCGCGAGGTGTACTTCGGCCATGGCTGAGCCGCTGCTCTCGGTGCGGGAGATCCACACGTACTACGGCGACTCCTACGTCCTGCAGGGCGTGAGCCTCGACGTCCCTGCCGGAACCATCGTGGCCATCCTCGGTCGTAACGGCATGGGCAAGACCACGCTCATCCGCTCGGTGGCGGGCCTCACGCCGCCGCGCCGGGGCGACGTGATCTTCAAGGGCCGCTCGCAGCGCGGCCGCCCGCCGTACGCCATCGCCCACGAGGGCATGGCCATCGTGCCGCAGGGCCGGCGCATCTTCCGCTCGCTCAGCGTGCGCGAGAATCTGCTGCTGCCCACGAGTCGCCTGGCGCGGCCGTCGCGTCGGTCATCGGGCACCGTCGCGCGCACGCGCTGGGATCTCGACGGCGTCCTGGCGGAGTTTCCGCAGCTCGCGGCGCGCATCGCGCACCCGGGTGGCGCGCTGTCCGGCGGCGAGCAGCAGATGCTGGCGGTCGGCCGGGCGCTGATGGCGAACCCCGACCTCATCCTCATGGACGAGCCGTCCGAAGGCCTCGCGCCGCGGCTCGTGCAGCAGATCGAATCGATCATGAAGCGGCTGCGCGGGCACGGCCACGCCGTCCTGCTCGTCGAGCAGAATTTCGCGCTGGCCATGGCCGTGGCCGATCACGTTCACGTCGTCGCGGCGGGGCGCCTCGTCTTCGGCGGCACCCCGCGCGAGCTGGAGGCGGCGCCCGCGGTGCTCGACCAGCATCTCGGCCTCGCCGGAAAGGCAGGTCCCCGATGGCCACACACCACACGCTGAATCCCACGCCCGAGACCGTGCACTGGGGCTACTTCGACGCCGCGATCCCGGCGAAGCTGACCGTCGACTCCGGCGACACCGTCGTCGTCGACACCGTGTCGGGCGGCCGCCGCGAGCTCGGCGACGATCTCTCACGCCTCACGCCGATCCACCGCGAGATCGCCGAGAAGGTCACGCAGGGGCCCGGCCCGCACATCCTCACCGGGCCCATCGCCGTGCGCGGGGCCGAGCCGGGCGACACGCTCGAGGTGAAGATCCAGGCGCTCGAGCTGACAGTGGACTGGGGCTGGAACATCATCCGCCCGCTGCGCGGCACGCTGCCGGAGGACTTCCCGCGTCTGCGCCGCACGGTCTTTCCGCTCGATCGCACGAAGATGACGGCGACGCTGCCCTGGGGCCCGGTCATTCCGCTCCGTCCCTTCTTCGGCATCATGGCCACCGCACCGCGGCCGGAGTACGGCCTGTGCTCGAGCGTCGAGCCACGCGAGTTCGGCGGGAACATCGACTGCAAGGAGTTCGTGCCCGGCACCTCGCTCTTCCTCCCCGTGTTCGTGCCGGGCGCCAACTTCTCAACCGGCGACGGCCACGCCGTGCAGGGCGACGGCGAGGTCTGCCTGACGGCGCTCGAGACGTGCCTGCGCGGCACGCTGCAGCTGGTCGTCCACAAGCGGATGGGCCTCACTTTCCCGCGCGCGGTGACGCCCACGCACTACATCACGATGGGATTCGATCCCGACCTCGACGACGCCGCCCGCCAGGCGCTCCGCGACATGATCGCCTGGCTCGTCCAGCTGAAGCGCTGGACGGCCGAGGAGGCGTACGTCTTCTGCAGCCTCGCCTGCGACCTGCACGTCACCCAGCTCGTCGACGGCAACAAGGGCATCCACGCAATGGTGAGTCGCGAGCTGCTGGGACGATAGCGGGCGGCGATCAGCGCGGCGAGCCGCATGCGCTAGAATCCGTTGGTGTGACCGACGTATCGATCTCCCCCGCTCGCCGCTGGGCGATCACGCTGTCCGTGATGATGGTCACGGTCATGCAGGTGCTCGACACCAGCGTGACGAACGTCGCCCTGCCGCACATGCAGGGCTCGATGTCGGCGGGCATCGAAGAGATGTCGTGGGTGGTGACCTCGTACCTCGCGGCCAACGCCGTCGCGATTCCCGCCACCGGCTGGCTCTCCGCGCGTTTCGGCCGCCGCCGCTTCTTCCTGATCTGCACGGTGCTGTTCACCGCGAGCTCGTTTCTGTCGGGCATCGCACCGAATCTCGAGACGCTGGTGGCCATGCGCGTGTTCCAGGGGCTCGGCGGCGGCCCCGTGATCCCGATGGCGCAGGCGATCATGTGGGAGATCTTTCCGCTGCGGCAGCGCGGCACGGCCATGGCCGTATGGGGCATCGGCATCATGCTGGCGCCGATCCTCGGCCCCACCCTCGGCGGCTGGATCGCCGACAACTGGTCGTGGCGCTGGATCTTCTACATCAACCTGCCGATCGGCGTGCTCGGCTTTCTGATGGTCAGCGCGTTCCTCTTCGACTCGCCGTTCGTGCGGAAGCCGAGCCGGATCGACGCCGTCGGCCTCGTGCTCATGATCCTCGGGTTCGGCTTCCTCCAGCTCGGTCTCGACCTCGGCGAGAAGGCGGACTGGTTCGACTCGAATCACATCGTGGCGCTGTTCGTGCTGGGCGTCTGCGCGCTGGCCGGCTTCGTCATGCGCGAGCTGATGACGCCGGAGCCGATCCTCGACCTGAGCGTCTTCAACGATCGCAACTTCGCCGTGGGCACGATCTGCATCGCACTGGTGGGCCTCGGCTTCAACTCGAGCATGCTGCTGGTGGCGCTCTACACGCAGAAGATGCTCGCGTACGACGCGTGGAACGCGGGCCTCGTGCTGGCGCCCGGGGGCCTCGGCACCATGATGGCGCTCATGGTCTCCGGCCGGCTCGTGTCGCGCATGGATCAGCGGATCATGCTGGCCGGCGGCTGCCTGCTGAACTTCGTCGCCACCACCCTCATGACGCACGTCACCCTCGGCATCGATTACTGGGCGCTGGCCTGGCCGCGCTTCATGCAGGGCATCGCGATGGGCTTCATCTTCGTGCCGCTCCAGACGCTGACGCTGGCCACCATCCGTCTCGAGCGTCTCGGCAACGCCACCGCCGCCTACAACGTGGTGCGCAACATCGGCGGCAGCGTCGGGGTGGCGGTGGCGGCCTCCCTGCTGGTCCGACGCAGCCAGGAGCACCAGTCACGACTGGTCGCCCACGTGGACGTGTGGAGCGCGGAGACCACCCGCCACCTCCAGGAATGGACCGAGCACTTCATGACCCAGGGCGCGGACTCGTTCACGGCGGGCCGCCGGGCTCTGGCCATGCTCTACCGCCGCACGGCCGAGCAGGCGCAGGTGCTCGCTTACGCCGACGACTTCTGGCTGATCTCGATCATCTTCCTCTCCATCCTGCCGCTGCTGCCGCTCATGCGGCGTGTCCACGCCGAGCAGAACGAGCGCGCCCGGGCGGGCTCGGGGCGGGTGGAGCCGCTGCCCGTCCCGGAGGAGTGAGGCCTCGGGCGGCTACCGCAGGCCGTAGAACCTCAGCGCGCCGCCCGCGAGGATCTCGCGCTTGGTGGCCGCCGACAGCTCTGGCCGATCGGCAATCAGCTTGGGCGCGCCGGGGAAGAAGCCGTCCGGATGCGGATAGTCGGTGGCCCAGAGGATCTTGTGCGGACCGATGAAGTCGGCGAGCACGCTCAGACTCCGCTCGACGGGCTCGAAGGAGATCCAGCAGTTGCGCTGGAAGAGCTCGCTCGGCCGCATCGAGAGCCCGGAGTCGTTGAAGCCCTTGTCGTCGAAGTGGCGGTCCATCCGATCGAGCCACGGCGCGATCCAGCCGCCCCCGCTCTCCATGAAGCCGATGCGCACGCGCGGGAAGCGGTCGCACACGCCGCTCCAGATGACGCTCATGGCCGCCAGCATCATTTCCATCGTGTGCGAGATGATGTGGCGCGCGCCGCGTGTCTCGAAGCGGTCGACGCCGACCTGCGGCATGCCGCCGCTGGCGCCCTCGTGCAGGCCGATCGCCATGTCGAGCTCCTGCACCTCGGTCCAGAACGGCGTGTAATCGGGATGGTGGAGCATGCGCCCGTTGTACGGGTTGGGCCGCAGGAAGCCGGCGCGCATACCGAGATGCTTGCGCGCAAAGCGCATCTCCTCGATGGCCGCGTCGATCGACTGCATCGGCAGCATGGCGACCCCGAACAGACGGTCCGGATACGGCCGGCAATAGTCGGCGAGCCAGCGATTGTAGGCGCGGCACACCGCCGCCGCGAGCGTCGGATCCTTGATGGCGCCGGCGAAGAGGCCGACGCTCGGATAGAGGAACGCAGCGTCGATGCCGTCCAGATCCATGTCCGGAATGCGCGCGTGCGGATCGAAGCCGCCCTTGCGGCCATCGATGTACTGCATCGTCTCCTCTTCGACGTCGCCCTGACGGGCGCCGATGGCGCCGATGACGCCAAAGCCCTTCTGGCTGCCGAGCACCTGTCCCTCGACGTCCAGGCGCTCCTTGCCATCGGTGTCGCGGACGATGCGCGGCGCCCGATCGCGGAAGGCGGGGTCGATGTACTTGTCCCAGATGTCGATCGGCTCGAGGACGTGACCGTCAGCGTCGATGACGTGATAGGTCCGGGACATGGGGACCTCCTCGTGGGCGGTGGCGACGATGAGAGCACCCGCGCCTGCCGTCGTCAAGGCCGGCCGGCCAGCTGCGCCCGCGTCAGGGCGCCGGCCGCGCGGCGCGGATCGCCCGCCACACGCGCTCCGGCGTGACGGGCATCTCGACGTGCTCGACGCCGAGCTCGGCCAGGGCGTCGACCACCGCGTTGACGACGGCGCCGAGCGCGGGCGTCGTGCCGCCCTCGCCGCCGCCGCGGAGCCCGAGCGGGTTGGTCGTGGACGGCACCTCGCTCAGCTCGGTCGTGAACGGCGGAAGCGCGTCCGCGCGCGGGAGCGCGTACTCCATGAGCGTCGCCGACGTCAGCTGCCCGGTGTCGCGATCGTAGTCGCACCGCTCCCACAGCGCCTGGCCGATGCCGGCCGCGATGCCGCCGTGCGTCTGGCCGTGGAGAATGAGCGGGTTGACGGCGCGGCCAACATCGTCGACGGACGTCCAGCGCACGACATCCACCACGCCGGTCTCCGGATCGATCTCGACCTCGCACACCGCGCAGCCGTAGGGAAACGACGGCACGCTGTCGGTGCGGTCGCCCTCACCGGCCAGCGGTCCACCGAGGCCCTCTGGCACGTCGTCGCGCAGCGCCGCCGCCGCCGCGTCGAAGAGATCCACCGAGCGATCGGTCCCCTTCACCGTGAAGCGTCGGTGGCCGAACTCGACGTCGACCGGCGCCGCCTCGAGGAGCCACGCGGCCAGGCGTGTGCCACGCTCGACGATCTGGTCGCAGGCCGTGGCCAGGACGACGCCGGCCTGGCGCATCGACCGCCCGGAGTGCGAGCCGCCGCCCACGCGCGCGATGTCGCTGTCGCCGGTGTGCAGGCGCACCTGCGAGTGCTCGACGCCGAGCCACTCCACGAGCAGCTGGGCGAAGCTCGTCTCGTGCCCCTGGCCCGAGGACAGCGTGCCGATCACGACGTCGATCTGCTGATCGGGCCGCACGGTGATCTCCGCGCGCTCGCGCGGCGCGCCGGTGTTGAGCTCGATGTAGTTCGCGACGCCGATGCCGCGGTAGCGGCCGCGCCGCCGCGCGTCGGTGCGGCGGGACGCGAAGCCTGTCCAGTCGGCGAGCGCCAGCGCGCGCTCCTGCGCCGCGGCATAGTCGCCGCTGTCGTAGACGAGGCCGACCGGATTGCGGTGCGGCATCGCGCCGACGGGCACGAGGTTGCGGCGGCGCAGCTCGACGCGATCGAAGCCGTGACGGCGCGCGGCCAGGTCGATCAGCCGCTCGATCACGTACATGACCTCCGGACGACCGGCGCTGCGATACGGATACGTCGGTGACGTGTGGCTGAGCACGGCGCGCCCCCGCACGTGCGCGACGGGAATGCGATAGACGCTCGGCAGCACGCCCATGCCCTTGTTGAGCGGGATGAACGAGACGGCGTGCGCGCCGATGTTGCTCGTGTTGACGGCGCGCAGCGCGAGAAAGTGTCCGCCCGCGTCGAGCGCGAGCTCCGCGTGCGAGGCCAGGTCCCGTGCGTGGAAGTCGGTGAGCAGAGCCTCGCAGCGGTCGCACGTCCACTTCACCGGCCGGCCCAGCCGCCGCGCCGCCCAGGCCACGAGCGGGAATTCGGGATAGCACGCGTTGCGCGGACCGTAGTTGCCGCCGACGTCGCGCGCGACCACGCGGACGGCGCTGCTCGGCACGCCGAGCGCGGTGGCGACGTCGTGCTTGATGCGCTGGGAGCCGCCCGAGCCGGCGTGGACGGTGTAACGGCCGGTGGCCTCGTCATAGGCGGCGACGACGGCGCGCGGCTCCAGCGGCACGCCGGTCACACGGTTCACCTGGGTCTCCAGCCGCACGACGTGGGCCGCGTGCGCAAACGCGGCATCGGTCGCCGCCGCGTCTCCGGCCTCGGTCTCGACGCACACGTTGGAGCGCGCGGCGTCCCACACACGGGGCGCCCCCGGCGCGGTGGCGTCGGCGGCCGTCACGACGGCCGGCAAGGCTTCGTACTCGACGACCACCGCGTCGGCGCCATCGCGCGCGGCCGCGGCCGTCCCGGCGACCACCATCGCCACCGCTTCGCCGACCAGACGCGCGCGGTCCGCCGGCAGCGGCAGGTGCGGGTCGATGAACGGCTCGGCGCCGTCGGGATTGCGGAGCTGCAGCTCGTGCGGGTTCGTCGGGACCGGGCTGTGGGGGATCGGCCGCAATCCGTCGGCCGCCGCCTCGGCGCCCGTGAGCACCGCGATCACGCCGGAGCGCTTCAGCGCGGAGGTGCCGTCGATCGTCAGGATGCGGGCGTGGGCGTGGGGGGAGCGCACGAACGCCGCGTGCGCCTGGCCCGGGACGTTGACGTCGTCGCTGAAGGAGCCGCGGCCCGTGACCAGCCGGTGGTCCTCGACCCGGCGAACGGGCTTGCCGACACCGTCGGCCGCCGCGCGAGCTCGCGACTGGACGAAGGACATCGGGCTACTCGGCGAACTGTGCGGCGCGCCAGCGCAGCGCCGCGCCGAGCCCTTCCTTCTCCCGGATCTCGTCGAACTTCACTCCGACGTCGGTGCGCGCCGCGTAGAGCGGCGCGAGGATGTCGAGCCCGGCGTTGATGGCGTTGCGGAACCCGGCGCTCTCGGCGCCGCGGTTGATCGCGAGCTTCGTGGCCGCGAGCGCCTCCGGCGCCATCAGCGCCATCCGCCGCGCCAGCTTCAGCGTCGCCGTCTGGAGCTCCGCGCGCGGCACCACGCGGTTGACCATGCCGTAGGCGAGCGCGGTCTGCGCGTCGATCGGATCGCCGAGATAGAGCAGCTCGCGCGCCCGCTTGAGCCCGATGACGAATGGCATGACGAGCGCCGGCCCGACGTTCGAAAAACGGATCTCCGGCTCGCCGAAGCGCGCATCGTCGGCCGCGATGGTGAGATCGCACAGCATCGCCAGCTCGCAGCCGCCGCCGAGGCAGTGGCCTTGCACGGAAGCGATCACCGGCTTCTTCATGTTCCATGGCGTCAGCTCGAGCGCGACGTCATCGGCCAGCGAGGCGTGCCACGCGAGCGCGTTGCCCTTGCGAGCGGTGCGGGCGGGGCTCGGCCCGATGTCGTAGCCGGCGGAGAACGCGCGCCCCTCGGCGCGGAGGACGACCACGCTCGTCGCCGGATCGCGATCGGCCTCGTGGAGGCGCTCGACCAGCTCACGCTTGAGCTCGGGCGTGATGGCGTTGAGCTTCTCGGGACGGTTGAGAGTGACGATGCCGACGCGGTCATCGGCGGCGTAGGTCACGAGCGACGAGGTCATGATGGTCTCCTCCGGCGGTCGGTGATCGCACATCGCGCGGCGCTTGTCCAGCCCGCGCCGTCAGCGCGGGCCCTGCACGCAGGACGATTCCTCGCGAAGCACGTCGGATCGCGCCGGGCCATAGCGGCGCCGGCGCCAGAGCCGGTAGCCGATGAGCGTGGCGAGGGCGAGCGGACCGAGCAACAGCAGCAGCCGCGTCGCGCCGTGGCGGCCGAGGAAGTCGGCCGCCTGCTCGCCGACGAGGTGCCCCACCGTCACCCAGAGGGCGGCGTACAGGATGGTGCCCACGACGTCGAAGGCGATGAATTTCCAGTACGGGATGTGGCCGCAGCCGGACAGCGCGGAAGCGAACAGGCGGACGCTGTGCGAGAAGCGGCTCAGCAGGATGGCACCGGCGCCGAACCGTTTGAAGTAGCCCACGGTCTTTTCTACACACTGGTCCGAGCCGAGCGTCAGGCGACAGTAGAGCGCGAGGATGCGCGGCCCGGTCAGCGCCCCGGCGACGTACGGCACGTGATCGCCGATCAGTGCGCCGGCCGTCGTGGCCGCCACCAGGCCGATGAGCTGACGCGGCTCGGCCAGGGTCGCGGCCACGAGCAGCAGCAGCCGGGTCGGGAACGGCAGCCCGGCCGCCTCGAAGAGGAACGCGGCGAAGACGACGGCGAACAGATGCGCGACCAGAAAATCGACGTGGGCCTCGATCCATTCCATGGCGGTGCCTGAATTGTACCGGGCCGTCAGTGGCATCTCGATTGCGAATGCCCCCGGGTTCATGGCGCTTCACCGATCCGGTGCATGGTGGTGGACGACGGCCGCGGTTGGCGCGGCGATGGCGGCGCGGGTTTACGCGACGCGTCGCTACTTCGCGACGACGCCGGGGCCCGTGACGTTCATGCACGAGGACATTCGCACGGCATGGACACCGTCGTGGCGCGAGAGCCTCGCCGGCGTCCAGTGGCTACGGCTGCAACGCTCCGCGGTCTATCGTGGCGAGGGCGTGCCGCACGGGGACGGCTCGCCCGTGGTGATCGTGCAAGGCTTCCTCACGCGTCGCCACTATCTCGGAACGCTCAGGAGGTGGCTGGAGCGCATCGGATATCGAGCGCGCATCGCGGAGGTCGGCTGGAACGCCGATTGCCTCGACGTCCTCGCGGATCAGATCGTCGCCCAGACGGCGAGCGCGCGCGGCGCGGCGGGGCGCCCCGTGCACCTCATCGGCCACAGCCTCGGTGGGGTGCTGATCCGCGCCGTCGCCGCCCGCGCGCCGCACGTCGTGGCCTCGGTGGCCACACTCGCCACGCCGTTCCGCGGCCTGCGTCTGCACCCTGGCCTGCGCCTCGCCAACGTGCTCGCACGCGGCGTCGTGCATCGTCGCCGCGATCCGGCCGTCTTCCCGGAGTGCCTGACGTTCGCCTGCGAGTGCGCCACCGTCCGGGCGCTCGCCTCGCCACTGCCCGCGAGCCTTCCGCAGCTGGCCGTCGCCGTGCCGGGTGACGGCATGGCCGACTGGCGTTACGAGCGAGACCCGGCGACCACGCGGGTGATCGAGGTGCCGGGCTGCCATTTCGGCGTCGTGTTCGAGCCGGCGGCCTACGAAGCACTTGCCGAACATCTGGCGGCGTCGGCGGCCGCGCCGGCGGCGCGCGGCGCCTCTGGCTCGCCCGCCCTCAGCAGCGAGCGTCGTCGGTGATGGTCAGACTGAGTGCGTTGCCTTGTCGGGCGGCCACTGACCCTTCTCGGCCTGGTCATTCCGCACGAGCCTCTGCAGCGACACGAGCGTCGCCCGGTCGGCGGCAAGGCGCGTGCGATCGATCGGGCGCTCCTGCTGCAGCATCTCGGTCGTCTTCGCCGTGGAGTTGACGTACTGCATGAGCAGGTAGCCTGCTACGATCTCGAGGGAATTCGCCCGAGGTTTTCTGACGTCGCCGCCGCCGCTGAGCGCGCTAGAATCCTCCCCCGGCGGAGGGCACGCCAAACGCTCTACCAGGTCAACACGCGCGCCCGGCTCCACGAGCTCGGCCAGGCGCTGGGCCGTCCGGCCACGCTCCGAGACGTGACGGATGCCGAGCTCGACCGGATCGCGGCCAACGGCTTCGCGTGGGTCTGGTTGCTCGGCGTGTGGCAAACGGGCCCCGCGGGGCGGGTCGTCTCGCGGACGCAGCCCGTGTGGCAGCACGAGTACCGCGAGATCCTTTCTGATTTCACGCCGGACGACGTGTGTGGATCGCCGTTCGCCGTCAGCGACTACGTCGTCAACCGCGAGCTCGGCGGGCCGCCCGCGCTCGAGAGTCTCCGCGCGCGGCTCGCCGCGCGCGGGCTGAAGCTGATGCTCGACTTCGTGCCCAACCACACGGCGCTCGACCACCCGTGGGCGCGCACACATCCCGAGTTCTACATCGCAGGAACGGCGGCCGACCTCGCGCGCGAGCCTCAGAGCTACTGCCGCGTGGAGACCGCGTCGGGCCCGCGCATCCTCGCGCATGGGCGCGACCCGTACGTCCCGGCATGGCCGGACACGCTCCAGGTCAACCATCGTGATCCGGGATTGCGCGGCGCCATGCTCGATCAGCTCGGCGCCATCGCCGAGCAGTGCGACGGGGTACGCTGCGACATGGCCATGCTGATCCTGCCCGACGTCATCGACCGCACGTGGGGCGAGCGGACACGGCCGATCGACAACCGCCCGCGCGTCGATGATCCGTTCTGGCCGGTGGCCATCGACCACGTGCGCCGGCGACGCCGCGATTTCGTGTTCATGGCCGAAGCGTACTGGGATCTCGAGTGGGCGCTCCAGCAGCAAGGCTTCGATTACACCTACGACAAGCGTCTCTACGATCGGCTGCGCGCGCAGGATGCGGGCGCCGTGCGCCAGCACATCCTCGCCGACACGGAGTATCAGCGACGCTGCGTTCGCTTTCTCGAGAACCACGACGAGCCACGCGCCGCCGCCGTCTTTCCGGCGGCGGTCCACGAGGCCGCCGCCGTGCTGACCTTGCTGCTACCGGGGCTTGGCTTCGTCCATGATGGGCAGCCCTCGGGCCGGCGCGTGCGCACGTCGAACCACCTGCGTCGTCGCGCCGCCGAGCCCGTCGACGCCGAGCTCGCGTCGTTCTACGAACGGCTCTTCGCCTGCGTGCGACGACGGGACGCGCGCGCGGGCGTCTGGCGCCTCGTCGATCGCCACCCCGCCTGGGACGGCAATCCGACGTGGGATCGCTTCATTGCGTTCGAATGGGAATCGCCGCGCGGCCGGCTGCTGGTCGCGGTCAACTACGGGCCGACGCAGGGCCAGTGCTATCTGCGCCTGCCCTGGGCCGCGCGCGACAGACGCCGGATCGTGTTCTCCGACCTGATGGCGCCGGTCGTGCGGTACGAGCGCGACGGCCGCGATATCGCGGGGCGCGGGCTCTATCTCGACATGCCCGCCTGGGGCTACGACGTCTTCGAGATCGTCGCGTGATGTCGACGGCGATGCGTCGTGCCGGCGGCCTTCTTCGGCGGCGCGCCCTCCGACGCCGCGTTGAGCTCACGCTCGGCCTCGAGCCAATCCTGGCAATCGAAACCATGGTGGGCGCCGCGGGCGAGAAAGAGCTCGTAGGCTCGGCGGGCGACTTCACCGTGACTCGACTTCA
>Ga0209382_10004291_pt1 | contig 19118 bp, 15 predicted proteins | sample SoiMetdeltSBSDD5_FD_187599 | JGI IMG/M metagenome (GOLD analysis project Ga0209382, IMG submission 187599) | Bulk soil microbial communities from a Populus tree surrounding site in Tennessee, USA - Soil MetaG P. deltoides SBSDD5 (SPAdes) (version 2) | ecosystem: Environmental > Terrestrial >... | reverse complement strand
CGTCAGCCCCTGGCTCGCACGCACGGGCCGACGCTTCAACTACGCCTGCGGCGGCTTGTTCATGGCGATCGGTCTGGCTTTGCCGTTGCACGGCTGAAGCCGGTGCATACGCTATTCCTGGTCTGAAAAGCTGACGAGCGGACGTCCATGGATCACTTCGCTGCGGCCGTTTGCGGCGTGCCCGACACGATGAGCTCCAGCACCTCCTGCTCCGTCGATGTCGCTATGAAACGCTCCCCGACATTCTGCCCACGCTTCAGGACCATAACCCGATCGCCGACCTTGAAGACATCGGTCAGACGGTGCGAGATGATGATCTGCGCGACATTCTGCTTGCGCAGCTCCAGCATGGTCTCCAGCAGCCGGTCGGTGGCAACGACGGAGAGATTGGCCGTCGGTTCGTCGAGGATGATCAATCTGGGCTGGAACGAGATCGCCCGGGCGATGGCGACAGACTGCTGGCGGCCTCCGGACAGGCTCTCGACGCGTTGATAGACCGAGTTCACGTCAACCTTGAGCCGCCTGAGGACCTCGCCCGCATCGGCGTACATCCTCTTGCGGTCGACGAACAAGCCCTTGCGCGGCCACCGGCCCAGATAAATGTTCTGGCCAACGTCCATGTTCCCGCATAGCGCGAAGTCCTGGTAGATCATTTCAATTCCCACATCGCGGCTTTCGTGCGGACTCCTGAAGTGGGTTTCCCTGCCATCAACCACCACAGCGCCGGAATCGCGCTGGTAGGCGCCACTCAGGATCTTCATCAACGTGGATTTTCCCGCCGAGTTGTCACCGACGAGGCCGAGCACCTCGCCGGGCCGGATCGTGAGGTCGACGTCGATCAGGGCCTTAACCGCGCCGAACGACTTGCTGATTCCGCGCATCTCGACAAGCCACGCATTCTTCGCCGTGCTATCAGGCATGCCGTTCGTCTCGCCTGTCGAGGCTTCGGATTCTGAAGAGGGCTCGCAGGCGCTGGAGCAATCGCGCTTCGCGTACCCAGATGTCCAGCAACACCGCGACGATCAGAACAAGACCGATGATCGCGTTGACCCAGTGCTGTGGCAGAACGAAGGATGCACCGGACGCCGTGACTATGTTCAGCTGCAGAATGGCGCGCACCAGCGTGATCACGGCCGCACCGGCAAGCGATCCCAGGATGGTCCCGTAGCCGCCGAAGATCGATCCGCCGCCGATGATGGCGGAGGCGATGGCGTCCAATTCCCGGAACTGGCCGGCCACGGGATTGAAGCTGCGGAAATAGGCGACGTTGATGACGCCCGCCATGGCCGCGCAGAACCCGCACAGCAGAAGCGCCCGCGCCCGCACCCGGTTGGTATCGATACCGGCGTAGTCCGCAGCCCTGCGGTTGCCGCCGGTCGCATAGACCATCTGGCCGAAGTGCATGCGCCCCAGCACCAATCCGGCCAGCACCGCAACCACCACCAGCCACAGGGTCTGGACGCTGACGACCCTGGTCAACTGGCCCAACCACCCCGACGGCGGAGCGATGGCAAGATACTCGAGGATGTCATCGATCTTGCGGCCGATCAGATTGAAGCCCTCGGGCCAACCTGTCAGCTGCTTCCCGGCGACGGTCCACGCGGCGACTCCGCGCGCGATGTAGAACATGCCCAGCGTCGCGATGAATGCCGGCAGCCCGAAGCCCACCGTGACCAGCGCGTTGAGGGCGCCCGCCAATGTACCGGCCGCAAGACCGGCCAACAGCGCGGCAACGGGATCCAGGCCCATCACCTTCAGGCAGAAGGCCGCCGTGCCGCCCGCGAGGGCGAGAACAGCGCCCACCGACAGGTCGATGTCGCCGCAGACGATGACGTAGGTGAGGCCGATCGTCAGGATCGCCAGCTCCGTGTAGTTCAGCAGGATCGCGAACGTATTGGACAGGTTCCACCAATAGTCGGGACGCAGCGCCAAGCCTACGCACCACAGGACGACGGAGAGAAGGATCGCCAGTGCGTCGCGGCGGGCGAGAAATTTCCCGACGACGCTACGGGCGGCCATCGCCGTATCGGAGGCTGTTGACCCCGTGGTGCGGGCACCCACCAGCGCGATCCCGCCGCTGTCGACATCGGGCGGCGGCGGGCGGCGCCGGATGGCAGCCCAAATGCGCGCGAAGAGCCGCCGCCGAATGATATGGGGTTCAACCAGCACGGCAGCGATCAACAGCGTCCCAATGAACGCCGGCACGGCTCCGGCCGGCAGTGTCGAGACGGCATTCACCTCGATCTTCTCGCCGTTGACGATCACGATCCGGGTGATCGGCACGCCCTCGCGCAGCACCTTGTCGATCAAGACGATCAGAAGCGCACCCAGGAAACTGCCCAACACCCGTCCGCGTCCGCCGAGAATGGAGGCGCCTCCAACGATGACCGCGGCGATCACGATCAGCTCGCTCAGCAAGCCGGACTGCGCGGTGACACCCTTGTCCTGCGCGACAGCCATCAGGCCTGCCAGGGTCGCGCACAAGGAAGAGAGGATATACCCCCGGACCCGCACCCATGCCGTCGGAACTCCGGCGTAGGACGCCGCCTGCTCGTTGCCGCCGGTGGCCAGCGTTTCGTAGCCCCATCGGGTCTTGGCCAGAACCACGGCGCCGACGGCAACGCAGAAAACCGCGATGGCGATCTGGTTGTTGAACCCCCAGGCGTTGGTTTCGCCGAATTGAAAGAAGCCGCCGAACGCCTCGGCCTTGAGCGGGTAGAGGATAGAGCGTCCGCCAGTCAGGCCGAGAACGATGCCGCGACCGACGAGCAGCATCGTCAGCGTCGCGATGAATGCAGGGACGCGAAGCAGGGTGACCAGTACACCGTTGACGATTCCGATCGTCGCACCGACCGCAACGGTCAGGGCGACGGCGGGTCCGATCGGCAGGTCGAGCCGATGCGGGTCAAAGGCCAGGGAAAACACGACGGCCGTCACGCCGAGCGTCGATCCGACCGACAGGTCCAGATCCCTGTTGGCGATGACGAAAGTCATGCCAACCGCCATGACAGCGACACGAGACGAGTCGCGCAACAGTGCGTGCAGCGCGTCACCCGAACCGAAGAATGCCGGATTGATCGCCGCTCCCGCGGCAAACAGCAGGCAGAGCATAGCCAGCAGGCCGAACTCCCAGGGTCCGGCCAACTGTCCGGGGAGGCGCCCGAGCGGGTTGTTAGGGGGATGGCTCACGATGGGTCGAGTTTTTCGGCAGTCGGGCGTCGGTTGTCGGGCGTCGGCAGGGCGACCAACCTCAACGGCGACTGCCGAAGCCCGACGCCCGATCCTCCTAGTTCTCGAAACGCTTGCCCACCTTTTCAACTGTCTCTTTGGTGACCAGCTGCGCTCGTGTGTCGAGGTTGGCGGCGGAGATGCCACGGTCGATCTGCAGATAGAGCTGCATCACCGGCCAGAAGCCCTGCAGGAACGGTTGCTGGCCGAGGGCGCCTGTGAGGGCGCCGGAGCGCAGCGCCTCCTGTTGCGCCGGACCGAGGTCGAAGCCATACGCGCATACCTTGCCGGTGTTCTTCGTCTGCGCGACGGCCTTGGCAAGCGCCGGCGTGAAGACATTGTTGCCGGCGAAAGCGCCGACCACGTCGCCGCGCGACTCGATCAGCGAGATGACGCTGTTGACAGGATTGTTCATGTCAGCGGACACACCGACACTCTCCGGGCCGGCATCGACCTTGAAGTTGGCCAGCTTCCCGGACTTCTTCAGGGCCGCGACGATAGCCTTGTAGGCGGAGGTGACACGGTTGTTCACCTCCACGTTGCCCATGGCCGTGTCGTTGGGAAGGATGATGGAGCCCTTCGTGACGCCCCTCTTTTCCAGACACTCGACCAGTGCCTCGCCGGCAATGGCCGCCGCCGACGCATCCTGGCCCGTGTGGCTGATGCCGCTGCGATTGCGAATGGTGCCGTCGAAGGAGTTCGTTGTCGCGACCGGGATGCCCTTGGCTTCGGCAGCCTTGACGATGTCGTTGTAGGCGCCCACCTGCGGCGTGGTCATGATGAGGCCGTCGATCTTCGGGTCCTGCAGGATCTGGTTCAGGATCTCGATCTCGCGGGCGGGGTCGTCGGTCGGCGATTCCGATCCGAGCAGAAGGATCTTCGCTCCGATCATGTTGCCCGCGACGCGGGCACCCACATAGACAGGATCGAAGAACCCGTTGCCGGCGGTATGCGTGACGATGGCGAACGTCAGCTGCCCGTCGGCCGAGTTGAAGTTCTTGGTTCCGGGCGCCTCCCTGGCGGCTTCGTCAAAGCTGTAGCCCCCGACGGCCTTGGAGACGCTGCCCGACTGCGCCAGCGCACCCGTCGCGAAGAGGCTGATGCCGGCAGCAGCCAGCAGACTTGGTTTCCACTGCATGGTGGCGTCCTCTGGTGGTTTCCTCCACAATCAGCAAGCTGTGGCTTCTCGACTTTTCTCGGGCACGGCTGCCACTGCCGGTGCCCGCTTGTAAGCCTCCGATCCGTCCACCGCCTGTCCTGCGGTCAGAGCCATCCCGCATCGACGACATAGGCCTGGGCCGTGCACCCCGCGGCCTCGTCTGAGGCGAAGAAGAGCACGGGCCGGGCGATATCCGACGGGTACAGCTTGCGCTTCAGGCACTGGTTCTTCATCAGGTCGGCCTCGCCTTCCGGCGTCAGCCAGTTGTCGAGCTGGCGCTGGGTCATGATCCAGCCGGGCACGACGCAGACAACGCGGATGTTCTTCGGCCCGAGGTCCGTGGCCAGCGATCGCGTCAGCCCCAGGACGGCTGATTTCGCCGTGGTGTAGCAGGGCATGCCGCCCTGGCCGAGCATCCACGATGCCGAGCCCAGGTTGACGATCACCCCGCCGCCGGTCGCGGCCATGCCCGGCGCGACGGCCTGTGCCGCGAAAAACTGGTGCTTGACGTTCACCGCGATGCGGTCGTCCCAGTACTCGGGCGTCACATCCTCCATGGGGTGCCGCTGGTCGTTCGCGGCGTTGTTGATGAGAATGGTGATCGGCCCCAGCTCGTCCTCGATGGCCTTGATGCTGGCGCGCAGCACCGGGATGTCTGTCAGGTCGCATTCGCCAAACCGGACCGTTCGGCCCTCCACGGCGAGCGCCCTGACCAGCGCCTCCGAGGCCGACACGTTGATATCGAGAAAGGCCACCCGCGACCCCTGGCGCGCGAACTGCCGGACAATCTCCTCGCCGATGCCCGAGCCCCCGCCCGTGACCAGGACGACGCGATCCTTGAGGCTTGGGTATGTTGCTATCGCGCCATCCACGGCACTTCTCCTTCCATTTCGATCTCGTCCAACGCGATGGCGCGGCGCGGGCCGCTCAGGAGGCGGCCTACGCCGATGAGTCGGCCACGATGGACATATCCACGCGTTCCAGCGCCAGATGGACCATTCCCGCAACAATGAGCTCGGTGCCGCCCGGCACGATGACAACGTCCTTCGCCGGTTCCAGCGCCGGGATGCGGAATTCCTGCAGGCCCTGCTCGAACGTTGGCCGCATCAGGTGAAGGGCGCGGAGCGCCGAGCCTGCGATGGCAATGCGATCGGGCAGCAGGACCGAGGCCAGCACCCGGACCGCATCGGAAAGGGCGACGCCGGCCTCCCTGAACAGGCTGACAACATGAGGGTCACCTTCCTCGGCGCGCTTCACGAGCTCGGTCATCTGCTGCTCGCTGGGCTGCTGCTGGCTGGTCATGGACAGGTTGGCGACGGTCCGGGCGTCGCGATAGAGCGCATAGTCGGCCAGGTAGGCCTCGATGCACCCCCGCTGCCCGCAGCGGCACTGCGCACCGGCCGGCTGCCGGCGGACGTGGCCGATCTCCGAGGAGGCGCCGCGCGTACCGGGGAACGGTCCGCCGTCGACCAGCAGCCCCATGCCGACACCGTGACCGACCATCAACACGCCGACCAGCCCCTGGCGCAGCTCGGGTACCCGCTGGGCGGCGGCCAGCGCCGTGGCGGCGGCGTCATTCTCCATGACGATGGGGATGCCGAAACGATCGGTCAGCGGTGACACCAGGTCCGCGTCACGGATGGACAGGATGGGGCTCCAGATCTGACGGCCCACGGTGGGATCGATGATCCCTTGGACCGCGAGGCCGATTGCACTCGGCGGCGGGCCGGGCGCGCGAGCAACAACGGTGTCGATAGCCGTCGCGCACTGGGCGATGACCTCATCGCCGCTGAGGGACCGGGTCGAGCACGGAAACTGCTCCCGAACCAGCATGCGGCCGGTAAAATCGGCGACCACGGCATCGACGACGTTCATGCGCAGCGATGCCGCGGCGACGCGGGCATAGTCCGCCTTGAACCGCAGATTCACGGGAGGCCGGCCGCGGACGTTCTCGGCCGTCGGCTCGTCGGCAGATTCGACGAAGACGCCATTGCCGATCAGCTCGGACGTGATGGTCGAGACCGCGGCGGCGCTCAGTCCCATCCGACGACCCAACTCGACCCGTGGCATCGGACCGTGGCGGCGAAGCTGGCGGAGAAGGCGGGCCCGGCTGCTATCCCTCTCGGGTGGGCCTGCTCTCGTCAACATGGTCGAGTTCATGCGGTTCGCTCGTGCGAGCCTTCGTTGTCATGACAATGTCGTTCCGCCATCATCCATCGCCGACACGCGCTCAACGACTTGACCGATGGGCGTCGACGGCACCTGCGCAGTCAGGCCCGGAGGTCCGCCGACCCTACGGGTGTCACCCCGGGCCTCTCTTGAGGTAGCTTCTACTTCGCCAGGCAGGTGTCCGCGGTCTCGGGCGTGCACTCATCCAGCCCGGTGAACAGCGGGTCGGTCACCTTCTTTCCAGCGATCAGGTCGATCATGACGGACGGCGCCCGATAGCCCATCTCGAACGGCCGCTGGCCGACCTGGACGTGACTGCGGCCGGCTTTCAATGCCTCCATCTGCGGCGGCAGCGTATCGCCGGCGACGATGACGAGCTTCTTGGCCTTCAGCTTGTCCATGACCTGATTGGTCACTTGGGCATAGGCCTGGGGCGCGAACTGAGCCCATCCGCCAACCAGGATGAAGGCATCCAGATTGGGCTTTGCTATGAAGATGTCGGCCATCTGCTGATTGGCGAGATCCGCCTGGTCGTTGGTGAAGAGCGGGCAGCCCTCGACCTCGGTCCAGCCGTTCTGGCCCGTCAGGCGGTCTGTACCCTTCTTGCCCGCGATCGTGTCGCGGAACCCGGCCGCACGCGCGTTGATGTTGTCCGCGGCGACGTTGCCGAGCTGCAGGCAGACCGTACCGCCGGATGGCTTCAGGCGCTTCGCGTGCTCCGCCATCTTGACACCCATGAGGTAGTTGTCGGTGCCGAGGTAGGTCTTGCGCAGGCCGCGGTCGCTGGCGACGAAATCGGCGTCGATGGTCATCACAGGATTGGCCGGGTTGCGGCGCTTGATCAGATTGCCATGCGCCGGCGCGTTCGACGGCGAGATGGCAATCGCAGCGACGCCCTTGGTCAGCAGGTCGTCGACGATCTGCACCTCACCGGCCTCATCGGCGCTGGAGGCCGGCCCGGTGTAGTAGCAGGTGTATTCGGAGTTCGGGTTCTCCTTGTTCCATTTCTGGCAGCCGAGGTTGATCTGCTCGAAGAAGGGGTTGTCCAGGCCCTTGACGACAATCGCGAGGATCTTCTTGGCCTGCTGTGCAACCGCTGGGAAAGCCAGCGCCAAGATGGAGGCGAGGGCCACCTTCAGCACGGTACGCTTCATGGATCTTCCTCCCCAGGTGTCCGGAAACGCTCGGTACAGTTTGCGAGGGATGATAGCGCCTCCCGCAGTCATTTTATTCAGTACGTGAATTAAGTATACGTTGTACCGCCGTGTCAAGTGCTCACGTGCAGTCCAATCCTGGATCAGTGGTCCTGGTTGCGGGGCAGAGATTGAGTGCATTAAGTTATCGTGACTAAAGTTAATGTGGCATGAGCCGCTGATGAGCCTGGGGAAGCCAGGCAGCGCGGGAGGGCCCAGGGGCATGCGCATTCTCGAGCTTCGCGGCGTCTCGAAGAACTTCGGCGCCATCCACGCCTTGACCGAGGTCTCCTTTGCCATCGAAACGGGCGAGGTCGTCGGGCTCATGGGCGACAACGGTGCGGGGAAGTCGACGCTGGTAAAGATCATTGCCGGCAACTTTCCCCCCAGCTCCGGCCAGATTCTGATACGCGGCGAAGCCCGTGAGCTTCGTTCGCCCCGGGATGCGCAGCGCGAGGGGATCGAGATCGTCTATCAGGACCTGGCGCTCTGCGACAATCTGACGGCGGCCGCCAACGTGTTCCTGGGCCGTGAGCTGGTGCGCCGGGTGGCCGGGGTTCCGGTCCTCGATCACCGCGCCATGGTTGCCCGTGCCGCAAAATTGTTCGCCGAGCTCAAGTCCGAGACCCGGCCGCGCGACGTCGTGCGCCGCATGTCCGGCGGACAGCGGCAGGCGGTCGCCATCGCACGGACGCGGCTCACCGATCCGAAGATCGTGCTCATGGACGAGCCGACGGCGGCCATCAGCGTGCGTCAGGTCGCCGAGGTGCTGGACCTGATCCGGCGGCTGCGTGACCACGGCATAGCCGTCATCCTGATCAGCCATCGCATGCCCGACGTGTTTGCCGTCAGCGATCGCGTGGTCATCCTGAGGCGTGGACGCCTGGTCGCCGACAAGCCCGCCGGCCAGTCCTCGCCGCAGGAGGTGACGGGGCTGATTACGGGCGCCATCGAGACGGCATAGGTCCATTCCGGGAAGAGGGGCGCGCAATGGCGACGACGTCGATCGAAGAGGTCATCGGGCACAGTCAGCACCGCAGCGCCCTCGCGTGGGTGGCGAGCCGGCAGACATTCTGGATCTTCCTTGCGGCCGTCATCGCATGCACTCTGCTGACGCTGTCGACGGACACCTTCGCCACGGAAAGAAACCTGTTCAACGTCACCCGGAATTTCGCCTTCGTCGGGATAATTGCGCTCGGCATGACAGCCGTCATCGGCTCCGGCGGCATCGATCTGTCCGTCGGGTCTTCGGTTGTCCTTTCGGCAATCGTCGTCGGCGCGACGATGGCCGCGGGGTATCCGATCTACGTCGCGGTGCCGCTGGCTATTGTCGCGGCGCTCTGCGTCGGCCTGTTCAACGGGATCCTCATCGCCTACGTGGCCATGCCGCCCTTTGTCGTCACGCTCGGCACGCTAGCGATCGCCCGCAGTCTGGCCATGGTTCTCTCCGGCAACAAGATGATCTACCAGTTCGGGCCCGATCACGACCTGCTGCTCGCGCTGGGTGGCGGCAGCATGCTCGGCGTCGCCAACCCCGTGTTCGTCCTTGCGGCGCTCGCCGTGGCAACCGGGTTTGCTTTCCGATGGACACGGTGGGGCCGGCATCTCTACGCCGTCGGCGGCAACGAGGACGCCGCGCGCATGACCGGCGTCCGCGTCGCCCGCGTGAAGGTGTCGGTCTACGTGTTCTCCGCGTTCACCGCCGGCGTGACCGGCGTGCTCGAGGTTGGCTGGCTCGGCGGCGTCACCACGAACCTCGGACAGAGCATGGAGCTGTCCGTGATCGCCGCCGCAGTCATAGGTGGCGCCAACCTGGCCGGCGGCGCGGGCACGGCGTTCGGTGCCGTGGTCGGAGCGGCCCTGATCGAGGTGATCCGGAACAGCCTGATCCTGCTCGGCATCAGCACGTTCTGGCAGGGCACCTTCGTCGGCGCCTTCATCCTCGTCGCCGTCGCCATCGAGCGGCTGAGAAGCATCCGCCAGCGGGACTAGCGCGAGATCCGGCAGGCGGGCGTTGGCAGTTGCAAATTCTCCTTCTCTTGCGACTGCCGATGGAGCCACAGCTGGCGGGAAAGTCACAGTGTCGACGAAGAAGGGCCGACTGATGATCGGGCCAGCTTGCTGCCCACAAATGGTTGCTCGTACAAATCCCAAAGCCGTTCACAAGAGAAAGTGGGAGGATTCCATGCGCCGTTTAGTCCGCGCCGCTGCGCGAACTGCCATGCTCGTCTCGCTGGCGGCAATCGCTGCGCCCGCCATCGCGGCCGTCCCGAACCCGACGGTCACGGGGCCGATCCCGGTCAAAGCCCCGCCCGGCGACCCGTCGCATGACTACCCACAGTTCGCCACGCAGGTGGATATCGCCAGCCAGGGCTACGTAGAGGAGGAGTACTTCTTCGAGGGCACCGCGACCCGGTACAGCACGCCACCACTTACCACGGGTGCCGTCGTGTCGTCCGGTCACCCCTACAAGACTCGCATGATCGTGCGGCGCCCGGCCTCCGCCGAAAAGTTCAACGGCGTCGTGATCGTCGAATGGGTCAACGTTACCAGCGGCTACAATCTCGATGCGATGTGGCAAGCCTCCTTCGACCTTCTCATGCGGGAGGGTTACGCCTACGTGGGCGTCTCCGCGCAACGCGTTGGCGTGCAGCAGCCGCCGAGCGGCCTCACCGCGTGGTCCCCGACCCGTTATGCGGGGCTCGACGTGACCGCCGGCAACACCGTGCCTTCCGACACCCTGTCCTACGACATCTTCTCGCAGGCCGCCCAGGCTATCCGGCAGCCGGTGGGGATCGATCCGCTGGGAGGGCTTCCGGTACGCCGGGTCATCGCCGCCGGCGTTTCGCAGTCCCAGGGCCGCCTCGTTCTCTATCATAACTCGATCCACCCACTGGCCAGCGTCTACGACGGCTACTTTCTCGTGCTCGGCCTCGGTGGCGCGCTCCGTACCGACCTCGACGTGAAGGTCTTCAAGGTCAACACCGAGAACGATGTTCTCCTGCTTGGCGAGGCGGCGGCGCGGGTGCCCGATACGGCCAAGCTGCGCACGTGGGAGATCGCGGGAACATCGCACGTCAGCTTCCAGAGCTCCGTCTTCCGGCGCGAGCTTCTGATCCGCGACGGGCTTCCGCAGGCGGACACCACCGTGTGCGCGCGCCCGGCGCTGAGCCACATCCCCACGCGCTATGTGCTCAACGCGGTTTACCCGCATCTCGTCCGCTGGATCGATGAGCGCGTGGCTCCCCCCGTCGCGCCGCGTATCGATCTGATCTCGGTGACGCCGGCAGTCGCCGCACGTGACACCTTCAACAATGCGCTCGGCGGCATCCGGCTGGCTGAGCACGCCGTCCCCACGGCCACCAATACGGGCCTGAATACCGGACCGGGGTTCTGCTTCCTGTTCGGCTCGCATGAGCCATTCGATGACGCCACCCTGGCCGCGCTCTATCGCAACCATGGCAAGTACGTGTCCGCGGTCGACAAGGTGACGAGCCAGAACCTCGCCGCCGGCTTCATTCTGGCTCCCGAGGCCGAGGCGACGATCGAGGAGGCGGCGCACTCCGACATCGGGAAGAGCAAGCGCTAGCCACCGGATGGAGCCACGACTGCCGGTGGGCAAGGGGAGAGCCGCTATGTTCAGCTCGCGGTCCGTTGCAGGGCTCGCCGCGCTGTTTTGGTGTTGCGCTTCCCTGCCCGGACCAGGGTTGGCAGGTGAGGCGCGTATCGTCGAGGCAAGCGGCTCGGATCGGATCGCCATCGAGACAACAGACGCCAGTGTGGGTGAGATCCTGGCGATCCTCGCCGCTCACTTTGAATTCTCGGTGGAGCGCGGCACGCGCTCAGGTCAAGCGATCCGGTTCTCGGGCACCCTGCAAGGATCCCTTGGCCAGCTGCTTGCGCGGCTCCTGCGACATGAAGAGCATATCATTGTTCGCTCCGCCGAAGCCCGCGCCGGTGTCAGCCGGGTGGTCCTTCTCGAGGCCAAGGGCGTGCCGCCGGCGCCGACGGCCCAAGAAAGCCTGGCGGCCATCAGTGCCGGGTTCCCCATGAAGGCGAAGCTGCGCTTGCCGCAGCTGTGGGGCGGTCTGGAGTAGATGGTGCGCCGGGCTGGGGCGGCTGCAAGGCCTCGGCTCAGACGAAGTGTTCGCTTGGACGGGTCTACGCTCTTCAGCTTGGGACGTTGCCCTAGAACCGCTGGACACGCTCCAGGCGGGACGTCACCTGAGTGTCGCGTGGTATCCGGCGTGTAAGCCGCGCGAACCTCGACCAGGCTCTGGTGTAAACGTGCGAAACTGGCCGACGAGAACGATGACCGTTAAGACTCGTCCCGGCAGTGGTGAAGCGCCGAGTTGCACGATGGCAGCGAAAGACGACCGCAGATCCGATAGAGACGAGCAGTTGCGAGCCAGCCCATACAGGTTACGTCTTCCGGGGCCGACAGTGGTGCCCGACCGTGTCCGGGCTGCCACGGCCGCGCCGATGATCTCGCATCGCGGAGCGGAGTTTCGCGGAGTCTTGGCCGAGACCGCACGGCGCCTGCAGCCAATCCTCGGCACTCAGAACACACCGCTGCTAATCGGATGCAGCGGCACCGGCGTGATGGAAGCTGCGCTGGTCAACGTCCTTGCGCCGGGCGAGAGGGCTTTGATCGTCAGCAACGGACAGTGGGGCGAGCGCTTCGCCGCCATCGGCACCGCGATCGGCGCCCGCGTCGAGACCATTGACGTGCCGTGGGGTGAGGACGCCGAGCCCGACGCCGTCGAGGCGCGGCTCGAGACCGGCGACTATCGGGTGCTGGTGCATGTCCACAACGAGAGCTCGACAGGGGTGGTCGGCAACCTCGCGGCCGTTGGCCGTCTCGTTCGCAACCGGGACACGCTGTTGATCACGGACACGGTCAGCGGTCTCGCAGGCATCGACATGCAGCAGGACCGGTGGGGTGTCGATATCGCCGTTTCGGCCTCGCAGAAGTGCCTGATGTGTCCACCAGGCATCGGTATCGCCAGTGTCAGCGAAAAGGCGTGGCCGATCATCCGGCGTACCGGCGGCGGAGCCCGTTTCTATCTCGATTTTCGCCGCGCGGCGGACGCCTGGGCCAAGGGTGAGACCGCGTTCACGCCTCCTGTAACGCTGATTCGAGGTCTCAATGTTGCCCTGCAAATGATCCACGAGGAGGGGCTTGCCAACGTGCTGGCTCGGCATGCCCGGCTGGCCAATGCCCTCAGGGCGGGCGCCAACGCGCTCGGACTGGCGACGTTCGCATCAGCCAAACACCTGTCGAATACCCTTTCGGTCTTTCGCGTGCCGGACGGACTGGACGGCAAGAGGCTCGTCAAGCGCCTCGCCGACAAGCACGGCACGATCATTGCGGGGGCACGCAACAAGCTCGACGGGAAGGTCATTCGCATCGGCACCATGGGCTGGCTCGGGAACGAGGACATTCTCACCGATCTGCACCACCTCGAGGACGTCTTGGCGGAGCTTGGCTGCCCGGTCGAACGCGGCTCAGGCGTCGCCGCCGCATCGGCCGCTCTAACCGATTGAGGGCTTGCACCTGCGTCCCTCATCATGAACCATGGGGAATGGCGGGTCGGACACGCGTGTCGCGGCCTTTGCTGAAAAAGGGGGGGCGGTCCCGTGAAAATTGGACGATTTGGCGCGTTCGGCTTTGTGCTGCTGGCGTTGGGCGGCCTGTGCCTCAGCACAAGCGTCGAGGCACAGCAAAAGGTCGTCATCTACTCGTCGAATGACGATACGCTGCACAAGCTGGTGTTCGCGGCCTTCACCAAGGAAACCGGCATCACCGTCGAACCCATATCGGCCGGCTCGGGCGTCGTCGTCAAACGCATCCAGACGGAGAAGGACAGACCGGGCGGCGACATCATCTGGGGCGTCAGCCGATCGCTGCTGGACACCAACAAGCAGTACCTCTCCCCGTATCAGTCGAAGAACCATGAGGCGACGCCCGCCGAATACCGTGAGCCGACCAACCTCTGGATCGGCAACAACCTGCACCTGCTCGTGATCCTGCAAAACACCAAAGCGCTGCCCGAAGATCAGGGGCCCAGGACGTGGGCCGATCTTCTGGACCCAAAGTGGAGGGGCAAGATTGCCTTCACCGACCCGGCCAATTCGGGCTCTGCGTATTCGACCCTTACCATGCTTGTCGACCATTTCGGCGGAGGCGATGCGGGGTGGTCCAAGGTCAAGGCGCTGCTGGCCAACACCAAGGTGCTCAATCGGTCATCGCTTGTGTTCCAGGGTGTCGGCAACGGTGAGTATCCGCTCGGCATCTCGCTCGAGTACGCCGGCTATGTCTGGGCTGCCGGCGGGGCACCCGTGAAAACGATATACCCCGCCGATGGCACGATCGGGCAGATGGAAGGTGTCGCCATTATCAAGGGCGGTCCCAATCCGGACGCCGCCAAGGTCTTCGTCGACTACATCAACCGCAAGGACGTGCGCGAGATGATCATCAAGGGCACGTTCCGTCGTCCCGCGCGGCAGGACCTTGACCTCTCCAGGCTGCCCGGCAACATGCCGGCACTGACCAGCATCAAGCTGCTGCCCTACAAGGAGCAGGCCTGGACCGAAGTGCGGACCGCGACGCTCGAAAAGATAAAGGATCTCGTCCAGGAAACCCGCTAGCTTTCGGGGCCGGGCGTGAGCAGGATATCGATCGCAGGCGTACGCCGATCCTTCGGATCGGTGCAAGCCGTCCACAACGTCACGCTCGAGATCGAAGACGGCGAGTTCTTCACGCTGCTGGGGCCCTCCGGCTGCGGCAAGACCACGCTGCTGCGCATGATTGCCGGCTTCACCGAGCTGGACGCCGGCGAGATCCGCATAGGAGCAAAACGCATCGACACCCTGCCGCCGCATCGACGCAACATCGGCATGGTGTTCCAGAACTACGCGATTTTTCCCAACCTGACGGTCGAAGGCAACGTCGCCTACGGCCTCAAGGCCCGCAAGGTCGCAAATGCCGAGATCGCCGGGCGAGTCGCCGATGCGCTCGCCCTGGTCCGGCTGCAAGGGTATGGCGAGCGTTGGCCGCACCAGCTTTCGGGGGGGCAATTGCAGCGCGTCGCCATCGCCCGCGCGCTGGTCATACGCCCGGAGGTGCTGCTGCTCGATGAGCCGCTGTCCAACCTGGACGCACGGTTGCGGATCGATATGCGCGGCGAGATCCGAGAGTTGCAGCAGCGCCTGAACATTACGACCGTCTATGTCACGCATGACCAGGAGGAGGCACTGGCAGTGTCCCGCCGCATTGCCGTCATGCAGGCGGGTCGGATCGAGCAGCTCGACTGCCCGGAAGCGATCTATCGCCGGCCGACAAGCCTGTTCGTCGCGCGCTTCATGGGGACTACCAATGTGCTGACGGGGATCGTGGGGCCGCGTGGGCGCGGACCTGCGCGTGTTCGCGTCGGGCCCGCCGAGGTTGAGATCGCCGATCCCGACGTGCGCGAGGGCGAAAGCGTCAGCGTGTGCATCCGCCCCGAGGCCCTGCAGATTGTCGGCGCCGGCCAGGCCGCTCCGGCCGGCACGGCGCAGCTCCTGGCGACGCTCGTGAATGTCGAGTTCATTGGCGCGCTCAGTCGTCTCGATGTCGAGCTGCCCGGTGGCACGCCTCTCAAGGTCGCCGTGCTCGACGAAGCGACCGCCTTGGTAGGACCGGACAGCGCCATTGTCCTTGCCTACGACCCGGCCCGCGTCAGCGTGTTCCGGCAGGATCCGCCATGAGGACGCTGACCATCCCACCGCTCGCACGGTTGCCGGTCGCCGTGGGCTTGGCGGCCTTTGCCTTCCTTGGCTTGTTCCTGCTCTATCCGCTGTGGGGGGTGCTCAGCGCCAGCATCCTCACGCCGGACGGGACCGCCTTTACTCTGGAGAATTACGGCCGCGTGCTGTCGCGGAGCTTCTATCGCGCCGGCATCGCCAACACGCTCATCATCGGCCTTCTCGCCACCGTCACCACCACGCTGGTCGCGGTGCCGCTCGCCTTCGCCATTGCGCGACTGGACATCCCGGGCAAGCTTCTGCTCGTCGGTCTGGCGGCGCTCCCGCTCGTGCTGCCGTCCTTCGTCGGCGCCTACGCGCTGCTCTTGCTGTTTGGTCGCGCGGGGATCGTTACCCAGTTCCTCAACGCGTTGGGCATACCGTTTGGCTCCATCTACGGCATGCCCGGCATCGTCGCCGTCTATACGCTGACGCTTTACCCCTATGTGCTGCTGCCCACGGTGGCGGGGCTGAAGGCGGTCGACATGTCTGTCGAGGAGGCGGCGCAGGGCCTCGGGTCTTCGCCCGGGCGGACGTTCCGGACAGTCACACTGCCGATTGTGATCCCCTCGGTGCTCTCAGGCGCGCTGCTGGTTCTCATCGAGACGTTGGAGAACTTCGGCGTGCCGGCCGTGCTCGCCGAGGATATGCCGATCCTGTCGGTTGAGGCGTACAAGCTTTTCATCGGCGAGACGGCGGCCAATCCCGCCGCCGCCGGCGTGTTGGGGATTCTGCTGATCGTGTTGACCGCGTCGGTTCTGGTCATCCAGCGACGCTACCTGGCCAGCCGGCGTTTTGCGACTGGCGGGCGCGTGGCGCCGCCGCTGATCAGGATGGGCGCCGGCTCGCGCATCGTGGCTACGACGTACGCGTGGGCCGTCGTGCTGCTGGCGCTCGTGCCGTTCTTCGCCATTGTTGTCCTGTCGTTCATGGAGTTCCGTGGCCCCGTTCTGCATGCGGCCTTCAGTCTGAGAAATTATATGGAGCTGTTCGCAACTGCCGGGCGGCCGCTCGCCAATACGCTCCTGTTTGCGACGCTTGCTGCCTGTGCGGCAGCCATCATAGGCGTGCCGGTCGGTTGGATACTGGCGCGCACGCGCTCGGTTTGGACCAGTGTGCTCGACGTCACGGCGACCTTGCCGTTCGCTGTGGCCGGTACCATTCTCGCCATCGGCCTGGTGATCGCTTTCAACTCGGGCGGCTTGGTGCTGACGGGTGGATGGCTGGTCATGGTGCTGGCATACACGGTACGAAAGCTGCCCTTCACCGTGCGGGCATCGAGCGCGATCGTGCACCAAATCGACCCTTCGCTCGAGGAGGCGTCGATCAGCCTTGGCGTTTCGCCACTGCGCACGATGCTCGGCCTTGTCATTCCGCTCATGCTTGGCGGCATCGTCTCCGGCATGGTGCTCACATGGGTCACCGTGGCGTCTGAGCTGTCCTCGACCGTCGTGCTCTACTCGGGTCCGTGGCGCACGCTCACGATCGTCATGTTCCAGGCCCTGGAAGGTACGGGCGCGGGTATAGCCGTTGCTGCAGCCTCGGTGCTGATTGCGATCACCTTGATCCCGGTTTTGGCGGCGTACCAATTGCTGCGGCGTTATGAACTGTCCATGCTCTAGGCGCTCTCACATCGGACCTCGACGCCGGGTCACGGGGGGCCGGGGCAAGAGCCCATGGCGCTTGGTAGGCGGAAGGATCGGCGACCATGAGCAGGAAGGCTGACTTGCGCTCGCGCATTGTGGTCGAAGGGCTCGACCGCACGCCGCACCGGGCCTTCGTGCGGGCCTGCGGCCTCAGCGACGACGATCTCGACAAGCCGCGCGTCGGCATCGTCAGCACGCACGGCGAGAATACGCCCTGCTCGATGTCGCTCGGGCCCCAGGCCGACAGCGCGCGGCTGGGCGTGGCCGCCGGCGGGGCCGTGCCGGTGCCGTTCACGACCATCTCGGTCTCCGACGGCGTGGCCATGAACCACAAGGGCATGCGGCTGAGCCTCGTCTCGCGCGAGCTGATTGCCGACTCGATCGAGGCGGTCATGCGGGCCCACGCCTACGACGGGCTGGTGGGCTTCGCGGGCTGCGACAAGACGCTGCCCGGCATCATGATGGCGATGGTGCGGCTCGACTGCCCCAGCGTGTTCGTCTACGGCGGGGCCATGCTGCCGGGACGATGGCGCGGGCGCGACGTGACCGTGCTCGACGCCTACGAGGCCGTGGGCGCCGTGCAGGCCGGCACCATGACCGAGGAGGAGCTGGCGGAGCTGGAGCGGGCGTGCGCGCCGACCGCCGGCTCGTGCCCCGGCCAGTTCACGGCCAACACCATGGGCATGGTGTCGGAGGCGCTGGGCATGGCCCTGCCCGGCTCGGCGATGCTGCCGGCGGTCTATTCCGAGCGCTTGGGCGTGGCGCGGCGGGCGGGCCGGCGGGTCGCGGACATCATCAGCAGCGGCGGCCCGCGGCCACGCGATCTCGTCACCCGCAAGTCGCTGGAGAACGCCTCGGCCGTGGTGGCGGCGACGGGCGGCTCGACCAACGCCGGGTTGCATCTGCCCGCCATCGCGCACGAGGCCGGCATCTCTTTCACCCTGGACGACTTCGCCGCGATCGCTGCGCGCACGCCGCTGATCGCCGACCTGCAGCCCGGAGGCCGCTACCTGGCGCTGGACCTCTACCGTGCCGGCGGCACCGATGCGGTGCTGAAGGCCCTGCTCGACGGCGGCCACCTGCACGGCGACGCCCTCACCCTCTCGGGTGAGACGCTGGCCGAGCGCCTGGCCAGCCATGGCGGTCCCGACGGCGAGGTTGTACGGCCCGTCTCGCAGCCGCTCAGCCCGACAGGCGGCCTTGTCGTGCTGCGCGGCAGCCTGGCGCCAGACGGTGCGCTGATCAAGATCGCCGGCCTGAGGACGCTCCGCTTCGAGGGCAGAGCGCGGGTGTTCGACGGGGAGGAGGCCTGCTTCGCCGCCGTCGAGGCGCGGCGGTACAGCGAAGGCGACGTGCTGATCATCCGCAACGAAGGGCCGCAGGGCGGGCCTGGCATGCGCGAGATGCTGGGCGTCACCGCGCTCGTCTACGGCCAGGGCATGGGCGAGAAGGTGGCACTTGTCACCGACGGGCGGTTCTCGGGGGCGACGCGGGGCCTGATGGTGGGCTATGTGGGACCGGAAGCGGCAGCGGGTGGCCCGATCGCCCTGGTGCGGGATGGCGACACTGTTCGGATCGACTGCACCGCGGGCAGCATCGACTTGATGGTCTCCGAGACGGAGCTGGCGGCCCGCCGCGCTGCCCACGCGCCGCGTTCGCCGGAGCGCCTCGCCGGGGTGCTGGAGAAGTACGCACGACTGGTGGGGCCGGCGCGCAACGGCGCTGTGACCCACGGCGGCGGGGCGAGCTGGCCGAGGGAGTGAGCCGGAGCTTTTTGGGCAGCGCAACGCTTTAGCCAGTGCTTCGTGGCGTCCGCTTTTGTGAAGGGTTTCGGATGCCGGCCCATCGCAACGGCGCGGCAGGCACCGGGGCCGGCGTCCGAAACCCTCCAGGGAAGGAACCCGCGAGTCATGAGGCACGCCGGTGCCGCGAGCGCTA
>Ga0209382_10004288_pt1 | contig 19125 bp, 16 predicted proteins | sample SoiMetdeltSBSDD5_FD_187599 | JGI IMG/M metagenome (GOLD analysis project Ga0209382, IMG submission 187599) | Bulk soil microbial communities from a Populus tree surrounding site in Tennessee, USA - Soil MetaG P. deltoides SBSDD5 (SPAdes) (version 2) | ecosystem: Environmental > Terrestrial >... | reverse complement strand
TACGGGCATGCCCAGCGCCACCCCTTCGTCTGGGGCCGTGGCCGCGCCCGACGACGGCGCGCCGCCCGCCAGCCGGGCATCGCGGCCCTGCCAAAGGTCGCCGGAACTTGCGGGATGGACCACTTAGCGGACGCGGGCGAACTCAAAATTCCCGGGCCGGGCGACGACGTAGCCGGCCGGGGTCGCTAGACAAGATACTCGTGGTGATTGCCCTGGCTTCCCGGGCACAGCGTGAGGTCGAAGTGAGTGAACTGCACCGCGTCACCGTCGATCCCGAGGTGTGTGGCGGACGTCCCTGTTTGCGCGGCCTTCGGATCCGGGTCACGGACGTACTCGACTTGCTCGCCGCAGGTGCCTCTCGCGAAGAGATTCACGAAGATTATCCGTACCTCGAGCCCGGCGACATCACGGCCGCGCTCGAGTACTGCGCTCAAACAGCGGCGTGGTAGTCGACGTCCGTTCGGCCGCCGAGGTCGGCGTGGTCGTCGCGGACGATCGTGCCGCCCTTCATCACGAGCGAGACGCCGTCGAGGACGGTCTGCATGTCGTCGAGTGGGTTGCCGTCGAGGACGACCAGGTCGGCCTGCTTGCCGGGCTCGATCGAGCCGACGATACACTCCAGCCCGAGCAGCTTCGCCGAGCTGCTGGTGCCGGCCACCAGGACCTGCTCGTTCGGCATCCCGTTCCTGGCGTAGAGGACGAATTCGAGCGCGTTCCGCCCGTTCGGGAAGCGGCTCGGCATGCCGCAATCGGAACCAAGCGCGATCGGCACGCCGACCTCCATCGCGATCTTGAACGCGTTCAGGTGGTGGACGGTCACCTGCTCGGCGCGCTCGATGCGCCAGGGCTCGGCAAAACGCTCGGTCACGTAGTAGTAGAACGGGCCGAACGTCGGGACGAAGGAGATCCCCTTCGCCTTCATCTTCAGCGCCTGCTCCTCGTCCAGGTAGCAGCCGTGGTCGATCGAGTCGACGCCGGCCTCCACGCCCTGCCGAATACTCGCCAGCGAGATCGAATGCGTAAGGACACGGAGCCCGGCCTTGTGGGTCTCGTCCACGGCCGCCTGGACCTCCTCATCGCGGAACTGCGCCAGGGTGACGCTCCGGCCCTGGGTGGCCGCGCCGGGCGAGATCGCCAGCTTGACGGCGTCGGCGCCGCGCTTGACGATGCGACGTACGGCCGTGCGGACCTCGTCCACGCCGTTCGCTTCGATCGCGCCGTGGTCGTGCATGTGGCCGCCGGTCGGGGTAATGGCCCGGCCAGCGCAGACCAGGCGCGGCCCGAGGAAGACGCCGTCGCGCATCGCGTCGCGGGCGTCCACGTCGACGTACTCGCGCGATCCCGCCGACCTGACGGTGGTGACGCCGGCGTACAGGGTCCGCTGGAGCGCCTGGACGGTCCGGAGCGCGGCGAGGCCGAGCGGCTCGTCGTGCAAGGCCGGGTCGTAGTCGCCCTCGCCGGGGTGGGCGTGGCAGTCGATCATGCCGGGCATCAGCGTGCGCCCGCCCAGGTCGATGACGCGGGCGGCCGTGTTTCGGGCGGCCTCGGCGGCGCTGCCCACGGCTGCGACGACGTCGCCCTCCACCAGCACCGACGCGCGCTCCTGGTGACCGCCCAGGCCGTCGATCACCAGGCCGTTGACGAAGAGGGTTGAGGCCGGTCGGGTCTGTCGTATGCTCAAGACCGAGACTCCTTCGTGCACAGCCGGCTCCCGGGGCTGGAGGTCCCCTCGCGGAGTCTACCCTGAGCGTGCGAACGGCTCGGGGTAAGGAAAGCTCCGCACAAGGTGCCCTGCCTCTGCATCACGGCAGCACGACCGGCAGTGGCTCGGCGAGCCAGGCCCGCTCACTCGCGAGATCGGTGCCGCCGCCCAGCTCGTTGCGGACGATCTGCCCGTCCTTCATCACCAGCGCGACGCTGCTCAGCAGGGTCGAGATGTCGTCCAGGGGGTTGCCGTCGATCACGACGAGGTCGGCGAGCTTGCCTGGTTCGAGCGAGCCGACCAGATGGTCGAGCCGCAACAGCTTCGCCGAGCTGCTGGTGCCGGCCACGATCGCCTGCTCGGCCGGCATGCCGTTCTGGACGTACAGCCAGAACTCGAGGGCGTTCTCGCCGTTCGGCATCCGGCTCGGGGCGCCGCAGTCACAGCCGAGCGCGATCTTGACCCCCATCCGCATCGCCAACTGAAACCCCTGGCGATGCGGCTCCATCACCGGATCGGCACGGGCGCACTTCTCGGGCTCGGCGAGGCGGCGGACGGCGTAGTAGTAGTAGCACCCGAACGTCGGGACGTAGTAGATGCCCCGATCGACCATCATCTGGCAGCACTCTTCGTCCAGATAGTTCCCGTGGTCGATCGAGGTGACGCCGGCCGCGATGCAGTTCCGCACGGCCTGGTTGCCCATGGCGTGGGTCAGGGTCGGGACATCGTACCGGTTCGCCTCGTCCACCGCCGCGGCGATCTCCTCCGGCGTGAACATCTCGTGATGGGGACTCTGGGCTGGTGTCCCGATCCCACCGGAGGCGAGGATCTTGATCGCGTCGACGCCGCGCTTGATCTGGCGGCGGACCTCGGCGCGGATGCTCTCCGGCCCATCCACCTCGACGGCGAAGGCGTGGCCGTGGCCGCCCGTCATCGTGATCGCGCGGCCGGCGCAGAGCAGGCGCGGTCCGACGAAGACCCCGGCTTTGATTGCCTCGCGCGCGTCGACGTCTACGAAGTGGCGTGCGCCGGCGCTGCGAACGGTCGTGATGCCGGCCCAGAGTGTCCGCTGCAACGCCTGGATCGTGCGGATTGCCGTCAGGCCGTAGCTGTCGCGGGCGTGCTCCGGCCGCTCGTCGCCGCCGCCGGGGTGGGCGTGGCAGTCGATCATGCCCGGCATCAGCGTCTTGCCGTCCAGGTCGATCACGCGGTCCGCGTCGCGATGCTGGCCGGCGAGGTGCGGGCCGACGCCGACGATTCGATCGTCGTCGACCAGCAGCGCCGAGCGCTCGCGATGGGCGCCGAGGCCGTCGATCACCACGCCGTTGACGAACAGGGTCTTCACGGGGGCACTCCGGAGCGATGGCGGCAGGGTAGAACAACAGGACCGGCCGCTGGCGATGCGGAGATCGTACACGCTCCTCGCGCGGCGGCGACCTGACACCCGTCGACCTCGGCGGCGGGCCGGCCACCGCGCAGCAGACGGCGGCGAACTATCATGGTGCGGCGCGGGCATGTCAGCGGCGCAGTACGGCCGGCGTCCGCGCGGTGACATCGCGTCTCGGGTCACCGGCGATATGCTGACCTCAATCAAGCATGGAGCGGACCGCGCCCACGTCACCGTCGACGCACGCGCGGCCGAAAGGAGCACTGATGGGCGCGCTGGCCTTCCTCTACCCCGGCCAGGGGTCCCAGCGAGTGGGGATGGGAGTGGAGCTGCTCGAATCGCACCCGGGGCTGTTCGAGCGGTACCTCGCGGCGGCGGACGCGGCGTCCGGCCTGCCGATCCGGCAGTACTGCCTCGAAGGCCCGATCGAGGCGTTGACCGGGACGGAGGTCGCCCAACCGGCCCTCTTCACGATCTCGCTGGCGCTGACCGAGGTGGCGCGCGAGGCCGGCCTCGCGCCCGACTTCGTGGCCGGGCACAGCCTCGGCGAGTACACGGCGGCGGTCGCCTGCGGGGCGCTCTCCTTCGAGGATGGCGTGCGGCTCGTTAGCCGGCGCGGCCAGTTGATGGCCCAGATTCAGGCGGACCGACCCGGCGCGATGGCAGCGGTCATGGGAATGCCTGCCGACACGCTCGCCGAGCTGTGCGCGCAGGCGTCAGACGTTGGCGCCGTCTCGCTGGCGAACCTGAACACCGCCGATCAGATCGTCGTCTCCGGGGAGGACGCGGCGGTTGAGAAGCTGATGGAGCTCGCCCGGGCGGCCGGCGCCGGCCGCGTGATCCGGCTCCAGGTGGGAGCCGCGTTCCACACCAGCCTGATGGAGCCGGTCCAGGCGCAGATGGCCGAGGAGGTCGAGACGGTCGCCTGGCGCGATCCGGCCGTCCCGCTCGTCGCGAACGCCTCGGGTGAGGCGCTCCAGGACGCCGGTCAAGTCCGCAAGGCGCTGATCGCTCAGATCGCCAGCCCGGTGCTGTGGGCGGCCTGCGTTCAGACGCTCCGGAGCGCAGGCTGCACCACGTTTCTGGAGGTCGGTGCTGGCCGGGTGCTGTCAGGTCTTGTGCGCCAGATCGATCGCGGGCTGGAGACGTTCGCGGCGGACTCGGCGCAGAAGGTGGCGAGCTTTGTCGAGTCGCACCCCGAACTGGTTCGACGGTGATCTACCATATCCCCTTGCGAAGTGAGGGAGTTGGCTGCCGGTGAGGCGTACCCTCGCGGTGGCAGCCGCCATGGGAGGGGTACGTGAACGGAGCGAGGCGGACCAGCCGCGACGTGGTCGTCGAGGCGAGCACACCCCAGCCGGCGCCGCGCTGGGCGCTGCTGGAGCGGCAATTGCTCGAGGCGCAGAGTCGAGCCTGCGAAGAGTATTTCGCCCGGTACTTCGACGAGCGCGGGTACCTGCTCTGCGTGCCGCGCTGGTCTGGCGACGACGGCCCGGACGACGCGCTCGAAAACCTGCTGAACTGGACGATCCTTCACGCCCTGGGCGCCGACGACCGGGTCCTCGCCATGTACCGGCACGGTCTGGAGGGGCACTTTCGGCAGTACACCGAGGCGAAGACGACTGAGGTCGAGCTCGGCCGGGACGGCATGTACTACCAGGAGTTCCATGCCTGCTTCGACTGGTTCCACCACGGCGAGGCGTGGTCCACCATCTTCCTCCAGGGACTGACGACGCCCGAAGACCCGGCCCTGGTCCGGCGGATGCGTCGCTGGACCAGCTGGTACTCCGGGGACGACCCGTACATCCGCAACTACGACAAAGAGCACAAGGTCATCCGCAGCTTCTTCAACGGCAGCTGCGGGCCGCTCTTGCGCAAGGCGACGGCGCTCGACTGGGCCGGCGACCCGATCGAGGTCGAAGGCCGCTTCGACGCCGGCCACGGCGAGACGACGTTCGAGGAGATGCTGGACCATTTCCGGGACTACACCGACGTCGTCGGCGACAACCACGTCAACCTCGGCGCCACCACGCTCGGCGTCACGGCGTACGCTCTAACCGGCGAGGAGCGGTACCGAGGGTGGGTGGTGGAGTACCTGGACGCCTGGCTGCAGCGCGCCGAGCGGAACGGCGGGCTGCTCCCGAGCAGCGTCGGTCCGGACGGCCGGATCGAGTCCGGCTACGGCTGGTACGGCGGCGTCTACGGCTGGGGCTTCTCCGTCTTGCAGGTGCCGCGCAACGGCAAGCTGGCACACCGGGCGTACCACCGGCGGACGCCGTACTCGCTGGCGAACGGGCTGCTCTTGACCGGCGATCGGCGCTACCTCGACCTCTGGCGGCGGATGATCGACATCGTCAACGCGAACGCCAGGGAGGAGGGCGGCCAGAAGCTGTACCCGCACATGTACGGCCGGCTGGACCGCCTGGAGCGCCTCCAGCAGGGCGGCGAGCTGGACGATCTACCAGCATCCGGGCCGGAGGGCTGGTACGAGTACCGCCCGGAGCCGTTCGCGCCGAGCGCCGCCGACCTCTACTACTGGACGCTTGACCGCTCCCTGCTGGGGTTGCTGGAGGAGACGCCGCGCTGGGTGCGCTACCTCGACGGCGAGGACGCGTCGTTCCCCGAGGCGGCGCTGGAGGCCGATCTGGAGACGCTCCGCCGTAAGGTCGAGCTGATGCGCGCCGACACCCGGTCGCCTGACTGCTCGATGTCTGACGACATGAACGCGATGAACCCGGCCACGACCGGCGCGCTGACCCGGCTGATGCTGGGCGGCATCCCGACCGGCCGGGACGTGCATGTGCTGCACGCGCGCGTCCGCTACTTCGATCCTGCACGGCGGCGGGCCGGGCTGCCGGAGCACGTGGCGGCGCTGGTCGAGCGGATGACAGACGACGAGGTGACGGTGTCCCTGGTGAACCTGGACCCGCTCGACGCGCGAACGGTGATCGTGCAGGGCGGGGCGTACGCCGAGCACCAAGTCACGAGTGTCCGTCAGGAGGGCGCGGAGTCGCCGGCCCAGGTTGACAACGCCCACTTCGCGGTGCGGCTGGCCCCTGGCGCCGCGACACGTCTGACGATCGGGATGCAGCGGTACGCCAACCAGCCGACGCTGGCGTTCCCCTGGGTCTAGGCTCGCTGCACGTCACGATGCCGCGCCGGATTCACCGCCGGCGCGGCACTCGCCTTCGGAACCGCGCCTGATCAGGGCTGACCGGGCGCCCACTTGTAGATGCGGGTCAGCGAGCCTCCCATCAGCGTAGCGCGGTCGCTGTCCGAGAGGCGATCGGTGGTGCGGAACGGCTCGACGCCCTGCTCGTAGGTCAACAGCTCCACGGCGCGCGTCCAGTCCGTGCCCCAGATGCAGCGATCCAGCCCGAACGCGTCGAAGATGCGCCCGAGCGGCTCCCAGATGTCCGGGTAGGGAAACGGCTCGTGGGACAGCGTGCAGGCGCCGGAGATCTTGATCGCCACGTTGGGCTGCTCGGCCAGCGCCAGCACGGCTGGCAGCTCGGCCCACGGCTCGGCCGGCGGCGGCGGCACGAACGGCTGCTGCAGTCCGAGATGGTCGATCACGATCTGCGTGTCAGGGTTGCGCGCGGCAAGCTGGCGGGCCTGGTCTAGCCGCCCCCAGACCAGCATGTTGACGGGCAGGGCGTGGCGCGCGGCTGTCGCCAGGACGTGGTTCAGGCCGGGGTCGGCAGGGTCGTCGGATGGTGCCTGGTTGAGCATGACGCGGATGCCGACCGTCCCGGGTGTCGCCTTCCAGTCGGCGATCGTCTCCGCCACGGCCGGGTCGTCCGGATTGACCGGTTTCACCAGTCCGAACTTGTCTGGATACGTGTTGCGTACTTCGATCGCGTAGCTGGCATCGTAGCGGTACAGGGAGGTCGGCGAAACCAGGATCGCGCCGTCGACTCCGACCGCGTCCATGGCCGCCACCATCTGCTCGCCCGTGACCTCTGGCGGGCCTTGCAAGTGGCCGACCCAGGGGCGACCCGGATGATTCCGTTCGTAGGCGTGAACCTGCGCGTCGATCGTCGGCATGATGGGCTTCCTCCTCGCGCTCAGGCGAGACTCAGCGTGCGCGTCCGGACCAGGAGGTCCGCTCGCTCACACTCGCGGTGCGGACCGAAGGTTAGTGCATGACGAGGCCGCCCGAGACGTTGACGTCCTCGCCGGTGATGTAGAACGAGCGGTCAGAGGCGAGGAAGCCGATCAGCTTCGCCACGTCCTCCGGGGTCTCCCAGCGGCCGAGCGGGATGTTCTTGAGACGCTGCTCGTTCAGCTCCTCCGGCGTCGTACCGAGCACCTCGGAGATCCCGACCTCCACCTGCCGCCACATATCCGTCGAGTAGATGTAGCCCGGGCAGACGCAGTTGGCGCGGACGCCGTACGGGGCGCCTGAGAGCGCCAGGCTGCGGGTGATGCTGATGACGGCCGCTTTCGAGGCCGCGTACGCCACGCTGTAGGTGCTCCCGAGCTTGCCGGCCATCGAGGCCAGGCTGACGATGCTCCCCTTCTTCGCGGCGAACATGTGGGGCAGCACGGCCTGGCTCGCGAAGAAGACGGCCTTCGCGTTGACGTCCATCACGAAGTCCCAGCTCTCCTCCGTGACGTCCAGGACGGACCCGAACCAGTTGACGCCGGCGTTGTTCACCAGCACGTCGATCCGCCCGTACTCTGACATCGCCCTCGCGGCCATCGCCTCGAGGTCTGAGCGTGAGGTCACGTCCACGTGCATCGGCACGGCCTGGCGGCCGAGCGCGTGGACCTCCTCCGCGACCTGCTCGGCGTTGGCGTCGAGCACGTCTGCAACCACGATGTCCGACCCGAGCGATGCCAGCTCGAGCGCAATCGCCCGGCCGATGCCACGCCCGGCTCCGGTGACGATCGACGCCTGTCCTTCCAGCTCCATGACGATCTCCTCTTCGAGTCCGCGGTTAGTACCGCAACACGCCCAGGCGGTACAGCTTGTGATAGACCTTGTGGCGGTGCAGGTACGGCTGGATGTATCGCCAGATCTCTTCAGCCTCCACCGGCCGGCCGACGTACTGCTCGCGCAGGCGATTCATCTCGCTGGCACCGACGTCGGCGAGCTGCTTCGAGGTCTTCTGCTCCTCGTGGACGCGGAACGCGCCGAGGAAGCGCGGCAGGCGCATGAACCTCGCGCCCGCCTCGCGAAACCGGAGCAGCAAGTCCCAGTCACAGGCAAAGCGGAACGTCTCGTCCATCGCGCTGCCGACCTCGTCCCAGATACGACGTCGCCAGAACATCGTCTCCTGCGGGACGTAGTCCGCCCACGACAGCACGCCGGAATCGTGCGGCGGTAGCACCCAGCGGCCGATCTCCGCGTTGTCCGTGTCGATGATGACCCGGTGGCCGTAGACGATGTCCACGTCTGGATGCGCCTCAAAGTAGGACGCGACGTAGTGCAGCGATCCGGGCAGCAGCAGGTCGTCAGAGTTCAAGTACGCCAGGATCTCGCCGGTCGCGTGCTCGAATCCACGGTTGATCGCCTGGGACATGCCGGTGTCACGCGCCGAGTTCAGATGGGCGATCTTCGAGCCGTACGATGCGACGATCTCCAGGGTGTCGTCCGTCGAATCGCCGTCCTGAATGATGTACTCGAGGTTTGGATACCCCTGATCGACGACGCTCTCGATCGTGAAGCTGACGAACTGCTCTGAGTTCATCGTCGGCGTGACGATCGAGATCAGCGGCGGCGACGCCAGCCGTCCGGTTCGAAGGTAGTGCTCCGGGACGCGAAACGAGACCGGATCGTACTGGTAAAGGACGCCAAGCTGCGGTGCGACCCACTTCCACAAGGTGCCGTCCGAGCTCAGGCGCAAGTATGCCTCCAGCGCCAGCTCCTGCTCCTCCAACAGCCCCAGGCGGCTTTCGACCGCCGTGTCCATCGCGCGCGCGGCGATCTCCAGCTCGCGGTCGACAAGCTCCGCTTCGCGATCGGCCAGCTCGGCCTCCCGGGCCGCGAGCGCGGCGTGTCGCTCGCCGATCTCGGCCTCGCTCGAAGCGGGGCACGCATCGCCGTCGGCCATCTCGGCGTCACGCGGGTGGCTGGCCTCGATGCGCTCGATGATCTCCAGGCGCCGCGCTGCCTCGCACGCGAAGAGCTGCGCCTTGTCGATCAGGCGTTGCTGCGCGGCAGCGACCTCGCCGTAGACGGTCGACGCGAGGCGAGGAAATACGGTGTCGTGGATGAAGATGACGTTGCCCCAGTCGCCGGATCGCGTCTGCGCATCGTTGACGTGGAGCGTCTCGAACTGGTCGTGCCGCTTGACCACGACGAAGCTCGCGTAGTCACGCTCGGCCATATAGCTCGCGACGTCGCTCAGCCGGTACACCGCCGGGCCAACGGTCTCCGCCAGGTCATCCCAGTATTCGATCATGACCACGGCGCTTCTGAGCGGCCCCATCCCGCGCAAGACGGCGAAGTCGCTCCGCTCCGCGTCCACCTTCAGGATCCCGACTGACGCCGGGATCGTGCCGTCCTCCACCAGCGATGCCAGCGTCCGACACTCGACCGACATCGTCTCGACGATCCGAAGGGTCGGCGTCTCGTCAAAGGCGACGAGCGAGTGAAACGCGTCCACGTGGCGGCCAGACTTGTCCTCCACGACGTACAACGGGAGGCGCTCGTCACGATCGCCGATCGCGAGGTCGAAGATCTTGACCGCCGGGGTCTCGGCGAAGGAGGTCTGGAGCTGCTGCACGCTCTTCGGAAACGGCTCGAACGCGTACACGGTCTGGGCACCGGCCGCGACGAGCGCACGCACGAAGCTCCCGCGTTCGGCCCCGACGTCAACTACGGTCTTGTTGTCGAGGTTGCCCAGGAGCTTCGTGAGCAGTCGAAGCTCAGTACCCTGATCGTATTCGCGCTCGGAGCTCTGATCCTGCATCGACGTCCTGTCCTTCGTGAGCCAGGATAGATACCGTCGCCGCACAGTATGCGTCAAGACGCCGTGACCCGCTTGCGTGCCGGCACGCGTCGCACGGGCGTTCTGCCGAGGCCGTAGAATCGTGTCCATATCGCCGGCGACACCAGGCGACCACCCACGGAGAACAGAGGCCACCATGGATATCGTCGTTCGACCGCTCGCAGAACGAGACCTCCCCGAAGCGGACCGTATCTTTCGGACGGCGTTCGGCACCTTCATCGGCCTGCCAGACCCCGTGACGTTCATGGGCGATGCCGACCTCATCTTCTCACGCTGGCGGGCTGCTCCGTCCGATGCTATCGCGGCCGAGGTCGACGGGGAGCTGGCCGGCTCGATGTTCGTCGCCAACTGGGGCAGCGTCGGCTTCTTCGGTCCGCTTACGGTCAGGCCCGAGTACTGGGACAGAGGCGTCGGGCGGCGCCTTCTCGACGCCACCATGGAGAAGTTCGAGAGCTGGGGCACTCGCTACTCCGGCCTCTTCACCTTCTCGAACAGCCCGAAGCACCTCTTCCTCTACCAGAAGTACGGCTTCCACCCGAGATTCTTGACCGCGATCATGTCCAGGGCCGCAACCGAACACGGAGACTCGATGGGCTGGACGCGATTTTCTGAGCTGTCGGATGCCGAGCAGCGGGCCTGCCTGGACGCCTGCCGCGACCTGACCGGCGCGATCCTTGAAGGCCTCGACGTCACGATCGAGGTGGTCGCGCTTCACGCTCAGAGCCTCGGCGACACTATCCTCGTCTGGGAGGGCTCGAGGCTGGCCGCGTTCGCCGTCTGCCACTGCGGCCCGGGCTCAGAGGGCGGCAGCACAGTCTGTTACGTCAAGTTCGGCGCCGCCCGGCCCGGCCCCGTCGTTGGGCAGAGCGCCAGCTTCAATCGGCTCCTCCAGGCGGTGGAGACGTTTGCCGCCCGGCAGGGCCTGCAGACTGTGGTCGCTGGCGCCAATGCCGGCCGGCCAGAAGCGTACCGTCAGATGATCGCCCGTAGCTACCGCGCCGACCGCGTGGGCGTCGCCATGCAGCACAACAACGATCCCGGCTACAACCGGCCGGAGGCGTACATCATCGACGACTGGCGCTAACCGGCACTCGCGACACACATACTATCTATGTCCTTAGGTCGTGAACCCGACCTCTCGTGGCGCCGCCGGGCTGGCGCCGTCGAGCGCTTGTCTCAACCGCCGACTTCGTCGATCTCGAGGATGCGTGATGACTACCCATGCCCCCGATCACCCGGTCGCCGCGAGTTCGTCCGCGCACGCTGGCGACGCGGCGTCGGCTGCTGGCGCCGACGTCACGATCGTCGCCGATCACCTGACGAAGGTCTATCGAGTCCAGAAGAAGCCGCCCGGCCTGATGGCGTCGTTGCGCGCCGTCTTCCAGCGCACCTACGCTGAGGTCCGCGCCGTCGACGACGTCAACGTGACGATCCGGCGCGGCGAGCTGGTCGGCTTCCTAGGACCGAACGGCGCCGGCAAGACGACGACGCTCAAGATGATGGCCGGGCTGCTCGAACCGACCGGTGGGCAGGTCCGGGTGCTGGGGCACGAGCCGTTCAAGCGCGAGCGGGCGTTTCAGCGACGGTTCGCGCTGGTGCTGGGTCAGAAGAACCAGCTCTGGTGGGATCTCCCGGCCTCAGAGTCGTTCCTGCTGAACAAGGAGATCTACGGCGTCTCGGACGCGGAGTACCGCCGCACGCTGGGCGAGCTGTCCGATCTGCTGGAGCTGGGGCCGCTGCTGGACGTCCAGGTACGGAAGCTTTCGCTGGGCGAGCGGATGAAGTGCGAGCTGGCGGCAGCGTTGCTTCACCAGCCGGACGTGCTGTTCCTGGACGAGCCGACGATCGGCCTGGACGTGGTGATGCAGCAGAAGATCCGCGAGTTCATCGGCGCGTACCAGCGCGAGCACCAGGCGACGATCCTGCTGACCTCGCACTACATGGACGACGTCAAGGCGCTCTGCGAGCGGGTCGTCGTGATCGACCAGGGCAGGCTGATCTTCGACGGGGCGCTGCGCGAGCTGGCGCGGCGCTTCGGCGACGCCAAGCTGCTGACGCTCGACCTGGACGCCCCGGTCACCCGCGAGGCGCTGGCCGAGTACGGCGAGATCGTCACCTGGGAGCCGGCCAGGGTCTCGCTGCGGGTGCCGCGCGAGCAAGTCTCGGCGACGGCGGCGCGGCTGCTGGGGGCGCTCCAGGTGCACGACCTGGCGATCCAGGAGCCGGACGTACAGGACGTGATCCGGAGCCTGTTCAGCGGGCAGCTCCGGGAGGAAAGCCCTCACCCCAGCCCTCTCCCAGAGGGAGAGGGAGAGGGCGGGTGAGGCTGTACCTCACGATGGTCCGCCTCTCGATCGCCGACGCGATCCAGTACCGGGTCGAGTCGGCGATCTACTTCCTGTACGAGATGCTGCCACCGATCATGATGGCGTTCGTCTGGTTGACGGTGTACCAGGATCAATCGACTGTGGCGGGCTACGCGCTGGCCGAGATGCTGGCGTACACCGTCGGCGTGATGGTGCTCAGAGGGACGGTGACGCTGCACGTCGAGTGGGCGCTGGACCACGAGATTCGTCAGGGGCTACTCTCGACGCAGTTGATCCGCCCGTTCAACTACTGGGCGTTCCTGTTCGCGGACGCCATCGCCTGGCGCTTCGTGCGGCTCCTGTTCGCCGTGCCGGCATTGCTTGCCTTCCTCTACTGGCTCGGCCCGGAGCTGCGCGGCATCACCGTCCCGTTGGAACGCATCCCGGTCCTGGCGATCAGCGTCGCCCTGGCGTACGTCGTCTGCTTCTACCTCAAGCTCTGCCTCGGGTTCATCGGCTTCTGGACGAACGACATCATGGGCATCACGACGCTGTACGAGGTCATCGCGAGCGTGCTGGGCGGCATCCTGATCCCGATCGCGCTGCTGCCGGAGTGGCTCCAGGTGATAGCGAGACTGCTCCCGATCCAGGCGATCTACAGCATCCCCCTCGCGATCATGCTGGGCAAGAGCGAGGGCGCCGATCCCTGGTGGGGCATCGCGCTACAGCTCGGCTGGATCGTCGTGCTCTCGGCACTGGCAATGGTGCTCTGGCGGGCCGGGCTGCGCCAGTACGAGTCGGTCGGTGGGTGAAGGATGCCAGGGCAGCACGCACGCCAAGGTGACCCGCGACCGTGGACTGAAGTCCACGTCTACCATAGTGCCGTCCCTACGGGACTCAAGTTTGACCCACACTGAGTCGCGTAGCGACGGTACAACCCTAGACGTGGGTTTCAACCCACGGCCGGTTGGGTAGGCGGCGATGCGGCTGTATCTGACGCTGTTCCGGATCTCGCTCCAGGACGCGACGCAGTACCGGGTGGAATCGGCGATCTGGTTCCTCTACGAGACGGTCCCGCCGCTGATGATGGCGGCCGTCTGGCTGGCAGCGTACCAGGATCAGACGACCGTAGCCGGCTTCTCGCTGGCCGAGATGCTCGCCTACACCGTCGGCGTCATGATCCTCCGAACGCTCATCACTGTGCATATCGAGCACGGCATGGACCTGGAGATCCGGCGCGGCGACATCTCGAACCATCTGGTGCGGCCGTTCAACATCTGGGGTTTCTGGTTCGTGGACTCGCTTGGCTGGAAGATGTTCCGCAACGCCCTTTCGGTCCCCGTTGTCCTGGGCTGCCTCTTCTGGTTCGGGCCCGAGATGGGTGCGCTCAGCATCTCGTTGGACCGGCTGCTGCCGCTGGTCATGAGTGTGCTGCTGGGGGCGGTCGTCTGTTTCCTGCTGAAGCTCTGCCTCGGCTGCACGAGCTTCTGGACGAACGACATCGTCGGCGTGGCGACGCTCTACGAAGTGGTGGCGACGATTCTGGGGGGCATGCTGGTGCCCGTCGCCCTGTTGCCCGACTGGCTGCAAGCCGTCGCGTGGCTGCTGCCAATCCAGGCGATCTACAGTGTCCCCCTGGCGATCCTGCTCGGGAAGAGTGACTGGGAGAACGCCTGGTATGGGATCGGGCTGCAGGTGGGGTGGATCGTGGTGTTGTGGGCGCTGGCGCACGTCCTCTGGCGGGCCGGGTTGCGCCAGTACGAGGCGGTCGGACGATGAGAGAGAGGGCCCACCCCCCGACGGGCGCAAGCCTTGCTCCCCTACCGGGTCGCCATGAGTCCGACGGCCGGACGGGAGCGATCAGGCGGTATGCGCGGGTGTACCTCGCCTGCCTCCGGAACTGCCTGGCCCGCGAGCTGGAGTTCCGGACCAGCTTCGCGCTGAGCGCCGGCTCGACCCTGCTCTGGGCGATCTTCTCGATGGTGCTGGCCGGCCTGATCTTCACCAACGTGCGCCAGGTGGCAGGCTGGGACCTGGACCGGATGTTCGTGCTGACCGGCTCGTTCCTGATCGTCGAGGGGCTGAGCGCGGCGCTGTTCCACCGCAACATGCAGCGCCTTTCGGAGCTGGTCAACCGGGGCGAGCTCGACTTCGTGCTGACCCGCCCGATCTCCAGCCAGTTCCTGGTCTCGATTCGTTACGTCGACTTCGGGGATCTGCCGACGGCGGTCGTCGGCGTGGTCTATCTCGTGATCGGGACCGGCCGGCTCGGGCTGACGCCGGGCCCGGCCGAGATCGGCGGGTACGTGCTGCTGGTCGGCTGCGCGCTCATGTCGCTCTACGCAATCTGGTTCATGGCGGTGACGCTGGTGTTGTGGACCGGCCGGATCAATAACATCGCGGCGGTCGTCGAGCCGTTCATGGGTCTGGCGCGGATGCCGAGCGACGTCTATCGTGGCCTGGTCCGCCCGATCATGACGTACGTCCTGCCGATCGCCGCCATCGCGACGCTGCCGTCGAAGGCCCTGCTCGGGGTGCTGGAGCCGGGCATGCTGCCGTACCAGATCGGGCTGGCGGCGGTGCTGCTCTGGGCCTCCCACCGGTTCTGGCACTGCTCACTCCGCAAGTACTCCAGCGCCAGCAGCTAGCACCGCGTCGCCGGGGTCGATGGCGGTGCTGCTCCCCCTCAGCGAGGCGTCAGGAGACGTCCTGGATCTGCCAGATCGTGCCGCCGACGCCGACCGCCAGCACCAGTCGGTCTTCGGCGAAATTCGGCGAGACGGCCATTGCGACGATGCCGCTGCCGTCGTACCCCTCGGACCAGGCGTGGAACGTCCGGCCGCCGTCCCGAGAGACGTACGGTCCGGCGTTCGTGCCGGCGTAGACGGTCCGGCCTGCCGCCGAGCCAGAGGCCCCGCCGGGCGGCACTGCCAGCGCCGTCACCGTCGCGACCTGCTCGCCCAGCCCGGCCCAGCGCCAGACTGGCCGGCGCTGCCCGCCCTGGCGCTGCCAGGAGCCGGCCACGGGCGTCGCCACGCTGGCGCCGATCGCCGCGACGATCGCGCTGCCGCTCGGAGAGGCCGGCGGCATCAGCAGCGTAGACGGCAGGATCGGCTCGGCGTCGCACGGCTCCTCCAGCCAGACGGCCCAGGTCCGGCCGCCGTCTGTCGAGCGCCAGAGTCGGGTCGTCATCTGACCGTCCGCCCGCGACTCCACGCCTCTAGCTACCATTGTTCGGTCCTGCCAGAACGCCGGCGAGACCGCCAGCGCACCGACCTGGAGCGACCAGCCCGGCTCGCCGGCGCTGATCCGCCCGACCGGTCGCCAGCTCTGTCCTCCATCCTCCGAGAGGACGATGCCGGCCGTCTCGCGCCCCTCTACCTGGACGCTTCCGACGCCGACGAAGCCGGCGAACGGCCCGCCGGCGGGCAGCGGCGCGATGACTCGGAGCGATGGCGCCGTCTCCGGCCCGAGGGCATCCCAGGACTGGCCGCCGTCGGCACTCCGGTAGAGCTGTTCCAGGGTCGATGCCAGCAGGACCGGCGCGGCGTTGCCGGATGCTGCCGCCGCGAGCGCCGCGATGGCCGGATCGGCATCCTCGGGCCAGCTTCGGTCCCAGCGCTGGCCGCCGTCTCTCGAGATGAGCAGCCCTTCGTCCAGGCTCAACCCGTAGAGCGTCCGGTCCTCGCCGAAGCGCGGCGACGGCGTCAGCCAGGTCAGTAGGCTGGCCCGGAGGCCGTCGTTGGACGCGATCCACCGACCTTCGGGGTCGAGCCGCGCGATCCCGAGGCGGTGGAGGCCGGCGATCAGCACCGGGCCGGCCGGGGTCGGCAGCAGCGCCAGCCCGAGGACCAGTCCGGGCGCCTCCGGTAGTGTTTGCCAGGTCAGGCCGCCATCGTCTGAGCGGAGCACCTCGCTCCCGGCCGCCACGATGACGGTCCGGCCGTCCGAGGCGATCGTCAGCGCCGAGATCCCGCGCTCGTCGAGCTCCGGGACCACGACGAACCGAGCCCCGCCATCGGTCGAGCGGAGCAGGCCGTGCGCCTCGGTGCCGGCGAACACCAGCCGATCGTCGGCGAAGCGCGGCGAGACCACCAGCACCTGGACGGCCGGCTCGTCAAGCCCGAGGTTCACCTCGCGCCAGGATCGACCGCCGTTTCGGGAGCGGTAGAGGCCGCTCGCCGTGCCGACGAACGCCGTCCGATCCTCCGTGAAGCGCGGCGAGAGCGCGACGGCCAGCGCCGTGAGGTCGAGCAGGCCGGAGTTGGCGCCGCCCCAGGTGACGCCGCCGTCATCCGAGCGGATCACGCCGTCCTGGCCGGTCCCGATGAACAGCGTGCCGTCCTCCTCGAAAGCCGGCGAGACGGCGACCGCGAGAACCTCGCCGGCCAGCGCGTGACGCCAGGTGACGCCGCTATCAGAAGTACGGAAGAGGCCGGTCCGCCCGGCCACGAAGAGGGTACGATCGCGCCGATAGGCCGGCGAGGCGGCAACGGCATCGGCGAGGGCCGGGCCGGGCTCGGGGCTGAGTCGGCTCCAGCTCCGACCGTTCGCCGAGCGGAAGCCGCCGGCCGGCGTGACGGCCACGACCGACGCCCCCTCGGCGTCCTCGACGACCGCCAGGCCGCCGACCGTCCCCCCCTCAAGGGCGCCAACCCGCTGCCAGGTCATGCTGAGGCGGCCAGTTCGGGGCGCGCGAGCGGGCCCCCGCGCGCCTGCTCGAACGCGTGCGCCACCCGCAGGACCGTCGCCTCGCCGAGCGCCTTCCCGATCACCTGCAACCCGACCGGCAGCCCTTCCGAGAGCCCGCACGGCAGGCTGAGCCCGGGGAGGCCGGCCAGGTTGACGGGGATCGTGCAGACGTCGTTCAGGTACATCGCCAGCGGGTCGTCCGTCTTGGCGCCGATCTCGAAGGCGACCGTCGGCGAGGTCGGCGCGATGATCGCGTCGAACCGCTCGAACGCCTGGTCGAAGTCCTGCTTGATCAGCGTTCGGATCTTCTGGGCCTTGACGTAGAAGGCGTCGTAGTAGCCCGAGCTCAGGGCGTACGTCCCAAGCATGATCCGGCGCTTCACCTCGTCGCCGAAGCCGCGCCCACGAGTCTTGTAGTAGCCGTCCCACATCGACTCGGCGTCCGGAGCCGAGTAGCCGTACTTGACGCCGTCGTAGCGGGCCAGGTTGGCGCTACACTCGGCCGGCGCGATGATGTAGTACGCCGCGAGGCCGTAGTCCGAGTGCGGCAGCGAGACTTCGCCGATCTCGGCGCCGAGCCCGCGCAGCGTCTCGATGGCGGCCTGGATCGACGCCTCGACGCCCGGCTCCATGCCGGCGACGAAGTACTCCTTCGGCACGCCGAGCTTCACGCCACGCAGAGCCTGACCTGAGCCTGCCGAAGGGTCGCCGTTCAGCGCGTCCAGGTAGTTCGGCACCGGCGCGTCCAGCGAGGTCGAGTCGAGCGGGTCGTGCCCCGCGATCACCTCGGTGATCAGGGCGCAGTCGGCGACGTCGGCGGTCAGCGGCCCGAGCTGGTCCAGTGACGAGGCGAACGCGATCAGGCCGTACCGGCTGACCCGGCCGTAGGTCGGCTTGAAACCGACGACGCCACAGAGCGAGGCCGGCTGGCGGATCGATCCTCCTGTGTCCGATCCGATCGAGAACGGCGCGAGCTTCGCCGCGACCGCTGCCGCCGATCCTCCGCTGGAGCCGCCGGGCACCCGGCTGAGGTCGCCCCAGGGGTTGCGGGTCGGGAAGAACGCCGAGTTCTCGGTGGAGGAGCCCATCGCGAACTCGTCCATGTTCGTCTTGCCGAGCAACACGGCACCGGCCGCGAACAGCTTCTTCGTGATCGTGGCGTCCTCGATCGGCACGAACTCCTCGAGCATCTTCGAGCTACAGGTGGTCCGAATGCCGCGTGTGAGCACCAGGTCTTTGAGTGCCATCGGCAGGCCGAGCAGCGGCGCGTCTTCGCCGGCCCGGCGGCGGGCGTCGGCCGCGCGGGCCTGATCGAGCGCCAGCTCCGGCGTGACGGTGACGTACGCCTGGACCAGCCCCTTGTCGAGCTGGTCGATGCGGTCGAGGTAGGCCTGGGTCAGCTCCTCGGACGAGATGGCGCCGCTGCGTAGCTCGGCCAGCGCCTGGAGCGCGGTCAGGTCGGTCAGAGCCATGATGATGGGCTACTCCAGCACCGGCGGGACTTTGAAGAACGGTCCCTCGCGACGCGGTGCGTTCTGGAGGATCTCCTCGACCGAACGTGACGGACGCGGTTCGTCCTCGCGCATGACCGAGCTGAGCGGGATCACCTGGGCGGTCGGCGGGATCGCCGAGGTATCGAGCCGGTCGATCATCTGCATGTGGCCGAGGATCTGGGAGAGCTGCTGCTGGAGGCGGTTGATCTCGTCGTCGGAAAGCCCCAGCCTCGCCAGATGGGCCACGTGCTCGACCTGCTCACGGCTGATCGCCATTGCCGCCTCCATAGCTAACCTGGCTCGAAGTATAGCAACGGCAGATGACCTCACCCCCAGCCCGCTGCGCGGCGCGAATATCGGCTTCGATGTCGTCCGAAGGACGATATTTGCGGGGCCGCGCCCCGACATCATCTCCGGCGCGGACAGGGGGAGAAAAGCTTCCAGACCGCGGCTTGGCTCCCTCTCCCTCTGGGAGAGGGTTGGGGTGAGGGGTGCGTTCGCCCTCACCGCTGGTACGGGACTTGCCGAGCCCGACTCGCGAGGGGAGGCGAGAACGCCATGATTCGAGCGAGCGGACTGTACGGCC
>Ga0209382_10004287_pt1 | contig 19128 bp, 16 predicted proteins | sample SoiMetdeltSBSDD5_FD_187599 | JGI IMG/M metagenome (GOLD analysis project Ga0209382, IMG submission 187599) | Bulk soil microbial communities from a Populus tree surrounding site in Tennessee, USA - Soil MetaG P. deltoides SBSDD5 (SPAdes) (version 2) | ecosystem: Environmental > Terrestrial >... | reverse complement strand
TCAGTTTGGGTTTCCAGACGGGCCCATGCTTCCGGATTGCCATCATCGCCGCCTCACCCCAGCCCTGGAGCTGTCGTCGCACCACAACGACCGCGGCGACCAGAAAAATCAGCCCGCCGAGCCCGCCCAGAGTCCGACTCAGCCAGCCGTACGAGTTCACCGCACAAAACAGCAGTATCAGGGCGATGTAGATGGCGGAGAGAGCGCCGTAAGTCAGAAAAATTCGCCGCTCCCGGGCATCGGCTGGCGGCTCGGGCGCATCCAGCCTCAGGACCCTGGTCTTGAGCAGCCAGCTCAGATGTCCGGATGCCCGCTGCCGAAGGTTCGGCACTTCGAGGTAGTCACTCAGCGCGTAATAGCCGTCTAGCGGAATGAGAGGGTTGATGTTCATCAACACGGTCACGAAGCCACCGATCAGCACGGCGGCGAAGGAGACTTGGGAGACAAGGCTATCCGGTGTTGCAGCCCACCAGACCACTGCAGCCACACCGGCAAGGGCCATTTGGATCCAGGAGCCGGCGGCCGTGACCCAGAGCCGGGCGCTCCGTTCAGGAAAGGTCCAGGCATCGTTCACGTTACAAAAAAATGCCGGCTCGAAGTAAATGAGCATGGCCCCGATCTCGTGGACCCGTCCACCGAAGTATTTGCAGGTGAAGCCGTGCCCCAGCTCATGAAACACTATGATGACGGTGCCGGTCACCCAGAGTATCGCGTAGTCCGCCACTCCCAATTTCAGGGTATAGAGGTTGGCAACGGCCTGGGAGAATTCATTCCATTTCAGCCCCATCACCAGGAAGTACAGCGCAAAGAGCACTATCGAAATAACAATGAAGCTTCGGGAAAAGAAAAAATGGAGCCGGGGCAGCCATCGGTCGAGCAGCTTGTCGGGATCTCCTATTGACCAGCGGAGACGCAGTATGTCCCCCTGAAAAAATCCTTTGCCCAGGCGCCGGCGGCGCTCGGCCCGCAGCCGCTCCATTTGCAGCACCGACCGCTCTCCCAGGGTCCGCTCGCACAGACCCATCGCCGAGAGCTTGGCGGCGAACTTCTCCACCGCTGCTGGAGACACCCGAATACCATCGGCTTGCAGTCCGGCCGCGGCTTCAGCCGCGGTATGCTCCCCATCCAGAGTCTGCATCACCGTGATTTCAACGGGACGGAATCGGAAATACTTGCGGGACTCCGGATCCTTGACCACGAAGCTCTGCTCGCCCCGATAGGTCTGCTCCACCAGGATCAGATCGGTTCGAAGCTTCGGACAGGAGCTCACGGGACGTCCCGCAGGATCCTCTCGCCGGGTGCGAGGCCGCTTACCACTTCGATACGGCCATCGCCTACATCGCCACCGGTCGTTATCCGCCGCAGGGTGGTCTTGTCATTGGACCAGACCAGGGCATACCCATCCTCGCCTACCGCCGTCCGGGGTATGACTACAGCCTGCCGGCGCTCTGATCCTAGCCGTACAGTGACGTTGCTCCCGGGGGTGAGCCGTGCCTTCCCATCCAGCTGGAGGATCAGTTCGCGAGTTCCGCTCCCGGGATCGAGCACCGGTGAAGCCCGGATGACCTTGGCCTCGGCGGTGCTCCCTGCAGTCCCGATCACCTCGGCGCGAGTCCCGACGGCTACGTGCCCTGCCGCGGACTCCGGAACCCGGATGGCCGCCAGAATCGGCCGCAGGGCCGTTATCCGAAAGAGGGTATCGCCGTTATTCACCAGGCGGCCTAGTCTCGCCGCTCGGGAGGTCACCACCCCGGAGAACGGAGCCAGGATCCGGGTCAAGTCGAGATCTCTCTCCGCCTTGCGCAGCGCGAGAACCGCTTCCCGGTGCTCGAATTCCACCCGTTCTGAATCGGCCTGAGTCACTACACCGGCGACCCTGAGCGCTCGCTGGCGTTCGACTGACAGCTGGGTGTTGTTGTAGCGCTCCTTTGCCTGCTCCAGCGCAATCTCCTGGTCGGTACTTTCCAGACGTCCCAGGAGCTGTCCCCGGCTGACCGGGGTGCCCAGGTCCACCAGGATGGACTGCACAATTCCCACGGAGCGGGCGTACACGGTGGCGTCGTGCTCGACATAGAGCTGAGAAGAAATGCTGAGAGGTACGTCGACGGTGACGGTATCGGCGGTGGCTACCGTGGCCGGCAACGGGGCCGCCGAGGCAGTCTCCTGGCCGGCATCAGGTTGGGAAGCCGGTTCACGGGTACAGGCCACGATCACTGAGAGGAGCAGCAGGTATCTCATGGTTTCAGCTTCCACCAGGTCAGCCTTGCCCAGCGCGCCGGAGCTCGGAGGATCCGGTCGAGAGTGCTGGCTGGCCAGGTAAGCACCTTGGTGTACGCCGACATCTGGGGTCGGAGCATGCCATCGGCATTGGCAACCGCTGCCCGAACCGGATACTGGATCGACGATTCGGAGGAGATGCTGTCGAGCGGAAGGTGACCCACGGAAGTCACCCGGCCCACAAAGGTATGCTGGGGAAGAGCATCCACCCGGAGAACGGTCTTCTGCCCCGGTCGCACCCAGGCCACATCCCGCTGATTGACCCCGAACTCGAGCTCCAGCGTGTCGGTGCGCCCAAGTGTCAGCACCAGATCGCCTTCCTCCAGGGTAGCGCCCACCAGTTCCTCGATCCGGGGGGTGAGTACTCGGCCGGAAACCGGTGCCCGAATGGTGGTCAGTTCCACTTGCTCGTCCAGCAGGGCCAATTCCCGCCGAAGTGCTTCGGTGCGGATGCGCTGCATGCGCTCCTCTGCCACATCGCCGCGGCTTGCTGCCAGTGCTGCCGAACGCTCGGCTGCCTCGATCGCAGCCGCGGTCGAGGTCCGGTCGGTCAGCAGCTGAGTGGCGCGAAGGGTTGCCAGCGGCGAGCCGCGGGCTAGCATGCTGCCCTCCTGAACCAGGACCCGTTCGATCACTCCGGGAACTTGCGCCCGTACCGGAGCGAGGGCAGTGGGGCGGAAGACGGCACCAGCGCCGGTTACCCCGTAGGGCCAGCGGATCAGCGTCAGCGCGGCAAGCACAGCCAAGAGGACTGCGGCGTAAACCGCCAGCCGGCGGCGGGGCAGCGCCAGGACTGCCTGCTTCTTGGCAGCCAGCGCTCCCAGCGCGTCGACCATCGGTACCTGGTGATAGAGCTGGGCATTGCGGAGGGCGACGGCGGTCTGGTTCGCCAGAATTGCCGCCACCTCGAGGTGGGTTTCGCTGGCGAACTCGGCGGCCCTCGCTTCAAAGACCAGAACCCCGAGCACTCCCTCCTCGTCCTTGAGCGGCAGGTACAGCCCGCTCACCACCTCGTCCGCCTCGAGGTCCGCTCCGAACACCGAGACAAACATCCGCTCGGCATCCGACGACGGCGCCGTGCGGTCGGTCAAGTACAATTGTTCTCCGCGACCTGCAGCCCACTCTGCCCGGGCTACGAGGTCCTGAAGCTTGGGGTCCTTGGGGTCGAGTTTCTCCTGACCGGCCACGGCACGGATTTCACATTGACCCTTCTGGTAAAGCCCAACCGCACCGCGATCGAAGGGCAGCGCCCGAGAGGCCAGGTTGACTACCGAGCCGAGTACCCGGTCGAGGTCGAGCGTCGCAGTGATTTCCCGGCTGATCTCCAGGATCAGGGCCAGATCCCGGGCCCTTTTTTCCACGGTGTGTAACTGAGCATTGCGGAGAGCGGCGGCGGCGTGGGCGGCCAGTCCCTCCAGAAGGTCGCGATCCCGGAGGTCGAAGATTCCGTCACCGGTCAATTTGTTGGAGACCTGGATCGATCCGACAGTCACCCCACCGCTGACCATGGCGGTGGCCATGACGGTGGTGGCCAGCATCTCACTGGAGTCGACCGCAGGCTGATAGCGGGGATCGTCGGCGGCACGGGTCACTATGGTAGTTCTAGGCCGCTGGGCAACGTCACCCACAAAACCGGTCCCGATTGGGACCTGGGCACCCACCAGCTTTTGCCCCGCTCCCCCAGCCGCCAGGCGGCAGCATAGCACGTCACCTTCGGCGATCCAGAGGGATCCGCCTTCGGCGCCCAGCGCTGTGAGAACCCGCTGGAACACGCGAGGAAGCAGCTCGTCGAAGTCGAGCGTCGCGCTGAACTCGAGGCTGATGGAATGCATCAGCCGGAGACGCTCTACCTCATCCCGCAGCTCCTCGGCCGGCGGGGCGGGACCGCTGATGATGTCGGGCATCGTTCAGATGGTGAGGGTCTTACGAAGGTGTAACCAAGATTTAACATACGCTAGATGACCGGCTCCGGGCCATGGCCCGGAGCCGGTCACCTGTCCAACGAAGGCTCGAAGATCGGGATCAGCTTGGCCGGCCCTTCTTGAACGCGCTTAATGGTGCGATGCGCTCTTCCAGCTCCTCGACCGAGAGCTCCACCGCCTCGGCTTCCTTCCCGGTAGCATTCTGGACCTGAGCTTTCTGCTCGGGGGTCAGCTGGATCCTGACCTGATCCTTGGACGTCGACATGTAAGCCTCCGTGCTAATGCGGTGAGTAGGGGACCACATTGTGTTGCGAACGTGTCTTACGAAAGTCATGCCCTAGCGTGAAAAATCCGTGAAAATCACAGCGGCTTGATATCCCTCAGCCTCCCACGGGTGACCGGGGCAATGCGCTCCTCCAACTCCTCGACCGAGAGCTCAATGGCATCCGCGTCTTTACCCGTCGCCCGGCGGACCTGGTCCCGCTGCTCGGGAGTGAGGGTGATCCGGAAGCTGTCTCTGGCGTCCATGTGCCGCTCCTGTAGAGGTTCGTAACGCAGACCAATCTGAACGGCGAACGTGAACCCAGCGTGAAAAGCCCCTTGCTGGTCCGTGAATTCGACGTAAGGTTGTAACACTCCTTCAGGCCGTGTGTTGTGGCAGATGTCAGCTTGACTCTGCTCGGTCCACCCTCTCTTTCTCGCCGGACAGGCGGAGTGGTCAGTCCGCAGCCCAGCGCGAAGGCCCTCGGGCTGCTCGCCTACCTGGCCCTCGAACCAGGTCCTCATACTCGGGAAGAGTTAGCCGGCCTTCTCTGGGGCGAATCATCCGAGGCCGAGGCTCGCGGCTCGTTACGCCAGGCGGTCAAGCACTTGCGGAGCCAGCTGGGGGACTCCCTTCGCTGCGACCGGGCCACGATCGAGCTCGCCGGGTCGGTCGAATGCGAGATCCGAGACTTCAGGCAGCAGGTAGCCCAGGATGCCCGCCTGGCGGTGAAAACCGATGCCACCCGGTTTCTGGCCGGCTTTTCAGTTCGCCATGCTCCCCGGTTCGAGGAGTGGGTGGCTGAAACCCGGCGGGGGCTGCTGCGACAGTACCAGGCTGCACTGGGGACGCTAACCCGGGACGCCATGGGACAATGGCGCTGGCGCGAGGCCATCGGCTACGCCGATCGCTGGCTGGCCAGTGATCCGTTGTCGGATGAAGCGGTGAAGCTGGCCATCGAGGCGCGCTACCTCGGCGGTGACCGGGGCGCTGCCCTGGCGCTCTACCAGGAGTATCGAACGGCGCTCCAGCGCGAGACTGGTTGCGAGCCGAGCCGCGGGCTGCTCAACCTGATCCGCAGAGTGGAAGCTGATGCCTCGATCATCAACGCTCGGCCGATCAGTGACGAATGGTATGCCCGGGCGCCCTCTTTCGAGGCGAGCTTGATCGGACGGGAGCCAGAGTGGGCGGCTCTGGCTAAGAACTGGAAAGACATCAAGCGGGGAAGCAGCCGGGTGGTACTGCTGGAGGGCGATCCGGGCATCGGCAAGTCGCGTCTGGCCGAGGAGTTTCTCCGGTGGACGGTAGCGGATGGTGGAGGAGTTCTACGGGGCCATGGATACAGTGTTCACGGGATTGCGTACGAGCCGGTGGTAGAGTTGCTGCGGGACGCACTCAACACGCCGGGCCTGGCGGGGACCAGCCCGGAGTGGTTGACCGAAGTCAGTCGGCTCCTGCCGGAGCTGCGTCAGCGCTTTCCGTCACTACCTCCCCCCGTGATCTCGAGCGACCCGGCGGAGGGCTGGCGTCTCTACGAGGGCGTGGCTCAGCTGGTGCTGTCGCTCGCGTCCGAGCGTCCCCTGGGACTCCTGGTCGACGACCTCCAATGGTGCGACAGTGACAGCTGCAACCTCCTCCGGTACCTGATTCGACGCACCGAGCAAGCGCCGGTACTCTGGCTCAGCACGGTGAGTCTGGGCGAGCTGGAGCGGGAGGCACCCGCCGCCCGGCTGTACCGGGGGTTGCGGGCTCAGCCGCACGTCACCGCCATGGCCGTCGGCCCACTCCGGGAAGAGGATCTCTGGAAGATGATCCGGGAAATGGGGCACGTGAGCACCCCCACCGGGGCCCGGCGATTCGCCAACCGGGTGTACGGGGTGACCGGCGGGAATCCCTTCTATGTAATCGAGTTGTTGAAGACGATGTTCGCCCAGGGGCTGCTGGCAGTGACTGAGGAGACCGGCGAGTGGACCGCTCCGCCTGAGGCGCTAGGAAGCCGAGGCCGGGAACTTCCCGTCTCTCAGACGGTACAGGACGTCATTGCCGAGCGGGTGGAGCGTCTGCCAGAGCAGTTATGCGAGGTGCTCATAACCATAGCTGTGGCCAGCTCCGGCTGCCGCCCCGAGGTCATCTCCCACGTTCACGGCATTTCTCGGCTCAACGCTGCCGGGATTGCCGACGCCTTGGTGGACCGACGACTGGTCAGCGAAGAAGCCGGTGTCTACCGCTGCACCCACCCCGTCATCGCCCATGTGGTGCGCGACAGTCTCACCGAATCCCGGCGTCGCGAGGTTCAGCGGACTCTCGCGCTGGCGCTCGAGCGGGCTCTTAAACCTGAGGACCTGCGGGAAGTGGCTCGGGAGATTGCCCGGCACGCCGACCGGGGCGGCGAGCCCGGCTTGGCCTGCAAGTACGCCATGATCGTGGCTGGGGAAGCCCTGGAGCGCTACGCCTTCGCCGAGGCAATGTCCTGGCTGGATCTGGCAGCAACCAATGCCCGGGGCGAAGCTGAAGGTGACGCCGTCAACCAGCTCACCGCCCAGGTACTGGAGGCCGCCGGCTGGAATGAGGCTCCCGCCCTGATGAAGCTGGGGGGTCCGATTACCCGGGAGCTGGTGAGCGAAGACTTTGATTTAGGCCGGTAAACGTCCCTGATCACCTTCACGCGGATGCGGCCGGCCTACGATGATGGTGATGTTGTCACTCCCCCCACCCTCCAGCGCATCCCGCAGCAGATCCTCGCACACCTGCTTGGCTGAGCTCATGGACCGGAGGTGCTCCCGGATCTGAGCGTCCGAAACGTGATTGGTAAGCCCGTCACTGCACAGCAGTACAACGGTGCTCCAGGTCATCTCAAGCTGGGACACAACCGGTGAGCTCTGCCGTCCTCCAAGGGAGCTGGAAAGCGTGTGGGCCAGTCGGGTGCTGGGCGCGTCCTCCGGCTTAAGCGCTCCCAGATCCACCAGCTCCTGGGCCATGGTCTGGTCCCGAGTTATCTGCCTTAACTCTCCGTCCCGAAGCAGATAGCAGCGGCTATCTCCCACCTGCAGCAGGTAGGCCCGGGGCCAGACTCCGAGCCAAAGGGTAAGCGTGGTGGCCATGCCCCGGTTCTCCGGGTTCTGCACGGCTCGGCGCAGCAAGTCCGCATGACATTCGACGGCGGCGTTGTAAAGTGCCTCGGAAAACCCCTGGGTCCCCAGCGACGCCGATTCGTAGTAGCACCGCATGCTGCGGGACAGGTATTGAGCCACTGTTTCGAGGGTGATCTGGCTCGCAATCGCTCCTTTGGCCCCGCCGCCGACACCGTCGGCGACCATGGCGAGAAAGGCGAGCCGCTCCGATTCACCGATGAGCGAGTCGGTTTCCTGCAGGCTGGTCAGATGCACCACCATCTGCTTTCGCAGCGAGCAGATGAGAAAGTGGTCCTGGTTCTCGCTACGGACCCGTCCCGGGTGCGTCAGTCCGTACACATCGATTTCGTCGTCTCCTGGCTTTCGCTGCGTTGCTGCCGGCGGCTCCCCGGGGAGGGCGGCCAGCTCAGGGGCGGACATGTGGCCTCCTGCGATCATGATCTTGAATGTGGAGTCTCGGGCGGTGACAGGCTAGTACTGTGCTGAGTTCCAGCCTGCCACAGCCACCGAATGCTGGTCGCGGCACTCCACCACTTGCCCTGTGCCGCTCTCATCGCATACTTATGCACTATGCAAACTGACAGGCCCCGAGCCGCGCTGGCCTTCTCCGGCGGGCTGGATACCTCCTACTGCGTTCCGGTGCTGTCCGACGCCGGATGGGCCGTCCACACCGTCCACGTGAACACGGGCGGCACTTCGGTCGGCGAGCGGGCCGCCATTCGGCAACAGGCCCAGTCCCTTGGCGCTCTCGAGCATCACGAGATCGACGCCCGCGGCGAGGTGTTCGGTCGCTTCATTCGATACCTGATCCAGGGCAACGTGCTGCGGGGGGAAATCTACCCCCTCAGCGTGGCTGCCGAGCGGACCCAGCAAACCCTGTCCGTAGTGGAGCTGGCGCGGCGGATCGGAGCCCGGGCCGTGGCGCACGGCTCGACCGCTGCCGGTAACGATCAAGTTCGCTTCGACGTCGCCTTGCGGGTGCTGGCCCCGGAGCTGGAAATCCTCACCCCGATCCGCGATGGCGCTGTCCGCCGAGAGCAGGCAATCGCATTCCTGACCGCACGCGGTCTCCCGGTGCCCCCGAAGGCCGGCTCGTATTCGATTAATCGGGGCCTCTGGGGCACGACCTGGGGTGGAGGTTGGACCCACGACACCTGGGCCGGCCCACCAGAGGATCTGCTTGATCCTCCGGCCAGTGGCGCCGCGCCGACCGAAGTCGTGGTCGGCTGGGAGGAGGGCCTGCCGGCCAGTCTGGACGGCTCTCCCCTGGACGGGTTCGCCCTGGTTGAGCAACTGGGCGAGCTGACCGGCGGCTACGGCATAGGACGCAACATTCACCTGGGCGAGACCGCGCTGGGTATCAAGGGGCGCATCGGGTTCGAGGCCGGTGTAGCCCTGCTTCTCATCGGCGCTCACCGGGAGCTGGAGAAGCTCGTGCTCACCAGATGGCAGGTCTTCTGGAAGGATCAGCTCGCCCGGTTTTATGGCGACCGCCTGCACGAAGGCCAGTACTTCGACCCAGCCCTTCGGGATATCGAAGCGCTGATTACCAGCTCCCAGCGGCGGGTCAGCGGCGAGACTCGGATACGCCTGGCTCCCGGTCGCTTCCACGTGGTCGGCACCCGGAGTCCCTATTCCCTGATGGACCCCTCGGTAGCGACCTACGGCGAGGAGAACTTCCTGTGGACCGGTGCCGAGGCCCGTGCCTTCGCTCGCGTGTCTGCCATTCCTTCGATGCTGGCTGCCCGCGCCGCCAACGGCGAGGCCTAGGAGAGAACATGGTCGTCACCACCCGGGTCCGGCTCGATCGGATTGCCTCCTCGACTCGCAACGCGGGACTCACACCGGAAGTGATCGTGGGTGATGAGATCATCGCGGTCGAGGGGTATGTGCTCGCGGTCCGGATCCTGGAAGACAAGTCCTCCTACAACACGGTAGAGGACATCACCGGCCGGATGCTGTCGCTCCGCGGTGGCGACATCCTGGCGGGCACCCTCGGCACCCGGCGCGCCTTGCGGGGCTACGCCGGAGTGGTCCCTGATCACATCGAGGTGGGTGACCGGATCGATGTGCTGAACCTGGGTGGCATTCTCGGGCGCTGCACGTCAGCCACCGCCGAAGTCGGCCGCCCGTTCGAAGCGGAGGTTCTCGGCGCCGTGTTGGCGTTTCCGGAGCTGGGGGACCGAGTGGGACGTCCGGCCCACATCAGGGATCACGCGGTACCTCCGGCCGAACAGCTGGAAAGCCCGACCCCGGTTGTTTATGTCGCCGGCACCTGTATGAACGCCGGCAAGACCGTCGCGGCAACCGAGCTGGTGCGCGGCCTGACTCGCTCCGGTCTCCGGGTCGGCGGGGCCAAGCTGACCGGCGTATCACTCATGCGAGATGCCCTGTGCATGCTGGATGCCGGTGCCGTTACGGCGCTCACCTTCAACGATGTGGGGGTGGCAAGCACCCACCCGGGTGTCACCGTCGCGACGGCCAAGGGCATCTTTAACCGGCTGGCCGCGGCCAAGCCGGATGTCATTGTGGCCGAGCTGGGTGATGGGATCCTGGGCGAGTATGGGGTGCAGGACATTCTCCGCGACCCCGAGCTGGTAAGTGTAGGGGCGGCCTTCGTCATGGCCGCGCCCGACCCGGTTGCCTGCTGGGGTGCCACGACGCTCATGCGCCGGGAGTTTTCCCTGCCGATCACTGTTATCACTGGTCCGGCTACCGACAACGAGGTTGGGCTTGGTTACATCCGACAGGAGCTCGAGCTGCCGGCTCACAATGCGCGTCGGGATGCCCCGGGCCTCGTGACGGTGGTGCGGGAGGCGCTGCAGCCCTGGCTCAATGGCGCTGATTCGACAGTCGCGACCCGCGACTGGTCCACCACGACCGCAATCGCCCGATGAAAGTTGCCGTGACGGGCGGCGCGGGATACGTGGCCGGGGAGCTGCTGCGGCTGCTGCTGCAGCATCCCGAGATCGATGAATGTGTCGTCACCAGCCGGAGCCAGGCTGGCCGGCCCATCTCCGAGGTGCACCCGGGACTGGCTCCGCTCACGTCTGCCTGTTTTGCCGGCGCGGATCCAGGCGAAGCGGCCACCGGGTGCGATGTCGTCTTCCTTGCGCTCGAGCATGGGCAATCGAGCAAACGGGTAGCCGAAATCCTGAGGGCAAGACCCGGACTGGTGGTCGATCTCTCGGCCGACTTCCGGATCCAGGATCAGGATCTCTATCGCGCCTACTATGGTGATCATGCGGCGCCGGATCTCGTGCCCCGCTTTCAGTACGGCCTGGCCGACATTCTCGGGGCGGAGCTGCGCCACGCTTCTGCGCTCGCAATTCCGGGATGCTTCGCCACCGCCGCGCAGATCGCTCTCTTCCCGCTGGCACGGACGGGACTGAAGGTCACCCCATCGATCTTTGGAGTGACTGGTTCGAGCGGCGCCGGTGCCCAGCTTAAGTCCACCACCCACCACCCGACTCGGGCCCACAACCTGTTCGGCTATTCCGCGATGGGCCACCGCCACGAGGCGGAGATTCTGGAGAGCTGGCGGCGCTGGACCGGGGATGGCATGGCCCGGGTACGACTGCTGGCTCATGCCGGCCCGTTTGTCCGGGGGATTTACCTTACCTTGCATGCTTTCCTAGGCGACGGAACCAGAGTGGAGCAGGGCGTGGCCGCCCAGTGGTACCGGGACAGCTATCGTAGCCGGCCCTTCGTACGCATTCTCGACTCGCCGCCCGAGCTCAGCAACGTTATAGGAACGAACTATGCCCTGGTTCACGCGATCACCAGCCCGGATGGGAGAGAGATCCAGGTGAGCGTCGCCATCGACAACCTGGTGAAAGGAGCCGGCGGTCAGGCGGTTCAGGCCATGAACCTGGCGCTCGGCATCGACGAATGCGCCGGACTGCGGCTGGCCGCGCCATTTCCACTATGAGCAAGCGCGACTTCCTGGACCTGGAAGACTGGTCACCCGAGGACATCGAGGGATTGCTGACTCTCGCCGCACAGGTAAAACGAGGTGAGGTCCAGGGCGGTCTGGAGAAGAAGGTGCTCGCGATGGTCTTCCTCGACCCGAGCCTCCGCACCCGCACCAGCTTCGAGACCGCGATGTTCCTGCATGGAGGTCACGCCGTAGTCCTGGAGCCGGGGAGCGGCAGTTGGCCTCTCGAGACCGAGCCTGGTGCGGTCATGGACGGCTCCTCGGTTGAGCATCTGGTCGAGGCTGCCCGGGTGCTCGGCCGCTACGCCGATGCGGTTGGGGTGCGCGCGTTCCCTCGGGGACGCGATTGGGCCACGGCTCGCCAGGACACGATCGTCCAGAGCTTTGCCCGGTACTGCGAGAAGCCGGTGATCAACCTGGAATCGGCCCGCCGTCATCCCTGCCAGGCGCTGGCCGACGCCTTGACCCTGCGGGAGAAGCTCGGTCGGGTGGAGGGCAAGCGGTTTGTGCTGACCTGGGCCTGGCACCCGAAGGCGCTCCCGACCGCAGTCCCGGTCAGCGCCGCGCTCGCTGCGGCTCGGCTGGGTATGGAGATCGTGATCGCCCGGCCGGAAGGTTACGAGCTCGATCCCGAGGACACCGCGCTGATCCGGCGCACGGCGCAGGCCGCTGGAGGAGAGTTCGTGCACATCATCGACGACCCCGATGACGCTCTGGTCGGGGCCGATGCCGTGTATGTGAAGTCGTGGGGATCGGTGAAGCTCTATGACCAACCCGAGCGAGAGGCCGAGGCGCGAGCCGGCTTGCGGGACTGGCGGCTGACGTCCTCCCGGCTGCGGTCGACTCGAGGAGGCAAGGGCATCGTGATGCATTGCCTGCCGGTCCGCCGGAACGTCGAGATCGATGACAAGGTCCTGGACGGGCCCAATTCTGCTGTGGTGGATCAGGCGGAAAACCGGCTGCATGCCCAACGAGCGCTGCTGCTGGAGCTGATCGGGGAAGCCCGTGATCGGGAAGGGGGTAGTGTGAGCAGTAAGCGGGGGAGTGCAAGTGGCCATTGACGTGACCCAGGGCATCGCGGGACTGAAGGGCGCCCTTCGTTACGTCCGGGCGTACCGGGACCAGATCTTTGTCGTGAAGCTGGGCGGGGAAGTCTTGAACGACCCGGAAATCCTGACAGGGGTCGCTGGCCAGCTGGCGCTGCTCTCATCGTTGAGTATTCGGCTGGTCGTGGTTCACGGCGGCGGGCCGCAGGCGTCGGCACTCAGCCGGCGGCTCGGGGTCGAGCCCCGGATGGTGGCCGGTCGGAGGGTGACCGATGACGGTGCCCTCGACGTCGCCAAAATGGTCTACGCCGGCAAGCTCAACGTCGAGCTGATTGCAGCGCTGCGGGACCACCGGGTCGCGGCGGTGGGACTGAGCGGTGTCGACGCGGAGCTGATTACCGCGTCCCGTAGGCCTCCGGTCACGGTAGCCGATGACGGTGGGGCTACGCGCGAGGTGGACTACGGCCATGTGGGAGACATCGAGCGGGTGGATCCCAAGGTCCTGCTGACCCTTCTGGAGGCCCGCATGGTGCCGGTGGTCGCGAGTCTGGCCGGCGGTCATGGGGGGGAGATCTACAACGTCAACGCCGATACCGTGGCCGAGTCTCTTGCAGTCGCACTCGGTGCCCAGAAGCTGATCTTTCTTACTGGCGCTCCGGGCGTGCTTCGCGACCGAACCGACGCGTCCACGCTGGTCACCTTTGCCGACCCCGATGATCTCGCCGGCCTGATGGCCAATGGCGCCCTTAGCGGTGGGATGCGTCCCAAGGTGGAGTCCTGCATTCGAGCGGCGACGGGCGGGGTGGAGCGAACCCATATCATCGACGGCCGCGCTCCGGACGCGCTACTGCTGGAGGTGTTCACCGGAGTGGGGTGCGGCACCATGATCGTGGGCCGCAGGGAGAAGGCGACCTATCTCGGGGTGGATCTTGCGGGGTGAGATCGAGCTCCTGCGCGAGCTGGTGGCCATTCCCTCGGTCAGCGGGTCGGAAACGGAGCTGGCCACGTTTCTCGAGACGGTAGCGCGCCGCTGGGGCCTGGACGTGGTCCGCGACAGCGACGGAGTCCGGGTCGAGCTCCGCGGGTTTGGGGTCGGTCCCTCATTGGCGCTGGTCTCTCACCTGGATGTCGTGCCGCCGGGTCCCGGCTGGACTCGGGACCCCTTCGTGCCCAGCATCGAGGACAACCGCCTGTATGGCCGAGGCTCGAGCGACGCAAAGGCGTCGGTGGCCGCCATGCTGTGCGCCGCCAAGGATCTGGTCGAGCGCGGCGGCATCGACGCCGGCCGGCTGGTTCTTCTCTTCGGCTTCGGCGAAGAGACCAGGAACACCAGCATGCCGGCCGCGCTGGAGAAAGCCGGAGAGATCGAGGCCGCCGTCATTGGCGAGCCTACCAGTCTCAACTTCGCCATTGCGCAACGCGGGCTGCTGATGGTGGACCTGGTGGCTCAGGGCACCCAGCGCCATGCGGCGTACGCGTCGGGCAATGGTGACTTCACCAACGCGACCCTGGTTCTGGCGCGAGACCTCCTCAAGCTGGACCGGGTGTTCGAAGGTCGTACTCACCCCATTCTGGGCCGAGCCACGGCGACTCCGACAATGTTGGAATCGGGGGTAGGCCGGAACGTGACTCCCCCGGTGGCCCGTGCGGTGCTGGATATCCGAAGCACGCCGGATTGGACCCACGAGGAGCTGGCGGAGGAGTTGCGCCGAACAGTCACCTCCGATGTCATCGTGACCTCGCGCCGCCTGGTTCCTTGTGAATCACCGCCCAGCTCCCGGCTGCTTGCCACCGCATCGAGGATTCGTCCTCAGGCTGCTCACTTCGGAAGTCCCACCTGCTCCGACTGGGTCTTCTTCCGGGATCTTGATGCGTTCAAGTGCGGCCCCGGCACCAGCCAACGCTCCCACACTCCGGACGAGTGTGTCGACCTTCCCGAGGTGACGGCGGCGCGGGGATTCTACGCCGAACTGGCTCGGGCCTACCTGGCGGGCCGCTGAACATGTCCGACACCAGCACACTCTGGGGCGGGACCGGGACCGATCGACGAGTCTTCGAGTACACCATCACCGAAGATCGGGAGTGGGACGCTCGGCTCCTCGGCTGGGATGTGCTGGGCAGTCTGGGACACATCGAGGGCCTGCGCGCGGCCCGTCTCATCACCCCGGCGGAACATGCGCTGCTGCGTGACGGCCTTCGAGAAATTCTTGTCGCCGTTACCAACCAGGCTCTTCAGCTCGACCAGCGACATGAGGACGTTCATACCGCGGTTGAATTCTGGCTCACCGCCCGGATCGGCTCGGCGGGCGACTGCCTTCACACCGGCCGATCGCGGAACGACCAGGTGGCCTGTGATCTCAGGCTCTACCTGAAGCACGAGCTGCTGGCTCTGAGTAGATCGGTGCTGGACCTGGCAGCTGCTCTGGTCGCCTTCGCGGCGCGGCACCGGGGCGTGCTCTGGCCCGGATACACCCACGCCCGGCAGGCGATGCCCTCTTCGGTGGGGCTGTGGGCGGGTGCGCTGGCCGAGGGACTGCTGGATACCTTGGAATCGCTGCCGGCGCTCTGGTCGCGGGTGGATCGTTCGCCGCTGGGCAGCGCCGCCGGCTACGGCGTGCCCTTGCCCTTGAAGCGCCAGGTGGTAGCGCGAGCGCTCGGCTTCGCGGGGCTCGACCTCAACGTGGCCACGGTGCAGGGTGGAAGAGGGAAGCTGGAAGCTGCAGTGCTGTTCTGGTGCACTCAGCTGGGGCACGATGTGGCCCGCCTGTCCCAGGATGTGATCACCTTCAGCGGCGAGGAATTCGGCTACCTGATCCTGCCGGCGGAGCTCGCCACCGGCTCCAGCATCATGCCCCATAAGCGCAACCCCGATCTCTTCGAGCTCACCCGGGGGCGGGCCGCCGCCATCGAAGGCGACCTGCTGTCGGTGCTTCAGATCAAAGCCAAACTCTCCGGCGGCTACCACCGGGACTTCCAGCTGCTGAAAGAGCCGCTGATGCGGGGAGTCGAACGAACCGGTGCCATGCTGGGCGCCGTGGGAGGCGCCGTTCCCCACATCGGGGTAGACGCGCAGCGCTGCCGGGCGGCGTTGGAGGGTGGTGCGCTGGCCACCGATGAGGTGATGCGCCGGGTGGAGAGCGGACGACCGTTTCGGAGCGCCTACCGGGAAGTTGCCGCTGAGCTCCAGAAGGGCATTCGCTATCCGGCACCGCCGGCCGACACCGTGATCTCCCGGAGGGGCTCGACCGGTGGGCTGGGCAACCTGGGCCTGCCGGACCTCAAGTCCCGGATTCGCCGGCTGCAGTCGTGGGTAAACTCGGAGCGGAAGCGGTTCGACCGGGCACTGGAAAAGCTCGCCGGCATGACCTCTCCGCTGCCCCGCCGCCGGACTACGCACCAGTCGTGACTGGCGATCGGCGAAAGCGGCACCTCAAGATCCTGGAGCTGATCAGCACCCGGCCTCTGCGGACCCAGGAGGAGCTGGCGGAGGCACTGAGCGCCTTGGGCTGGGATGTTACCCAGTCTTCGGTGAGCCGGGACATCGCTGCACTCCGGCTGATCAAGGTCGACGGAGTCTACCGCCGGCCTCCTCCGCGAGTCCCCCAGACAGATCCTGACGAGTTGCGGGTGGCCGAAGGGGTGCTCACCATGGATTGGGCCGGCGACGCGCTCGTGGTGCTGCACACCTCGCCAGGGGAGGCCAACCACGTCGCGGTAGCGCTGGATCGGCTGGCCTGGCCCGAGGTGATTGGGACCATCGCCGGGGACGATACAATTTTTCTCGCGGTCAAGAATCCCGCCGCACAGCGGCGAGTTCTTCGGCAGGTGCGGAAACTCGTGGCCTTGTAGCCAACCCGCCGGCGACCTTGACCTTACTGGGCTGCCAAGAGTAAAGTCACTACCCCTCGCGCCAGCGGTACAATTCCTACCTTGGGGTGTAGCTCAATTGGCAGAGCGCCCGGCTGTTAACCGGGAGGTTGCTGGTTCGACCCCAGCCGCCCCAGCTCCACTTCCTAGCTCAACTTCTGATATGCCGCCAGGGTAAGAAATTCGGGAAACTCCTCCGCCGAAAACATGGCATCCAGCAGCTCGGCGGCGGTGCCGAGTCGCTCCCGATCGGTGTCTTCCCGCTCCAGCTTGACTCGTTCTTCACCCAGAATCGCCCGGCAGCGTTCCAGGGTAATCGGCTCACCCGCATCGGTTTTCGCGGCGTGGCGGATCCATTGCCACAGCTGAGAGCGGGCAATCTCCGCGGTTGCCGCGTCCTCCATCAGATTATTGATCGCCACGGCGCCGGATCCGCCGAGCCAGGCAGCCAGATACTGCAGCCCCACACTGATGTTGCCCCTGAGTCCCGCCTCGGTCACCCGGCCTCCAGGGATCCGCACATTCAGCAGCTGATCGCGCTTCACCACCACGTCCTCCCGCTGCCGATCCTTTTGATTCGGCCTGCCCCGGAGCTCGGCTTCGAACACCTGCTGTACGACCGGGACCAGGTCGGGATGGGCCACCCAGGCTCCATCATATCCGGCCTGCGCCTCCCGGACCTTGTCCTCGCGCACTCGCGCCAGCGCCGTCTCGTTGACCTCCGGGTCCCGGCGGCTCGGGATGAAGGCCGCCATACCTCCGATGGCGTGGGCTCCGCGGCGGTGGCAGGTCTTGACCAGCAACTCGGTGTACGCTCGCATGAACGGAACCGTCATGGTCAGCTGGGAGCGGTCAGGCAGGAGAAATTCAGGACGATCGTGGAAATTCTTGATGATGCTGAAGAGGTAGTCCCAGCGGCCGGCGTTGAGGCCCGCGGCGTGGTCTCGCAGCTCGTACAGGATCTCATCCATTTCGAAGGCAGCCAGGATGGTCTCGATTAAGACGGTCGCCCGGATGGTCCCCCGGGGAATACCCAACGCATCCTGGGACAGCCCAAAGATCTCATTCCAAAGCCGGGCCTCGAGGTGGTTCTCCAGCTTGGGCAGGTAAAAGTAGGGTCCACTTCCTCGGGCCAGCAGCTCCCGGGCATTGTGAAAGAAGTAGAGCCCGAAATCGAACAGGCTGGCCGACATCGGCTCCCCATCCACCAGCACGTGCTTTTCCTGCAGGTGCCAGCCCCGGGGGCGAACCACCAGGGTAGCCAACCGATCGGCCAGCCGATATCGCTTCCCTTCAGGACTGGTGAACTCCAGCGCCCGGCGTACTGCCTCCATGCAGTTCACCTGACCGGCTATCACATTACTCCAGGGGGGAGAGAGCGCGTCCTCGAAGTCGGCCATGAAGACCTTGGCCCCCGAGTTGAGCGCGTTGATCATCATCTTGCGCTCCACCGGCCCGGTGATCTCCACCCGGCGATCGGTCAGGTCGGCGGGGGCTGGAGCCACCGTCCAGCTCCGCTCCCGGACGGCCTTCGTTTCCTCGAGGAAGTCGGGGAGGGCGCCCTTCCGGAGTGAGTCCTTGATCTCACGCCGCCGCTGGAGCAGGGCCTTGCGGCGAGGGGTAAAATGGCGGGCGAGCAGTTCGAGAAACTGGAGGGACTCCGGTGTGATGATCTGGCGTGACTCCGGAATCTGGGGGGCGCGAATCTCTATTCCATTCATTTCATACCACGTAGTAGACCATGAAGGCGAAGTGGCAGGCGCTGCCGACCAGCACCAAGACATGCCAGATCTCGTGATGGCCGAACCAGCCCGGGAAGGGATTGGGGCGCTGGCGGCTGTAGATCACCGCGCCCACAGTGTAGGCGAACCCGCCGGCAACCAGCCACAGCACTCCACTCACGGACACTGCCCGCACCAACGGGATTACCGCCACCAGGGCGAGATATCCCATGACCAGGTACGTTGCGGTCGAGAGCCAGACCGGCGCGTCCAGGAAATAGAGCTTGAACGGAATTCCCGCCGCAGCAATCAGCCATACCACGGCGAGCAGGGTCCAGCCCAGCCGGCTGTTCAGGGTCAGCAGGGCAATCGGGGTGTAAGTGCCGGCTATGAGGAAGTAGATGGCAATGTGGTCTGCGGTGCGGAGTGCGCGGAGCGGTCGGTCGGGGAGCGGAAGCGAATGATACAGGGTGCTGGCGGCGTAGAGTAGAATGAGCGTGCTGCCGTAGATGGAAAACGCAGCCAGCTGTTCGGGCCGCTGTGCTGCCCCCAGCAGAAACAAGGTGCCGGCGGCGGCCAGCACCAGGCCCAGTAGATGGGATAAGCCGTTGACTGGTTCGCGGATGCGCATGGGATGTGAATTTAGTAGGGGACCCAGGACCGGGGAGCAGGGCACCTTGTCGCTTTCCCCTGCTCGCCGTACCCTTAGCCCGTGCGAATAGCCCTGTTTTCCGAGGTCTACTGGCCCATGGTCAGCGGCGTGGGGGTCACGCTGCTTCGGCTTACCAAAGCGCTGCAAGAGCGCGGCCACCAGGTGCGGGTGTATTCAGCCACCTATACCCTGCCTCCTGGAGAGCCCGCGACCCGGCAGAGCGACCCGGTCTTCCATCTCGGGCCCTCGACGCTGGAGGCCGAAGTAGGGGCCGAAGAGCCGGCCGCGGCTCCGGAGCCCAAGCCGGCATCCG
>Ga0209382_10004286_pt1 | contig 19128 bp, 14 predicted proteins | sample SoiMetdeltSBSDD5_FD_187599 | JGI IMG/M metagenome (GOLD analysis project Ga0209382, IMG submission 187599) | Bulk soil microbial communities from a Populus tree surrounding site in Tennessee, USA - Soil MetaG P. deltoides SBSDD5 (SPAdes) (version 2) | ecosystem: Environmental > Terrestrial >... | reverse complement strand
AGGCGCTCGACCAGCTCCTTGTGCAGCGGCAGCATGCCGGCGTGGTGGAAGGCGATACCGTGGCGCACCAGGCTGCGCAGCTCCTCGAGCTGCTCGTCGGGCACGATCTCGAAGGTGTCGCAGATGCCGTCGAAGAGCTGCTCGATCTGGTTGGCGGCGTCGGGCTCGAGCAGCGTGCGCCGCCGCGCCACCTCGCGCGCGCGCTGCTCGCACTCGCGGCGCGAGAAGCAGAAGAAGAGCGCCGGCAGGTTCTTGTCGCGCGCCAGCAGGTCGACCACGGCGTTGCGGTCGGTGCGCGGGCGGCCGTCGCCGCGCCGGCCGCCGCGGCCGCCCGGCGACCGCGGCATGTGCAGCCGCGCGTCCAGCCGCCGCAGCCCGAGCCCCGGCAGGAAGGCGTAGTGGTCCAGCGGAACGGGCCGCTCGCGGTGGCGGATGATCTCCACGTCCTGCCCGCGCGTGCGCGCGATCCACTCCCCGAACTGGTCCAGGTTGCTGATCGTGGCCGAGAGGCACACGAAGCGGATGTGCGGCGGCGCGAAGATGATCGACTCCTCCCACACCGTGCCGCGCTCGAGGTCGTCCATGTAGTGGATCTCGTCGAAGACCACCGTCTCGACGTCGTCCAGGCTCTTCAGGTTCTCGAACAGCGTGTTGCGGAAGATCTCCGTGGTCATGATGAGCAGCGGCGCCTGGCCGTGGATGGTGACGTCGCCGGTCATGATCCCCACGCCCTCGGGGGCGATGGCCTTGAAGTCGCGGTACTTCTGGTTGGAGAGCGCCTTGACCGGCGCCGTGTAGATGGCGCGCCGGCCCTTCTGCAGCGCCATCTCGATGGCGATCTCGGCCACCAGCGTCTTGCCCGCGCCGGTGGGGGCCGCGAGCAGCACGGGCCGGCCCTCGCGCAGGGGCGTCAGCGACTGCTGCTGGAAGTCGTTCAGGACGAGGCCGCGGAAGGTCTCGCGCGGCCCGGCGGGCGCGGCCGGCGCGGGCGGCGGCGGGCGGGATCGCTTCCGGTTGCTCATGGGGTGGCCGCCGAGCGGCCGGACCGTGAACATACCGGCTCGTCCCGGACGTCCCGAAACCTAAACTCTGCCGCATGGCCGACGACGTCCGTCCCGCGCGCACCTGGCCGCTGGTCGTGCCGCTGCTCCTGCTGGCGGTGCTGATCGTCGTCGCCTGGCGCGCGCGGGTCTCGCTGCAGCACGAGCCGGCCTTCACCGTGGATCCGACGCGCTGGCAGCTCGTCGGGCGGCCGGCGTGGATGCCCGAGGCCGTGGCAGGGGACGTGGCCGCCAGCGTCTCGGCGCACGTGGCCGGCGGCGCCTCGCTGCTGCGCGAGGACGACCTCCTTCGCCTGTCCGCCGCCGTGCGCGCCAGCTCGCCGTGGATCGAGGCCGTCGACCGCGTGGAGCCGCGCTGGCCGTCGCAGGCCGAGCTGCGCGTCAAGCTGCGGCGTCCGGTGCTCGCCGTGGACGGCGACATCCTCGTCGCCGCCGACGGCCGCGTGCTCGGGCTCGGGCCCGTGGACCTCGTGCCCGAGCCGCTGGCCTACGCCGGCCGCGAAGCCGACGCCGACGTGATCGAGTGCGCCGCGGCCGCCGGCGAGGTGCTTCCCTGGCGCGGCCCGCTCATGGACCTCGGCGTGAACCTGGTCTCGGTGGCCCTCGGCGCGGACGGCACGGTGGTCTTCCTCACCGACGGCGGCGTCGAGCTGTCGTGGGGCCGCACCCTGCGCCGCTCGCGGCTGGCCTACCTCGACCTGCCCGCCGCCGCCCGCATCGACAACCTGCGCGAGGTGCTGGTGGACTTCCCGAAGCTGGCCGGCGTGCGGAGCGTGCAGCTCTGGACCGATCGGCCGGTGGTGGTGCGGCGGGAGGGCTGACGGGGCGCCGACACCCCGCCGCCCCTTGGCCCGCCCCGGACCCTTTGCTAGGATCCCCGGTTCGCATCAGACCCCGGGAACCGCGGCTCGCGGGCGCCGGGCGAGGAAAGACCCGTGACCAAGACCTACCTGGCCAAGCCCGGCGAAGTGCAGCGCGCGTGGCATCATTTCGATGCCGACGGCGCCGTGCTCGGGCGCCTCGCGGTGCGCATCGCCACCATCCTGCAGGGCAAGCACCACCCGCGCTGGACGCCGCACGTGGACACGGGCGACTTCGTGCTGGTCACGAATGCGAGCAAGCTGGCGCTCACCGGCACCAAGGCCGACACGCGCGTGCACCACTGGCACACCTACTACCTCGGCGGCCTCAAGTCCATGACGGCCGGCGACATGCGCGAGCGCGACCCCGAGCGCCTGCTCGAGCTGGCCGTGCGCCGCATGATGCCCAAGACCCGTCTCGGCCGGCAGATGATGACCAAGCTCAAGGTGTACGCCGGCGCCGAGCACCCGCACGCGGCGCAGCAGCCCGTGACCGCCGACACGACGCCGTACCGCATGAAGGGACGCTGACCATGACCGAGGCCGCCGCGACCGCGACCAAGGAGTTCTTCTGGGGCACGGGCCGCCGCAAGACGGCCGTGGCGCGCGTGCGCATCCGGCCCGGCAGCGGGGCCATCCTCATCAACGGCCGGCCCTTCGAGACCTTCTTCCCCATCGAGCAGCAGCGCCTCAACGTGCAGGCCCCGCTCGTGGCCACCTCCACGCTCGGCAAGTACGACGTGTGGGCGCGTGTCAACGGCGGCGGCCCGATCGGCCAGAGCGGCGCGATGCGCCTCGGCGTGGCGCGCGCGCTCAAGATCGCCGAGCCCGCGCTGGAGCAGGCGCTGCGCGACACGGGCTTCCTCACGCGCGACAGCCGCATGGTCGAGCGCAAGAAGTACGGCCAGCGCAAGGCGCGCCGCCGCTTCCAGTTCAGCAAGCGCTAATCGCGGACGCCCCGCGCCGGCGGGGCAGCACGACCATGGCCGGCCACTCGCCGTTCAAGAACATCATGCACCGCAAGAAGGCGGTGGACGCCAAGCGTTCACGCGCCTTCAGCAAGCACGCGCGGCTCATCATGTCGGCCGTGCGGACCAGCGGCGGCGACCCGGCCACGAACCTGTCCCTGCGCTACGCGATCGACCGCTCGCGCGAGGACAACATGACCAACGAGGCCATCGAGCGCGCCATCAAGAGCGCCCTCGGCAAGGCCGACGCCGGCGCGCTCGAGTCGCTCACCTACGAGGGCTACGGCCCGGGCGGCGTGGCCATCCTCATCGACGCCCTCACCGACAACCGCGCGCGCACCTTCGGCGAAGTGCGCCAGGCCGTGGAGCGCGGCGGCGGCTCGCTGGGGACCTCCGGCGCGGTCTCGTGGAACTTCGAGCGCCGCGGCCTCTTTTTCGTGGCCGCGCCCGCCGACCGCGAGGACGCCGTCTTCGAGGCAGCTCTCACGGCCGAAGCCGACGACTGCTCGGCGGGCGAGGGCGGCTTCGAGATCACCTCCGACCCCACGCGCTTCGCCTCCGTGAAGGTGGCGCTCGAGAAGGCCGGCTTCAAGCCGGCCCGCTCCGAGATCGCCTGGGTGCCCAGGAACACCGTGCAGCTCTCCGACGAGCAGGTGGCCCAGCTCAGCAAGCTGCTGGAGGCCCTGGACGAGCTGGAGGACGTGCAGGGCACGGCCACCAACCTGGAATGGACCGACGCGGCGCTGGCGGCGGCCGAGAAGGCCTGAGTTTTTCGAATCCACCTTGAGGCCAGCCTCCCGGGCGGCCGATGATCCTTCCATGAGCCCCCGTACCAGCCCGCAGCCCATGGACGAAAACGAACTCGTCACGCTCATCACGGACAGCGAGACGGGCCTGCTCAACGAGGCCTACTTCCGTCTGCGGATGGAGGAGGAGTTCAAGAAGTCCTGGCGCTTCCAGTGGAGCTACTCGCTGCTGCTGATCGAGGTCGTCGGGCTGACCGATGTGGAGCAGGCCGACGGCCGCGCCGCCGCCGACGCGCTCGTGCTCGACATCGCCGGCGAGATCCTGACCGCCTCGCGCGACGTGGACCTGGCCGCGCGCCTGTCGCGCCACCGTTTCGCGATGCTGCTGCCGGGCACGGCCAGCGAGGGCGCCGTGATCATGGTGCGCCGCGTGCTGCAGGCCGTTCTGGAGAAGGTCGAGGAGCGCGTGGGCCTGTCGGTCGGCATCAGCGCCGCGCCGCAGGACAAGCTGGCCTCGCCCGACGAGTTCTTCGCGCGGGCGGAGCAGGCGCTGAACATGGCGAGGAGCCAGGGGAGCAATCAGGTCGTGACCTGGAATGCGCCGGCGCGGTAGGCCAGTCGCATCGCGCGAGCGCGTTGCAGCCTACCCCTCGCTGTGCGTCACCAGCCGCTCGTCCCCGAGCGTGTGCTTCGTCGCGAACCGCGCCGCGCTGCGCCCCGCCACGACCGTCGCCGTCCGCAGCAGCCCCTTGGTGATCACGCGCCGCCCGAAATCCAGCCACGGCCACGTCCCCGGCCCGCGCCGCCGCTGCGCCCGGTTGTACAGCGCATTCTGCTCGGTCACGAGCCACTCGCTGTAAAGCATGTACATCCACGTGAACGGCAGCCTCAGCGCCCGCCGGCGGATGGCGCGGCGCGCGAGGGGCAGCAGCTTCGGGTGCCGCACCACGATCGGGAACCACTTGTGCAGGTTCTCGAACTCGTGCCGCCGCGGCAGCGCGATGGACGAGGTCCGGTTGAAGAGCGTCGGGAACTCGTCCCACTCCGCCGTGGCGAAGCCCATCTCGCGCGTCATGTCGTTGATGTCGGTGGCCGGATAGGGCTGCAGCAGCGAGACCAGCGGGTGGTCCACGCGGCACTCGATGTTCAGGGCGACCGTCTCGAGGTCGTCCTGGATCGTGGCGCCCGGGCCGCCCAGCATGTTGAGGCTCCCCAGCCGGATGCCCTGGGCCCTGATGAGCCCCGCCGCGCGCACGAGCTGGGCGCGCGTGGTGTTCTTGCGCATGATCGCGTTGCGCATGTGGTCGTTGGCGGCCTCGAAGGCGATGCGCGCGTAGATGCAGCCGGCCTGGCGCAGCAGCCGCACGTGCCGCTCGGTCACCATGTTCGCCATGAGGATGGCGTCGAAGGGCAGGCCGATCTCGCGCGGCCAGCGCTCGGCGAACTCGGCCAGCCACGAGTTGCTGATGTTGAAGATGTCGTCCACGAAGTGCACGAAGGTCAGCGGGTACTGCGCCCGGATCTGCTGCACTTCAGCCAGCACGTGGTCCACGCTGCGGTGGCGCACGTACTCGTTGTTGCCGACGGCGTAGATCTTCTTCTTCCACGCATGGTGGAAGCAGAAGCTGCAGTTCATGGGGCAGCCGCGGTCGGCCTTGATGACCTTGCGCGGGTTGTCGCGGTAGAGGTCGGCGGCGTCGTAGACCACCGAGCGGTCGGGGAAGCCGAACGCGTCCAGGTCCTGCACCAGCGGCCGCGGCGCGTTGGGCCAGATGCGCCCGTCGGGGTCCTTCCAGTGGATGTTCGGGATGTGCCGCAGGTCGTCGCCGCGCGCGACGGCGTCCACGAACTCCACCAGCGCGGCCTCGCCCTCGCCCTGGCAGAGCGCGTCCAGCCCTGGCTCGCGCAGGTACTCGGGCACCACGGTGGGGTGCGCGCCGCCCGCGATGGTCACCGCGTGCGGCGCCCAGCGCTTCACGAGGCGCAGCAGCGCGGCGTGCGCCGTGTGCACGCCGGTCATGGTCGTGGCGCAGATCACGCCCGGGTCGTACTCGCGCAGCTTGCGCGGCAGCAGCGGGTCGGGCACGAAGATCATCCGCGTCTCGTGTCCCGCGCGCTTGAGCGCGGCCGAGAGGTACATCACGCCCAGCGGCTCCTGCGTGAGCCACGACGAGAGGAAGAGCACGCGCATGGTCGAGGTGTCCGGTCCGGGTGGCCCATCAAGCGAGAAGTACGTCAGAATATACCTCGGATGGCCCTGCGCGGCGACTTGACCTCCGTCAGCCCCGGGCGCGGGCTTCCAGCGCGGCCTGCGCCGCCGCCAGCCGGGCAATCGGCACGCGGAAGGGCGAGCAGCTCACGTAGTCGAGGCCCACCCGGTCGAAGAAGCGAATCGAGGCCGGGTCGCCCCCGTGCTCGCCGCACACGCCCACCTTGAGGTGCGGCTTCGCGCCGCGGCCCTCGGCCGTGGCCAGGTGCACCAGCCGCCCGACGCCCTCGACGTCGATCGACGCGAACGGGTCGCGCTCCAGCAGCCCGTGCTCGACGTAGTGCGCGATGACCGGTCCGGTGTCGTCGCGCGAGAGCCCGAGGCCCATCTGCGTCAGGTCGTTGGTGCCGAAGGAGAAGAAGTCGGCGTGTGCGGCGATGGACGCCGCCGTCAACGCGGCGCGCGGCACCTCGATCATCGTGCCGATGAGCACGCGACCCTTGAAGCCGGACGCCTTGCGCAGCTCCGGCTCGCGCTCGAGGATGCGCTGGCGCAGCCAGGACAGCTCGGGCGTCACGCCCACGAGCGGGATCATGATCTCGGGAATCACCGAGAGGCCCGCCAGCTCGCAGTGACCCGCCGCGAGGAAGATGGCCCGCACCTGCATGTCGTAGATGTCGGGATGCAGGATCCCCAGCCGGCAGCCACGCAGGCCCAGCATCGGATTCTGCTCGGAGAGCTGGCGCACGCGGTCGGCCACGGCGGCGGGCTGCCAGCCGAGGCTGCGCGCGAGCGCTTCCTGCTGGTCGGCCTCCTGCGGCAGGAACTCGTGCAGCGGCGGGTCCAGCAGGCGGATCGTGACCGGCAGCCCGTCCATCGCGGTGAAGATGCCGATGAAGTCCTCGCGCTGCGCCGGCAGCAGCTCGTCCAGCGCGGCCTGCCGCTGGCGCTCGTTGTCGGCCAGGATCATGCGGCGCACGGCGGCGATGCGGTCCTCGGCGAAGAACATGTGCTCGGTGCGGCACAGGCCGATGCCCTCGGCGCCGAAGGCCCGCGCGCGGCGCGCGTCCTCGGGCGTGTCGGCGTTGGTGCGCACGCGCAGGCGGCGGCGCTCGTCGGCCCAGGCCATGAGCTTGGCGAAGTCGCCCGAGAGCTGCGGCTCCACCATGGGCACGCGGCCCAGCATGACCTCGCCCGTGCTGCCGTCCAGCGAGAGCCAGTCGCCGGGCTTGAGCTCGTGCTCGCCCAGCCGGCCGCGGCTGCCGTCGCGCGCCACGGAGAGCTCGCCGCAGCCGGACACGCAGCACTTGCCCATGCCGCGCGCCACCACGGCCGCGTGGCTGGTCATGCCGCCGCGCGCGGTGAGGATGCCCTGCGCCACGTGCATGCCGCCGATGTCCTCGGGCGAGGTCTCGGTGCGTACCAGGATGACCGGCCCGCCGGCCGCGGCCGCCTCGGCCGCCGCGGCGTCGAACACCACCTGCCCGCAGGCCGCGCCCGGAGAGGCCGGCAGCCCGTGCGCCACGACGCGCCGCACGGCCGCCGGATCGAAGCCCGGGTGCAGGAGCTGGTCGAGCGAGGCCGGCTCCACCCGCCGCACGGCGGCGTCCTCGTCGATCTGGCCCTCGGCCACCATGTCGACGGCGATGCGCACGGCCGCGGCCGCGGTGCGCTTGCCGGTGCGCGTCTGCAGCATGTAGAGCCGGCCGTCCTCGACCGTGAACTCGACGTCCTGCATGTCGCGGTAGTGCTGCTCGAGGCGGTCCTTGATGGCCAGGAGCTGGCCCAGCATGCCGGGCAGCAGCGTGTCGATCTCCTCGATGGGGCGCGGCGTGCGGATGCCGGCCACCACGTCCTCGCCCTGCGCGTTCTGCAGGAACTCGCCGTAGAAGCGGTTCTCGCCGGTGGACGGGTTGCGCGTGAAGCACACGCCGGTGGCCGAGGCGTCGTTGCGGTTGCCGAAGACCATGGCCTGCACGTTCACGGCCGTGCCGCGCAGGCCGCGGATGTCGTGCAGCTTCCGGTAGGTGACGGCGCGCGGGTTGTTCCAGCTCTGGAACACGGCGTCGACGGAGAGCCGCAGCTGCTCGAAGGGGTCGTCCGGGAAGGGCCGGCCGGTGGCCTCACGCACCAGCATCTTGTAGCGCGCCACGAGCTTTTGCAGGTCGGCGGCCGAGAGCTGCGCATCGCTCGCCGCGCCGGCGGCGCGCCGCACCTCGTCCAGCCGCTCCTCGAACAGGTGGTGCGGGATGCCCAGGACGACGTCGCCCAGCATCTGCACGAGGCGCCGGTAGCTGTCCCAGCCGAAGCGCGCGTCGCCGCCGTCGGCGAGGCCGGGCAGCGTGGCCTCGGTGAGGCCGAGGTTCAGGATGGTGTCCATCATGCCGGGCATGGACACGGCGGCCCCCGAGCGCACCGAGACCAGCAGCGGCCGCGCCGGGTCGCCGAAGCGCCGCTCGGTCAGGCGCTCGAGGCGCGCGAGGCTCTCGCGCACCTGCTCCTGCAGGCCCTGCGGCCAGCGACCGCTCGCGGCGGCCTCGGCGCAGGCGTCGGTGCTGATGGTGAAGCCCGGCGGCACCGGGATGCCGAGCCGGGTCATCTCGGCCAGGTTCGCGCCCTTGCCGCCGAGCAGCGGCCGGTCCGCGGCGCCGCCGTCGGCCTGGCCGCCGCCGAAGAACCAGGTCCAGCGGGTCGAGCCGGTCATGGCACGACCTCTCCGGTGGCGCGACCGGACGTCGCGATGCCGGCCAGGTCCGCGATGAGCCAGCGGGCCGAGACGCGCACCTCGCGCAGGCCCGGCGCGTCGAGCTGCCCGGGCCGCTCGAGCAGCAGCCACTGGCGGCCGCCATCCTGCACCACGAGCGTGCCCGGCGGCGCGGGATGGCGCGCGCTCTCCACGCGCCCGTCGTCCCAGGACGCCGTGATCCAGGTCTCGCGCTCGAAGGAGACCTGGATGCGCTCGTCGCCGGACTCCAGCACCAGGGCGGCGTGCCGGCCGTCGGGATCGAAGCTCGCGCTGACGATGTGGTCCTCGAGGTCCGCGTGGCGGAACAGCCAGGCCGCGGCCGGCCGCTCGTCGAGCACCTTGGCGCGGGCGGTGTAGTAGTTCTCGAAGCCGCCCATGGCCTGCTGCGCGCTGCGCGCGAAGCAGGCATACTCGCCCTCCACGGCGTCGTGGCACAGCCGCGCCTGCCACAGCTCGAGCGTGGCCTGCGGCGTGTCCCAGCACTCCACCGGGCGGGGGCACAGGCAGGCGGTCGGCAGCAGGAGCGCCAGCAGGAGCACCCGCCCGGCCGCGCCGCCCGACACAGACCGACGACTGGCCACGCGCGCAGGTTCCTGGGGAGCGGGAGCGGGCTGTCCCGTGCCGCTGTCGCGCCCTGCGGCAGCGTCACCCGCGCCGCCGTGCTCGCGTACCGGCGACGGGCCGCCGGAGCCTAAGGCCGTGCGGCCCGACGTGTCAATCACAGCCTGTTGAAGAAGCCCTGCGCGCGGCGCGCCCGCCTTGATTCACTCGTGCGACGCGCGAAGAATCGGCCCGGCGCGCGCCCGGCGCGCCGCGCGGAGGACGGATGTCGGATCGTCTCGGAGACCTGCTGGTCGCGCAGGGCGTCGTGGACGCCCAGCAGGTGGGCAAGGCCCTCGCGCTGCAGAAGACGCGCAAGATCCCGCTGGGTGAGGCGCTCGTCTCGCTGGGGCTGGCCACCGAGGAGCAGGTCTGGCGCGTGCTGGCGCGCCAGCACAAGCTGCCCTTCGTGGACCTGGTCGCGGACTCGGCGAAGGGCGGGCGCATCCGGCCCGAGATCGTGGCGGCCGTGCCGGCCGCGGTGGCCGAGGAGCAGCGCGTCGTCCCCGTGGCGCAGAAGGACGGCAAGCTGGTCCTGGCGGTGGACGACCCGTTGCGCACCTTCGCGCTCGACACCCTGTCCTTCGTGCTCAACCGCGACGTGGCGGCGGCGCTCACCACGCCCGGCGGCCTGCGCGCCGGCCTGCGCCGCTACTACGGCGTGGCCACGGGCGGGCCCGACGTGGCCGCCGCACTGGGCAGCGCCGAGCCGCAGGGCGAGGACGCGCCGGTGGTGCGGCTGGTCACGCGGCTCATCGAGCAGGCGCTCGAGCAGGCGGCCAGCGACATCCACGTGGAGCCGATGGAGAACCGCATCCGCGTACGCTACCGCAAGGACGGCGTGCTGCACGAGGTGGCCAGCCACGACACCACCCTGATGGGCCCGCTGAACAGCCGGCTCAAGATCATGGCCGGCATGGACATCGCCGAGAAGCGCAAGCCGCAGGACGGGCGCATCGCGGTCAACGTGCAGGGCCGCCCGATCGACATCCGTGCCTCCGTGCTGCCGGCCACGCACGGCGAGTCCATCGTCATGCGCCTGCTCGACAAGGAGCGCGGGCTGGTGGGCCTGGACGCGCTCGGGCTCGGCGACGAGGACCTGAAGCGCCTGCGCGCGCTCGTGCGGCGGCCGAACGGCATCGTGCTCGTCACGGGCCCGACCGGCTCGGGCAAGACGACCACCCTGTACGCGGCGCTCAAGGAGCTGAACAAGGCCGACACCAAGATCATCACCGCCGAGGACCCGGTCGAGTACGAGATCGCCGGCATCAACCAGGTGCAGGTGCACGCGCGCATCGGGCTCACCTTCGCGCGCATCCTGCGCGCCATGCTGCGCCAGGCGCCCAACGTCATCCTGGTGGGCGAGATCCGCGACCTCGAGACGGCCGAGGTGGCCATCCAGGCCGCGCTCACGGGCCACCTCGTCTTCGCCACCCTGCACACCAACGACGCGCCCTCGGCGCTGACGCGGCTCATCGACATGGGGGTGCAGCCCTTCCTCGTGTCGGCCAGCGTGCAGGCGGTGCTGGCCCAGCGCCTCGTGCGCAAGCTGTGCACCACGTGCCGGCAGCCGGCCACGCCCTCCGACAGCGAGATGCGCGCCGTCGGCCTGTCACCCGCGCGCCTCGGCGGCCGCACGCTGTGGAAGGCGCAGGGCTGCGCCGAGTGCGCCTTCACCGGCTACCGCGGGCGCGTTGGCATCTACGAGCTGCTCGAGATGGACGCCGCGCTGCGCGACCTGACCTTCCGCAGCGAGCCGGCCGCCGTGGTGCGGGCGCAGGCCGAGCGCACCGGCCGCCTCTCCACGCTGCGCGAGGACGGGCTGAGGAAGGTGCTGGCCGGCGTCTCCTCCATCCCCGAGGTGCTCAAGATCGTGGCCTCGCTCGAGGCCGTGGCATGAGCACGCGCGCGGTGCGCAAGCCGCTGGGCGCCATCCTCGTGGAGCGCGGCGCGTGCACGGCGCAGGACGTGGAGCGTGCGCTGGCCGAGCAGGCCCGCTCGGGCGGGCACGTGGGCGAGATCCTGCTGGCCATGGGGAAGATCGAGCGCCAGCAGCTGCTCACCGCGCTGGGCGTGCAGGGCGGCCTCGACCCGGTGGACCTGGACGCCACGCCGCCGCAGCCCGCTGCGCTGGCCCGCATGGACGCCGCCACCTGCCACCTGTTCCGGGTGGTGCCGGTGCGCGAGGAGGGCGGCGCGCTGCTGGTGGCGCTCGCCGACCCGCTCAACGTGAGCATCCTGCAGGACCTGTCCTTCGTGGTCGGCTCGCCGGTGCGCGGCCTGCTCGGCACGGAGGCGGCCGTCGCGCGCGCGCTGGAGCGGCACTACGGCGCGGCCGGCAAGGAAGGCCTGCACGTGGCGGTGCAGGAGGCCGTGCAGTCGACGGGCAAGATGGACCTCGAGGACCGCCAGGCCATGGCGGCCGCGGCCCCCGTGATCAAGCTGCTCAACTACGTGCTGCTGGCCGCCATCCGCGACAAGGCCAGCGACATCCACCTCGAGCCCTTCGAGAGCGAGTTCAAGGTGCGGTACCGCGTGGACGGCTCGCTCTTCGAGGTCGAGGCGCCGCCGCTGTCGCTCGCGCCGGCGCTCGTCTCGCGCGTCAAGGTCATGGCCAACCTGGACATCGCCGAGACGCGCGTGCCGCAGGACGGGCGCATCGAGCTCTCGCTGGGCGGCCGGCCGATCGACCTGCGCGTCTCCACGCTGCCCACCGTGCACGGCGAGTCGTGCGTGCTGCGCGTTCTCGACCGCTCGGTGGTCTCGCTGGACCTGGCCAAGCTGGGCCTGCGCGACGACGACCGCGCCGCCCTCGAGGCCCTGCTGCAGCGGCCGCACGGCATCCTGCTGGTCACCGGCCCGACCGGCTCGGGCAAGACCACCACGCTCTACTCCGCGCTCAACCGCCTCAACGACGTGGAGACCAAGATCCTGACCATCGAGGACCCGGTCGAGTACGACCTCGACGGCGTGATCCAGATCCAGGTGAACGAGGACATCGGCGTCACCTACGCGGCGGTGCTGCGCACGATGCTGCGTCAGGATCCGGACGTGGTGCTGGTGGGCGAGATCCGCGACAAGGAGACGGCGCAGATCGCGGTGGAGGCGGCGCTGACCGGCCACCTCATCCTCTCGACGCTGCACACCAACGACGCGCCCTCGACGGTGACGCGCCTCGTCGACATCGGCATCCCGCCCTATCTCATCGTGTCGACGCTCGAGGCCGTGGTGGCGCAGCGCCTCGTGCGCGGCCTGTGCCCGCGCTGCCGCGAGGAGTACCTGCCGCGGCCCGAGATGCTGCGCGAGATCGACCTGACCGCCGAGGGCCTGGCCGGAAGGAGCCTCGCGCGCGGCCGCGGCTGCGAGGCCTGCAACTGGTCGGGCCACAAGGGCCGCCGCGCCATCTTCGAGATCATGGTCCTCTCCGAGCGGCTGCGGCAGATGATCCTGGACGGCGCGCCGACGCAGGAGCTGCGCGCCGCCGCCATCGCCGAAGGCATGCGCACGCTGCGCGAGTCGGGGCAGCTGGCCGTGCTCGACGGCGGGACGACCATCGAGGAGGTGGTGCGGGAGACGCTCGTGGAGGGTTGAACCGCAACGGAGGCGCCAGCGAGGCGCACCGGGGCGCGGGGCTCTCGCACGGGCGCGGCGCTTGCAGGTCGGAATGGGTCCGAGTCCTCCCACGTCGCGGCAGATGGAGTTGGGCGCCGTGCCCGTGAGTTCGCCCCGCACCCCGGCGCGCCTCGCTGGCGCCCGGGGGGTGCCCAGGCACCGCGAGCTCACCCGCCGCTCCGTCGCCGCGCCCGCGAATCGCTGACGCTTGTTCAGCCTGATGACCGGACTGCGGGGAAGGTGTGGCACGCTGCGCGCCGCCGTGGATGTCCGGAACAACACCGGCCGCGTCCCCCGGCGCCCGGCCCTTGATAGACTCGCCGCGCCCATGCCGGTTCCGAAGCCTGCCGCCGCGAAACCCGTTGCCGCCAGGCCGGTGGCCGCGCGGCCGGCGGCGGTCGCGGCGGCGCAGCCGAAGCGCGGCGTATTCGCGCGCAAGACGGTTTCGAGCAAGGCGCTGACGGACTTCACCACGCAGCTCGCCACGCTCGTGAATGCCGGGCTGCCGCTGGTGCGCTGCCTGCGCGTACTGGAGGGCCAGCTCAAGAACGGGCCGTTCAAGCTGGTGGTGACCGCGGTGGCCGACGACGTCGAGAGCGGCGCACCGCTCTCGGACGCGCTGGCCAAGTACCCGCAGGTCTTCGACCGGCTGTACGTGAACATGGTTCGGGCGGGCGAGGTGGGCGGCGTGCTGGGCACCATCCTGCTGCGCCTCGCCGAGTTCGCGCGCCGGCGCGACCGCATCACCACGCAGCTCAAGGGCGCACTGACCTATCCGGCGGTGGTCATCGGCTTCGCGATGATCATCGTGCTGTTCGTGATGATCGTGGTCGTGCCCAAGTTCGAGACCATCCTGGCCAACTTCGACGTGGCCATGCCGCTGCCGACGCAGATCATCATGACCCTGTCGCGCTTCCTGGCGGGCTACTGGTACGTCGTGCTGGCGCTGCCGGTGCTGGCCTGGGCGGGCTTCCGCCTGGCGCTGCGCAGCGAGAGCTTCGCCTGGCGCATGGACGCGCTCGTGCTGCGCATCCCCAAGCTGGGCGACGTGGTGCGCAAGACCATCGTGGCGCGCTTCGCCCGCACGCTGGGCACGCTGCTGCAGAGCGGGGTGCCCATCCTCGAGGCGCTGGCCATCGTCAAGAACGCCATCCCCAACCGGGTGCTCGAGAACGCCGTCGAGCACGTGCACGACAGCATCCGCGAGGGCGAGAGCGTGGCCGAGCCGCTGGGCGAGAGCGGCGTCTTCGACGACGTGGTGGTGAACATGATCGACGTGGGCGAGGAGACCGGCCAGCTCGATGCCATGCTGCTGCGCATCGCCGACAACTTCGACTTCGAGGTGGACAATGCGGTGACCAGCTTCTTCCGCACCCTCGAGCCGGTCATCATCTTCTTCATGGCCATCGTGGTCGGCTCCATCGTGGTCTCGCTGTTCCTGCCGATCGTGCGCATCATGCAGTCCATGCCGGCCGGCGGCTGAGGCGCCGGCCGCGGCGGCGCCCGCCGGCTGGCCGGCCAGCAGGTCGCCCAGGCGGGGGCCCTCCGCTCCCAGGCGGCGGCCGTGGGATGGGGCGGGCGGAGGCGGCCGCGGCGCTCGCTCGGCCGACCGGATCGCGGGTCGAAAGCCGGGCGGAGAGCTTCCGGTCGTCCGTTGCAACGCCGCTGGAGGCTCCCTAAGATCGACCGCGCTGGCCGCGGGTGAACCGGCCGACGCTGCGCGCGCTGCGCCTTCGTCCGCCGACGCCGCGCCCCAATCGCTTCGCCTCCGGAGGTCCTGCTCGTGGCTGACAAGGAGTACTACTCGTTCGAGGAGGTCCTCAAGGACCTGGCGCTCGAGGAGAGCGAGCTCAAGCGGCTCGTTTCGGCCGGCGAGATCCGCGCCTTCCGCGACAAGAACACCATGCGCTTCAAGGCCGAGGACGTCGCGCGCCTCAAGACGGTGCGGCCCGCCGAGGACGTCGAGCTGGATGACCTCGACCTCGACCTGGACGATGCGGCGCCCGCGACGGTGGAGGCCGTGGTGAGCGAGACCGAGGAGCTGGTCCTCGAGGACGCGCCGGCCGCGCCCGCCGACGAGGTGGTGGAACTCGACCTCGCGGCGGAGGCCGCCGAGGAGGCGCCGGTGGTCCGCGCCCGCGCCGGCCGCGAGGCGGCCGCGCCGCGGCGCGCCGCCCGCGCGGCGGTGGCCGAGGAGGCCGAGCCCAAGGACAACCCGCTGGTCGTCCTGGCGCTGGTGGCGGGCGTCGTGCTGACGCTCCTGGCCAACTTCGTCGTCTTCGACGCCGTCGCGGGCACGCACAGCAACCCGCTGTCCGAGATGGTCGCGAACATGTTCGGTTGACATTCACGACGGCGGGAGCGGTCCCGCCGCCATTCCAGATCCGTTCGAGGGAGGGATACACCTTGTTTTCATGCACCGTGAAGTGGTTGGCGGTCGGTTCCATCCTGGCGCTCGTGCTGCCGGGATGCGTCGCGGAGAGCAAGTACGCCACCATGGCCGATCGCGCCGCGACGGCCGAGGAAGAGTTGGGCACGACCAACGCGCAGCTGCGCGAGACGGAAGACCTGCTCGTGGCCGCCGGCGAGGAGCGCGAGATGCTGGCGCAGAAGGCGCAGCTGGCCGACCAGCTCGCGCAGCAGAAGGCCGAGCTCGAGGCGCTGCTGCAGAAGATGAAGTCCGAGGGCGCCATCGCCACCGTGGATGGCACGGTCCTGTTCACCCGGGACGGCATGTACGGCTACCGCGCGCAGGGCGACGTGCTCTTCTCGCCGGGCAGCGACACGCTCACCGCGGAGGGCAAGAAGATCCTGGGTGACGTGGCCGCGCAGCTCAAGAAGAACACCGACCAGATCGTCGTGATCGGCCACACCGATTCCGATCCGATCGTGCGCACGGCCGACAAGTGGCCGCGCGGCAACATGCAGCTCGGCGCGGGCCGCGCGCTGTCGGTCAGCGAGTACCTCGTCACCGAGGGCATTCCGGAGACGCGCATCGCCATCCAGTCCTGCGGTCCCTATCAGCCCGTGGCGTCCGGCAACAGCGCGGAGGCCAAGAAGAAGAACCGGCGCGTCGAGATCATGGTCAAGGTTTCGGGCACGGCCCAGCCGGGCACGACCAACTGACCGACGAGCTCCGTCGTGGCAGACCAGACCGGGAGGCGTCCTCCGCTGGCGGAGGCGCCTCCCGGCGCATTCCGGGTGAGCCCGTGAGCGCGCTGCCACCCATCCCGCTGGCCGTGCTGCGCGCCGCCGTGCTCGCCGCGGGCGCTCCGCCCAGGAAGCGGCACGGGCAGCACTTCCTGCAGGACGCCAACCTGCTGGCCGCCCTGGTGCGCGATGCCAGGATCGGGCCGCAGGACGTGGTGCTCGAGATCGGTCCGGGCCCGGGCCTGCTCACGCGCCACCTGCTGGCGGCCGGCGCCCGCGTCCGGGCGGTGGAGATCGACCGGCGCATCCACGCCGCCGCCGAGCGCCTGATCGAGGCCGAGCTGCGGCCGGGGCTGCACTGGGTGGAGGCCGACGCCCTGGCGGGCTCGCAGGCGCTGTCGCCCGAGCTGCTCGGGCTGCTGCCGGGCTGCACGAGCGTGGTCTCGAACCTGCCCTACAATGTCGCGGCCCCGCTCATCGTGCTGCTGCTGCAGGAGCCGAGCGCACCCGACCGGCTGCTCTTCATGATCCAGGCCGAGATGGGACAGCGGCTGCTGGCCGGGCCGGGCCACCGGGACTATGGCAGCCTGTCGGTCGTCACCAGCCTGTGCGCCGAGGGCCGGGTGCTGCGCCGGGTCCCGCCCGAGGCCTTCTGGCCGGTCCCGCGGGTGGCTTCGGTCGTCATCGAGCTGCGCCGGCGGGCCTCGCGACCACCTTCCGAGGCGCTGGCTGCGCTGCATGCCTTCCTGGGGCTGGCCTTCCAGGCACGCCGAAAGACGCTGGCCAACTCGGTGGCCCAGGCCGCCCTCCTGCCCGTCGGCCAGGTGTGCGAGCGCCTCGGACTGCCGGAAAAACTTCGCCAGAGTCGCGCCGAGGCCTTCTCGCCGGTACAATTGTTGCACTTGGCCCTCGGATGGGCCGGCATCGCCTCGGGCGGGCGCAACCGCCCCTGACCCGTCACGGACGGGAAACGGTTGTCCGGGCTGGCGGCTGGACAGCCTCCAAGGGGCCATTCTCTGCCCTGCAAGGGCCTCCTTTCTGGCCGTCCATCCGGGCTCGGGATATCCTCGATCGGTTTTCCGTCGCATCGGGAGCGGTGTGTCGGGCGATTGCCAAGGATATAGGGGGCCGTGTGTGCGGGCCGCAGCCCGCAGGCTCGGGACCCCCGGTCCACGGCGGTGCCGGCACGGCGCCGCCGAGTGGGAACAAGGAGCCACGTGGGTCGATTCTGCAGCCGGCGCATGCGAACCGGGCTCGCCCGGCGGGGGGAGCCTCGTCCGCAGTCAGGCCGGCTTACGCCGTCCCTGGCGTTCCTGTCGGGCGTCACCCGACAGACGGGGTCGGCCTGATGGTGCGCCATCCCGATGCCGAGCTCGTCAAGCAGCGCGTGTCCATCGCGGAGGTGGTGCGCGAGCTGGTCGGCGAGCTCCAGCCCCGTGGCGAGGACCTGTGGGGCTGCTGCCCGTTCCATCATGAAGATACGCCGTCGTTCCACGTTCGTCCGAAGCTCGGCATGTTCAAGTGCTTCGGATGCGGCGCCGGAGGCGACGTGATCAGCTTCGTCATGAAGTCGCGCGGCCTGCCCTTCGGCGAAGCGCTCGAGCTGCTGGCCGAGCGCGCCGGCCTCGAGCTGGCGACCATGAGCCCCGAGGACCGCCGGCGCGCCGAGCTGGCGCGCCGCAGCCGGGCCGTGCTGGACGTGGCTCTGCAGCTCTTCCAGCGCTCGCTGTTCGACGCGCCCGGCAGGCTGGCGCTGGCCTACCTGCGCGAGCGGGGCTTCTCGGACGACACGCTGCGGCGCTTCGACATCGGCCTGGTCCCGCCCGACTTCCTGCGCGAGCTGCGGGCCGCGCGCCTGCAGCCGGACGTCCTGGACGGCGCCGGCTTCACGCCGGCCTTCGCCGGCCGCGTGGCCTTCGGCATCCGCGACGCCAACGGCGCGCTGGTGGGCTTCGGCGCGCGGAAGCTGTCGGACGAGGTCGCCGGCCCCAAGTACGTGAACACGCGCGAGACGGCCTGGTTCAGCAAGGGGCGCCTCCTGTACGGCCTGGACAAGGCCTCGCGCACGCTGGCGCGTACGCGCCGCCTGGTGGTCATGGAGGGCTACACCGACGTCATGATGGCCCACCAGCGCGGCGTGGACGAGGCCGCGGCCACCATGGGCACGGCCTTCACGGCCGAGCACCTGCGGCTGGTCAAGGCGCGCGTCTCCGACCTTGTGCTGGTCTTCGACAGCGACGACGCCGGCCACACCGCCGCCGAGCGCACCGTGCGCATGGTGCTGGGCGAGGGCCTGGAGAGCCGCGTGGTCTCCGTGCCCGCCGGCAAGGATCCCTGCGACTGGTTCGGCGCCCGCGGCCGCGAGGACTTCGACGAGCTCCTCGAGCGCGACGGCAGCAGTGGCGTCGATTACCTGTGCCGCCGCGGCCTGCAGCGGCTCGACCCGCGCCAGCCGGGCGTGCGCGAGCAGGTGGCGCGCGAGGTGCTCGGCCTCACGCGCACGCTCCAGGACCCGCTGCGCCGCCGCACCGTCGTGGCCGACGTGGCGCGCGCCTGCACGCTCGACCGGGCGCTGCTGGAGAGCACGACCGGCGGCGTGGCCGGGACGGTGCGACGTGTCCAGGTGACGGTGTCGCGCGCCCCCGTGAACGCCCTCGTCCGCAGCCAGCTGGTGGCCGTGGCCGGGCTGGCCTACGACACCCGCCGGCTGGCCGTGCTGCGCGAGCTGGCCGCCGACGGGGGCCTGCCGAACGCCCGTGCGGCCGCGCTGCTCGATCTGGCCGAGGCGCTCCTCGCCTCGCCGGCCGGCACGCTCGACCCCGCCGAGTGGCTTGCGGCCGCCGAAGGCCGGGACGCCGAGCTGCGCGCCGAGCTGGAAAAGGTCCTGTTCCCCCCGCCCGGCACGCTCCTGCCCACCTTCGACGAGGCGCTGGATCACCTGCGGCGCAGCTTGCAGGCCGAGCGCGACAAGGCTAGCTGGCGTGCCAAGCTGGCCCTTCCCGGCATCGCGACCAACGCCGCCGATCTGCGTGCCGTGCATGACAAATGCCTGCGCGGATTCCAATGTGCCATCGACATAGCGCAGCAGTCCCGGTTCGCCGTTGATGTCTGCCAGGCGATACACTGCTCGTCCGGCAAATTTGCGACTGAGCCCGGCGTAAAATCGTGCCACCCGG
>Ga0209382_10004285_pt1 | contig 19129 bp, 12 predicted proteins | sample SoiMetdeltSBSDD5_FD_187599 | JGI IMG/M metagenome (GOLD analysis project Ga0209382, IMG submission 187599) | Bulk soil microbial communities from a Populus tree surrounding site in Tennessee, USA - Soil MetaG P. deltoides SBSDD5 (SPAdes) (version 2) | ecosystem: Environmental > Terrestrial >... | reverse complement strand
CAGGCCGGCGTTGTTCACCACCAGGTCCACGCCGCCGAAGGCGAGCACCGTGGCATCGATGGCGGCCCGCACCGCCTCCTCGTCAGTGACGTCCACAGTGCACGGTACGGAGACGTCGGCATCGCCGAGCTCGCCGGCTACCCGCTCCGCGGCCGAGGCGTCCCGGTCGGCCACCACCACGCAGGCGCCCCCGCCGGCCAGCCGGTGCGCGATCGCCCGGCCGATACCGGAACCGGCGCCCGTGACGAGCGCGATCCGCCCCGCGAGCGCGCGAGGCGCCGGCGCCCGGCGCAGCTTGGCCTCCTCCAACGCCCAGTACTCGATGCGGAATTTCTCCGCCTCGTCGATCGGCTCATAGCGGGACACCGCCTCGGCGCCGCGCATCGCGTTGATGGCGTTGACGTAGAACTCGCCGGCCACCCGGGCGGTCTGCTTGTCCCGGCCGTAGCTGAACATGCCCACCCCGGGCACCAGCACGATCGCCGGATCCGCGCCGCGCATCGGCGGCGAGTCCGCCCCGGCGTGCCGGGCGTAGTACGCGGCATACTCCTCCCGGTAGGCGGCGTGCAGCTCGCGCAGCCGGGCTACCGCGTCGGCCACGCCAACCGCCGGCGGGAGGTCCAGCAGCAGCGGGCGTACCTTCGTCCGCAGAAAATGGTCCGGACACGACGTGCCCAACGCCGCCAACCGAGGATGCTCGGAGTGGGCCAGGAAGTCCAACACCACATCACTGTCGTCGAAGTGCCCGACCACTCGCTGATCCGTCGACACCAAACCCCGGATCACCGGTGCCAGCGCGGCCGCCCTCGCCCGCCGCTCGGCGTCCGGCAGCGACGCGTTGGCCGGCACGAGAGGCCCGAACGGTTCGGCCCGACCGCGCGTGTCGAGGAACGCCTGCGCGGTACGGATGATCTCCAGGGAACGGGCCTCGCATTCGTCGCTGGTCGAGCCCCAGGCGGTGATGCCGTGCCCACCCAGAATCACACCGATCGCCTCCGGATGCGCCCGGTGGACCGCCGCGATATCCAAGCCGAGCTGGAACCCCGGTCGCCGCCACGGCACCCACACCACCCGGTCACCGAAGCATTCCTTGGTCAACGCGGCACCGTCCGCCGCCGTGGCCAGGGCGATGCCCGCGTCCGGATGCAGATGGTCGACATGGACCGCGTCCACCAGCCCGTGCATCGCCGTATCGATCGACGGGGCGGCGCCCCCACGCCCGTGCCGGCAGAAGTCGAACGCCGCCACCATCTCGTCCTCGCGCTCCACCCCGGGATACACCCCGGTCAGCGCGCGCAACCGATCCAGCCGCAACACCGCCAGACCCGCCGGGGCCAGCGTGCCCAGATCACCACCCGAGCCCTTCACCCACAACAGCTCCGCCGGCTGGCCGGTCACCGGGTCGACATCGGTTCCCTTGGCCGACGTGTTACCGCCCGCGTAGTTCGTGTTCCGCCGATCCGCGCCCAGCCGCCGGGACCGGGCCACCAGATCGTCCACAATGGACATCAGGCGCCCCACCCGGCCGCCTGCCCGGAGGCCCGGTCCTCGCGGACCTTCTCGAAGTACCCCGACCGGGCGTACGCGCCCAGCGGGTCCGGATCCAGTCCCATGTCCTCGCGCAGCTCGCGCAGCAGCGGCCGCACATCGGTGTGGTACGCGTCCATCAGCACCTCGTTGGCCCCGAGTACGTCACCGGCCCGTTGCGCCGCGGTCAGCGCGTCGTGGTCGACCAGCAGCGCCTTGGCCGTAGCCTCCTGCACGTTCATCACCGACCGGATCACCGCCGGTATCTTCGGTTCGATGTTATGACACTGGTCGAGCATGAACGCGATTCCGGACTCCGGCCCGACCGCGTCGGCCAGCACGATCTCGTGCATGATGCGGAACAGCTGGAACGGGTCGGCGGCACCCACCATCAGATCGTCGTCGGCGTAGAACCGGGAATTGAAGTCGAACCCGCCGAGCTTTCCTTCCCGCAGCAGAAACGCCACGATGAACTCGATGTTGGTACCGGGTGCGTGGTGTCCGGTGTCGATGACGACGGCCGCCTGGGACCCCAGCCGGAGGCAGTGCGCGTACGCGGTACCCCAGTCCGGCACGTCCGTCATGTAGAAGGCCGGCTCGAACAGCTTGTACTCCAACAGCATCCGCTGCTCGCCAGCCAACCGGTCGTACACCTCGCTGAGCGCCGCCGCCAGCCGGTCCTGCCGGCTGCGCACATCGTCCTGACCGGGGTAGTTGGTGCCATCGGAGAACCACAGCTTCAGATCCCGCGAGCCGGTGGAGTCCATGACGTCGACGCACTCCAGCAGGTGCCCGATCGCCTTGCGGCGTATGCCCTCGTCGGGGTTGGTCACGCTGCCGAGCCGGTAGTCGTTGTCCTGGAAAACGTTGGAGTTGATGGTTCCGAGCTCGATGCCCAGCCCGCCGGCGAACTCCTTCAGTTCGCCGTAGTCGTCGACCCGGTCCCACGGAATGTGCAGTGCCACGCTCGGCGCTACTCCGGTGAACCGGTGCACCGTCGCCGCGTCGGCCACCTTCTCGTACGGGTTGCGCGGCACGCCCTCCTGGGGGAACACCTTGAACCGGGTACCGGAGTTGCCGTACGCCCAAGACGCCGTCTCGATCCGCTGCGTACGAAGCACCCCCATCAGGCGGGAGCGGGTCACGATCGTATGCCTTTCGTTCGGTCCCGACGTGGCGGCGCCATGAGAAATGCGCCGCCACGTCTTCAGTGGGGTCAGAAGTTGAACTGGTCGATGTTGCCGGCGTTGAAGGCGAACGGGTCGCCGAGCAGAACTGTGGCGTTGGCGCCGACGGTGAACTCGCCGAGCTTGCCGGCCTTGAACTTGTCGCCCTCCTTGCCGGTGATGATTCCGGACGCGAGCGCGCCGGCCGCGTACGCCGCCAGGTAGCCCAGGTCGGCCGGGTTCCACAACGCGAAGGCCTTGACCGTGCCGTCCTTGACGTACGCCCGCATCTGGTTCGGGGTGCCCAGCCCGGTCAACTGCACCTTGCCCTTGTAGCTGGAGCCGGACAGGTACCGGGCGGCCGCGGCGACGCCGACCGTGGTCGGCGAGATGATGCCCTTCAGGTTGGGGTACTTGGCGAGCAGTCCCTGCGCCTCGGCGAAGGACTTCTGGTCGTTGTCGTCGCCGTAGACGGTGGCGACCAGCTTCAGCTTCGCGTTCTCCGGCTTGGCCAGCTCGGTCTTCATCATCTCGATCCAGGCGTTCTGGTTGGTGGCGTTGGCCGTCGCCGACAGGATCGCGATCTCTCCGCCATCCGGACCGATCGCCTCGGAGATGAGTTTGATCTGCGATTTGGCGATGCCCTCGGCAGTCGCCTGGTTGATGAACAGGTCGCGGCACGACGGGTTGGTGTCGGAGTCGTAGGTGACCACCTTCGCCCCGCCCTGCCGGGCCTCGTTGAGCGCGCCGCAGATGGCGTCCTTGTCGTTGGCGGAGACCACGATCACGTCGACCTGTTGCTGCGAGAGCGTGTTGATGTAGCTGACCTGCGCCGAGGCGCCGGTGTCGGACGGCCCGGTCTGGGCATAGACGCCCTTGAACTCCTCGACGGCGACCTTGCCGCCCTTGTTGTCGGAGGTGTCGAAGTACGGGTTGTTCACCTGCTTGGGCAGGAACGTGATCTTCAGGCCTTCCTTGATGGTGGTGGCGCCGGCGGAGGGGGCCGCGCCGCCGCCGGTGGTGCCCTCGTCGGTGCACGCCGTCGTGGCGAGGGTCAGCGCCGCGAGGGCTGCGAGAACGACCGCGCGGACGCTACGAGTCCCGGCTCTCATAGTGGTTCCTCTCGGGTGCGGCAGCCGGTCAGCCGGCCGCCGATTCAGTGGTGGAGGTGGTGGAGCGCCGTCGGCGTAGCCGTTCGCGGACCGCGGCGGCGACGTTGGGTCCGACGACCGAGACGATCAGCAGAGACCCAGTGATGATCGTGAGTGTGTTGGCTGGCACGTAGGCCAGCTGCAGGGTGTTGCGCAGCGTGGCGAGGAGGGCGACGGCTCCGAGTACACCGACCAGGCCGCCCCGGCCGCCGAAGATGGAGACGCCGCCGAGCAGGACCGCGGCCACTACGGCGAGTTCCAAACCGGTGCCGTTGTCGGCCCGGGCGCTGGCGAACCGCAGCGTCCAGAACACGCCGGCGAGCGCCGACATCGCGCCGGTCGCTACGAAGATCCAGAATTTGGTACGCCGGACCGATACGCCACTGAACCGAGCGGCGTCGGCGTTGTTGCCCATCGCGTAGATGCCGCGCCCGATGGGGGTGGCGTGCAGGACGATGCCGAAGACCATGGCGAGGACGCCCACGACGAGGACCGTCCAGGGGATCGTGGTACCGGGGATCGGCCGGATCGCGCCGGTGGTCCACTGTGGAGGATAGTTCGCCACGGCTCGGTCGCCGAGCACCACGTACGCCAGCCCTCGGTAGAGCGCCAGGGTGCCGATGGTCACGGCGAGCGAGGGCAACCCGAAGCCGGTGACGAACAGGCCGTTGACGGCGCCGAGTACCGCACCGAGCAGCAGGCACAGGGCGAGCAACGCCGGCAGTGACGTGACGCCCCAGGCCCACATCTGGCCGAACGCGGTACAGGTCAGGCCGAGGACGCTGGCCACCGACAGGTCGATCTCGCCGGTGATGATGACGAGCGTCATCGGCAGCGCGATGAGCGCGATCGGAATGACTTCGAGGATGACGAAGCGCCAGAAGCGGGGAGTCGCGGCGCCGTCGACGGTTGCGGCCCCGATCAGGATCACGAGTACCAGACCGACGAGTACGACGGTGTCCCAGGAGCCGAGCACCGATCGGGTTCGTTCACGCACGGCGACCCCCTCGGCGAGTGCGGAGGCGCCGGGCCAGCCGGGCCGACAGCGCCCGGTCCAGGCCGATGGCGGCGAGGATCAGCGCACCGACCGCGGCCCGCTGCCAGAACGGGTCGACGCCGAGTACGGGCAGCGCGCTGCCAATGGTGGTCAGCAGTACGGCACCGACCGCCGCGCCGTACACGGATCCGCTGCCGCCGAAGATCGCCACGCCGCCGACCACGACCGCGGCGATGACATCCAGCTCGTTGCCGAGGCCGGCGTTGGCGTCCAGCGTGCCGAACCTGGCCGCGTGCAGGACCCCGGCGAGGCCGGCCAGGGCGCCGCTGACGACGAACGCGGCGAACACGCGTCGGCCGACCGGGATCCCGGCCAGATGCGCGGCGGACGGGTTCGAGCCGATCGCGTACAGGTCGCGCCCGCTGGAGTACCAGGACAGGTAGAGCCCGGCTACCACCAGCACGACGACCGCGAACAGCGCCAGGTACGGTACCGCCCCGAGGATCGCCGTCGAACCCATCCGCAGGAAGCCGGCCGGCATGTTGGCGGCGTTGATCTGCCGGCCGCCGGCCCAGGAGTAGTCGATGCCGCGGAACACGTACAGGGTGCCGAGCGTGACCACCAGGGCGGGCACCCGGGCGGCCGCCACCAGCGCGCCGTTGACCGCCCCGCAGGCGGCGCCGAGCAGCACGCCGGCCAGCAGCACGACCGGTATCGGCAGGTTCGGCGACGCGACGAACAGGCTGCCGGTGGCGAACGCGGCCAGTCCGAGCACCGACCCGACCGACAGATCCACGTTGCGGCTGACCACGACGATCGTCTGGCCCACCGCGAGGATGGCCAGAATCGTCGAGCCCAGCAGCAGGTCCTTGATGCTCTGCGCGCTCAGGAACCGCGGGTTGACGGCGGCGGTTACCACGACCAGCAGCGCGAAGGCGAGCACGATGCCGAGTTCGCGTACCACGAACGCACGGCGGACGATCCGGGCGCCGGCCGTGGACCTGGCGGGGGTGGCCGGTTCGGTCCGCAGGGCCGTCTGCGCCGCCATAGGCGCCTGGACCTTCGGTCGGCGCAGATCCAGCCCAAGAAACCTCACGACGCGTTCCCTTGGCCGGTCGCGGCGAGCATCACCGACTCCTCGTCCGCACGGGCGCGAGGTATGTCGGCCATCAGCCGGCCTTCGTGCATGACGAGGACGCGATCGGCCATGCCGAGTACCTCGGGCAGCTCGCTGGAGACCATCAGCACCGCGACCCCGTCCGCTGCGAGCTGCGAGAGCAGGCCGTGTACCTCCGCCTTGGTGGCGACGTCGATGCCGCGGGTCGGCTCGTCGACCATGAGTACGCCGGGCCGCGTGGACAGCCACTTGGCGAGGACCACCTTCTGCTGGTTGCCCCCGGACAGCGTCGACACCGGATTGGTCAGCCGGCCCGCCTTGACCCGCAGCCGGTCGGCCCAGGTGCGCGCCGATCGGTTCTCGGCGCCGCCGAGCAGCAGCCCGAGCCGGCTGAGCGACCAACGGCGGGGCAGCGTGAGGTTCCGGGCCACGGACACCTCCATGACCAGGCCCTGTTCACGGCGGTCCTCCGGGACCAACGCCAAACCGGCCGATATCGCGGCGGTGGTGTCGCCCGGGGGTAGACGTCGCCCGTCGACGAGTACCTCGCCCGCGTCGAAGCGGTCCACTCCGAGCACGGCTCGGATGACCTCGGTACGTCCCGCGCCGACCAGTCCGGCGAGAGCCACGATCTCTCCACTGTGGATGGTGAAGCTGACGTCGGAGAAGGAGCCGTGCCGGGTCAGCCCGCGTACCTCGAGCCGGGCTTTGCCGACGGTGGCGTCGGTCTTGGGGTACATCGAGGAGATGTCGCGACCGACCATCCGGCGGACGAGCTGCTCGATGGTCACCGCGTCGGTCTGGTCCGTGGAGATCCAGCGGCCGTCCCGTAGCACCGTGATGCGCTGGCACAACGCGAAGATCTCGTCGAACCGGTGCGAGATGAACAGGACGGCGGCGCCGGCGTCCCGCAGCGTGCGGGCCACCGAGAACAGCCGTTCCACCTCGGCACCGGACAGCGCCGAGGTCGGCTCGTCCATGACGACAATGCGCGCGTCGAAGGACAGCGCCTTGGCGATCTCGACCAGTTGCTGGTCGGCGATGGACAATCCGCGCGCCGGACGGTCGGGGTCCAGCTGGACACCCAACCGCGCGAAGAGATCCCGGGTCCGCGCACGCATCGCCGCGGTGTCGATGCGACGCAGCACGCCCAACGGCTGGCGGCCGATGAAGATGTTCTCCGCCACCGACAGGTCGGGGAACAGGGTCGGTTCCTGATAGATGACCGCGATGCCGGCCGCTCGGGCGCTGGCGGGTCCGTTCAGCACGAGCTCGCTGCCGTCCAGCGCCAGCGTCCCCTGGTCGGGGGCGTGCACTCCGGCCAGAATCTTGACCAATGTGGACTTGCCCGCGCCGTTCTCGCCCACGAGGCCATGGATCTCGGCGCGGTGCAGGTCGAGGTGGACATCGCGCAGGGCAGCCACGGCCCCGAAGGACTTGCTGACCCCGGTGAGCTCGAGCAACGGTGCCACCCTAGAGAGTGAAACGTTTCATCAGGTCGTGTAATCTGAACGCTAGGGCGGATCAGGGGACCGAGTCAAGGTTTTCCGTGGGGTTACTCGATTGTTACGGTGGCCAACCGAGCGCCTGACGGAGCCAGGTTATTGACACGATTCAACATTTGCGTGCTTCGAGGGGACATGACCACCGCGAACATCCGTGACGTTGCCCGGCGGGCAGGCGTGTCCATCGCCACCGTGAGCAACGTGCTCAACCGTCCCGAGCAGGTCGCGTCGACCACCCGCAAGCGCGTGCTCGACGCGATCGCCGCGCTGGGCTACATCCGCAACGACTCGGCCCGCCAGTTGCGTGCCGGGCGCAGCAGGCAGCTCGCGATCGTCGTCCTCGATCTGGCCAACCCGTTCTTCACGGATGTCGTCAGCGGGACCGAGAGCGCGGTCGAGGACCGCGACGTCATGGTGATCGTCTGCAACAGCGGAGCGGACGCCGGCCGCGAGCGCCGTCACCTGGAACTCCTGGCGGAGCAGCGGGTCGGCGGCGTGCTGATCACTCCGGTGGACGACGGCCCGGGCTCCGGGCTGGACCAGCTCGTGCGGCGCGGTACGCCGGTTGTCCTGGTCGACCGCCGCTCCGACCGGTCCAACCAATGTTCGGTGTCGGTCGACGACGTCCTCGGCGGGCGACTGGCCGGCGCCCATCTGGGCGAACAGGGTCATGCGCGGATCGCGTTCGTGGGCGGCCCGTTCTCGGTCGCCCAGGTGGTCGACCGCCACACCGGCTTCCGTGCCGCACTCGAGGGCATTTCGACCGTGACCGTTGTCGAGACGTCGACGATGAGCATCGCGGCCGGGCAGAGTGCCGCCGGGCAGATCGCCGAGCTGCCTGCCCGCACCCGGCCGAGCGCCGTGTTCTGCGGCAACGACCTGCTCGCCCTGGGCATGCTGCAGGAGCTGACCCGGCGAGGTGTGCGCATACCGGAAGACCTGGCGATCGTCGGGTACGACGACATCGCCTTCGCGGCCGCCGCTGTCGTCCCGCTGTCCTCGGTCCGGCAACCGCGCGAGCAGCTGGGCCGCGCCGCGGCCCAACTGCTCCTCGAGGAGCTGGAGACCGGCGCCGGCCACGAGCATCGGCACATCCTGTTCAAGCCCGAGCTGGTGGTACGCGAGTCGTCCAGTCGTCGCTAATCACGCGGGGGAGCGGTGGTACGTCGGACGACCAGCGTCGGGGAGAGCCTGACCTGGGCGGTTGGCCGCTGCCGGTCGGCGATGCGATCCAGCAGCAGTCGCCCCGCGTCGGCGCCGATCTCGCGGCCGGCCTGGTCGACGCTGGTCAGTGAGATCGGGCCGAAGGCGGCGAAGGTGGTGTTGTCGTAACCCGCGACGGAGATGTCCTCGGGTACCGACAGGCCGGCCTCGGCCAGCGCATCGAGGACACCCATCGCGACGATGTCGGCTCCGGCGAAGATGGCGGTGGGCCGGCGAGGTCGGGCGAGCAGTTGCGCGGCGCCGAGGTACCCGCCCTCCTGGGTGTAGGTGGTGGAGACGATGTCGATGTCGTCGGCGAGGCCGTGGGCTCGCATCGCTCGCCGGTAGCCCTCCGCGCGCACCGCGTTGGGCATCTCCGCGATGTGGTCGGGATCGGTCTCGTAGTGCTCGATGTGGGCGATGCGGCGGTGCCCGAGGTCGGCGAGGTGCCCGACGACGATCGCGGCGCCGGCGATGTCGTCGTCGGTCACCGTGTCGTAAGCGGACGAATGGCCGTGCCTTCCCACGACCACGGTCGGCACGGTGCGGGCGACGTGCTCGAGGTGGGACCGCGGCGAGACCGGGGCGATCAGGACCAGACCGTCCATGCCGCGGTCGATCATCGCCTCGGTGACCCGGGCCTCGGCGTCCTCGCCGTTGCAGCCCGGACCCAGCAGCACCTGGTAGTCGGTCGCACCGAGCCGTTCGGTCAGCCCGTCGATGATCTCGGGAAAGAACGGGTTGCGGATGTTGGGCAGCATCACGCCGATGGTGTAGGTCCGGCCACGCATTCCGCGGGCCGCGGCGTAGGGCCGGTAGCCCAGCTCGGCGATCGCCTCCAACACCTTCGCCCGCATGGCAGGGCTCGCGCCGTACGCGTTGCGCAACACCTTCGACACCGCGGTCGTCGACACCTTGGCGCGCTGGGCGACGTCGACGATGGTGACCCGGCGGGGCGGCGCGGACTGCTCCATACGGTCTCCTCCGGGTCACACGGGGAACGTTGCCCAGAGTTAAGGGGCACAGACGCCGACGGTTCAACTCCCTCTTGACGGCTCGCCCCGTGAACTCCTAGGGTCGGGCGCAACATTTTGGAAAACGTTACCCACGCCATGCCGGTACCGCCGCACGGCCAGGCACGGCGCTGGCCCCCGTGCGCCTTATGGAATGAAACGTTTCAAGAGACTGGATATCGCGAGTGAGAGTTGCCTCGAACGACCGGCGGCACGCGACCCCACCGTGGTGGTTCGCGTTGCCGGCGATGCTGCTCTTCACCTTCGTCGTGCTGGTACCGAGTGCTCGCGGCATCTACTACGCCTTCACCGACTGGGATGGTCTCGACCCGAGCTTGTCCTTCATCGGGCTGGACAATTTCCGGCAGATGTCCCGCGATCCCGACGCGGTACAGGCGATCCGACACACCCTGCTGATCGCCGTGTCGATCACGATCATCCAGAACGGCGTCGGGCTGTTGTTGGCGCTCGGCGTCAACACCATGATCAGGTCGCGCAACGTGCTGCGGGTCTTCCTGTTCGCCCCGGCCGTGATCACCCCGATCGTGACCGCGTACCTGTGGCGCAACCTGCTCGGCCCGGATGGCGCGGTCAACAGCCTGCTGTCCGCGGTGGGGCTGAGTTCCTGGCAGCAGGACTGGCTGGGCGATCCGCAGTTGGCGCTGTGGTCGGTGGTGGGCGTGATCGTGTGGCAGTTCGCCGGGTACTCGATGGTTATCTTCCTGGCCGGTCTCCAGTCGGTGCCGAGGGAGATCTACGAGGCCGCGGACATGGACGGCGCCGGCCCGGTGCGGCGCTTCTGGTCGGTGACCCGGCCGCTGCTGGCCCCGGCGTTCACCGTCAACCTGATGCTGTCGATCATCGGCGGCATCAAGCTCTTCGACCAGGTGTACGCGTTGACGAACGGCGGGCCCGGGCACGCCACCGACACCATCTCGACGCTGATCTACAAAGACGCGTTCACGCTCGGCGAGTTCGGGTACAGCATCGCGCTCGCGGTCGTACTCACGATCATCGTGGCGATCGTCTCCAGTGGACAGTACCTCGTGCTGTCCCGCAACGAGAGGGCCGCGTCGTGAACCGCTACACGCTGCGGACGTTCGGCCTCGAGATGGCGATGGTCGGTACCGCCGCGGTGATCGGTTTTCCGGTCTACGTACTGGTGAACCTGGCCTTCCGGGCTCCCTCGGACACCTCCTCGCCGATCCGGCCGACCACGTCACCGACGCTGGACAACTTCGCGCAAGCCTGGGATCAGGGCCGCCTCGGGGGTGCGCTCGTCAACAGCGTGCTGGTGACGGCGGGCAGCGTCCTCATCGTGCTGGCCGTCTCGTCGCTGGCCGCGTACCCGTTGGCGCGTGCCACCGCTCGATGGTCGCGTGGCACGTACCTGCTGATCATGTTGGGTCTGGTACTGCCGTTCCAGCTCGCCGCACTGCCGCTCTACCAGACGATGCGCGACCTCGGCCTGCTCGGCACCGTGTGGGCGCTGATCCTGTTCTACTCCGGCCTGCAGGCGCCGTTCACGATCTTCCTCTACGTCGGGTTCATGCGCGCCCTGCCGCGCGACTTCGAGGACGCCGCGTTCATCGACGGCTGCACGTCGTTCGAGACCTTCCGGTACGTGGTCTTCCCGATGCTCAAGCCGGTGACCGTCACCGCTCTGGTCCTCAACGCGGTCGGGGTTTGGAACGACTTCTTCACCCCGCTGCTGTACCTCAGCGGCAGTACCCAACAAACGATGCCCGTGGCGATCGCGGGCTTCTTCGGCCAGTTCGTCGCCGACTGGAACCTCGTCTTCGCCGCGCTGGTGATCAGCATCGTGCCGATCCTGGCCGTCTACTTCGCGCTGCAACGCAGCATCATCAACGGTTTCGCCGGAGGGCTCAGGGGATGACACACGCGCTACGTCCGTACGGCCTTTCGACCGAGCAACGGCACGAGCCGCTCGGGATCGGCGAACCGCGTCCCCGGCTGTCCTGGAAGCTGGCCAGCGACCGGCGGGGAGCGGCGCAGACGGCGTACCGCGTCACCGCCGCCGAGCGGTCGGCGGACCTCGACGATCCCACCCGCCTGCTGTGGGACAGCGGACGGCGGGACTCCGGCGACACGGTGCTCGTGCCGTGGGACGGGCCGGTGCTGCGCTCGGCCACCCGGTACCACTGGCGGGTCGAGGTCTGGGACGAAACCGGTACGCCGGCCGGGACAGCGCAGAGCTGGTTCGAGACCGGGCTGTTGCACCGCGACGACTGGGCGGCGGTGTGGGTCGGGCGCGACCAGCTGGGCCAGCCGCACTCCGATCCTCCGCAGAACCACGACCCGGCACCGACATCGGGCCCGCCGCCGCTGTACCTGCGTCGACAGTTCACTGTGGACCGACTGCCGGTGCGAGCGCGGCTGTACGCCACCGCCCGGGGCATCTACGAACCCCGGCTCAACGGCTCGCGGGTCGGCGACACCGAGCTGGCACCGGGCTGGACGGAGTACCACCACAGAATCCAGTACCAGACCTACGACGTCACCGCGCTGCTGCGCGAGGGCGGCAACGTGCTCGGCGCGATCGTCGCCGACGGCTGGTGGTCCGGGTACATCGGGTTCGACCCGCGCCGCGCCGCGATGCACTACGGTGACCGTCCCGCGTTCTTCGCTCAACTCGTACTCGACTTCGCCGACGGCTCGCGCCAGGTGGTGGCCACCGACGCCGGTTGGACCGAGGGGCCCGGCGCGATCCGCTCCGCGGACCTGCTGATGGGCCAGCACGTGGACGCCCGTCAGGCCGTACCGGGCTGGGACCACGCTGACGCCAGCGGCTTCCGGCCGGTCGCCGTGCTCGACACCGAACCCGGACCGCTCGTGGCCGAACCCGACCATCCGGTACGGGTAACCCGCGACGTGGCGGCGGTAGCCGTTCACCCGAAGGGCTCCGGCCGGTTCATCGTCGACTTTGGACAGAACCTGGTCGGCCGGGTACGGCTGACCGTCCGGGGTGCCGTGCCGGGGTGTCGGATCGTGTTGCGCCACGCGGAGATGCTCGTCGACGGGGAGCTGTACGTCGCCAACCTGCGCCGGGCGGCCGCCACCGACGTCTACACCACCGGCGGCGACGAGGTCGAGGTCTTCGAGCCGCGGTTGACGGTCCACGGTTTCCGGTACGCCGAAGTCAACAACCATCCCGGCGAGCTGTCCACTTCGGACATTGTGGCCCGAGTGCTGCACAGCGACACCCCGTGGACCGGGGACTTCGAGTGCTCCGAACCGTTGGTCAACCAGCTGCAGTCCAACATCGTCTGGGGGCAGCGCGGCAACTTCGTCTCGGTACCCACCGATTGCCCGCAGCGCGACGAACGTCTCGGCTGGCTGGCCGACGCGCAGATCTTCGCCTCGACCGCGAGCCGCAACGCCGATGTCTCGGCGTTCTTCGCCCGCTGGATGCGCGATGTGGTCGACGGGCAGGATGCCGACGGCGCCTTCCGCGATGTCGCGCCGGTCATGGTCCTGGACCGTGAGGCGGCGCCCGCCTGGGGCGACGCCGGGGTCATCGTTCCCTGGCACCTGTGGCGCACCTATGGCGACCGGCGGGTGCTCGAGCGGTCCTTCGACGCGATGCTCGCCTGGATCGGACACATCCGGCGGCACAACCCCGATCTGCGATGGCGGCACCGCACCGGGAACTCGTACGGCGACTGGCTCCAGGTCGACGCGGCCACCCCGCGGGACGTGTTGGCTACCGCCTACTTCGCCCGCAGTACGCAGATCGTCGCCGACGCCGCCGACGTCCTGGGCCGGCGCCGCGAGGCGGCCGAGCATCGCACCCTGCACGCCGCGATCCGGTCCGCGTTCATCGACTCGTACGTCGGCGACGACGGAACCGTCGAGGGTGGCACCCAGACCGGCTACCTGCTGGCGCTGGCGTTCGGGCTCCTGCCCGAGGAACTGGTACCGGCCGCCGTGGAGCACCTCGCCGCCGACATCGAAAAGCGTGACTACCGGCTCACGACCGGGTTCGTGGGCACCGCTCTGCTCTGTCCGGTGCTGGCTGACCACGGGCGGGCCGACCTGGCATACGCCTTGCTGCACCAGGACGAGTACCCGTCGTGGGGGTACTCCATCCGGCACGGCGCCACCACGATCTGGGAACGCTGGGACGGCTGGACCGAGCACGGCGGATTCCAGTCCGCCACGATGAACTCCTTCAACCACTACAGCCTGGGCAGCATCGGCGACTGGCTGTTCGGCCGGGTTGCCGGCATCGACCAGACGCCCGGCTCGGTGGCATACCGCGAACTGGTGCTGCGCCCGACGCCCGGCGGCCGGCTCACGTGGGCACGGGCCGAACAGGAGACCGTACGGGGGCTTGTCCACTGTGGATGGTCATTGGTCGACGGGCGGATCACCGTGACCGTCACGGTGCCACCCGGCAGCACCGCCGTGCTGGAGATCCCCACGCCCGACCCGGGCAGCGTGCGAGAGAGCGACGCGCCCGCGGCCGACCAGCCAGGGGTTCTCGGGGTCGAGTCGTCAGCCGCAGGGGCGACCCTACGGCTGACGTCCGGCCGCTACACCGTCAGCGCCGTCGCACCCGGCGCCGACTCGAATGACCGCCCCTTCCTCCGGGAGACATGATGAACATACGCAGACTGTCGGCTCTCGTGGTCGCGCTCGCCGCCGCCACAGTGGTGTCCGCCTGTAGCGGCGGCACCAACACCGGCTCCGGCACCACGTCCACCACCCTCACCCTCGCCTCCGTCGACCAAGGCTCCATCGAGGACGTCGTCAAAGCATTCGAGGCGGCCAACCCCGGTGTCAAGGTGAACTTCACCACCAGCGGCGCCGACCAGTACCAGCAACAGATCCGTACCCAGCTCGCCTCCGGTACCGCGCCCGACGTGATGACGGTCTGGCCGGGCAACGGCAACCCGGGGGCCACCTACGTCCTGGCAAAGCCGGGCTACCTGATGGACCTGTCCGACCAACCGTGGGCCGCCAAGCTACCCGCGGGCCTCAAGGGCGTTGCCCAGTACCAGGGCAAGACGTACAACGCGGTGTTCGGGGTCAACGGCATCGGCGCGATCTACAACCAGCAGGCCTTGGACAAGGCGGGGCTCACCCCGCCGAACACCTGGACCGAGCTGCTGGCCTTCTGCCGGGCCGCCGCCGCCAAGGGGACGCCCGCGTTCGCGCTGGGCAACCAAGACAACTGGGTGACCCAGATCGTCCTGTACGCGTTGGTCGCCACGACCGTGTACGCCGACGACCGCGACTTCGACACCAAGATGCAAGCCGGTCAAGCCACCTTCGCCAGCTCGGCGTGGACCACCGCGATGGCCAAGTACATCGAGATGGACCGGACCGGCTGCTTCCAGAAGAACCCACTCGGCACCAACTACGAGGCCAGCCAGGACCTCGCCGCCACCGGCAAGACCCTGGGCATCGTCCAGGGCAACTGGGTGGTCGCACTGCTCAAGGGCAAGAACCCGAGCGGTACCTTCGTCCTCAAGCCGCTACCGGCCACCGACGACCCGGCGAAGACCGTCATGCCCGCCGCGGCGGGCGCCGGATACGGCATCAACGCCAAGACGAAGAACAAGGAACTGGCGCTGAAGTTCGTCAACTTCGTCATGTCGCCCGCCGGCATGAGCGTGTTCAACAAGAAGCAGGGCAGCCTGCCATCGCTCGCGGACGCCGGCTCCAGCATCGACCCGGCACTGGCCGATGTCGCGAAGTTCATCAACGACAACCGCACCGTGCCGTTCATGGACCAGCTCTGGCCCAACGCCAAGGTGCAGCAGAGCATGCTGTCCGGGCTCCAGGAAATCTTCAGTGGACAGTCCACACCGGACAAGGTGCTGGCCAAGATGGACGCCGACTACAAAGCCGGCTCCTGATCCAACCGCCACCCGCCGGCCGCTACCCGCGGCCGGCGGGCCACCAAGGTCACGTTCGTACCCCTGGGGAGGAGCTGCTCGTGTCCATGGAAAAGCATCGAATGCGCGTACTCGCGGGGTTTCTCGTCCTGGCCGGGACGCAGGCACTCACCGCCGCGCCGGCCGTAGCAGTCAGCGACCAACCCAACGTCCGGGTCGTCGACCTGCGGGTGGACGGCCGGCACGACGAGCCGTTGGGCATCGACGACACCAACCCTCTGCTGGCCTGGCAGATGGCTGAGACTCCGCGCGCCGCCGGCCATCCCTGCTACCGGCCGCGCGCGCGTCTGGCGTGCCCGGGTGACCGGCAGACGGCGTACCAGATCCAGGCCGCGACCAGTTCGGCGAACCTGCGGCGCGGAGATCTGGTCTGGGACTCCGGCCGGGTCGAGTCCGGCCTGCAGTCCGGCGTCCGCTACGCGGGGCGGCAGCTCACCTCGCGCGAACCGGTCATGTGGCGGGTCAGGGTCTGGGACGCCGACCGCCGGCAGTCGGACTGGAGTGAGCCGTCGTCGTGGGAGATGGGTCTGCTCCAGCAGAGCGACTGGGGATCTGCCCGCTGGATCGAGTATCCGGGTCGCACCGAGAACCAACCCATGCCCATCTTCGCCCGCCAGTTCACTGTGGACAGTCGGATCAGTCACGCGCGCCTGTACCTGTCCGGGGTCGGACTTCACCTGCCGACGCTCAACGGCAGGACGCTCACCGACGAGGTGCTCGCGCCCGGCAACTCGAACTACCAGCTGTCGAGCGAGTACCGGACCTACGACGTCACGAACGAGCTGCGCCGCGGTGACAACACGCTCGGCGTGCGGCTCGGCAACGGCCCGGCCTATGTCCGCCGCAGTGTCACCAACCCAGCCGTCGGACGGACGTCACCGTACTCGTGGTGGCAGAGCCAGCTGAAGGGCAGCAGCGTTCTGGTCGCGAGCGCCGACGCGGGCGCCACGAACGTGCAACTGGACAACGTCGCCAACTACCATGTCGGCGGCACCATCAACGTCGACACCGGCGATGGCGGCGACAACCTCGAGTCCCGCACCATCACGGCCATCGGTACCGCCGAGGTGGAGTTCACTCCCGGCCTGTCCAAGCCGCACCTCGCCGGAGCCACGGTGACCGGGTCGGGCAACAACGTCGCCGCCACCGACCCGAGTGCCGGTGCGGCGGTCACGCCACGGCTGATCGCGCGACTGGAGATTTCGTACCCCAACGGGGCGACCGATGTCGTCGTATCGGACCGAAGCTGGCGTGCAGGCCTCGGCGCCCTCGTCACCGACGCCTGGTATTCCGGTGCGGACTACGACGCCCGCCGCGAACAGGTCGGCTGGGATCGGCCCGGCGCCGACCTGTCGGCCACGGCGAAGCGGCGTGACGGGTCGGACATGGGCTGGATCGATGCCGGTATCGCGCCGGCGCCGAACCTCGCCACGAAGCTGGTCGCCCGCACGGCTCAACCGGTGAAGGTCGTCGAGATGTTCACACCGGTGTCGATGACCAATCCGGTACCGGGCACATGGGTCTTCGACTTCGGACAGAACATCGTCGGTTGGCCGGAGCTGCGCCTGCGGGACGGAGTACCGGCCGGCACCACCGTCCGCATCTCACCCGCCGAGTCGCTCGCGGCCGACGGCACCGTGGACCAAGCGTCGCTCATGGGTGGAGGTGGCCGCCGCGGCATCGACCTGTTCGACACCTACACCACTGCCGGCATCGCCGGTGGGGAGACGTGGCACCCGGACTTCAACTACTTCGGCATGCAATGGATCCAGGTGACCGGCCTACCGGAGACGTACGTGCCCACTGTGGACACCATCAGGGGTCTGCGGCTGCAGGGCGAGACGCCGTCGGCCGGTGCGATCACCACGTCCAACGCGCGCATCAACCGGATCCACACGATGGCGCGGTACTCCTTCGCGGCCAACATCATGTCGGTGTTCACCGACTGCCCCGGGCGCGAGAAGCTGTCCTACCCGGCCGACTACACCATGCCGATGGGCGCCATCCACCGCGACTACGAGCTCGCCGCCTACCTCCGGACGACCATTCGGCACCTCGTCGAAGGGCAGTCGATCGCCGACACACCCATGTTCGGCAACGTGGCCCTGAAGACCCCGGTCTACGACTGGGGCTACACCGGTCGCTTCGGCGACGAAATCAACTGGGGCAACGCGATCGTGCTCGTACCCGCGCTGCTGTACGAACTCTACGGCGACACCGAGACCATGGCCCGGTACTACGACCAGATGGTGGACTTCGCCGACTACATCCAACGGGAGAAGGTCGGTACCGGCCCCGACGAGCACATCGTCGACGCCGCCCTCGCCGACTGGGTCTCGGCGGACCAGACCTCGGGCCGGATCACCGGCACCTGGGGCTACTACACGATGGTCAGCAAGCTGGCCATGATGGCGGAGCTGACCGGTCATCTCGCCGATGCCGCGACGTATCAGGCGCTGGCCAGCGACATCAAGGCCGCGTTCAACGCCCACTTCTACAACAGCACACTGCGCCGGTACACCACCGACGGCAACGCCGGAACCACCGGCGCGACGCAGACCGCTCAGGCCCTGGCCCTCGATGCCGGGCTCGTGCCCGACAGCGAACGGACGGCAGTGCTCGACGCGCTCGTCGAGCTGGTGTACGCCTTCCATCCGACCGGTGACGGTCCCCACTTCAGTGGTGGCACCATCGGCATGGCCCCGACCGTACGGGCGCTCGCCGACGGCGGTCGGGACGACGTCCTGTGGGACCTGCTGCAGGAGGACGAGCAGCCGAGCTACGGCTTCTTCATGGAGTCCACGACCGCCAACCCCGGCGGCATGACGACGATGGGGGAGCGGTGGAACCGCGGGGACTCGAAGAACCACATGATCCTCGCCCAGATCGAGGAGTGGTTCCATCGCGACCTCGTAGGTATCCGTTCCGCCGCCACCGCCTATCGGAGCCTGGTCATCCGGCCCAAGGTGGTCGGCGACCTGACGTCCGTCGAGGGCACCTATGAGACACCGCACGGTACCGCCCGTTCCGAATGGTCCAAAGTAGACGGACGGTTCACACTGACCGTCGTCGTGCCGCCCAACACCGGCGCTGAGGTCTGGGTTCCGTTGCTGGGTGGGCACATCGTGCGGGCGCCGGACCGGGCCGAGTTCGACCGTGTCGACGGAGACTACGCCGTCTACCGTGCACCGTCCGGCTCGTTCACGTTCGTGACCGGGTCATCGTGACTCGGTCGGCGCCGTCGCGTCTTGCCGGACTGACGCTGGAGCAGAAGGTCCGGTTGCTGACCGGTGCCGACTTTTGGACCCTGCACCCCGAGCCGGCAGTGCGGCTGCGGCAACTGGTCGTCTCCGACGGGCCGGCCGGAGTGCGGGGCCGGACGTGGGACGAGCGGGACTGGTCGGCCAACGTACCGTCGCCGACCGCACTCGCGGCGACGTGGGACGAACCGCGGGTGGAGCGCATCGGCCGGCTGCTGGCCGCCGAGGCCCGCCGCAAAGGGGTCGACGTCCTGCTGGCCCCGACC
>Ga0209382_10004282_pt1 | contig 19137 bp, 19 predicted proteins | sample SoiMetdeltSBSDD5_FD_187599 | JGI IMG/M metagenome (GOLD analysis project Ga0209382, IMG submission 187599) | Bulk soil microbial communities from a Populus tree surrounding site in Tennessee, USA - Soil MetaG P. deltoides SBSDD5 (SPAdes) (version 2) | ecosystem: Environmental > Terrestrial >... | reverse complement strand
GGATCAGGATCTGCTCGCCCGGTGGCACCAGCTTCTGCACCTGCTCGCCCCAGGTGCGCTCGCTGGCATTGGGCACGAAATGCGTGCTGAACGACTTGATGTGGACGTTGACCGCCTGGCGCGGACGCTCCATCCCCATCTGGAAGCCGAACGAGATGACGATGGCGACGATCAGGCCCGTCAGCAGCGTCGGTCTGAGCGGGAGAGTTCCGTTGCGTACCCGTCGGAAAGCCCACCAAGCCAGGATTAGATAAGGGATCGCCAGCAGCGCGGCCAGCAACACCTTGCGCCGCGACAGGAAAAGCTCCCAGAACTGCACTCCCCACTCCTGCTCCCGCAGGGCGAAGGCGAAGAAGACGGCGAGCAGACCGAAGCAGACCGCCGCCGCCCGGCCCTTGACCTTGGTCAGGAACGGGGCCAGGATCCCCCAGAAACCGAACGGGAACAGGATCACCGCCAGGCGGTTGACGAACAGTCCTTGCGACATCTCGCCGAGCACCGGCACGTCTAGCTTGTCGAAGCCCACACCGGCGACGAGCGCGACCGCGGGCAGGCCGAGCATCAGGAAGGCGCGCAGCCACAGGTCGCGGCGCAGGTAAAGCACGGTCAGCGAGGTGAACCCGAACAGCATCGCCGCGCTGCCGAAGACGTCCTTGGCCTTCCACCGGTTGGCGTCACAGTGGTAGGGGATCAGCTCGACGCACGCCTCGGCGAACTCCTTGGTGTGCCCGGCGACCGGGCGCAGCTTCAGCTCGGCGTAGATGATCGCGATCGCCACCAGCGACGAGATCACCAGCCAGCGGTCGATGCGGCGGGTGCGCAGGAACACCACCAGCGCGACCGCCATCATCAGCGCCACACCCAGCAGGCCCTGCTGCAGGTGGATTACGGCCGCGACCATCCCCGCGATGGCCGCGACCTTGTGCCGCTCGGTCAGCAGAGCGGCGATCATCAAATAGATCAGGTAGGCGCCCAGGATTCCGGGGACGGCTATCGGGTACAGCGAGGAGCCGTTGCCGAGAAACCAAAGCGGCGCGATCCCGGCAAGGATTGGGAACGCCACCACCGCCAGCCACGAGTATCGCGGGGCCCAGCTGCGGGCGATCAGGGCGGTGGCGCTGCCGAAGACGGCGAGGCTGACCAGCCAGTAGAGGAACATCACGCCGCCGAGGGTGCCGGTCTTGGCGCCGAACCACGTGATCACGTCGAAGAACCAGTGCGGCTGCGGTGCGTTGAGCATCGCCCAGTCGTTGGCGAACCAGTCCGGGTTGGCCCAGTGCATGCCCAGCAGGGAGAGCACCCAGTGGTCGCCCTCACCGGAGCTGTAACGCCACCGCATCTGCATCATCGCACCGATGATCAACGCGGCGACGGCGGCCTGAGCGGCGAAGGTGAGCCGTCGTCTGGTGGCAGTGGCGTCCCTGGAGTCGGAATCGAGAGGCTTCTCCACCGCAGCCTCCGACAAAGTGATCAACTTATCCTCCACCGGCTTTGGCAACCCGGACAGGTTACATGACTTGGGTGGCGCCGTTCGTGTGTCCCCTCGTTGGTCACTGCGCTACGATCCTGTCGCGAGTGTTAATCGGCGAAAGAAGAGCAGCGTGGCCCCCGACAACGAAACGTGCCCGCCCGCCCCCCGCATCAGTTACGTCATCGGCGCTCACAACAGCGCCCCGTTCATCAACGACACCCTTGAGGCGATCGCCAAGCGGCTGCGGGACGTGCCTGCGGAGATCATCGTTGTGGAGAACGGCTCGTCCGACGACACCCTGGCTGTCCTGCAGGCGACGGCGGCGATCTGGCCGGCGGAGGCACCCGCGTTGCGTGTCATGACCAGCGAGAAGGGCCTGGGCATCGCCCTGCGCACCGGCCTGGCCGCCTCGACCGGAAGCGTCGTGGTCATCAGCTCCGACGACTTGGCGTTCGGCTTCGACGAACTGGACGCTGCCGAGAAGCTGTCCATGGCTGAGGTGCGCGTGCTCATCGGCTCCAAGGCGCACCGTGACTCCGTCGTGCGCCGAAACCTGCTGCGCGACGTGCTCAGCGGCGGCCTGCGGGTGCTGCGCTTCCTCACCCTGGGCATGACCACCGGCGACCCGCAGGGCACCTATGTGCTTTACGGCCCGTGGATCCGTGCGGTCACCCCGGCCCTGCGCGAACCCGGGTTCCTGGTCACGACAGAGGTCGCATACCTGGCCCAGCTCAGTGGCACCCGCCCGCTCGAGGTGCCGGTGACCCTGCGCGACGGCGAGCACCCCACCCGGATCAGGATCTCGGATCCGATCCGGATGGCGCTCGGGTTGGTCGCCACGCGTGCTCGCAAGCGTGCCCTGCGTAAGGTGGCTCGTGCGGCCATTTCCGCAGACGAAGGCGACTCCGGCCTGTGTTACCCTCGCGTGTCGAATGAAGGGCTGAGGGCGGGGAGATCCCATTGACCAACGTCATCGCGGGCAAGGTGAGTAAGGTGCCGTCCGCAGCCACCGAAACCGCCGAGTCCGAGGTCGAGGTCGACGAAGCGCCGATGCCACCCAGGCGCCGGTCCCTGAAGAGCCTGGCAATCACGGTCCTGCGCATCGTCTTCACCGTCGCGGTGATCGCCGGTGTGGCCTATACCACCGCCACCCAGTGGAGCGAGGTGAAGGGCTACATCCACGACCTGTCGTGGCCCGCCCTGGGCGCCTCCCTGTCCATGGCGCTGCTCGGCCTCGTCGCCGGGGTGTTCGCCTGGCGGGCGGCCCTCGCCGCGGTCGGGCACCAGGTCACGCCACGGACCGCCTCGCAGATCTACCTGATCGGCCTGCTCGCCAAGTACCTGCCCGGCAGCGTCTGGGCGTTCGTGCTGCAGATGGAGCTGGGCAAGCGGGCCAACCTTCCCCGTGCCCGGGCCTTCCTCGCCTCCATCATCACCGTCGGCCTGGGGATCACGGCGTCGATGGCGTTCAGCGTGTTCGGGCTGTCCGCCCTCGCCGAGGTCGGCAGGTGGGCCATGATACTTCTGTTGATCATCGTCCCGGTGTCGATCATCTGCGCCCATCCCAGGGTGCTGACCTTCCTCGTGGAGAAGCTGCTCAAGCTGCTGCGGCGCAACCCGCTCGACATGCAGATCACCTGGCGCGGCGTCGGCTCGGTGCTGATCTGGAGCGCCATCGCCGCCGTCGCCAACGGCGTGCACCTGTGGCTGCTCGCCAGCGGCACCGCCGCCCCCGGCTTCGGCGGGCTGCTGCGCTGCATCGGCGCGATCGCGCTGGGCATGACGATCGGCCTGTTCGCCTTCCTCGTGCCGTCGGGGCTGGGCGTGCGCGAGGCGATCATCGTGGCGACGCTGCTGCCTTACGTGCCCAACGCGGGTGTGGCGCTGGGCATGGCCCTCGCGTCGCGGCTCATTTTCGTCCTGGCCGACCTGATCGCCGGGGCCTTCGCCGGAGCGTTGGCGGTCAAGGACTTCCGCCGCCGGGCCGCCGGCACCGCCGCCATGGAGGCAGCGGCCGCCGGGAGCTGAGGCCGTCAGCCGCTCGCCCAGGGGCACCTGCCGGCGGCTGACAATCCTTGCAAGCTTGCCGCCAGCGGGCGCCGCGAAAAGCACGGCGCCCGCTGGCGTTGCGGCGGTGCGGACCTTCAGGCCAGATAGGCTGTCAGGGTGATCTCGGCACCGGGTGAGAGCAGGCGGGAGATCGGGCAGGTCGCCTTCGCGTCCTCCGCGATCTTGTCGAACTCGCCCTTCTCGATGCCGGGCACCACCGCGTCGGTGAGCAGGTCAATGCGGGTCACGGTCATGCCCGCGTCCGTCTTGTCAAGGTGCACGCTGGCCGTGGTCTCCACCGACGTCGGTGTGTAACCGGCGGTGGCCAGCTTGTTGGCGAAAGCCATCGAGAAGCAGCCGGCGTGAGCCGCGCCGACCAACTCCTCCGGGTTGGTCCCCTCGCCCTCCTCGAACCGGGACTTGAACGAGTACTGTCCCTCGCCCAGGCCGGTGCGGATGGTGCCAGAACCTTCGGTCAGGTTGCCCCGCCAATGGGCTGAAGCTTTGCGAATAGGCATATCTGGAGACGCTATCGCACCCCACCGGCGGCGTGGACACGAATGCGCCCGACACCCGGCATTTCCTCAAAGATCACGGGCTGGATACCGATGTCTACCAATACATCAATCTGTACCGGTAACGTGCGTGCATGTTTGCCCGTCTCATGCTCTCCGCGACCGTCCTCATCGGAGCGACCGTCATCGCCGCATCTCCGGCCAGCGCCCAGCCCACCGACGCAGCCCTGGCCCTTCGCTGGGCCCCCGTTCACTACCAGGACTCCGACAGCAGCGACTACGACGCCGACTATCTGTCCACGGTGGACTTCGACGGCGACTGGAACGCACTGGACAACTGGGAAGCGCAGGACGACAGCGTCTCCCGCCTGATCGGTTCGGTGTACTACTCCGTGGTGGAGACCTCCACACACTGGCACATCGTCTACGCCTACTACCATCCGCGCGACTGGGAGGACTTCCCCGACCCCTTCGGGCTTGTCACCCACGAGAATGACATGGAGGGCCTGCTTCTCACGGTCCGCCGCGACGGCAGCGAGTTTGGCACCCTCGAAGCGATGGTGACCGTCGCGCACGGCAACTTCTACTCCTACACCCCGCCCGGCAGCCCGTACACAAGCGGCCGCGAAAACATCGACGGCACGATCGTCATGCAGTCCTACGGCGGAGTCTCCCGGCCGACCACACGCCAGGAAGCCAAGGGCCACGGCTGTTACGCCTGGAACGGCGGTTCGTTCCCGGGCGGCGACGGCGTTGTCTATTTCCCATCGGGTACCGGTGAGGTGCCCTCCAGCGGCAACGATCGCTTCGTCGGCTATCGCCTCGTCAACACGTTCGCGACCGGGGGCCTGTGGGCCCACCGCACCGACGCGGCGACCTTCGCCGCCTTTGGCACCTTCCGCGGGGACAACGGCCAGGACAACGCCGCGAACTCCGCCTGGGGTTGGGACGACGGCGACGACGGCTCCGATCTACCGCGCGGCCTTCTCGCCACCGACCCGGCGAAGCTGGTATCCATCTATTTCGCCAACGAGGGCACCTTCTCGTTGACTTACACCCGCAACGCCTATCGGTGATACTGGCCTGCGTGCCCCTCCAGCGCCGTCACGGCGTCGCCACCCTTAACAGAGCGCGTGCCCACGTCGACGCGGGCGAACTGGACGCAGCACAGGAGCTGCTGAGCCAGATGCTCGCCACCCTGCCCGGCGATGCGCGCAAGGCCCGCCCGGCCGAGGCCGAGGCGGTGGTGCTGCAGACCGGTGTGCTGCTCAGCCTCGGGGAGCCCCATGCCGCCCGGGGCTGGGCAGCCTATGGCCACGCGACGTTCCGGCGTCTCTATGGCGATCGTGACCGGCGCACCCTGCACAGTTTGGGACTGCTGGCGGCCGTGCTCACGCGCGTCGGTGCGCACAGCCGCGCGGCCCAGCGGTACCAACACCTGATAGAGATATTCACGGAGCTCGAGGGTCCCCGGTCGGAGAGGACCTTGGCCGCCCGTGCGGACCTGGCGACCGTGGAGCATGCGCGCGGACATTGTGTCAAGGCGCGCAACGACTTGGCCGGTGTGATCGCCGAGCATCAGGCCGCCTTCGGCAAGGTGCATCCGGTGAGCGTGCGGATGCTGGCCCGGCTGGCGGGCATGTACCGCGACTGCGGCGACCCCGATCGGGCGGTGGCCCTGCTGGATCAGGCGCGTTCCAACGCGATCGGCCTGCCCGGCGAGATCATCGATCTGTTGACGGTGGCGTCGCGGGCAAAGGCCGACGCCGACCACATGTGCGAGGCACCCGCCGCGGCCGACGTGGAGACGCCGCCGGCTCAGATCGCGGTGCGTGAGGCGCCGATCGCGCGCCCGTTCAGCACCGTTTCCTACCTGCCGGAGCATCCGCGCCTTGTCGCCTGGGAGGTACCCCGCCCGGAGCGGGTGGAGAAGCCTGCGGCCAAACGCATGTCGCCCGCGACGATGGCGCTGGTTGCCGCCATCATCGGCATAGTCGCCGTCACCGTGCTGTTTGTGATTGTCATCTCGACCGTGAGTGGCGGATGAGCCTGAGTCGGCTTCGCGCCATGTTTCCCGGCATGGTCAGGCGCCGCCCGCGCGCGGGCACGTGATAGAACTGGGCACGCACGCGAGGCGGGGGGAATCCTAGGGAGGCGTGGTGACGGGTGCGCGAGGCGGCGGCGGTATGGGCCGTATCGTCACCGTGCCCAACCTGATCAGCTTCGCGCGGCTGGCCGGTGTGCCGCTGTTCCTCTATCTCTTTCTTGTTGCCGACCGGGTGGGCTGGGCGGTGACCGTCCTGGCCATCGGCGGCACGTCGGATTGGATCGACGGTTATCTCGCCCGCCGCCTGGGTCAGGTCAGCCGCCTGGGAGAGTTGCTCGATCCGCTGGCCGACCGGCTTTACATCCTGGCCACGCTGCTCGCCTTCACCGTGCGCGAGGTGGTGCCGTGGCAGTTCGCCGTGGCGCTGCTCGCCCGCGATGCGCTGCTGCTGCTGACGCTGCCGCTGCTGCACCGCCTTGGCTACGGCCCGCCGCCCGTGCACTACCTGGGCAAGACCGCCACCTTCATCCTCCTGTTCGCCTTTCCGGTGCTGCTGCTCGCCTGGGTGACGACAGGCACCGTGAACCAGATCGCATACTCCAGTGGCTGGGCGCTCGCCTGGTGGGGGCTGGGCCTCTACTGGCTGGCGGGTGTCCTGTATCTCAAGCAGTTCGCCGACATCCTCAAAGCGCACAGGCTGAGCCGGGCATGAAAGAGCACAACAGCAAGCGTCCGCGGACCTACCAGGCCGATTTCCTCACGGCCCTGTTCCGCGACCCGCTTGACCCGGCCTACGCCCAGGCGGCTGAGGACAAGCTCAACAAACCCCCGCCCCCGCACTGGAAACTGTTGACCCGCAAGGTGATCGCGCTCATCGCCCTGGTGGCGATCGGGTTCCTGTTCGCGGTCGCGTACCGGCAGGTCGCTCACACCGCCCCGGAGCGGGAGAAGGTGCGCAACGGCCTGATCACGCGGATCAACCAGCAGAAGGAGCGCACCTCCAAGCTCGCCGCCGACGCCGAGGCGTTGCAGGCCGAGGTCGCGACGCTGCGCGACCTGGCGCTGCTCGACCCGACGCAGGCGCTGGAGCTGCGCCAGCTGGAGGCGGCGACCGGCGTCAGCAAGGTCACCGGCGACGGCCTGGTGGTCCGGCTCTCCGACGGCCCCGACGCGGCCACCAACAGCAAGGCACGCATTCTCGACTACGATCTTCAACAGCTCGTCAACGCACTGTGGTTCTACGGTGCCGAGGCGATTTCGATCAACGGGCGGCGGCTGACCTCCGTGTCCGCGATCCGCAAGGGCGGTGGCATCTACGTGGGCGACTTCCCCGTGGTGAGCCCGTACGAGATCTCGGCGATCGGCCCGCCCGACCTTTACGACAAGTTCACCGGGTCGCTGACGGTGCAGGTCTACCGTGACCTGACCCAGCGACCCGAGCACCGGTTCGGCTTCAAGATAATCAAGCAGGACAATCTGGTGCTGCCCGCAGCGCTCCTGCCGGAGCTGCGCTACGCCAAGGTCCCCAACGCATCGCCGTCGCCCACGCCGTCCGGAGGTGGCAAATGATCGCAGTCTTGGCGCTGATCGCCGGGGTGGTGGCCGGGATCCTGCTGGAACCCACCGTCCCCCTCGCGTTGCAGCCCTACCTACCCATCGCCGTCGTCGCCGCCCTCGACGCCGTCTTCGGCGGCATCCGGGCCAAGCTCGACGGGATCTTCGACGACAAGCAGTTCGTCATCTCGTTCATCTCCAACGTGCTGGTGGCGGCATTGATCGTGTACCTGGGCGACAAGCTCGGCGTGGGAACGCAGCTGTCGACCGGCGTGGTCGTCGTCCTGGGCGTTCGGATCTTCGGCAATGTGGCCGCCATCCGCCGGCACCTGTTCCGCGCCTGACCCGGGGGAAAAATGACTGACGAGAAGCCGTGGGATGACAAGCCGCGGGATGACAAGCCGCAGGACGAGAAGCCGCAATCGGCACCGGAACCGGACGACGGTGACGAACCCGTCGACGGCAGGCTGGAATCGGTACCCGATGATGAAAAACCGGCCGAGGAGGCCAGGCGCAAGAAGGTCAGCGGCGCGGGTGTCCTGATTGGAGTGTTGCTTGCCCTCCTCGGGTTCACCCTCGTGGTCCAGGTAAAGAGCAACGCCACCGATCCGTCGTACGCGTCCGCCCGCGAGGCCGACCTGTTGCAGATCATGTCCGATCTGGACTCCACCGAGCGGCGGCTGAACCAGGACATCCTCAGCCTCCAGCAGACAAAACGCGAGCTGCAGTCGGGCGCGGCCGGCCGCGACGCCGCGCTGGCCGAGGCGAAAGCGCGCGCCGACGAGCTGGGGATCCTGGCGGGCACGCTCAAGGCGCAGGGCCCGGGCATCACGTTGCAGTTCACCGAGGAGAGCGGCACCATCAAGGCGGGCACCCTGCTCAACGCGGTGCAGGAGCTGCGCGGCGCGGGTGCGGAGGCGCTGCAGATCGACGGCACCGGCGGATCGGTGCGCATCATCGCCTCGACCTCGTTCGTCGACGCCGACGGCGGAGTGCGGGTCGATGGGCGCAGGCTGACCGGCCCCTACACGATCCGGGCGATCGGCGACCCGGCCGCGATGCGACCGGCCGTGGAGATTCACGGTGGGGTGGTGGCGGGCGTGACGCGCGACGGCGGTAACGTGATCGTCAACCAGAAGGAAGTGGTGGAGATCAACGAGACTCGCCCACCCCCAGAGCTGGAGTACGCCCAACCGGTTAGATGAGGAAAGGGACAGGCGTGAAGATTCCCGACGAGCTGCGCTACACCGCGGAGCACGAGTGGGTCGGTGACGGCGCCGACGGCGTCATCCGAGTCGGCATCACCGACTTCGCCCAGGACGCGCTGGGCGACATTGTCTACGTCCAGCTGCCCGAGGTGGGTGCCCAGGTGACGGCGGGCGAGTCGTTCGGCGAGGTCGAGTCGACCAAGAGCGTCTCGGAGATCTACGCACCGGTCACCGGCGAGGTCACGGCGGTCAACCAGGCGGTCGTCGGCAACCCGGAGCTGATCAACTCCGATCCGTACGGTGAGGGTTGGCTCGTGGAGATCCAGCCGGCCGACGCCGGCGCGGTGGCGGCGCTGCTCGACGCGCAGGGCTACGGCCAGCTCACGGCCTAGCGTAGGAGGACGCCGCGAGTTGCGGTTGACCGCTCATTTCCTAGCTGGCTAGGGTTGCAGCCAATGGTTTGCCGTAGGCGAGGATTCCCAACGAGAAGAATGAGCCATAAGGTGGTCCGATGACGCGTCCAGACGACGAGTTTCCCCAGCTCGACGTCACGTCGACCCTGAATCTCGGGTTGGACGAGATTCCCGAGGGGCCCGACGCTGATGTCGTGCCTGGCCGGGTCTCGAGCCAGCTGCCACCCGGGATGGCCCTGCTGGTGGTGCGCCGGGGCCCCAACGCGGGGGCGCGCTTCCTGCTCGACCACGATGTGACGACCAGCGGTCGGCATCCCGACAGCGACATCTTCCTCGACGACGTGACGGTGTCGCGCCGCCACGCCGAGTTCCACCGGGACGGGTCCACCTTCACCGTGCGCGACGTGGGCAGCCTCAACGGCACCTATGTCAACCGGGAGCGCGTCGAGTCCGCGACGCTGAACAACGGCGACGAGGTGCAGATCGGCAAATTCAGACTGGTTTATGTCGCAGGGCCGCGCACCGAGGAGGGGTGAGAGTGGGTTGGCGGGCCGCGGGGTGAACAGTCCCGCGGACAGCGCCGCACGCGACACCGTCTTGCTGAGCATCGGTGAGGTGCTGGCTCAGCTGCGCACCGAGTTCCCCGACACCTCGATCTCCAAGCTGCGCTTCCTGGAGACCGAGGGGCTGGTGCAGCCGCAGCGCACCCCGTCGGGCTATCGCAAGTACAGCCGCGACGACGTCGCCAGGCTCCGCTATGTTCTTGCAGCGCAACGGGATCAGTACCTACCCCTGCGCGTGATCCGGCAGCAGCTCGACGGCGGCGCCCACATCCCGCCGCCTCGCCCGACCGAACAACCCGTGGCCCGCCAACCCACCCTTCACCCCGCGGCCCGCCAACCCGCCCATCACTCCGCGGCCCGCCGGCCCACGCTGGTAGCGGTCACCGATGATTTTGTCGACGACCAGATCGCCCGCACCCCCGACACGAAACTGCGGCGCGAGGAACTTTGCGCGCGGGCCGGCGTCGATCCCGACCTGATTGCTGATCTCGAGCGTCATGGCCTGCTCACCGCGAGCGGCGGCGACTGGTTCGACGCGGACGCGGTGACCATCGCCGAGGTGGCCGGAAGGTTCGCCGAATATGGCATTCAGGCAAGGCATTTGCGGGGGTACCGGGTGACGGCCGACCGTGAGGCCGGACTGCTGGCTCAAATCGTGGCCCCCCTGCTGCGGCAGCAGTCGGGCGGGCGCCGCGCCGTTGACCCGCAAGCCCACCCCACTGGGGAGCGGGAGCTGGCGTCGCGGGCGCGCGCCGATGAGGCGATCCGCGAGCTGATGTTGCTGTCGCAGCGGCTCCATTTGGCCCTACTTAGGCAGGGTTTGCACGAGACCCTCGGTCATTGACGTGTCCAGGGCGAGCCGATGGTGTCTTCCGGCGTGTAGCGTGCAGTACGAAGGGTAAAAGACGGGTTCGGGAGGGCTTGAAGTGCGCGAGCTGAGCGTCATCGGTGTTCGGGTCGAGCTGCCCACGAACCAACCGATAGTGCTTTTGCGTGAGGTTGAGGGCGACAGGTACCTGCCCATCTGGATCGGCGCCGTCGAGGCGACCGCGATCGCCTACGAGCAGCAGGGTGTCAAACCTGCCCGGCCGCTCACCCACGACCTGCTGCGGGATCTGCTCGAGGCGCTCTCCACGCCGCTGAAGGCCGTCGAGATCATCGAGCTGCGCGACAGCATCTTCTACGCCGACCTGCTGCTTGGGGACAGCGGCGCGATCCGCGTCTCGGCCCGGCCCAGCGACGCCATCGCGCTCGCGCTGCGCGTCGGGGCTCCGGTGCGCTGCGCCGAGGCGGTGCTCGATGAGGCGGGCATCATCATCCCCGACGAGCAGGAGGACGAGGTGGAGAAGTTCCGCGAGTTCCTCGAGCAGGTCAGACCCGAAGATTTCGCCAGTTAGACCGAGTTGGGCGGGGCGTAAACGATCGAGGCATGATCGGGTGACGGTTCCGGACCCGAATGTGGCGTGTCGCGACGTTGCCTCCCCTCATCCGGCCGCAATGAGCTATAGGGTTGGCCCCTAGAGACGTTGCGGGAGGTAGTCGGATGCAACAGCCCAACTACGCGGAGAACGGCAGTAGTGTGTCCGATGAAGATGGCGCGGTGGGATATCGCGGCGTAACCGCTTGTCACGCCGTGGGCATCAGCTACCGCCAGCTTGACTACTGGGCACGCACGGCCCTTGTGGTGCCGAGCATCCGTGACGCCTCCGGCTCCGGCACCCAGCGGCTTTACTCCTTCCGGGACCTGGTGGTGCTCAAGGTGGTCAAGCGTCTGCTCGACGCCGGCGTCTCGCTGCAGAACATCCGGCGCGCCATCGACACCCTGCGCTCCTACGGCGCCGACGACCTCGCCACGATCACGCTGATCTCCGACGGCACCTCGGTCTACGAGTGCCGCTCCCCCGAAGAGGTGGTCGACCTGCTGCAGGGCGGCCAGGGCGTGTTCGGCATCGCCATCGGGGGAGCTTTCAAAGAGGTGCAGGGGTCGCTGAGTCACCTGCCGGGTGAGCGGGGCGACGGGCCGGAGGTGGTGCCGGCGGTGGCGCCGTTTCCGGTCGAGACGCCGCAGTGGGCCGCCCCCGCGCCCCCGGCCTACGGGGTGACCGACGAGCTGGCTGCCCGCCGCGCACGCCGCAAAGCCGGATAGTTAAACCTCGCTCGATCTGGCCCAGAGGTTGATGTCGCCCTCCGTGGCATACTGATCGATCTCGGCCAGCTCGCTGTCGGTGAACGACAGGTTGTCAAGGGCCGCCACGTTGGCCTCCAGTTGCGCCACGCTTGACGCTCCGATCACCAGGCTGGTCATCCTCGGGTCCCGCAGCGCCCACGCCAAAGCCATCTGTGCCAACGATTGCCCGCGGCCCTGGGCGATCGCGTTCAGCTCGCGCACCTTGGTCATGTTGCTTTCGGTCAGCTGCGATTCGCTCAAGGCGCCTCCGGTGCGGATGCGCGAGTCCTGCGGTATCCCCTGAAGATAGCGATTAGTCAAAAGCCCTTGCGCCAGCGGGGAAAACGCGATGCACCCCGCGCCGACCTCGTCGAGCGTGTCGAGCAGGCGGTCCCCCTCAAGCCAACGATTGATCATTGAGTAGCTGGGCTGGTGGATGAGCAGGGGAGTGCCCAGGCGGCCCAGGATCGCGGCGGCCTCGCGGGTCTTGGCCGAGTTGTAGGAGGAGATGCCGGCGTAGAGCGCCTTTCCGGACTTGACCGCGCTGTCGAGCGCACCCATCGTCTCTTCCAGCGGCGTGTCCGGGTCGAAGCGGTGCGAGTAGAAGATGTCCACATAGTCCAGACCCATGCGCTGCAGCGACTGGTCGAGCGAGGCCAGCAGATATTTGCGCGAACCCCAGTCGCCGTAAGGCCCGGCCCACATGTCATAGCCCGCCTTCGTCGAGATGATCAGCTCGTCGCGGTAGGGGCGCAGGTCGCCGGCGAGCATCCGGCCGAAGTTTTCCTCGGCAGAGCCGTAGGGCGGGCCGTAGTTGTTGGCCAGGTCGAAGTGGGTGATCCCGAGGTCGAACGCGCGCCGCACGATCGCCGTCTGGGCCCGCCAGGGGCGGTCGTGGCCGAAGTTGTGCCACAGACCCAGGCAGACCGCCGGGAGCTTGAGCCCGCTGCGGCCGGTCCGGCGGTACTGCATGCTGTCGTAACGCTTGGGATCCGCGACGTAGGTCATGCCGCTGAGCCTAAGCCAAACCTTGACCTCAAGTTCGCTTGAGGTCATAGGTTCGGTGTATGCATCTGATCCGGCAGTACGAGTTCGGCGGCGCGCAGACCCTGCGCTACGAGAGCGGCGACGACCTCGTCCCGGCCGAGGGGCAGGTGCGCATCGCGGTGGCCGCGGCCGGCGTCCACCTGATCGACACCTACATCCGGCAAGGCGAGCAGATGGGGTCTTACCCGCTGCCCGACCTGCCGATGACGCCCGGGCGCGAGGTGGCGGGGACGGTCGACGCTGTTGGCCCGGGCGTGTCACCCGGGTGGCTCGGGGCGCCCGTGGTGGTCCACCTGGGTCAGGCAGTGAAGCCCGCTGACCCGGGTGGCGCGCCAGCGCCACCCTCCCAGCGGGGTGGCGGTTACGCGTCGCAGGCGGTCGCGCTGGTGGAGTCCCTGCACCGGCTGCCCTCGCACGTGGCTTTTGATCAAGCGGTGGCGATGGTCGGCACCGGGCGGACCGCGCTGGGCGTGCTGGAGATCGCGCCGATGGGCCCGGAGGACATGGTGCTGGTCACGTCGGCGGCCGGGGGGCTGGGCACCCTGCTGAGCCAGGCCGCGCACAACGCCGGCGCCTCGGTGATCGCCGCGGCCGGCGGCCTGCACAAGCTGGATTCGATCAAGGCCGACGTGAAGGTGGACTACCGTTCGCCGGGGTGGGCTTGCGGGTTGGAGCCGACGCTGGTGCTCGACGGGGTCGGCGGCTCGGTCGGCCGGGAAGCCCTTGAGGCCCTTGAGGTGGGAGGACGCTTTGTCGTCTTCGGATGGTCATCGGGTACCGCAACGGAGTTCACCAGCAAGGATGTGCTCGCCAAAGGGCTGAGCGTCACCGCCCTGGGCCCGAGGCTGATCCAGCGTCCGGGCAAGCTGCGCGAGCTGGCCGACCGGGCGCTGGGCGAGCTCGCGGCCGGGCGTCTCGTCCCCGTCGTGCAGCGGTTCCCGCTGGCCGAGGCGGCGCGGGCCCACGAGGCGATTGAGACACGTTCGACGGTGGGTAAGACGGTACTGGTTCCGTAACACGATCCTGGTAGCGTTGGCTCTTGCCGAACAACCCGTGCGGGAGAGTCCGCGATTGGCACTAGCGGCGCCGAAGGGGCAATTCCTCCCCGGAACCTCTCAGGCACCAGGACCGTGCGGGATGGCGACTCTGAAGCGGCAGCGACAGAGGGGGAGGGGGAACCTGTCCTCCGCACCGGGAGCCTGCCTTATGAACGCTTTCTCAGATCGGCACATCGGACCGGATCCCGCCGAGGTCGAGCGGATGCTCACCGCGATCGGCTATAGCTCGTTGGACGAGTTGATGGACGCGGCGATCCCTGAGGTCATCCGGTGGCACGGCACGCTGGATCTGCCCGCGGCCGCCACGGAGACGCAGACCCTGGGCGAGCTGCGCGGCCTCGCCGCGCGCAACCGGGTCCTCACCTCGATGATCGGTCTGGGCTACTACGGCACCCACACGCCCGGCGTCATCAAGCGCAATGTGCTGGAGAACCCGGCCTGGTACACGGCGTACACGCCGTACCAACCGGAGATCAGCCAGGGGCGGCTGGAGGCGCTGCTCAACTTCCAGACCATGGTGTGCGACCTGACCGGGCTTGACGTGGCCAACGCCTCCATGCTCGACGAGGGCAGCGCGGCGGCCGAGGCGATGACGATCGCACGGCGTTCGTCCAAGGCCAAGCCGATGGTGTACGCGGTCGACGCCGACACCCTGCCACAGACCATCGATGTGATCGCCACGAGGGCCGAGCCCCTGGGCATCGAGGTCGTCGTGTTCGACACAGATCTGCCCGAAGATCTGCCCGAAGAATGCTTTGGCGTGCACCTGCAGTACCCGGGCGCCTCCGGCGCGCTGCGCGATCACTCCCGCTTGACAGCCGCGGCGCACGAGCGCGGGGCGCTGGTCACCGTCGCCGCCGACCTGCTGGCGCTGGCGCTGGTCCGCTCGCCCGGCGAGGCGGGCGCCGACATCGCCTGCGGGTCCGCCCAGCGGTTCGGGGTGCCGATGGGGTTCGGAGGCCCCCACGCCGGCTACCTCGCGGTGCGCAAGGGCCTTGAGCGCTCGCTGCCCGGCCGGCTGGTCGGGGTCTCCAAGGACGCCGACGGCCACCTCGCCTACCGGCTCGCGCTGCAGACGCGTGAACAGCACATCCGCCGGGAGAAGGCGACGAGCAACATCTGCACCGCCCAAGTCCTGCTCGCCGTGATGGCCAGCATGTACGCGGTCTACCACGGCCCGGAGGGGCTGCGCGCGATCGCGGAGCGGGTGCACGGCCACGCCGCCCGCCTGGCCGCCGGGCTGCGCGCAGGCGGGGTGACCGTCGAGCACGAGCACTTCTTCGACACCGTCACCGCGGTGGTGCCCGGCCGCGCCGCCGAGATCGTTGCCGGTGCCGAGAGCCTCGGCGTCAACCTGCGCCTCACCGGCGCCGACCGCGTCGGCATCGCCTGCGACGAGACGACGACCCCCGCCGACCTGGCCAAGGTCTGGACCGCCTTCGGGGTCCCGGCCGTCGCGTCCGATGTGGACACTTCGATTTTCCTTGCCCGGCAATCGGATTACCTCACCCATCCGGTGTTCCGCACGCACCGCTCCGAGACCGCGATGCTGCGTTACCTGCGCAAGCTCGCAGACCTCGACTACGCGCTGGACCGCGGCATGATCCCGCTGGGCTCGTGCACGATGAAGCTCAACGCCACCACCGAGATGGAGCCGGTCACCTGGCCCGAGTTCGCCAACATGCACCCGTTCGCGCCGGCGCACCAGGCCGCCGGCTATGAGGCGCTCATCGCTGAGCTGGAGGCGTGGCTGGCCGAGATCACCGGGTACGACGCGGTCAGCGTGCAGCCCAACGCCGGGTCGCAGGGGGAACTCGCCGGATTGCTGGCGATTCGCGGGTACCACATGGCAAACGGGGAAAGCCACAGGGACGTCTGCCTCATCCCGAGCAGTGCTCACGGCACCAACGCCGCGAGTGCCGTCATGGCGGGCATGCGAGTGGTCGTCGTCGCCTGCGACGACGCGGGCAATATCGATCTTGTCGACCTCGACCGGCAGATCGAGAAGGTGGGCGACCGGCTCGCCGCGATCATGGTGACGTACCCGTCCACCCACGGCGTTTACGAGACCGGCATATCAGCGCTCTGCGCCAAGGTGCACGAGGCCGGCGGCCAGGTCTACGTCGACGGCGCAAACCTCAACGCGCTCGTGGGATTCGCCAAGCCGGGCAAGTTCGGCGCGGACGTGTCGCACCTGAACCTGCACAAGACCTTCTGCATCCCGCACGGCGGCGGTGGTCCGGGCGTCGGACCGGTGGCGGTGCGCTCACACCTGGCTGCGTACCTGTCCAAGCACATCTCGGCGGCACCGCACGGTTCGGCCGGGATCCTGCCGATCTCGTGGGCCTACGTGCGGATGATGGGCCCGGACGGGTTGGCCGCCGCGACCGCGACCGCGGTGCTCGCCGCCAACTACGTCGCCGCCCGGCTACGCGAGCACTACCCTGTGCTGTACTCGGGTAACAAGGGGCTGGTGGCGCACGAGTGCATCCTCGACCTGCGCCAGATCACCAAGGAGACGGGGGTCAGCGTCGACGACGTCGCCAAGCGCCTTATCGACTACGGCTTCCACGCCCCGACGATGTCCTTCCCCGTCGCCGGGACGCTCATGGTCGAGCCGACCGAGAGCGAGGATCTGGGCGAACTCGACCGCTTCATCGACGCGATGATCGCCATCCGGCGCGAGATCGCCAGGGTCGGGGCGGGCGAGTGGCCGGCCGGCGACAATCCTCTGGCCAACGCGCCGCACACGGCGGCGATGGTGAGCGCTGATATCTGGGTGCATCCCTACCAGCGCTCGCTGGGGGCCTATCCTGCGGGGGTGACGCCGGTAGGAAAGTACTGGGCTCCGGTGCGCCGCATCGATGGGGCGTATGGGGACCGGAACCTCGTGTGCTCCTGCCCGCCGCCCGAGGCCTACGCCTAGGTCCTAGGCGTGGCTCACGGGGGATTCGGTCAGGCGAGGGCGTGGAGAGCGGGACCGCGGTGGGGGGACACGCACGAGCCGTCGGGAAGGATCTCGCCGGTGTCCTCGAATACGATCACGCCGTTGCAAAGCAGGCTCCATCCCTGCTCGGGGAAGGACGCGACAACCTTGGCAGCATCCCGGTCGATGGCGTCCGCGGACGGACAGGAGGGTTGGTGCTGGCACATGGCTTTCTTGTTCCGCCAATTCTTGTCTTCAGGGGCGACCCCACCTCTTGTGGAGTTGGTCACATGAACCGTGACGCACGCTACCAAGCCAAACGACGCATCAACGAGCAAGTAATCCACACAATGCGTCGGAATCAGCCCTTCGGACGATCACAGTGAAGCCGCTTGGGCTAGTGCCCGTCCACAGTCCGGCCGGTGCCGTGCCCGGTTGCCCGACCACCTGCGCAAACCACGCCCGGGAGCTGGCACGGTTCGAGTGGTGGATCGGCGATCCAGGTGACCCGGCTAGCTTAGTAGCGGATTTCCTGGCCCGCCACGGTTTAGGGGGGTTCGACCCGGCATCCGGCCATGCCGGCGGCCACATCTGCGGGGCCGCGCTGCTGATCTCCGCCGCCGGCGGCGCCGCGATGATCACCCAGGCCGGCGGTGGGGGGCGCGGGGTTACCCCCGATGTGGTGGCCGTCGTCTACGAGCGCGGCCCGCGGCTGGGGGAGCCACCCGCCAGTGTGGGCCGGTGGTCGCTGGGCCCGTGGCGGCCCAGCTGGACCCGCCGGCAGCACGCCGACGCGGTGCAGGAGGTCCGCTCCGCGATCGCCCGCGGGGACGTGTACCAGGTGAACATCGTGGGCCACGCCAGCGCCGGGTACACCGGCGACCCGAGCGCCGCCCTGGCGAGGGTCGCGGCCACGCCGGGTGCCCGCTACGGCGGGATGCTGCACGGCGAAGGCTGGGCGATCGCCTGCGCCTCCCCGGAGACCCTGCTCGAGCTGCGCCAAGGCCGCCTGATCACCCGGCCGATCAAGGGCACCGCTCCCGCCACGGTGCAGGGCGCCGCCGACCTGCGCTCGTCGCAGAAGGAGCGCGCAGAACACATCATGATCGTCGACCTGGAGCGCAACGACCTGGCGCGGGTGGCGGTGACCGGTTCGGTGCGGTGGCCACGCCTGTTCGCCGTGCGCCGGTGGTCCAACCTGTGGCAGGCCGAGTCCGACATCGAGGCGCGGCTGCGTGCCGGTGTCGGCCTGGCCGAGCTGCTACGCGCGGTGTGCCCGGGCGGCTCGGTGACCGGCGCACCCAAGATCGCGGCGCTGGCCGAGATCGCCCGGCTTGAGCCGGTCGGCCGCGGGCCTTCCATGGGCGCGCTCGGCTGGATCGGGCCGGACCATCTCGACCTCGGGCTGACGATTCGCACCGTCGCGGTCGACGGGGAACGGGTGCACCTGTGGGCGGGCGGCGGCATCACCATCGACTCCGACCCCCTCTCAGAGGTGGCCGAAGCCGAGGCGAAAGCCGCACCCATCCGAGCAGCGCTCAGAGCTTGACGGCTCAGAGCTTGACGGTTCAGACCTTGACGTCGAATATGGCCGCAATCAGGATCTTCGAGACGTCGTTGGCGCGTAGTGAGGTGTACGAGCGCACGCCGGTCGCGGCCGAGATCGCCGCCAGCGCGTCGGAGTCGGTGTCGCGGCCCAGCGCGATCGTGACCATCTTGACCGGCTTGGCCTTGTCGGCGGCCTTGAGCTTGTCCGTGAGCTCGTTGAGCTTGAGCCCCTTGAGCTGGTCGTCGTCGGCACCATCGGTCAGCAGGACCACCATGTTCTGCGCGCCCTGCAGGTAGTTGGCCTGCACCGCCTGGTGCGCCGCCCAGATGGTGTCGTACATGCCGGTGTTGCCGCCGGGGACCAGCTTGTTCACCTCGTCCACCAGTTTCTTCTGGCGGTCGCCCTCGCCCAGTTTGCCCGGCTTCACCAGCTCCTTGTACGGGTTCGTGCCCTGCTGCAGAGGCGACGAGAAGATCCACAGGCCCATCTGGGACTCCTTGTCGAGCAGGCCGACCGCCTGCGTCGCCGCCGCCTTGGTCAGGTCGAGGCGGGTGCCCACTCCCGGCACCT
>Ga0209382_10004280_pt1 | contig 19149 bp, 9 predicted proteins | sample SoiMetdeltSBSDD5_FD_187599 | JGI IMG/M metagenome (GOLD analysis project Ga0209382, IMG submission 187599) | Bulk soil microbial communities from a Populus tree surrounding site in Tennessee, USA - Soil MetaG P. deltoides SBSDD5 (SPAdes) (version 2) | ecosystem: Environmental > Terrestrial >... | reverse complement strand
CTACGACTCCGGTGATAGCGCCACGGTGACGCAGCATATGCAATGGATTCAGCAATCAGGCGCAGGCGTGATCTCTCTGAGTTGGTGGGGACAAGGCTCGTTTGAAAATCAACGGGTGCCCCTGATAATGAATATTGCTAACCAGTATGGCATCAAAGTGGACTGGCACATCGAGCCGTACGGTGGCCGGACAGCCGCCTCGGTGGTGAGTGATATCAACTACATCAACGCCCAATATGGCAGCCATCCCGCCTTCTACCGCGATAGCCTGCATGGGAATAAACCCGTGTTCTACATCTTCTTCAGTTTGCAAATTGTGGACTGGTCGGCGCTGGATCAAGTGAACGCCAACAACATCATCTTTGCCCAAACGACCGACCTTTCGCGCGTCGCGCACTTTGGTGGGATTTATACCTACGGCGGGATGGACATGACCTCCAGTTGGAAGTGGCTCAATGATTACTGCCATGCCAACGGGATGCTCTGGGCCCCGTCGGTGCAGCCGGGCTACATTGACGACCGAGCGGTTCCGGGCAATACGGTGCCGAACATAGATCGCAACAATGGGACTGTGTATGACGCACAGTGGAGCCGAGCGCTTGATCCAGTGCAAGTCGGGTCGCCCGACTACATCACCGTTACCTCCTTCAACGAATGGCACGAGGGCAGCCAAATCGAGCCGGCCCGGAATACGCCGCCGAGTGGCTTCGGGTATCTTACGTATATGAATGCCTATGGGCGGACGGATGCGACGGCTGAGTTGGCTTACATTGATCGAACGAAGTATTGGGTGACGCAGTTTGGTCAGTAACCCATAGTTTAAAAGGGAGCTTGTACACGGATTACACGGAAAAGCCGGATGCCACGGAAATCAATTAAAAATCCGTGACATCGGTGACCATCGGTGTGATCCGTGTACGCTTTCCCGCTTACGCCAAGAGAGCCACAATAGCTTCCCGGTTTTAGCACTTAAAAGTCTGAAAGTAGTCACGGGCGTGCTAGATTTCGTTGGAGGTAATAAATAAACTAAGGAGGCTACCTTACAGCTCATCTCTCCTTGGAGAGACCTATCCCTAAGAAAGGTGCCCTCCATGAAAAACCTGACAGGCCTTGCCCGAAAAACCGGTCTGATGTTCGTCTTGGCGTTTATAAGTCTAAACGTCGTGGCAACGAGTTTGATCATCAGTCCCCCCTTCCCGGTCAGCGCCGCCGGTGGCGCCGGCGCCACCCTGCCCTATGTTGAAATTCAAGCTGAAAACGCCGTCTACACCGGCACGCTTATTGATGCGACGCAAAATCGCACGTATCCGGGTTTAGCGGTTGAAGCCATCGAGCGGCGCGCGGTCACGCTTCAGTCGGGGCAGTATGTGGAATTCACGGTCCCGCAAAGCGCCAACTCCATCGTCGTCCGTTACAGCATTCCAGACTCGGCTAATGGCGCCGGCCAGGATTCGACGCTGGGTTTTTCCATCAACGGCGTCGCCCAGACGGCGCTGGCCACCACCTCGAAATACGGCTGGTATTACGGCCTCTACCCGTTCACGAATAATCCCGGCGGCGTCCGGCCGCATCATTTTTACGATGAAGTCCGCCGGCTGGTGAGCCAGATGTCGGCGGGTGACAAAGTGCGATTGACGGGGACCGGCTTGGCGACGACCGTAGATTTGATTGACTTCGAGCAGGTCGCGGCTCCGCTCACGCAGCCCGCCGGTTCTTTATCGCTGACCACAGATTTCGGAGCCGACCCCACCGGCATAGTGGACGCCGCAACGATTCTGCAAAATGCGGTCAATGCCGCTCAGAGTCAGGGCAAGGTCCTGTGGATTCCGCCGGGAACGTATAAGGTCAGCACACAAATCCGCTTTCTGGATAACCTGACGATGAAAGGCGCGGGCATGTGGCATTCGACCTTCCACTTTACGACCCCCACCGGCAACACGGAGGGTTTCTATGGTCATGCGGCGCCGGTCCCCAGCCTCAACGTGCATCTCTCGGATTTTGCCATCGTGGGGGAGGTCAAGCAGCGCATTGACACGGAACAGATCAACGGCCTCGGCGGCGCGTTTGCGAATTCCACCATTGACCGGGTGTGGATCGAGCACACGAAAGTGGGGATGTGGTTCGATGGGCTGAATGCGAGCTTTCACCACCTGACCATCACCGGCGTTCGCATCCGCAACACCACCGCCGACGGCATCAACTTCCATCGGGGCATCACCAATTCCAGTGTCACCCAGTCCATCTTCCGCAACACCGGCGACGACGCACTGGCGATGTGGACCGACACGACGAACAACGCCAACGACTCGTTCACCTTCAACCGGGTAGAGATGCCTTTGCTGGCCAATGGCATCGCGATCTATGGCGGCCAGAACCTGACCGTCACGGATAACTACGTGGGCGACCAGCAGGCCGAGGGCGGCGGCATCCACGTCGGCAACCGCTTCGCCTCGGTTCCGGTCAGCGGCACGATCAATGTTCTGCGCAACACGATCGTCCGCGCCGGTTCCCAAGACTACTACAACAATTGGAACTTCGGCACGGGCGCGCTCTGGTTCTACTCGCTCGAAGCGCCCATGTCGGCCACGATCAATGTGGACGATAACCTGATTGTTGACAGCAACTATGAAGCCATTCACTTCATCGGCAATAACAGCCTCACGAATGTAACCTTCCGCAATAATCAGATCGTCGGCGCGGGCACGTTCGCGGTTGAAAGCCGGATGACCAGCGGATCGGTGACATTTATTAATACGACGGCGACCGGGTTGGGGCGCGGCGGTTACTATAAGAAACCTTTCAATGGCGATGTGTGCACGGCCAGCAGCTTCGGCCTGGTGGATGGCGGCGGAAACGTGGGATGGTCTATCGCATCCCCAGTTTGCTACTTCCCCTATCCGACCCCGATCTATGGGCCGATTGCGACTGCGACCCCGAGCGTGCCAACCGCTACCCCAACCAACACGCCCAGCGGGCCGACGCCAACCCGAACCAATACCCCCTCCGGGCCGACGGCGACTCCAACCCCGGCCGGCGGCGCGGCAGTGATCGCCATCAATGCGGGCGGCGGCGCGACGGGCAACTGGATTGCGGATGCGTATTACAGCAATCAGACCAGCTTCTCGACGACGGACACCATTTCCATGGCCGGAGGCCTGGACCCTCGGCCCGCGCCACAGTCTGTCTATCAGAATTACAACAATTATTCCGCGATCACTTACACCATCCCCGGACTGACTCCCAACGCCGGCTATGTGGTGTATCTGCATTGGGCGGAAATCTATTGGTCAGCGGTTGGGAAACGCAAAATCAATGTGGCGATCAACGGCACGACCGTCTTGACCAACTTTGATGTCTTCGCTTTGGCCGGCCACGATGTTGCCATTGGCCGCTCCTTCAATGCCAATGCCAATAGCAGCGGGCAGATGGTGATCTCCTTCACGCGCTCGGCCGGCCTGGCTATGATCAGCGGGATCGAGATCGTCGCGCCGTGAGACCTTAAGGACTTCAAGCCCAGGTGACTGTCACGGGGCGGAATAAGACTGAAAGTCCCGGCGTCTTTGTTGCCCCGTGACAGTCACCTTAATGTGACAGTAATTCCCTGACAAGGCCTGTTAGGTCTCCGTTTGAACCGCGTGATTAGTGGCATGCGGGGTAAGACCTGATAGGTTCTTTCATTTAAGTGGACAGGAGGCCACTCTGTTTAGACTATGTTTAGACCCTAATCGAAAAGTTCTTTTATATACTCTTCTATGAAACTCGCAGATATCTTGAAAGCCCATAAATACGAAAGGTTGAGCAGACCATGAAAAATGTAATGAGCTATAAACGCAGCAGCCTGATACTCGTTCTAGGATTGTTCGTAGCGGTTAACACGATCATAACCAGTTTCATCGTCAACCCTCCCCACAAGGCAGATGCCGCGCCCGCCGCCGCAGGCGGGGCCGGTGCGACCCTCCCCTATGTTGAAATTCAAGCTGAAAACGCCACTTATACCGGCACCCTGATTGATGCGACGCAGAATCGCACGTATCCAGGCCTCCCGGTCGAAGCCATCGGACGGCGGGCGGTCACGCTCCAGTCGGGGCAATATGTGGAATTCACCGTCCCCTCAAGCGCCAATTCTATCGTCGTCCGCTACAGTATTCCGGACAGCGCCAACGGCGCGGGCCAAGACTCGACGCTCGGTTTATCCATCGGCGGCGTTACTCAGACAGCGCTGGCTACCACCTCCCGCTACGGCTGGATCTATGGCGGCTATCCGTTCAACAACAATCCCAGCGATGTCCGGCCCCACCATTTCTACGATGAAGTCCATCGGCTGGTGAGCCAGATGTCCGCCGGCACCAAGGTGCGCGTGACGGGCACCGGCGTGGCGACGACCGTGGACCTGATTGACTTCGAGCAGGTCGCGGCCCCGCTCACGCAGCCCGCCGGTTCCATCTCGCTGACATCGTATGCCGGCGTTGATCCGAGCGGCGCGGGCGATTCTACGACCGCCACGCAGCAAGCCATCAATGATGCCTCGGCGCAGGCCAAAGTCTTGTGGGTTCCCCAAGGGACGTACAAGATCAACACCCAACTGCATGTCAATAACGTCACGATCAAGGGCGCCGGCATGTGGTATTCGACCTTCAACTTCATCACCCAGATCGGCAACAATGAAGGGTTCTACGGAAACTACGCACCCACGCCCAGCACCAACGTGCATCTGTCCGATTTTGCGATCTGGGGCAACGTCGTCACCCGCAATGACAACGATCAGATCAACGGCGTTGGCGGTTCGCTGACAAATTCCACGATCCAGCGCCTGTGGATCGAGCATACTAAGTGCGGTCTGTGGCTGGATGGCCCCTTTAACAACCTGCAAGTCTCGCAAATGCGCATCCGCAATCAGAACGCGGACGGCGTGAACTTCCACAAGGGCGTCACTAATTCCAGCTTCACTCAGTCTCACTTCCGCAACACCGGCGATGATGCCATGGCAATGTGGAGCGACTCCAACGGCACCTCCATCGCCAATCAGAACAACTCCTTCACGTTCAATACGATTGAAATGCCGGTGCTGGCGAATGGCATTGCCATTTATGGCGGCACGGACATCACCGTCACCGACAACTATGTCGCCGATCAGCAGGCCGAAGGCGGCGGGATTCACGTCGGCAATCGCTTCTCGCCAGTCACCGCTGTTGCCGGCGTCTTCAACATCAAGCGCAACACAGTTGTCCGCGCCGGGTCGCAAGACTACTACAACGGCTGGAATTTCGGCACAGGCGCGATCTGGTTTTTCGCCCTCGACCAGGCGATGACGGCCACGATCAATGTGGACGACAACCTGATCCTGGATAGTAATTACGAAGCGATCCACTTCATCGGGAACAGCATCAGCAACATTACCTTCCGCAATAACCAGATCGTCGGCGCCGGTACGTACGCCGTCGAGAACCGGGCGAATGGCGGGGGCGTCACCTTCATCAATACGACGGCCACCGGCTTGGGAAGAGGCGGCTACTACACCTGCGCGAGCGGTTTCACCATCACGGATGGGGGCGGCAACACCGGTTGGAGCATGACCCCGGTCTGCGTCAATCCCTACCCGACGCCGATCTATGGGCCGGTGGCGACTGTAACCCCGCAGGCGACCTCGACCCCGGTGGCGACGAATACCCCCTGCGGTGGCCCGTGCCCGACCAACACACCGACGAACACAGCCGTTCCGCCGACCAACACCCCGACCAACACCTCGGTGCCCACTCCGGTTCCCGGCTCCAACATGGCGCTCGGCAAACCGATCTCGGATAGCGGCCATACTCAAAACTTTGTGGCCACGAATGCGAATGATGGCAACCTGACCACCTACTGGGAAGGCTTGGGCTATCCCAACCTGCTCACGGTGGACATGCTGGCCGCCTGGAACGTTAGCAGCGTCAAGGTCAAGCTCAACCCCGATGCGATCTGGGGACCGCGCACCCAGACGCTTTCCGTCCTCGGCAGCACGGATGGAACGAACTTCACCACGTTGAAGGCGTCCGCGGCCTATGGCTTTGATCCGGCCACCGGCAACCAGGTCACGATCAGCTTCACGACCGCGAGCGCGCGCTACGTGCGCTTGAGCTACACCGCCAACACGGGCGCGCCCAACGGCCAGGCCGCCGAGTTTGAAATCTACGGCCCCGGCGGCGGCCCGACCAATACACCCATCCCACCGACGAATACCCCAACCCGCACCAACACCCCGGTCGTGCCGACGAATACCCCAACCAATACGTCGGTCGGCCCAACGAACACGCCGACGAATACACCGATTAGCCCAACGAATACGCCGACCCGGACCAACACGCCCACCGGCGCGACGGCCACCCCGGCGGCTGGGAATATCTTCGCCCAGACCGTGGGCACCGCCCCGACGATTGACGGCGCGCTCAACGAAGCCGCTTGGAGTGTCGCCAACACCGTCGCCAACAAGGCCACCATCGGGACGCCCAACAACACCGTCACTTTTGGCGCGTTGTGGAACAGCAGCAACCTGTACGTCGGCATGAAAGTCTTGGACAGCAACTTGTTCAATGACTCGGCCAATATCTGGGAAGACGATAGCGTCGAAATCTACATTGACGCCAATCACAACCACGGCACCGTCTACGACTCCTTCGACCGGCAGTTCACCAAGGGCTACAATGACGGCGCGCTTGGTGGCATCGGTAGCCAGACCGGCGTAGTGCATGCCTGGGCCGCGGTCACCGGCGGCTACAGCATCGAACTCGCCATTCCGTGGAGCAACCTGGGTGTTACTCCGACACTCAACCTGACGATTGGCTTTGACGTCGGCAACAACGACGACGACAATGGCGGCACCCGCGAGACGCAGTTGGTCTGGTGGGGCACGATCAACAACTACAACAATACGTCCGCCTTCGGCCACCTCGTCTTGAAGTAAGAGCGTCCAGCGGGTTGCCGGCCTGTGAATTACAGGCCGGCAACTCAGTCAGTTGGGATCAGGAACGCTGTCCCTGATCCCAATAATTTTAGGCGAGTTAAGGAACGGGGAACGAAACATATCCCCGTTCCTGCTTTAGTAGACTAGACCCTAAAGGTCTCTCCCCCCTACCCTGCACTTGGGGGTCGCTTCGCGAGACCTTTAGAGCAAGTTCCTAGTTCATTTATGAGTCAGACCTGTCAGGTCTCTTGATGCAGCGCTTGATCTCCAACGTATTTTGTGAGACCTGACAGGTCTAGAATCGTAAAGCAAACTGGAAACCGCTTTATAGCGATTTCCTAATGAGTTGATGCTTCAGACCTGTCAGGTCTCCGCCTGCGCCGCTTGATTATAGGTCTACGTTGTGAGACCTGACAGGTCTAGACCATCAATCCGAATGGAATTTGCTCTAGGGTCTGGGCGGAAACTTTCAGGAAAGGGGTGATAACTATCGCGTAAAGGTTTATGGATCGCTCATTCATATCATCGGTTCGAGACACTTACTCACTAAGGAGGAGTAACGTACAATGAAATCCCAACGAGTCACCTGGCTTTTATCTCTCTTGACTATCGCGACGCTTCTCTTGAGCGCCTGCGGCCCGGCCGCGACGCCCACAGCCGCGCCGACGGATGTCCCGCCGCCCACCGAAGCCGCACCCACGGAACCGGCGCCCACTGAAGCGCCCGAGCCGACGGCGGATACCATGGGGTTGCCGTCCGTCCTCACCATGCCGGAACAAATCGCCGGTGGTCGCGACGTTTCCATCACCATCATTGGCAAACCCGCTGATTCCAAGCCGGAGGCGGTCGCTGCCTGGCAAGCCGGTGTTGATCGTTTCACCAAGATGTATCCGAATGTGACCATCGTCGGTTCGGACTATGCGTACGCGCCTGATACGTTTGCCGCGCTGGTCGCCGGCAATCAGGTGCCCACGCTCTTTGAAGTTTATCTGACGGATCCCAGCAAGATGATTGACCAGGGGGTGGCCGCCGACCTGACCAGTTTCTTTGACGCCCAAAAACTTAAGGACGTTTTCAACCCCAACGTTCTGGCGATCACCTCGAGAGACGGCAAGGTCTATGGCATCCCGCGCTTTGCGTATGCGATGGGCCTGGCCTACAATATCAAGATGCTGAAGGACGCCGGTTATGATGCGCCGCCCACTAGCTGGCCGGACCTGGCCGAGGCGGCGACGAAACTCACCAATCGGGATGAGGGCATCGCCGGTTTCTCCTTCATCACCGACGGCGCGAACGCCGGTGGCTGGCAGTTCACCACCATCGCCTATGGCTTCGGCCTCAAGAATACCGACATTGCCGCCCCGGATGCCTCGGGCAAAGTCAAAGCTAACTTCGCCAACGACGCGACGAATGCCGCGCTGGAGTACGTCAAAGACTTGCGCTGGGAGAATGACGTGCTGCCGCGCGAAAACTATGACTGGCCCAAAAACGGTGAATCGCTGGGTACCGGCAAGTCCGCGATGGTCGTGATGGCCGGCGATCAACTCGGCTGGATCAAGGGAACGTATTCGGATGTGGACATGAGCCAGTTTGGCTTCGCGCCCCTGCCCGCCGGGGCGGATGGCAAGAGCGTCTCGCTGGTGGGCGGTAACATCGCCATGATCAGCAGCGCAGCCACGGCGGATCAGATCGAAGCCGCGGTTTACTTCCGCCTGTGGCAGCAGTTAAGCCCCGCGGAAATCATTGCCGGGTTCCAAGCCACCAAAGCCGACCCGAACGCGGTGGTGGGCAATCCGGTGCTGCCGCTCTACGTGGGCGACTTCGAGACGAAATTGGAAGCCTTACAAAAGACGTATGCCAATCTGCCGGTGGATAACTATACCGGTTTCCTCAACGCCGTCAGCTCCGGGCAGGTCAACCTGCAGCCGGAGCCGCTCGTCGCCGGGCAAGAATACTACGCCGCGCTCGGTGGCGTCGTCAGCACCATCTTGACCGATAAGAACGCCGACCCGGCGAAGGTGGTCGAAGACGCACAAGGTACGTTCCAGACCAACGTGCTGGATCAGATGAAATAGTGGGTTCTATTTAGCTTACGGAATACGGAATACGCACTACGTGGTGCTACCAGATATTCCGGAGTGCGTATTCCGTAAATTGATACAGAAGCCGCTCTAAGAGGAGTTTCTTTTTGGTCACGACCCAATCAACCTCAACCCCGCTGGCAAAAGTTGTCAAAGTGCCTCGGTGGACGTATCTCTGGGATCAAGTCATCGCTTATTTATTTCTGCTGCCGGCGTTGCTGATCTTCGCCGTCTTCTCCTGGTACCCCATCGCCCAGACCGTCATCTATAGCTTTCAAACGGTCAGCTTGGCCAAACCGCCCGTGTGGATTGGTCTGCACAACTATGTCCGCATGTTCGGCGACCCGCTCTTCTATATCGCCTGGCGGAATGTTTTCGACTTTACTGTTTTGAGTCTGATTTTTGGTTTCTTGGTGCCCATCCTGCTGTCGCTGATGATTAATGAAATGCGCCGCCTGGGTCAGATTTTTCAAGTCATCACCTATCTACCCACGCTCGTCCCGATTGCCGTGGCGCTGCTGGTTTGGAGATTGATTTACGCTCCCGAAGGGGGCGTCTTGAACAGCTTACTGAAGTTAGGCGGCCTGCCGCCACAACTCTGGCTGCAAGACCCGCACATTGTAAAACTGGCGATGATCGTGATTATGACCTGGCTAGGCGCGGGCGGCTCCGTCTTGATTTATCTCTCCGCCTTGAAAGAAATTAACCCGCAAATTTACGAGGCGGCGGAAATAGACGGTTTCACTTTCTGGCAACGCGTGCTGTATATCACGTTCCCTTTGTTGCAGTCCCGGATGCTGATCATGTTGATCCTGCAAGTGATCTTTGTCGGCCAGGTCTTCACCGAACCATTCATTCTGACCTCGGGCGGCCCCGCCAACAGCACGATGACGCCCGTCTTGAATATTTACCGCACGGCCTTTGAGCGCAGCGACTTTGGTCTGGCCTCCACCTGGAGCGTCTCCCTGATGGTGGTGCTGCTAAGTTTTTCGATCCTGTATGTGTGGCTCAGCCGTAAGCGTGAAGCCAATGGCGATGTTTAAGTGGGGGGCGAGACCTGTCAGGTCTGAGAGACACTTGAATCAATTGGGAATTTTGAGTAACCGGATTGAGAGATAGGACAGGCTATGACCACTACGCGCGGAATCATGTCGGATGTCGAATGGCGCACCCTGGGCGGGCGATTGATCGTGGCGCTCTTTTTCCTCATCCTGCTTTTATTCAGTCTGAGTTTTCTCTTTCCGTTTTTCTTTGCCTTTACCGCTGGACTCAAAACCAGTTCTGAAATCGTCAAGCCGGGGCTGCGCTTGTTTCCCGAAATCGCTCACTGGGAAAATTATGCGGAAGCCTGGCGACGCTACAACATGGTCGGCATGTTCTTGAACACGTTCATCGTCGCCATCGGCGGCGTAGCCGGCCGCTTATTTGTCTCGGCCATGGCCGCCTACAGCATCTCCCGGCTCAAACCTTTCGGGAAAAACGTGATCATGTCGCTCATCTTATTGACCCTGACCATCCCCGGGATTGCCTACCTCATCCCGCTTTACATCGTCATCACGGATCTGCCCATCCTGCATGTCAACTTAGTAAATACGTATTTAGGGCTGTGGTTGCCGTATGCAGGCAGTGCCTTCGTGATTTTGGTGTTGAAAAATTCTTTCGACCAGATTCCCCAGGATTATTATGACGCGGCCGCGGTGGATGGCGCCTCGCCCATCCGGATGTTCTTTACCTTCACCCTACCGCTCTCGGCCCCGATTCTGCTCGTCTTGGGATTGCTCGCCTTCGTGGGGATGTGGGGAGATTTCTTGCTCCCGTACCTGGTACTGCGCAACTCTGAATTGCAAACCGTTTCGGTGCGTTTGTTCGCGCTGGTGCGTGACTTCCCCATGAACCTACAAATGGCCGGCGCCTTCATTGCCTTATTACCACCGTTGGTCGCCGTACTCTTCCTGCAGCGTTACATGCGGGGAGGACTCACTTTTTAGTCGTCTGAGGCTCCATGCTGTCAACACTCTCGCGCCGCTGGCTCCAATGCTTTCTACTCACCCTCCTCATTTCAGTCATGGGCTGTGGTGGTGAACCTCAGCGCACGCCGACTGCCGAACCCCCCACGGCGCCCGCGCCCACGGCTACCCCCACACTCGAAATTCTTCCCACTGAAACACCGGCCAACATCAGCTACGTCCGCCTGAAAAACGTCGCGACTGGAACCTACCTCTACGACGCCGACGGCCAAGCCAAACTCGCAGACCTGCCCGCGTCGGACGAAACGACGCAGTGGGCGATTGAGGACTATCAAGGCAGTAAACGCCTCTGGAACCGGGCCAGCGGGAATTACTTAGCCATCGAAAACCTGCAAGCCTACGTGGAAGTCATTCCGATTTATCCCGTCTGGATGAGTCCGCGCTGGACGTTTGAGACCGACGCGGCCACCGGCAGCCGGGTCTTGCGCAATGTCTGGCACAACTGGCAAATTCTCTATACCAAAGATGGCGAAGTTAAGTATGACCGCTTCCCAGTGACCGACAATGCCGCCCGCTGGCTCTTTGAATCCAGCGATGGTTCTGCCTTGGCGGAGAGCACTGCGACGCCGGTCATTGTCCTTCCCACCGCCGCTCAACCAGCCGGCAGCCGTGGCGCAACCGTTCCCTGGGTCGAGTACGAAGCCGAAAAAAGTCGGAGCACCGGCGAAATCCTTGCACCCGACCGCACTTTCGGCACGATTGCTTCTGAATCGTCCGGTCGCAGCGCCATCAAATTGGATAAAACCGGAGAGTATCTCCAGTTTGGAGCGACGAAAGCGGCCAACTCCATCGTCGTTCGCTATGTCATCCCGGATTCGGCAGACGGCAGCGGCCAAACAGCAACCCTCAGCCTGTACGTGAACAACACGTTTCGTCAAAAGATTCAGCTCACCTCCAAATATGCCTGGTCCTATGGCGGCGAACAAATGACGTTGAACCCGCCGAAAGTCGGGAGCGCGCATCACTTTTACGATGAGGCGCGCGCATTGGTGGACGACCTCCCCGCCGGCGCAACCGTCAAATTACAAAAAGACGCCGATGACAGCGCCGCCTACTACGTCGTGGACTTGGTTGACCTGGAACAAGTTGGCCCGCCCAAAACCATGCCCACCGGTTACCTCTCCATTGTCACCGATTGCGGCGCGACGCCCGATGATGGCAGCGACGATGGCGCAGCCATTCAGAACTGCATTAACCAAGCGCGCCTGGCGAAAACGGGCGTCTGGATTCCGCCGGGGACCTTTGAGAGTACGACTCAGCCCTTTGAAGTAACAGAGGTCACCCTGCAAGGGGCCGGGATGTGGTATTCAACGCTCCACGGACTGTATGCGCGTTTCAACTGTGTCGGCAACAACTGCCGCTATTCCGATTTTGCTATTCTGGGGGAAACGGTGACGCGCGTTGATTCATCGCCTGAGAACGGCTTCAACGGCGGCGCCGGTGTTGGCTCGCGTTTGGAAAACATCTGGGTGGAGCACACCAAGGTCGGTTATTGGGTCGGCCCGGGCGCGACCAATGGGCTTATTATCCTCAATAGCCGTTTCCGTAACCTGTTCGCCGATGGCGTCAACTTCTGCAACGGGACCAGCAACTCGGTCGTCGAGAACTCGCATTTCCGCAACACCGGCGACGACGCGCTGGCCTCCTGGTCGCCCCAAGGGAGCGGCGTCAATACGAATAACGTCTTCCGTTTCAATACCGTGCAAGTGCCCTGGCGCGCCAATTGCTTTGCCATTTACGGCGGAAAAGACAACACGATCGAGGACAATGTGTGCAGCGATGTGGTTACCTATCCGGGTATTCTGGTCGCGCAAGATTTCAACTCCAACTTCTTCGCCGGGACGACCACGCTACAGCGCAACTCTTTAATTCGCGCGGGCGGGTCAATGTTCCGGCAGGAACACGGCGCGCTGAAACTCAAAGCCGCCCAGGAGGCGCTGAACCAGATCGTCGTAAAAGATCTATTGATTGACAGCCCGACCTTCTCCGGGATCCAGTTGGAGGGCGGCTTCGCTCTACGCGGGATAACATTTGAGAATGTTCAGATTATTAATTCAGGCACCTGGGGCATTCATATTCTATCGAATGTGAATGGCGACGCCCAGTTCACGCAGGTAACCGTCTCGAATCCGGGGAAAGAAGCACTGCTCAATTACGCTCCCGAGCGCCACTTCACGCTGACCGAGGGTGAAGGAAATAGTGGCTGGTAGATGGATGAAAGGCCCAAGGATTTAAGGACCAAGGACAAAAGGTTTTTGGCCCTTGACCCTTGTTCCTTGGTCCTTGATTTATAAGGATGGTGACTTATGCCCTATGATATAATTTTTTACCAAAATCTCGAAGGGCCTCATCCGGCCTCGAGACACACTGCTAAAGCGGAAGATGTTCCTTTCCAAGAAAGGCACATACGCATGTCACATCGCCGCGCCATTGGCTTGGTCACCAGTTTCATCTCCGGCCGCTTCTTCGAACAATTGATGAGCGGCCTCCAGACCGTCGCCCAAGAATATCAAGTGGACGTGCTAGTGATTCATGGGACGCCGGAACATGTCGCGCTGACCCAGATCGGCCAGCAACGCGTAGACGGTTGGCTGGTGCTGACCTATTTGCAGGGACTGGAGTTGCTGGCTCAACAGGGCAAGCCCTTGGTGACCATCAGCGGCCGGCTGCCCGATCAGCCCTTCCCGGCCGTCCTCCCCGACAACCGGCAGGGCATGGAAGCCATCATGGAACATCTGGTGGCGCAGGGGCACACGCGCATCGGCTTTGTGGGGGATACCTCCATCGGCGACATCCAAGAACGGTATCTCTCTTATCAGGCCATGCTGGAGCGGCATCGCATTCCCTTCGATCCAGAAGCCGTCGTCATCACGGACAATCCCCTCACCGATCAAGGCATCACCGCGGCTCGCCAACTGCTGGCGGCCAAATTTTCCGGCACAGCGGTAGTCGCCGGCAACGACTGGACGGCGATTGGCCTGATGCGCGAGTTTCAGGCGCATGGCTATCGCATCCCAGAAGATATTGCGATTGTGGGCTTTGACGATATTCCCGAAGCGCAAGTGACCAACCCGCCGCTCTCTACCGTGCGGCAGCGCACCGATGAACTGGGCTCGACAGCCGCGCGCCTCCTCTTAGCGCAAATCGCCGGTCAAGGCCAACCGTCTGTCACCCACTACGTTCCCACCATCTTCGTGCCGCGCGAATCAAGCGGCAACAAACTGATTACGCAAATATCACAATGGACGAGTCCCAAGATTGAGAGCGGGCCGATCTGGCAAGCCTCACTCGCGAAAGAGTTAGTGCGCGTCCTGCTCCCCGCGTTGCCCCTCGAGCCGCCGCCTTCCTCCGCCCAAGTTTGGCCGGAGGTGGATAAGTTGGTGCGGCTCCTGGCGGAAACGATTGACGGCACCGCCATCCAGGCGCTTGATCCCCATCTCTTGCACACTATTTTCTCGTCGCCCCCGATTCTGTACGCCAACCCGGAAATCCTGGTCGAGATGTTGCAAGTGCTGGAGTCAAGCGGGATGGAACTGATCTCGGTTCGCCCGGATGCCACGGATGCGCAACGGCGGCTGCGCGCGCTGCTGGATCAACTGCTCATTGAAGTCATGCGCTCTTATCGTCGCCGGCAAAACTCCTCGCAACGGACCTTGAGCGAAGTCCTGCAGAGCCAGTACAACATCAGCCAACTGCTGCTCCAATGCGCCCCACAACAACTGGATTGGCTCAAAGAGACTCCCATGTATTCCGCCTGTCTGGGGTTATGGACGCCTTCCGGCGGTAACCAGCCGCCGACCATCGGAATTGCCGGCCACTATCAACGCGAGGGTATGAGTCAACTGCGGGCCGGCGCCAGCTACACCGCGCCGCAGTTTCCTCCGCTCGATCTCTTGCCGTCTTCGTCACAGCAAAAAGACATCACCACCTGTCTGGTCCTGACCGTGCGCAAAGCCGATCACGAGTGGGGCATGCTGGCGGTGTCCGGCGCGCTGATCTCCAATGATCCCTGGCTGGAGGACAACACCCTCAATACGCTGGAGATTAGCTGCGGCTTCCTGGGGCTGACGCTGGAGCGGGAGGCGCTTCAGGAGGAGCTGCGCTATTCCTCCGCCCAGGAAGATGTCTGGCAGACAACGCCCACGTAAGCGAGGAGCAGGCACTGATCGCGTTGGCCGATAGAGCGCCAAAGAAACTCTATTCCACGTTAGTCTCCAGCTATTCGGGCCGAGTTCAATCCCAAGTGTATATTGGTATAATCGGCGGTGTCCGCCCTGATTCGAGGGTGGACACCGCGATGGGTTTCTAGCTGCCTATGTATAATCAACTGAATGCGATTCAATCTCATCAGCGCGCCGGCAACACGCTCTTCTTAGATTGCGGCGGGCCGCGCGTCGCCATTACCGCTCTGACGGAGAAGATCATTCGTGTCCGGCTCGCGCCGCAAGGCAGCTTCAACGCCCGGCGCTCCTGGGCCATCACCCCACCGGACGAATCCTTCCCCCCCGTCCCACTTGAACTCACCGAAAAAAACGGGAGGCTCGTCCTCAGCACGGCCGCGCTTTCCATCCAGATTAATTGCGCGCCGTGCCGGATCACTTTCCACGATCTGGAGGGCCGACCTTTCTGCGCCGATACGGACGGCCTGGGCTGGTCGGCGGTGGAGGGCTTTCAGGGCGTCACCTGTGCCAAGCGCATCGAGCCGGGCGAGAATTTTTACGGTTTCGGCGAACGCACGGGCCGGCTGAATCAACTCGGACAGCGCCTCACCAACTGGGCCACCGACCATCATCGTTATGGGCCGGGCGACGATCCGCTCTACATCGCCATACCGGTCTGCCTCGCCCTGCGGCCGCAGGGCGCTTATGGTGTTTTCCTCAACAACACATGGCACAGTTGCTTTGATCTGGGAGCGTTTCGCCCTGGAACCTGGACGATGGAAGCCGAGGGGGGTGAGTTGGATTACTATGTGATTTATGGCCCGACCCCGGCCGAGGTCCTGGCGGGGTTCGGCCAAATCCTGGGCACGACGCCGCTGCCGCCGCTGTGGGCGCTCGGCTATCACCAAAGCCGGTGGAGCTATGGTTCGGAGGCGCAGGTTCGTGAATTAGCGGCCGAGTTCCGCCGCCGCCGCATCCCCTGTGATGTCATCCATCTCGACATTGATTACATGGATGGCTATCGCGATTTCACCTGGAACGCCGAGCGCTTCCCGGACCCGCCGGGAATGATTGCCGACCTAAAGCAGGCGGGGTTTCGATTGGTCGCCATTGTTGATTCGGGTGTGAAGATTGACCCGGCTTACGAGGTCTATCGAGACGGCCTGGAGCGCCACATGTTCATCCAATGCGCCAACGGCGAAATCTTTCACGGTTTCGTCTGGCCGGATGATTCCGTCTTCCCCGACTACACCCGGCCGGAAGTCCGCCAGTGGTGGGGCGAGAAGCAGCAGCGGCTGATAGACGCAGGCATCAGCGGCATCTGGAATGACATGAACGAACCGACGGTCTTCACTCTGCCCTTCAGCCAGGGTGGCGGCCAGCAGAAGACGATTGACCCGGATACTCCGCAGGGGCCGGAAGGTGAACGCACCTTCCACGCCGAAGTCCACAACCTGTATGGCTCCGGCATGGCGCAGGCCTCCTATGAAGGTTTGCGCCGCCATACCCAGACCCGGCCCTTTGTCCTGACGCGCTCCGGCTACGCCGGCATCCAGCGTTGGAGCGCGTGCTGGATGGGGGACAACATGGCGCGCTGGGATCATCTGGAAATGGCGATACCGCAATTGTTGAACATGGGCCTCTCGGGCGTCCCCTTCGTGGGAACGGATATTGGCGGCTTCTTTGATAATGCGGAGGGTGAATTGTTCGCCCGCTGGATGCAGTTCGGGGCGCTCATGCCGTTCTCGCGCGGCCACTCGCATACTGAAACCGGCCCGCACGAGCCGTGGGCCTTCGGCCCGCGCGTCGAGGCTATCTGCCGCGAGTATTTGCAGTTGCGCTATCGGCTGCTTCCCTACTTCTACACGTTGTTCTGGGAGACATCGCGCTGCGGAACGCCGGTGCTGCGCCCGCTGTTCTACGAATATCCGGACGACGCGGCGACTTATCAAATTCATGATCAAGTCTTGTTGGGGCCGTGGCTATTAGCCGCGCCCGTCTATCAGCCTGGACAAGAGCAGCGCCCCGTCTACCTGCCCGCGGGCGAGTGGTATGACTGGTGGACAGAGAAAGTCATTGTCGGCCCGATTCAACACGCCGCCCACGCGCCCTTGGAACGGCTGCCGCTGTATGTGCGCGCCGGGGCGATCCTCCCGAGCAGGCCGGACACAAATTACACCGAGGAACGCCATCCGGACACCTTAACCCTCGACATCTACCCGGGCAATGGAACATTCACTCTGTACGAAGACGATGGTCACAGCTTCGACTACGAACGCGGACAGTTCTGCACGACGCGTTATCAAGTGCTTCAAGACGAGACGAACTTAAAGATTGAGATTGGCGCGCGGAGCGGCTCTTATCATCCATCTCCCCGAGGGTTACTGCTCCGAATTCATGGGATAGAAAAGCAGCAGGCTGACCGCCTACCCACCGCAGACTATGATTCGGCGCGGCGCATCCTGACTCTTCAACGGGAAGATGATGGGCAAGGCTTGCAACTAGAGTTTTAGTCCGGCGACGCTGTGGGGTCAACTTTTGGCCCACGTTCGCAGATCGCGTCCTTCGGCGTGGTCGGTCTGACAAGATATTTGGTGACGATCTACTTGACGCACCAGCTTCAATGGAGCACCTCTTCCTAGGCATGTAGACAATCAGCGTTTGTCAGATAGATCGTCGCCCTTTTGTTTCTGAGCAGGCCATCTGCTTGAAGCCCATCTCTTGTTCTCCTCTCCAATTCCACCTATAATACCGGCGCTCCACTCTTACTGGCGACAATTTACGGGGACGATAAATGGGGGGGCGCAGCCCCATTCAAGTGACAATTTGATCTGAACTTCAAGCCAGATCGCGGTGGCGTCTTCACGCCATACGAATTCTCAATCATTACACAGAATTAAGGAGACCTATTGTGTTTAAGAAATCAAGAATTCTGTTGCTGGTCTGTGCCATCATCTTGCTTGTCCAAGCACCGGTATCTACTCTGGCTCAGAGTGACAGTGGAAGACAACCTGTAGTGCTTAGTGAAGAAGAAGCTTATCGCAAGGATGCCAAAGCCTATGTCGCCGCGTTCGGTGGCACAGTGGATGAAGCAGTTCGGCGCTTGAAACTTCAAGGAACAATTCAGGAACTGGACGAGACGCTCCAGACCCAAGAAAGCGCCACGTTCGCGGGGTTGTGGATCGAGCATATCCCGCGTTTTCGGGTGGTTGTACAATTAACGCGCGGCGGAAAGGAAGTTGTCTTGCCTCATATTCCAGAAGGCCCGCTGGCTGATCTGGTGGAGACGCAAAATGCTTCTATCTCGCTTAAGCAATTGAGGGCCGCTCACGCGAATGTGATCCGAGACATTCAGACCACCGGCATATTGACCGAGTCAGATATAGACCTCCAGGCCAACAAGATCAAAGTGTATACGACCAATCGCAAGCAACTCGAAGCCGCGTTGTCGACAATGGGACATCGGCTTCCAGCCGATGTGCAAGTCGTGGAGATCGCCAAACTGAGTCAGCCAATCGCTGACTGGTATGCGGGTCTGTCACTTGCTGGCGGTTACTGCACAAGCGGCTTTTCACTGCGAACCGCAGCGTATGTAAAATATTCATCCACTGCCGCCCATTGTAATGGTCGTAATTCCCCTTTGCCCCTACCGCCCATTTTTATGAAGTGGGTGGGAGCCTATGATTTTGAAGTGCATTCAGCCCCGGCGGGCTATACCATTAAAAACTGGGCAATGGATAACAAAGTACCCCCTCTCTACCGCCAGATCACAAGTTGGTGGTCTACAGCGCCGGTGGGTGCCGCACTCTGTAAGTATGGAGCGACAACCGGAAAGTGTCAATGGGAATGGGACAACTCCGTGACGAGTTTAGTGTAGATTCTCCGTGTCTACACCCGGTAATAAAGCCTGCGGTCTAGGGGTCCCAGCCTCTTGCGGCGGGTTA
>Ga0209382_10004279_pt1 | contig 19151 bp, 23 predicted proteins | sample SoiMetdeltSBSDD5_FD_187599 | JGI IMG/M metagenome (GOLD analysis project Ga0209382, IMG submission 187599) | Bulk soil microbial communities from a Populus tree surrounding site in Tennessee, USA - Soil MetaG P. deltoides SBSDD5 (SPAdes) (version 2) | ecosystem: Environmental > Terrestrial >... | reverse complement strand
CCTTGTGGCAATTCGAATCCTGTAATAACTGGGAAGCCGCGGCTAAGCAGTACAATAAACCCTCGCGAAAAAATCCCTGCCTTAGGGATGCCGTTGTCGGCCACGCGGGGCTACGCCGCCCCCGAAGTGGCGCAACTGTATCGGCGGGCGCAGGCATTGTGCCAGCGCCTGGGCGAGACACCGCAACTGATCCCTGCGCTGCTGGGACTGTGGCGGTTTTATTCCATTCGGGGAGAGTTAGGCATAGCACGGGAGTTAGCAGAACAATGCCTTCTGCTGACGCAACGGGTGGGTGATCCAGCGCGCCTCATTGTCGTCCACGACGTGTTAGGCGAGACCTTGTTCTTCCTGGGAGAGTTTCTCCGCGCTCGCGCGCACCTGGAGCAGGCCGTTGCGCTCTATGATCCACAGCGGCGGCGTCCTCACCGCGCTTTGACGGACCCTGGGCTCTCTTCCCTCTCGATGCTGGCCGGGAACCTGTGGATTCTGGGCTATCCAGCCCAAGCCCAGCAGCAGATCACGACGGCCCTGCGCCAGGCAGAAGCATTGACGCATCCCCATGTGCTGGCGGGCGTGTGGTTGATCGCGGCCCATTGCTTTCAGCTCTGGCGGGATGTCCGCATGACTCAGGTCCAAGCCGAGGCGATCATGACCGTGGCCACGGAACAGGGCCTGCCGGTCTGGCTCTCCGAAGCCGCGGTTTTCGTCGGCTGGGCCCAGGCGTTGCAGGGGCAGGGCGCCGCTGGCGTGGCCCGGAGTCAGCACGGGGTGGCCACGCGGAAAGCCGTGGGGTCCGATCTGGCGCAGCCCGTGTACCTCGGTATGGTAGCGGAGGCGCATGCGTGTGCGGGGCAACCGACCACAGGGCTGACGGTGTTGGCGGACGCCCTGGTCCTGGCCAATACCACAGGAGATCGCTGGGGGGAGGCAGAACTGCATCGGCTCCGGGGGACCTTGCTCCTGGCAGTATCTGCGGACTATGCGCGTGAGGCCGAAGCCTGTTTTCACCAGGCCCTGACGGTTGCCCGCCGCCAAGAGGCGAAAGCCTGGGAATTGCGCACCGCCACCAGCCTGAGCCGCCTCTGGCAGCAACAGGGCAAGCGGGCGGAGGCCTACGCGCTGCTGGCACCGATCTACGGCTGGTTCACGGAGGGCTTTGACACGGCTGATTTGCAGGAGGCCAAAATATTGCTGGAAGAATTGGCTGGATAAACCTGATGTGTATAACACGCAGATGAAACACTCCGTCCAATAGGACTAGGCCGCGATGCGGCAGCGATGGCCTGCCGACTTCCTTCTGTCTCTCGCTGGCCTTTTCTCCGGACCATGTTTTGACGCATAGTGTGCGGAGACGCGGTCGGTACCGGACCGACCCGCCCTTGTCTTCATGTGGTTGGTACCAGAGAGGAGACCACCATGGGCATCCTACGCACCCAGATGACCCACGATATGCTTGTTCGCGGCCTCGCGGAACAGACCCAAAAGTCGTATCTCCGCGCGGTGACGGGCCTCGCCCAGTTTACCGATCGTCGTCCAGACCAGCTCTCGGATCGCGATGTGCAGCGCTACTTGGTGCATTTAATCGAAGACCGGCATCTCGCCTGGAGCACCTGTAATACCATCGTCCACGGCTTACGATTTTTCTATCACGTGACACTCCGCCGTTCCGCGACGACCTTCCACATTCCCTGTGCCCGACAACCAACCAAGCTGCCCGTGATTCTTCGTCCAACCGAGGTCGCGCAGCTCTTCGCCGCCGCACCGACCTTACGCCATCGAACCCTGTTGCAGACGACCTACAGTGCCGGCCTGCGCGTGAGTGAGGTGCTCCATCTCAAGGTCACCGACATCGATAGTCAACGCATGTGTCTCCGCATTGAGCAATAACTGGTTGCGAGTTTTCACGCATGCCCACACGGCTCACCTTGGCCAGCATGGAGGCCACGAGCGGGAGCCGCGTGTGGGACATCAGAAAAATACGCGGCATGCCGAGCCAGCGTGGAGGATGGAAGGCGCATGATCACTGCATGTTGTGCTCATGCACTTCAGAGTTGTACGAGCCGCATATCCATGCATTTTTTCCTTGTGTTGCACAAGGGTAGGCTGATCAGCAAAACTCGCAACCAGTTCAGAGCCACAAGAGGCCCAGGCTCGCGAGCTGGTAGTACACATGGGGCGGAATCATGGCAACGCCCCCTCACCATGGTGTGCGAGGGCGGCATTGTACCCGGTTTTGAGGGCGGCGGAATTACCCGCACGCTGGAGGTACACAACCCTGCGGACACACGGCGCGGATAACCATAGCGTGCTGTGGACCTCCACTGGATGGGTCAGAGTTTTTGAGTCAACAGTACCACAGGAATTGGTGGGCGAGCATTACATGGATAGCACTACCCCATTTTTTGACAAACAACGACAATAGGTTGTATGTGTCATACATCAACGACAGCATAGTGGCATGCCCATCGGCCCTTGTCATGTTTGCACCGCAGCCCCAAACCCCGATGGGCTGCTCCGGGCGTTGCAGGAGGGACGGAGTGCACAGAGTGCTACCCGAGGATGGTCGCCATCACTCGCCAACAGTCGAGTCGGTATGCCAGCGCATCTGCCACTCTCTGGCCTACCTATGCTATGATCGTTCACCGCGTGGAGCGCCACGCGTGGGTGATCAGACGCCTCGGGCACCATGGCCTGAACATTCCACACCTATTCGTGTATCAAGGCAAAGGGCCGGTTCATCCATGGTTGAGCCTCACGACGGGCGCCTGATGCCATGTTTGAGGGAAGGACGTGGATGCGTTCTCTGTGGTGGACCTTGGCTGGGCGTTGTGTCTCCACCAAGCCAGGCTGGAGGGGAGGGCCTCGAGAGGAGCCTCGTGCTCTACGTGACGGATGCGGGTGTCGCCGTCACGTGGTGCATCCCAGCAGAAATGTCCCTCAGGGGCATCCGTTCAATCTGAGCAATCCCAGCTGAGACGACAAAGCATTGAAGGAGGGTCCATGAAATATGACGTGGTGATCATTGGCGCAGGAGCGGCGGGATCGGTGTTGGCCAGCCGATTGGCTGCAGACGCGCATACCTCCGTGCTGTTGCTGGAAGCGGGGCCGGATTACCCTGATCCAGCCGATCTTCCGGGCGACATAAAGTTCGGCCACACACGCTTTGCCGAAGCCCCAGACTCGAAACACAACTGGGCCTTGCGGGGCACCATCACCGAGGAGCAAGGGGAGATCCACGTGGCGCAGGGCAAGGTGATCGGGGGCGGGTCGTCCATCAACGGGCAGGCCATGCAACGGGGATTCCCCGAGGATTTTGACGCCTGGGCTGCTCTCGGCAACGAGGAATGGTCGTATGCCAAGGTCCTGCCGTACTTTCGAAAATCGGAGCATGATCTCGACATTCAGGATGAGTTCCATGGCACGGACGGCCCCCTGCCCGTCAGGCGCCGGCAGGCCGGGCCCTGGCCTGCCATTCAAAAGGCCTTCCATGCCGCCTGTGTGCAGGCGGGGTTCGGCACCACGGCAGATACGAATGGCCCCCAACCCGCTGGCGTGGGCGTGTCGCCCTCGAACAACCTGGACGGGATGCGTATGAGCGTGGCGATCACGCATCTCCAGCCGATGCGCCACTATCTGAACCTGACGGTGCGGGGCGGGGTGTTCGTCAGGAAGATCGTGATCAAGGATGGCAAGGCCGTCGGCGTGGAAGCCGAAAGCGGGGGGAAGGTGTTCACCGTGGAAGCCGACCGGGTGGTGCTGAGCGCCGGGGCGATCAAATCGCCCCACCTGCTCATGCTCTCGGGCATCGGTCCCCAGGACCAACTCCAGCCATTTGGGATACCCACGGTGCACCATCTCCCCGGCGTAGGCCAGAACCTCTGGAACCACCTCAGCGCTCAGATGACTTTCAAGGTCAAAGACGGCATCTCCCTCGCGGCGGCTGCCGATGCGGTGCACTTTAGTTTACACTACACCTCCCAAGGGTCCAGCGCCATCAACGACATGGTGCTGCGGACCAGCCCGGTCGTCGACGCACGGCAGGAGCGCGTCCCCGGTGTACGGACCAGGTACCTGAACGGTGACGTGCCACCGGACCGGGTAGCACGCATCTCGTGTACACTCGGATTGCCCGACGGCGCAGGCTACGTCAGGCTGGCCTCGGCCGACCCCAGAGTCCAGCCGGCCTTTCACTACCGATATCTCCAGCATCCCAACGACATGCGCCGGGTGCGGGAAGGCCTGCGCTTGGCGATGAGGCTGCTGGAATCCGACGCGTATACAGACGTGGCCGATCACCGGATCTACCCCACGGATGCCATTCTGGCCGACGAAGCTGCTTTGGATCTCTGGATACGCCAAACCGTGGGCACAGCCAGGCACGTGTCTGGGACCTGTAAGATGGGACCTGATGCAGACCCTATGGCGGTCGTGGATCAATACTGCAGAGTCAAGGGAGTCCAAGGGTTGTGGGTGGTGGATGCGTCGGTGATGCCGCGCATTCCGAGGTCAGGTGGTGCCCATGCCACGGTGGTCATGATAGGCGAACGGGTCGTCGACTGGATTGCGTCGAGTTAACCACGCCTTCCCGCTGTCTGCAATCGAGGGTTAGCGAGAGATGACACGACAGGAGAAGTGACTGATAGACCCCAAACGCTCACACGTGCTTCTGTCGCCGACGGAGGTATGCGGAACGCCGTCAAGGTGGCCCTCCAGGAGGGACGCTTGGCGGCACGAGGTTGCTTCGAGGCGCGGTGTCCCCAGCGATGGAGGGAACCACCTCGGGTCACCAGGTGACCCGAGGTGGAGCGGCGCGATACGCTAGGTGCGCGGGCGCGATAACACGCCGGTCGCCGGCCTGGTGTCAGGACACATTTGCTAAAGTCGCCTCTAATTTGAGCTTCACGTGAGGACTCAGCTCGTCATAAAGTGTTTTGTCCTGTTGGAGCAACTTGACCATCGCACTCACCAGGCCTAACTCGCAACGGCCACGGCGCCTGGAGGCGACTCGACGGAGCAAGACCTTTGCCCGGTGCCCTTGGGCAAGTAAGAGGTAGCTCCCCAGGCTCGTCATGACAAGTAAAGCGATGGCAAATAAGGCAAACATACGGGACCAGGCTTTGATCTGAGCAATGCGAGCCTTGGCAAAACCCCGCCACCATTTCGTGTCACGAAAGCCTTCTTCACAGCCAAAGCGACGACCGTCTTCATGGGCCGCCGCGTTGGCAGCAGCAGGCCGATTGCTCACCACATGCCAAAGGCCCCAGTTGCCCTTGGCGTCTCGGGCTCGACTCTTGGAGACCCATAAGCGTTGTGGGCAACTCTCACAATAGGCCAAAGCGCCAAAACTGCGGTGACGCTCATTGCCTCGAAACCCCAGCTTGCCCAACTTGCACCACTTGCCCTGGCAAGAGACGTTTGTGCCGGCTTTGCCCCGGATGATGAAGGTGATGCCCAACTGGCTGAGCAAGGTAAACAGGGCCACATCAGCAAAACCCCCGATCCGCCGTGACGATGACGCGGTGCTTCCCAACGGCCTGGGCAACCCGGCCCACCGCACGACGGATGACCGCCAGTTCGTAGCGTTTCATGCGCCCTTTTAACACCGAGGTGTCATAGGCGCGCCAGTAAATCGGTACCGCGCGACGGCCGACAATGAGGGAGACCACGAGCAAATGCTAATGTGCTTCAATGGTCCAGTCAATCGCCAGGCGCACTTTCCCGTGTTTAGGTAGCTGATGCAGGGCCTGTCACAACACCGCATCCGCCAATAGCCGAGGATCGAGTCGTTCATTATGGAGCAAGCGTGATAAGCGCTTGACAGCGGCTTCTTGATTGCCAAAATAGTGTGCCAACTGGGCCTGACAGGCCGTCTGTTGCTCAATGATCACCGCGACGAAGTCACCGATCGCTTTGAGCTGATGACCGTGTGCCCAAGGCAACATAAACGCGATATAATCGCTCAGACGAGTAGGTTGAGAGTATTGAGGTGCCATACTCAAAGACTCTCACAAGAGCTACGCCCTTGGCTACTCGCCACTTCAGAAAATGTGTCCCGACATCAGGTCGCCGGCACACATGGGGCGATCATAACGGCCCCGTCTGGCGCACATGCTTCGATAAGGAGCGCACATGCGGCGACGACAGCGCGCTAACCAGCACGCGGGCCCATCGTGGCAGATCATGGCCTCCTTACAGGGGCAGGCCTGCGGCACGGCGTGTCTGCTGTAGTGCCTGCACGCGCCCTGCCGGCAGACGCCCGCGGCGTAACGCCTGCATTGCCGCTGGCCGGACATGCAGAAGTGCCGCCACCGCGCGCATTAGGGGCTTCCAGGAGCGAGGACGGGCACATGTACGGGAGTGGCCCTGACCACAAACATTACCAATGTTCGCCTCGGAACGGCTTTCCTTGGCCGAAAAATCGCCCTGCACGAGGTGAGGGTCTTGTAGGCGAAGAGCCAGCGTGTTTCGACGAAGTCCGCGGGAGCGCCGGCGAGGCCGGCATGCAGCAGAAGCAGCAGCATGAGCCAGGCGCCGTGCGTGCAAGGGTGCGTGCGACGCCGTACGGCCATGCCTACCCCCATCACCAGTATCCTCCAATCACGCGTGCGACGGCGTCCAGTGGTAGACCCGCGTCAGCGACTCGCCCATGAGCGCCGCCTTGTCGCTGTCGGACAGGCGATCGGTGACGCGAAACGCCTCGACCCCCTCCTGATACGTCAACACCTTGACCGCGCGCGTCCAGTCGGTCCCCCACAGGCAGCGGTGGAGGCCGAACGCGTCGAAGATGCGCCAGAGCGGATCCCAGATGTCCTTGTAGGGGAACGGTTCGTGCGACAGCGTGCAGGCGCCACTGATTTTCACGGCCACGTTAGCGTGCGCCGCCAGGGCCAGCAGCGTGGGCAGGGCGGCGAACGGTTCTGCCGGGGCGGGGGGCTCCTGCGGCTGGGGCAACCCGAGGTGGTCGATCACCAACTGGGTATTGGGGTGGCGCCCCGCCAGCTGGGCGGCCTGCTCCAGCCGCCCCGTGCCCATCAGGTTCACCGGCAGGGCATGCCGCGCGGCGGCGGCCAGCACCCGATGGAGGCCGGGATCGGCAGGATCGGTCGAGACGCCACGCGTCATCATGAGCCGGATGCCGACCGTCCCAGGGGTGGTGGCCCAGTCGGCGATCGTCTCGGCCACGGCCGGATCGCTGGGATCGACCGGCTTGACCAGGCCGAACCGCCCGGGATGCTGCCAGTGGACCTCGAGCGCATAGCTGGCGTCGTAACCGTACATCGTAAAGGGCGAGACCAGCACCGCGCCGTCCACCCCGACGGCGTCCATCGCGGCCACCATGTCGTCGCCCGTGACCTCCGCCGGGCCGGTCAGGACGCCCGCCCAGGGGCGACCCGGATGGTCGCGTTCATAGGCGTGCACCTGGGCATCAATGATCACCATGACGTCACCTCCTACGCGGACGGGTGTTTGCCCCGCACCCGCGCCTCTGCTGTGCACCGTAGATTGAGGGGTGTAGGCAACACACCCCTGGTGAAACCGTCCAGCGGGTTCCCAGAGCACGCGCATCGTGATCGACCAGGTGCGACACGCCATCCGTGACGCGGGGAACCCCATGACGCGCCACCCGTCCGTGACCGGCCTACCGCCCCCCTGCGCTATGGGGTCATCCACCATCGTACCACTATTGTGACCATGATGGACGACGCGTGCAACTGATAGTTTGTGCGTGCGCAGCCTAGTGAGCCACGCTGCTTACATGCGGACACGGTATGCGACAGAACGTGAGCCGCGCCCTGGCAGGCTCAGTAGGTGGCGCGACCGCCCGGAAATATCAAACACCCCGCCGGTGCTCAACGAGCACTCCTCCAAGGCCAGCCACGCCACCAGCGCGGCAATTTCGGTGGGCGGCCCAAAGCGCCCCATGGGAATGCGCGACAACATATACGCAATATGCGCGGGGGGCATGTGCTGGAAGAGGTCGGTCTCCACCACGGCGAGGGTGCGGCCGTTGACCACAATGCCGTGACGGGCCAACGCCTTGCCCAGGGATTTTGTGAGGCCAATCACGCCGGCCTTGGAGGCGCTGTAGGCCGAGGCCTGGGGATTACCTTCTTTGCCGGCAAGGGAGGCGATAGTGATCATCCGGCCGTAGCCGCTCTGGAGCCTGACGGGCACGACAGCCCGGCAGCAGGAAAAGGTGCCCAGCACATTGACCTCCACCACCTGCCGCCAGGCCTCCAGCGGCTATTCCCACATTCCACCGAATTACGTGGTGGCGGATGCCATCACTCATCGAAAGCCTCCCGAGGTGAGGATTTGGACATTGAGGAACCAGTCGCGGGTCGGTACGCGTCCGCCTTCCACTTCCACGCCGCACTGACCAGCGTGCTTGGCCCGACGTTGATACGGGATGAGGCTGTACAAGTGCGCGAGCCCCGGGAGAAACGCCTGCTGGCTACCCCCGGGATGATGGACTCCCTTCATCGCGAATCACTTCCGCTCGACGGCGTTAGGGGCCTGATCCAGCAGCGTGATGGATACCGACATCTGGGGGTCTGCAAGGACCTCATACCAACCCGCCTTCTAGTCCTGAAACCAGCGTCGCACGCGCTCGCCGTTGGCCGTCCCCGCCGTATGGGCGGCGTGGTCGGTAAAGTGGCGTAATCGTTGGCCGAGCGCAAACACGCGCAAGCTCTTGCGCCAGCGCGCCCTGTAGAGCAGGGTGTGCAACTGGGAGCGCAAAGCGGTACGGACCGGCGACGCGCTCGCCGCCAGTTTCTTTGGGATCTTGGTGATGGCGTGGCGCCGGCAGTTACCGTGGCGTGCACCAGGGAACAGCGTCCGCCGCCTCTTGGTGGTACTGTCGAAGCCAGCGGTCCGGATGCCTGGTCGTGTCCCTCCAGCATGCGGGTAAATACAAGAGGCCTGCCTGGCGACCGTCATACGGGCAACAAGGCATAGCCGAGAGGGCGCTCATGGCCTCCTAGCGGCCCCCGCCCCCCTGGTGACGCCTTCGACGCCGGCCGTGCGGACGGACGGCGCCTGCGCAGGCCGCCTCACCGTGCCGCTTCCCCCCACCACCGTTGGCTCACCCCCTGCTGGCGGCGGCCACGGTGGCACCCGATACCGCCACACCTCGCGCCCGGTCCACCCCCGAGCCGTCAGGCCCGCTGCCATGGCTGGCGGCCAGGGCCACCACGGTGTGGCCGCGCCCGTCCCCTTGGGCGGCCCAGGCGGCGGGAGCGCCTGGCGCACGGAGGCGTGCGGCACGCAGACATTCTCGGACACGCTGTCCAAGGCCAGCTGGGGGCGGCCCCCGTCCTGGCCCTGGCAGCGGGGGCGGACGCGCCGCCCACCGGCCGCCCCGTGCTGGCGGCTGGTGCGGGGGAGGCGTTCCACACACGCGGGATGGCTCTGCCAGCCGCAGGCGGCCCACACGGCGTGGACACGAGCGCGCGGGCCGCACACCACCCGGGGCGGCCCGTGTCCCAGGCGCCGGCGCCGTACGGTCTTGCGCCCCGGCGCGTCGAGCCGCCCAGGCAGGGGCCGCCAGCGCGGCGGCGGGGCGGGCTCTGGGGCCTGGCGGCGGGGCCGCTGGCCCCAGGGGCCGCCATGGGCGAGCCACGCCGTGGGGTACGCCTTGCCGCCGTCGGTCAGGACGAGGGGCACACCGCCAGGGGCCCACCCCTGGCCCCCCTGATGGAGCACGGGTGGCGCCATCGCCAGGGGGCGATCGCCGACGTCGAGGGCCAGCCGCAGCTGGGACACGGGGGCGATCGCTCCCCACCCCCAGGGCGGGGAGCGTGCCAGGCGCGTGCGCGCCGCGGCCTCGCTGCCGTCACCCTCCTTGACGGCCCTGAGCAGGGCGGAGAGCTCGTCCAGTGGGACCTGTGGGCGCCGTACAGCGTGGAGGACAGACGGCGAGAAGGCCTTGAGATGGTCAGCCGCCTCCACCCACCAGGCCAGGACGGTGTTGGGGGCGCCCGCGCACACGCGGGCGATCGCGCGGCGGCCCAGCCCTGCGGCCACCGCGCCCACCGCCCACCCCAGCAGATCGGGTGTGACACGCTTGCCCTGCACAGGGGGGCCCTGGGTCTCCAGCACCTCCCCCGCACCGGGGCTGCCATCCCGCTGTCGCCAAGGGCCACCGTTGGGAGGACCCTGCGCCCTGCGATTGCCGCGCCCCACCCGACCCCGATACGCACAGTCCGGAGTGCGGCAGCACGGCGGTGTGGGGTCCACGTGGCGCGGGCGTCCCCGACTGGCGGTGCGCGGCGGTGGCGGCGCGGGCGGTGGCCGCGCCGCGGGGTCCTGCGCCGCCTGCGCCCAAGCGGCACAGCAGGGCTGGCGGGTGAGGCCAGGCACCGGCTGGGGGGCGCTGCAACGCTGGCCCGGCGGCGGCAGAGGTTGGGATGGCTTCTGCTCCCCTCCGGGACACTCGTTTGGCCCGGCAGCATGCAGCATGACGCAGAGTCAGAGGAGCCCCAGGACCATGAGCCTGGGAGAAAAAGAGGTGTGCTACCATGGCAACCCCCCCCTCACACGGTCGTGAAATGGGGGTATTATACCTGATGTGCTGGCGACGGCATTACCCGCATGCTGGAGGTACACGACCTCACGATGACCCTCGGGACAGTCTCGGCCCATCACCCGGCCTGTGCCGGCACGCCCCGCGCCCACGGCGGGCCAGCGCTGGCTTGAGCAGGGTGAGGCGAAGGTCGCCGCGCAGCGAGGCCCAGGCATGACTCCCCTCTGCAACCCATCGCCGAAAAGCTCGCCAAGATGTTGGCATGCCATTGTGTGAGGAACTCGGCTCTGGAGGTGTTCCATGCTGGCACATTTCCCAGCTCGCAGACCGGTGACTACACCGACGTGACAGTCGTCAGTCCCTATGGCGAGATTGCGTGGAACCGATTGGGGCGGAGCAGTGACGAAGCAATGCAGCCGTTGATGGAGGAGATCGTGGACCGGCTGTATACGTTTCTGGTGCTGTTCCTCGAGCAGGGTGAAGCCATACACGGCCTGCCACAGCCCACACACAGGCCCACGCCGTAGATGCATGCCGAGATTGCTGGCATGTGTGTTGATTGTCACAATTAACGGGTTCACGCCCTATTTTGGTGACTCTGGAGAGGTCTGGTATCTCCCGTACTTTTATACCGAGGAGACACGCATTGCTATGCCGTGAGCGCCTCCCACGTGGGCCCGCCTCCACCTCTCCTGCCTGCCCTGCACGTGCCGCACCGCGACCGCTGCTGCGATGCACCCCCCTGAGCCTCGCGATCGTGACAGCCCACGCCCACCGCCTCGGTCTGGCACAGCGACTACGCCGCCGCTGCCTGGGCGTGGGCGTCCGACCGCTCCTGCGGGTCTGGGACACGCGCTCGCCTGTCTCGCGGGGCCAGCAAGAAGCGGCGGCTGAGGAGATCCAGGCGCGCCCGCCCAAACATCTGGCGCTTCACCATCTTGAGGCGGTTGATGTGCCCCTCGACCGGGCTGCTACTCCAGGGCAGCGTGACGCCCGCTTTGACCGCGGCATAGTCCTCAGACAGCCCGGTGGCGAAGCGGCGCACGGCCTCCAGGGCACTGGTCGTGGCGCGCTGCAGCCAGGCATCAAGCTGCGCCGGCTGCCGTTGGCGGACCAGGGTCGCGAAATCCTGGGCGAGGTCGATGGCCTCGGCCACCTCGGCCGACTGCGCGTGGAGCTGGGTGAGCTGTTGGGTCTCCTCTGCTGTGCGCTTCTCCGGGCGCCGCAGCACCAACCAGGCCGCCCGGCGGGGCGTCAAGGGCTGGCATGCCGGCTCCGCCACCACCGGGAGGGTCTGGCGGCGGCCCTGCCGGCGCGGGGGCAAGCCCTGGGCCTGGCGGATACGGCTGACATAGGCTGTGACGCGGCGATAGCTCCCCGTGTAGCCCCGCAGTTGGAGCTCCCGAAACAGGTGGATGGCGGTGTGGCAGCCGGCGTTCCAGCGTTCCAGGAGATAGGCCTGATAAGGATTGAGGACACTCCGTCCATAGTGGCGACGGTGCTGCCGCCCGGGCCACGTCAGCATGTGCAGATACCGCTCGATGGTGCGACAGCTCCGCCCGACCTGCGCAGCGATCGCCACGACTGTCCAGCCCTAGCGGTGCAAGGCCCAGACCTGTTCATAGAGCGCCTGCCGCTGGGCGGCCCGCTGGGTGGCCTGCTGCTCGGCACGAGCGGGGATAGGAGGCGGTGGCACCGGGACCGCCAGCGTCCCATCGGGCAGCGGGACCGGCTGCTGGCGCCTCGCGGCATTGACCGCGTTGAGGGCGTCGTGATGCGTGGTGAAGACCTCGTCCAGGGTTTCCCGGAGATTCTGCAACAAATGGAAGCGGTCCGCGACCTGGGTCGCCGCGGACGCGCCTTGCCGAGCGCCTTCAGCATAGGCACTCGACCGATCGCGCGCGATGACCTCCACCCCGGGATGCTCCCGGAGCCACTGCGCCAGGGGCTCGGCCGTGCGATCTGGCAGGAGCGCCACGGGCTGGCGGCGCTCCAGGTCCACCAGGATCGTGCCATAGGTGTGCCGTTTCCGCAGGGCGAAGTCATCTACACCAAGCACCCTGGGCGTGGGGAACGACGGGGCCGGCTGCTTGCGGAGCACGCGCAGCAGGGTGTTGCGGCTCATCACCACGTCCCACGCGTGGCCGAGCTGCACCCCAGCGTTCCCCCCAAGCGCCCTGCCGAGGGCGATCAGGCGCTGAGCGAGCCGCAGCGTGCGCCGCGCCCAGGGGGCCGCGATGGTGGGCAGCCGTTCGGTGAAGATACGGCGGCGGCAGTGGCGATTACGATAAAACCACTTGCGGACACGCAGCTGGAGGCACACCCGATACTGCGCCCAGGACAGGTCCGCCAGGGTGCGCCCGTAGTCACTATGGATGCGCCGTGCTGGGGTGGCGCACAGCGGACAGGGGGCGCGGGTCTGCGTCGACTGCACGCGCAGGATGATCTGCGCCGTGGTGTCGTCGACGTCACACGCCTCAAGGCGCAGGAGCGTGGCATCAGGTAACAAGCGGGTCAGGACGGTGGTGGCCGATGTTGAGACGAAAGCGGGCTCCTTCTTCTATGGATGCGGTCTCTGGGGCAACGGAGCGTCCGTGTCCCCACCGCATCAGGGTAGTTACGCAGGGGTATGAAGATATATAACCGATGGTGTTAGTCTCTTACAGACTATATAATCATTTAGTATTTTACAAACTAAACTCAGCGATCGAGAGAGGCACGAAGCCAGACGCGGTGGGCTGTAAACCATGCCACTGCACCAGGACATTGCAGGCGGCCATGGTGAACGCCAGGCGCGCCTGAAAATACGCCCAGCCCCGATGCATTCCCTTCTTACAATGGCAGACGAGCGTCAACATCGAGAGCCCCGTCTCCACCAGCATGCGGTCCTGCCATTCGCCCCGCGGACACAGTTTGAGATTGCTCGGATCGCCCTCCACGGCATGGAAGCCGGTATCGCTCAGGACGATCAGGCGCTCCTCAAACTGTCACATGAGCCACTGAAACGTATTCTCCGCAACATTGGCGGTGTCACAGGCCCCCGCCACCACCAGGCCCTATTGCTGCAGCAGCAGACAGAGTTTGCCGCCGACAATCCACCGCTGGTTGGAGAGGCCTTTCCGGCCAATCTGCTGGGGGCTGCGGCCTTCACGGAGGGGATGGAGCAACTCGATCCCATAGGGGGCGATGACGCCGAGCACCGTCGGAGAGGCCAAGAAGACCTGGGTCCAGTCCTGATGGGTCTTCAAGAGACGAAAGAGCCGCGTCCGCTCGGGGAGCCGCGGGAACAACGCCCGATAGGCGCGCGTCAACCAGCGATAGAAGGGCCGATTCCCGACACCTTGGAGCGCCTGCAGCAGTCCTAGGGGCACCACCTCACTGGGCCAGAGGTGGGCCTCGGGGTGTTTGGGCATGGCGTGCAGCTGCTGATCGATGTGGTAGAACAAGGCGATGATAAAATCCCATGTGGTCATGCGGCTCTCCTCTTAGGGGCAGGACGTTATGCTGACCAGCATGGAAGAGTCGGAGGACGACGGCAAGACCAAAATGTGTACTTCCAGTTTGTAAAGGTCTATACGTATTTGTAGTTTGTCAGAGACTAATACCGTCGGTTATAAGGGCTATACCGGCTCCGTGCACTACAGCGATGACGACCGGGTTTTTTATGGCAAGGTGGAATATATCCGCAGTCTCCTCAGCTACGAGGGGACGGATGTTGCATCCCTGCGTACCGCCTTCGAAGAAGCCGTTGATGATTATCTCGAGCTCTGCCAGAAGGAGGGGAGGGCGCCCGAACAACCGTTTTCAGGAAGCTTCAACGTGCGGACCGGTACTGATCTGCATCGTCACGCTGTCTTACTCGCCAAAGAGCGCGGCACGACTCTCAACCGCGTCGTTTCTGAGGCCCTGACCCGCTACCTGCAACAGGAAGGACACGCATTATGAGGAGCCGCAATGGTTGAACGATGTTTATCTTCGCAGCCTTTCTCTGCTTAACTCTATCGACTGTCCGTCATTGCGGCAGAGCGTCCAGAAGGCTGTGAGCCGTGGCGAAAGCTCTCACCCGTTGCGGCAGGCCGTCTCCTTCGCCAGTTTCGGCAAGCTGCGTTTCAAGACCGAGTACGAACAGTGTCATTTTTCAAAGCCGACTTCATGCGATTTCCAAAGCCGTCTTCAGCAGTTTTCTTCACCGTCTTCGGTTGCTGGAGGATATAAGATAGATTCGTACCAGAAACCACCTCCCCGCGCAAGACTCACACGCAACTGACTGAAGACAGGCTTTCTTCCTTCTCAGTGTCGACCGCCGCGCTCTGTGGCGCCCCTCTGAGACACTCCTGGGCGAAGCGTATCAGCGGCGGTTTCTCCTGCGTACCTCGGTGTGGATGGAGCGGTATGCCGGGACGCGGTGGCGCGCCGATACACAGGATCTCAATCGGATGGTCCAGGCGTTGACGCGTGGGGGCGTGTGGTCGCTGCGGAGCCTTGAGAGGGGCGGGCCACACATGCCTTCTTGGTGCCATGGCGCACGGTAGAGATCGTGTATCGGCTGTCTGGATGCCATGTCACCGATCATTTTTCGAAGAATTTTGTGGAAATTGTCGGTTCAACCCTTTACGATTGTACGCAGTCACGAGCGGCCTTCTCGTGGCGCATCCTCAGTCATCAAGCATCTTCCCGGACACGAGGAGTGGCGATGCCCTTGTCCGTTGCGCAGCTCATTGCGTCGGCCGACACCAGTGGCGAGGCGCTGCGGCTCATTCGAGCCGCGATGAACTTGACGCAGGCCGACCTAGTGGCCCGCGCCGACGGCGCCATTGGCGCAGACCAGATCTCGCTCATCGAGCGGGGGAAGCGGCCCATGACGTCCAAGCAGTGCACGGTCCTGGCGCGGGCGCTCCACCTGACGGACGCCGACGAGGCGCAGCTCATGCTGCTGGCCCAGACGGACCGTGCCCCTGAGCGCCTGAAACCCCTCCTGCACCAGATCAGGCTGCGGAGTATGCTGAGCACGATCGAGGCTTTTTTCATGGCCTACCCCCCGGAGAAGATCGAGGCGTTCATCACGACGATGGATGCGCTGGCGGAGGCGTGGCCCCAGGTCAAAGCGAGGGGGCTTTCCCCTCAAAACGCATTGTATACGAGTCCCCAATCCAGCGCCGTCTCACCAGAAGGAACACACAATGGCGTATGATCTCTTGATTCAGAACGGTCGGGTCATCGATGGCTCCGGCATGCCCGCCTTCCGCGGCGATATCGGGATCAGCAAGGGCAAAATTGTCGCGATCGGCAAACTCCGGGATGCCGCCGCCCGCACCATTGATGCCGACGGGCTGGTGGTTGCCCCCGGCTTCATTGATAATCACTGCCACTATGATGCGCAAGTCACCTGGGACCCGCTATGCTCCTTCTCCTGCTATCACGGCGCCACCTCCGTCATCATCGGCAATTGCTCCCTGGCGCTGGCGCCGGTGCGCCCGCGCCAGGCGACCCGCCTCGCCGAGTTTCTGTCCTACGTGGAAGCCATTCCTATGGAGGTGCTCAACACCGTCAACATGACCTGGGAAACGGTCGGGGAATACATGGACACCCTCGACAAACAGCTCGGGGTGAACGTGGGCAACCTTATCGGCCATTCGGCCGTGCGCTATTACGTCATGGGCGACGAGTGCCAGGGGCGTGCCGCCACGTCGGCGGAGATCGAGGCCATGCGCGGCATTGTCCGCGAGGGCCTGCAGGCCGGGGCGCTGGGGCTGTCCGTGTCGAAAAATCGCGGCCATTACGATCCCCAGGGCGTCCATATTCCGGCCTTCTGGGCCGAGGAAGCCGAGATCTTCGCGCTCGCGGACGTCCTGAGCGAGCTCGGGGTCGGCACCATCCAGAGTGGGGGGGGGCGCGATGCCGAGTTGGACAACCGCCTGATGACGCGCCTGGCCGAGGCCTGTGGCCGCCAGCTCGTCTATAACAATCTGGGGCAGTCGGTGCGGCAGCCGGAGGCCTGGAAACAGCACATGGCGCTGATTGAGGAAACGGCCAAAGCCGGGATTCGCGCCAATCCGCTGTGCACGCCCAACAGCAATACGACCCGCTTCACCATGCGGAATACGCAAGCGTTCCGGGGCATCCCGACCTGGCATCCGATTTTGCTGGCGTCCGATGCGGAGAAACTGCGGGCCTACAGCGATCCTACCGTGCGACAACAGCTGCATCAGGAAGTCGTCGAGTGGGTCGCCGACCTGCCCGGTGCGAACCTGGGCCGGCGGTGGTACGACTATATCTGGGTCGGGGAGACGGTGTTGCCCAAGAATCAGCAGTGGCAGGGCAAATCGATCCGGGAAATGGCCGAGACCCAGGGCAAGGGCATTATCGACGGCTTCCTGGATCTAGTCGTCGAGGAGCATCTCGATACCGTGTTCCTGGAAGGCTCCTCGAATGTCGATAAGGCCGCCATGGCCCAGATTCTCACCTACCCGAATGCCTATATTGGCCTGTCCGACGGCGGTGCCCACGTGCAGTTCCATGGCGGCTATGGGTATAGCACGCGGTTGCTCGGCTACTGGGTGCGCCAGGAGGGCATCATGTCCCTGGAGCAGGCGGTGCGGCGACTGACCTTCGAGTCAGCCTCCACGTTCGGCATCTATGATCGGGGGATGCTCCGCCCGGGGCTCGCCGCCGACATCACCATCTTCGATCCCGAGACCATCAACCCGCTGCCGGAAGACACGGTGCACGACTTCCCGGCTGGGGGCTGGCGTATCCGGGAGCTGGCCCAGGGCATCCATTACACGATTGTCAATGGGCAGGTGCTGCTCGAAGACGGGCGCCATACCGGCGCACTGCCGGGCCGCGTCCTCCGCAATAGCCTGTACCACGAGACCGCCACGGCCTAAGGCCGGGCCGCCTCCGGCTGCCCCTGTCTCTGGTCAGGGAGAGGGGCGCCCTGGGGGCCGGGTCGTTCCCATCGCCGTCAGACGCTCAGCTCAGGTGGTCACGAGTGGACCGCAGCAGACAGAAGAACCGTGAGGTCCTCGTCGAGAGGGAAGGGGAGCGGGCCGCCACCACGGGCGGGAAGCGCGGTGGCACGCGTTTCCAGACGTTCACCTCGCTCAGACACCGCGATTTTGTGTTGCTCTGGCTCAGTAACCTGTGTAATGCCTCGGCCCATTGGTTGCAGCAGTTTACCGTCCCCTGGCTGGTGTGGGATCTGTCGCACTCGCCCGTGTGGGTCGGCATTGCCGCCGGCATGCGGTCCTTCCCCTTCCTCTTCATTGGCCCGCTGGCGGGGGTCCTCGCCGACCGCGTCGATCGGCGAAAATTGGTGTTGGTGATCCAGACCGCCCTGGCGGTCGTCGTGTTTGCCTTCGCGGTGGCTGTGCTGCAGGGGTATGTCGTGCCGAAAGCTGGCCACCGACACACCGCACCGACCGGCGTCCACCCCGGGGTCCTGTACGCCACCGCGTTCACGTTTCTCACCGGGGCCTTACACGCCCTGATCCAGCCCGTGCGACAAGCCATGGTCGCGAACACGGTGCCGCGCCACGATCTCTGGAATGCCATCGCACTGAACTCCATTGCCGGCAATATGGCCCGCGTCGTGGGTCCTGCGCTCGGCGGGGTGCTGTACGCCTGGCTCAGCCCCGCGGCCAATTTCTTCCTCCAGGGGGGATTGTTGCTGCTGATGGCACTGATGATGGTGCCCCTCACCCTCCCATACCGGGAGGAGGGCACCGCCGGGCGGGCGTCCGTGTTCGCCAACCTCACACAGGGTTTCCGCTACGTCGCGTCCGAGCGCGTCATCCGGCATCTGTTGCTGCTGAGCTACATCCCGGCGCTCTTTGTCGCCTCGATCCTGCAGATGATCCCGGTGATGGCGGATCGGGTGTTAGCCCAAGGCCCCGACGTCGGTGGCCTGCTCATGGGGGCCATGGGGGTGGGAGGCATCGTCGGTACCCTCGGCTTTGCCTCCATGGGAGGCATGGCGAATCGGGGCGGCATTGGCCTGCTAGCCTTAACCCTCCTCTCAGGGTCCGTCCTGGCGCTGGGGATCTCCACGCGGTTGCTGGTGTCGCTGGCCGCCCTGTTCTGGATGGGGTTCTTCCGCATGGCGTTTCAGATTAACAACAATACGCTGCTGCAAAGCCGTATCCCGGATGGCCTGCGGGGACGGGTCATGGCGCTCTACCACCTGGACAGCGGCTTCACGCCCCTGGCGAGCATGGCGGTGGGGTTCATGGCGTCGTGCCTGCCGGTGCAGCGGGTGGTCGTGCTGGTCGGTGTGTGCAGCCTGATCCTGGCCATCTACGCGTGCTTCGCGTATGCCGACGTCCGGCAGATGGCCGAAGGCCAGGCGTGAACCCCGTAGAGGAAAAAGCGGCGCACATCCAGGACCAGCGGGCGCATGTGAACAGAAAGTTACAGTTTTGACGTAGAGTCTCGGGTTCCCGCCGTAATGGAATCCACAATAGAAAGGTCCCTCACAGTGCGGTTGGTGGCTGGTTGGGTAAGGAGATGATATCGCTATCACCCCCTCCCCGCAGGTAGGGTCGAGAACTGGCGCGCGCACCTTAGGTGGAGGGTTTCCAGTCCCACGCTTTCGCTTGTGGGGTGGGTTCACAGTTCCCCCATA
>Ga0209382_10004278_pt1 | contig 19155 bp, 22 predicted proteins | sample SoiMetdeltSBSDD5_FD_187599 | JGI IMG/M metagenome (GOLD analysis project Ga0209382, IMG submission 187599) | Bulk soil microbial communities from a Populus tree surrounding site in Tennessee, USA - Soil MetaG P. deltoides SBSDD5 (SPAdes) (version 2) | ecosystem: Environmental > Terrestrial >... | reverse complement strand
CGCTCGACAACCGCCGCCCGGCCACGCCGATCGCCAACGTGATCGAGTTCTACCATCGCAGCACCAAGCGTGGAGAACAGCACGCGCCCAACTTCCAGAAGATGTACGACGAGGGCATCCAGATCGCGCTCAAGTATTTCGGCGAGTAGCGGCGAATTGGATTGCCGGCGTGGGCGCACATGGCCTGCCAGATAGACGACGATGATCAGATGGAGTCGCGCCGTCAGCGGCCAGCTCAGCACCCAACCGGACCCCTGGGGTCACGAGCAGGCATGCTGACTGGCTCGTCGGGACGGTGAAGGCAACACTGTAACCGGACTGAACCGCGCACTGTCACGGACTAAGTGCCAGGAACTGGCTGTGAGGGTGCGCAACAACTTTGCGCATAGGCTTCGCCTGGCGGCGCGGTGGCAACAGCCGCGACCAAAGTCACGCGCAAGGTCGAGGCCAAGTACTTCGAAGGGCCCATGCCGGCCCTTTCCGGTGGGCAAGGAGCCTGGCAAGCGCGGCGACAATGACTTCGCGGCTTGCCGGCTTGGTCAGAATTTCACTCCCCGGCCAGGCACGTGCCAAGGTCGACGCATCCGGATCGCCGGTATGAAAGGCCAGCGGAACGGCTCGCTCCAGCAGGACCTTAGCGACCGGGAATACGGTTTTGCTACGCAGCCGCACGTCCAGCAGTGCCGCCGAAAGCGCACCGTCGGTCGCGTGCCTAAAGGCAGCAGTGAGTGTTGTCGCCGGTCCGACAACAGCAGCGCCGGCATCGGTCAGCGCTTCCGTGAGATCGAACGCGATGACGGCCTCGTCCTCGACGACAAGAATTCGGGCTCCGGCAAGAGGACGATCCGACATTGGGCACCCCCGCTGCGCCCAACGCTCATGCGTCGGAAGGGTTCCCGTTGGCGAAGCTCCACCGTGCTGACGAGACCCGCCGGTTCGAAGTCACGCCGGATCGTCGCGCCCGGAAGACCACGTTCGATCAGATGGCTCCCGAATCCGCTATTTGGTGGCTTGCTGACGGGTAGACCGCCTTTTTCCTGCTGGCGCAACCGGAGAAATTGGCTCTCGTCACGTCCCGATAGTGAGCTGCTTGTTGCCATCACCAAGGTGTGAGTTCATACTTGCTCGAGCCTGGGAGGCTTTGCTGGAACCAAGCTAGGGCGTCGGCGTTAAGCCATGTTGACGTAGGGGTCTCAGTATTTTCCGTTCACTGATTGGAGGTGATTCAGCGGCAATTGGCCACTGTTGGGAGAGCGGCAGTGAGTACGTCTGCAGGGGGCGAGCGCACGGCGCCTGATCGGACCCATCCATTCGAGCAAGAGACTCTTGCCGGGCCAGTCATCAATGGCAACGCCGCTGCGGCGTTGACGCTTGGGGCGGTCGATGGCTTCTCGGACGAACTGCTGCAAAGGCTGCCGGTAGCCGTTTACACAACGGATGCCGAGGGTCGTATTACCTTTTTCAATGAGGCTGCTGCTGAGCTTTGGGGCCGTCGGCCCGAGCTCGGCAAGACCGAGTATTCCGGGTGGCACAAGCTCTACTCGCCCGATGGGACTATGGTGCCACACGACGAAAGCCCGATGGCGCTAGCGCTCAAACAGAAGCGCCCGATCCGAGGCGTGGAAGCAGTAGCGGAGCGACCTGACGGCACCCGCATTCCCTTCATCCCGTATCCAACCCCTCTGTTCGACGCGTCCGGCGCGCTGATCGGTGCCGTCAATATCCTGGTGGACATTTCCGCACGCAAGCGCGCCGAAACGGTGCAAGCCACTCTTTATGAGTTCACGGACAGATTGTACCGCGCCGAGGGTGCAAACGACGTCTACGAGAGCGCACTCGATGCCATCGCCCGAGCCCTGGGTTGCAGGCGTGCCTCGGTCCTGCTTCTCGATAAGGCGGGGACCATGCGCTTTGCCGCTTGGCGCGGGCTGTCGGATGCCTATCGGCGCGCGGTCGAGGGACACTCGCCCTGGGCCAGCGATGTCAAGGACCCGCAGCCGCTGTGCATCGAGAATGTCGAGACGGCCGATTTCCCGGAATCTCTCAAGGCAACCGTGAGGGAAGAGGGCATCGAAGCCCTCGCCTTCATTCCGCTCGTTTCGAACGGCCGGCTCATTGGCAAGTTCATGACCTACTACGAGGCCCCTCATGTCTTCAGTGCGGCCGAGGTCGACTTGGCCGTCACGATAGCCCGTCAACTCGGCTTCAGTTTGGAGAGGAGGGATGCTGAGGCGGAGTTGCGCAAGATCCAACGGCAACTGGAGTTGGAGCTCGCAGCCACACAGCGGCTGCAGCAGGTCAGCACGCGATTGATCCACCAGAACGATGCCGACGAGCTTTATGAGCAGGTCCTCGACGCCGCCGTGGCCATGATGCGTTCCGACTTCGCGAGCATGCAGATGTTCCATCCGGAGCGCGGCGAACTTCGGCTCCTGACCTACCGGGGCTTCAACCCGACAGCGGCGGCGTTCTGGGAGTGGGTGCGGCCAGGCTCGGGCAGCACTTGCAGAGCCGCACTGGCAACCGGCCAGCGCTCGATCGTGGCGGATATCGAATTGAGCGATTTCATGGCGGGCTCCGAGGACCTCGAAACCTATCGCCAAGCCGGTATCCGCGCTATCCAGTCCACACCGCTCGTTGCACGCACCGGCGCTATACTGGGCATGATCTCGACGCATTGGCGCCGACCGCATGAGCCATCGGAACGCGACCTGCGTCTGTTGGACGTGCTGGCGCGCCAGGCCGCGGATTTGATCGAGCGCAAACAAGTCGAGCTCGCCGGACAGCGCTTGGCCGCCATCGTCGACTCTTCTAACGACGCCATCGTGAGCAAGGACCTGAACGGCGTCATCACGACCTGGAATCGTGGGGCCGAGCGATTGTTCGGCTACACCGCCGAGGAAATGATTGGCAAACCAATCACGACTCTCATTCCACCGGATCGGCACAACGAGGAAGTTGACATTCTCGAGCGTATCCGCCGCGGCGATCATGTTGATGGCTACGAGACCGTTCGCCAGCGGAAGGACGGGAGCCCTGTTGACATCTCCCTCACCGTATCACCTGTAAAGGATGCAGCCGGCAGAGTCGTTGGGGCTTCCAAGATTGCCCGCGACATCAGCGAGAAGAGTCAGGCCCAAGCCCGCCAGGAGCTCCTGACACACGAGCTCCAGCATCGCACCAAGAACCTGTTTGCCGTGGTGTCTGCGATCGTGTCGAGGAGTTTTGCAGGCAAGCACACTGTCGAGGATGCCAAGGCCGCTGTACTCAGCCGTCTGATGTCTCTTGGCCAGACCCATATCATGCTTATCGACAAGGAGTGGCGAGGCGCCGATCTCGCCGAAATCGTGCGCTCGGAGATGAGCCCCTATGCAGGTCGCCTGAAGGTTGACGGGCCGAGCCTCATGTTGACGGCGAGGGCAGCTCAGAACTTCGCGCTCGCCCTCCATGAACTTGCGACCAATGCGGCCAAGTATGGGGCATTGTCAAACACGACGGGGCGGGTCCACATCACCTGGTCCAAGCACGGATCGGACGATGCACAACGCTTCACTTTCTGTTGGCAGGAGGAGGGTGGACCTCCGGTGTGTGCTCCGACGCGGAAGGGGTTTGGAAGCGCTGTGCTTGAACAGGTCATGGCCGACCACTTTGAAGTGCCGCCGCAGATCCAATTCCGAATGGCCGGCGTTATCTACGAGCTCAACGGTGCCCTCGATGCGCTGGTGACTGACGAACGCAATGACGCTTGTGACGAGTGATGGCCCGCGAGCCAGCCTAACAGAGCCGTTGCTGGTCGATCCGTCCTGATCGTCGAGGGCGAACGTCAATTGCGTTGAACCAGGCAGCATTCAATGCCGCCATATCGGCAGATGATACTGGGGAACTGGCGCCGATCTGTCTCCAGCCGCCGGGAGTGCCGTCCCGCATTGCAATAGCTTCGGCACCTCGAAGTTCTGGTTCGGGTCATCTTCCCCGATCCACCACCGGCCTCCGCGCGCGGAATGTAACACTGTTCTCTGACGTGCGGCGCTGGTGCCCGGCACGGGGCAAGAGGTAGAGTCGAGGATGGGCGCGGTAGCTTGGGGCCTATGGCCAGCGCCCCGTCTCCCATCCCCGCTCATCGAACCGGACGTGCGGATTTCCCGCATCCGGCTCTCCGACTGGCTTCGCCGCAAGGCCCACGATGATCGGCCGCTCGATGCTGGCGTCACGCGACGACCCTCGGCACCACATCTTCGCCCCGCGATACCAGCTCTCTCCAACAGGTCCGGATGATAGTTGGTGTTTGCAGGCTCATCGCCAATCACCTTCACCTCACTGTCTTCGAAAGCTTCACCAGAAGTCAGGGTCCTTTGCTCCGCCGGCGTTACCCGGTCTCGACGCTCATACGACCCTGTCCGACTCCCGCCGTGGCCATCGCCTGTCGCGATGCTGAGGCCGCTACCCTCGCCAACAACGGGCCTCCCCCGATTACCCGAACCACCTTTCCGACGTGCCGTGCCCACTACCCCGGCGGATCGAGCGGGTGCACATGTCGATTGCTTCCCCGCTCGCTTGAGCCTTCCCCCTCTGGCAGGTGGGTCGGCATCCGCATTGTCACTTTCGAGGCCTGCTCAGGCTTCACTCGCGTTACGGCCCGCCGGATCGCTCAGCCACCCAAGGTGGCCTTTGGCGCGAGGCTCCGACCCGGCCATTTACCCGACCAAGCCGCTCGCCAACTTCCGGACCTATCGACAATTATCCGGGCGGAACCCTCCTCCACTGATGATTCGCGCCTTCGGGGCGCACTGCCAGATTCAGACCATCGCTGGGCGATCGCGCGCGTATGACACAAAGCTCGCAGGTTTGAGCCCTGCGGCCTATCGCGAGTGCGAGGTAAGTCAGGTTCCTTGGCGCGGCGCCGCCAACGTTCCTTCGTCGCACACGAGGGCAATGGCCCCGCTCAGGGGCGAATCGGCGTCCTCAAGGTCGAACAGCATCCGATCATCGACGAATGCTCGGACATGGGCGCCATCAACGGAGAGAGACGCAACCTGTAGGTTTTACCTCCTTGCCAGTCGAAGGGGACGTGAGCGAGCTCCCTCTCACCGTCAAGCACCTTGACCAGCGCCGCAGTGGCATCCCTGCGGAGAAGGAGCGCATAGTAGCGGCGCAGCCCCTGAACGCGTGCGGCAAGGCCTGCGGCCTTGGCCATTTGTGCCTTCAAATCGACGCTCACGGCGTAGTTGGCCCACTCGCGCGTACCCTGAATGAGCAGGCCGCGTCCTTCGTCTTGCGACAGACAAAAGGATTCGAGCGACGAAGGTATGCCAATGATCGACAGCTTTGACCCACGCGCGCCGCCACTGCGTGCCACTGCCCGCCGATCGGCTCAGGCGAACGTCCGGTGCGCCATCCCACCCCAGCCAGTCGAGATAGACAGTCGCAATGGCATCTGCGGTCACGCTCACGCCGATGTCGGTGATCGGCGCCCCATGCGTGTCCGCGACCCGCCAATCCAGCGTCGCGACCTCGCCAGGCTGCAGCACCTTCCTGGTCCCGTACAGGTTGACCGACACGTCATCTGGGTTGAACGAGCGGGCGATCACCTGGCACGTGACGGGCGTCGCATTGCCGGCATCGGCCTTAAGGCCAACGCTCAGCGTCTGCCCGGCGTAAAGGGTGGGACACTGGGACAGCGCGTAGCGGTCCGCCGCATCGTCGGTCGCCTCGAAGGTCGGCGTCGTCGCCATCAGGGACCTGCCCGCTCGTCTGTAGCGCAGCGCCAGGCTGCAAGTTCCTGAGCGGCTGTGGTGCGCTACGTTTTCGAGGCTCAGGCCAGGCTCGGCTCTGAAGCCCTGGGTAGCGCCGGGCAGCTCGAAGTGAAAACGCGCGCCGCCCTTCGGCTTGAGAGGCGGCTCTGCGCGAAGCGCCCGCGCGGCATTGACAATGGCATAGGTCTCGTTCACCGCATCCGTCACCGAGCGCCCGCCATCGGCGGTGGACAGCAGCATGCGGTCGTTGATCGGACCTCGCCAGTCGCGGCCGCCGTCAAGGCCCCTCAGCCCACCGCGGATGCCGAGGAGGCAGCCGACGTTGCCGGAATTGCAGTCGGTATCCTCGCCGGACGTATTGACGATGATGAGCGAGCAGCCGAAATCGCCATCGCCACAGAGCAACGCAAGAATGATCAGTGCCTGGTTCGGAACAATATGGATGGCGCCGGGGAATTTGCTCGGGCCGTAGTTCTGTTCGATTCGAAGCCGCGTGTTGCGCCAGTTCGGCTCGGCGGCGTGCCAGTTGCGCAAATCTTCGATCATCCGACGGATGCTCGAGTCGGGCGGGATCAAGCGAACAGCAGTGTTTATCAGCGCATTGATGTCGGGCTCGACGAACGCCTGCGCCTCCATCGCCGCCAGCACCTGCGCGGCATAGATTGCTTCGCCGTCGTGGCTGACTGACGACGCGCGCCGGGCCAGATCGGCGGCGAATTCCGGGTCGCCGGGCGCCAGCATCGCCCAGCCATCGACGAAGATCTGCGATTCGATCTGCTCCGCGATGACCTTGCCGTTGCGGGCAATCGAACCGCTGGCCGGCGCCTCGATGCCTGACTTGAGTCGAAGATAGGCGGTGTGGGCGGTCGAGTTACCCATGCCCCCCACCACAACGTCGTCTGCTTCTCGATCACGTAGTTGAGCCAGGTCTGGCCGATCTGCGCCGCCGACAGGTCGTGGCGGTAGCCATAGTCGGGGAGCGCGCGCAGAAAGCCGAAGGTGCCGGAGATGTCGTCGTCGGTGACCACCAACGGCACGTTAAGCCGCTCGTTGACGTAGTAGTTGACTTCGCCCAGTTCATCGACGATCTGGGCGTAGTCCCAGCCTTCGACTGGTCGGCCCAGGAAGATGCCGATCAACTTGCCAAGAACGCCCGCGTAAACGCGCTCTATGTAGTCGGCAGTGACAGTGGCCGAGCGTGCGTGCAGGGTATGACGCAAAGGCGAGCGATCCTGCGCGGCACCTTCCAGTGCTTGCACACCAGCAAGGGCGCCCACGAGCAGAGCGCGTCGGCTGATATGTGCAGACCCCAACATGGGGACAGCCTTGTCGAGCTTGTTCTGCTTGTCCTTGGCCTTCTGGGACACGGCCACCTCCGCCCAACCTGGGTCTTGGTTCAACCGCAAAGGCTTAGGCCGGTTCCCCGATGGAAAGCGACCGGGCAAGCGGCACCGTGCGTCTTGGTCTCTCGCGCCAAGCGACGGCGGGTTCGCCACGTTTCAAAGCTTCAATTGAGCCTTGAAATCTTCACTCCACTCCATCGATGGCCGCCGCGCTGCTACGAACTTCTTGCCCCCGCCGGATGGGGGTCGACGCCTCGTCATCGCTTGGCAGGCGCGGCCGCACTTGGCGTCGCACTGACGGACATCGAGATATTGCCGTAACCGAAGTAGACAAGTGATCCGAAGACCAGGGCGAACACCACCGAGGTCACTAGGGCATTCAGGAAGCGGTTGCTGAATGATATTGTGTTTCCGATGAGGTCGATCACAAAGACTACCAGGGCAGCAACGATCACTGGCTCAAGCCAAAAGTACTGAGCTGGAAGAAACATTGGGTCCTCCCGCGTGGACCGACCGGGGTCCATCCCTTGTGTATCCTGAACAACGCAACGCTGAACGATTGGTTCCCAGGCACGGCCCGGAACTCCGAATAGGCCGCCGCGTTTGCTCCTGCAGGCACCGGGGAATCGTCCTGTGAGGCTTGCCTCCTGCGCAAGTCCTCATCGCAGCATCGAGGAAACACACATGACCCTCAAGTATTGGATGGTCGGCGCGGCCGGGGTGCTCGCCGTTGGCACGCTATCGGCATCAGTCCAAGCTGCCCCGCTCGGCACCGCGGGAGACAGCCTGAAGGCGGGCGCCAACGAGAACACAGTTGTACAAGACGTCGTCTGGGTGCGGCGGTGCTGGTGGCACCGAGGCCATCGTCATTGTCGGCGCGTTTGGCGCGACAGCGACTACTACGACCCGGGGTACTACTACGATCCCTATCCGTACAGTGACAGCTTCTTCTTCGGGCCGAGCAGTGGCTTTCGCTTCGACAGGGGACACCGTCATCACCGCGGTGGCCATCACCGTCATCGGTGACGGGCCATTCGGGTTTCAGGACAACGGTTCCTCTCTCTCGAGGGAAACCAACCGTAACGCGTTGGGCAGTTTCATTTGCATGGCGCCACGCGAGGCCGCTTGGAACTCTGTCCCGGCTTTGCGGGCGCGCTGATTTCTTCAGTTCCTGCTGAAGTTCGGCTGGGTCTCGAGCAGACCCCGAGATCTGCCGGATCAGACCCAGCCCACTGGACATCATCGGCTACTCCAGCCTAGCCTCCGGCCGCGGACAGCGGAGGACAGCGCAGGTTATTGGAAGGGGGCGTCGACATTCTGTGGAAGGTCGGCTTGCTTCAGAGAGCGCCGATCCCCCGGATCGAAACTCCCGCTCCAATACCTATCCCGCCGCTCGACCGGCGTCGAGGCATTGGGCGTGTATCTCGAAACAAGGTGCATTAAGCAGGAAGCGGAAGAACGGCAGGAAAGAGAAAGGCTCCGACGTCTAGAGTCTCTCTGGGCAGCCGTCAGCCCTGCGGTGACCATGGCATTGGAACTCGTGAACGCGAAGCTCGCGCCACATAGAATGAGGCTCTTCCTTTCGAATCCCGGTTTTTTCGGAAGCACGGAGGCGCCCGATGGGTACGGAGTAGTATGTCAACTGCACAGTAATAACCAATGGCTTACGATGGAAAACAGTATTTCGTGGTGACGGAAGAGTGCCGCTACGTTGGAGGTTCCCACGCGTAGTCTGACGGCGGTCGCTTCTCTCTGTGCGAGCCTCAAGTGAGCGCGATTGCGGACACGATCGCAGATTCGGCCTGGTTGCTCTTGGAAGAGTAGGAACATGGCTACAAGGGCACATCCGCCACGCGAGGGCCAGATGACGCCGCACAACGACAACAGGAACTCTGGCAGAGAGCGCACCTTCACGAGAAACTCCTGCTTGCTTGGCTCGCGTCACTCGCATTCATCGGTTGCGGATCGATCATCATTTGGGTAGGTGGCATTCCGTCCGCACCGTGGTGGGCCATCGCCGGTGCCGGTCCCCACGGCTTCCTGGCCATGCGGGCGGCAGCGGATTTTCTGTCTCCCGAGCCCGCCGCAAGCCGTCGCCGTCTGGACCGGAATGATGGCCGCCACACGTAGAGAGTTCATTCCGGTGGCAGTGATGAAAGCCCCGGCCGAATAGTCGACCGGGGCTGTAATCAGGCCGTGCGCCAGATTACTTCTCGTTGCTGACTTTTGGCAGCGCCTTCGCCTGCTCCTCTGTCAAATTCAAAACGACCCGATCCTTCACCAACTGGAATTGCGCAGGCGTCACGCGGACGCGGATCTCGCCAATGCCGAGGATGCCGCCGATGTCGGCGTGCAGCTCCAGGACGGTATTGTCGGGGGCGCGCTTAAACTCCGCAACCTCGCCGAGCTCCTTACCGTCGCTGCTGAAGACCCGCTTGTCGATCCAGGACTTTGCCTGCTCATCCGTCAAGGTGAGCTTAAGCATATCCGGCTTCGACGCGGCTGGCGGCGACGAATGCGGCGTCGTCGGCTGGGGCGTCTGGGCCAACGCGAACCCACCACCAATCAGCAGGGTCGCACCCACAAGCGATTTGAAACCGACCGTACGCATGTTATTCATCTCCTCTCTGAAGTCTTCTGGATTCGTCTTCGGCAAGAGCGTCGCTACGGCTTTCAAAGGTAAGGGTTGTTGAACCGGTTGCATGCTAGGTTGCAGCAGTTCTCCTTTTTTGCTTCCGAATCAGTCTGGCACCTGCGGAAGACCCTTCCGGAGATGCAACGATTGAAGCAGAGGCCATCGTCGTATTGCGCGAGCTTGACGATAGTGGAGCTTGCCGGCTGCGGTCCGAGGCTCGTGGGCGCACTGGCACTCACGCTGCCGATGCCCAGCAGGAGTGCTCCCACCACGAACGAACCAGAGATTCTCGTCATAGCATTCCTCCTAACGTCAGATGCCATATGCTCTTTATCCAGTTTTCAATTGCGGCTCGCGCGTCAGCTCACGAGGCCTTCAGCGCAAACCGTCGCCCGGCCTCGATCGTCGCCGCGCTGGCGATAGACCATGTCGATACGCTCGATGGCGCGGTCCCTGCCCTTGAGGTCGAGGGGCTCGGTGCGGTCGCCACGGCGGATCACGCGCTGCACATCGAGCTCATCGGGATTGCCGTTCGCATAAACGACCGCGAGACGCATCACTTCGACGTCCTCGCCGCGTGCCGTCAGCCTGATGGCCCGGAAGCGCCCCTCGCTTCGGCCGACACGGATCGTATCGCGGTCCCTGTTGAAGGACACCTGGCGGCAGCCGAGCTCGACCCACCGACGGTCCAAGTCCTCTCGATCACGACGCTGGGCCATAGCATCGGGCATGACCGCAGCGGTGCACACCAGCGCGGACAGCACCGCGCCACAGATTCGCAACAGCATTTTTCACTCCTAGCTTGCCGCCAGCCCGCGGCTGGCAGGGCAACAACGTGGTTAACGCCGTACCGTTCCAGCAGTGATGAGCTTCGTGCGCAGCTCATCTTGCTGATGGCTGGGCTCGCGCGATCTCAACACCCGGCAACACGTCATCGGGGTCGAAAAGCGGCGGTTCAGTTACGGGCGAAAGAGGCTGCGCTCCGGGGGAGCGCAGCCGGAGTTTGATAGTGACGCAGCCTAAGCGGCCGCTGTGTCCTTTGCGCCGCTACACAGCAACTCGATCTCAGGAGACTGGAATGAGAGCACTGATCATCGCTACCCTTATCGCGCTCGGCATCGCCCCGGCCCTCGCGCAGCAAAAGCAGCCTACAACGCCGCCGCCTGCGGCTGATGCCAGCGCCGAGGCCAAGTTCAAGACTGCCGACAATAACAGCAACAGCTCGCTTGAGGGCGCGGAGCTCGACGCCTTCCGGAGCGCGATGACGCGCGTCGATAGGGACAAGGACCGCAAGTTGTCGCGAACTGAATTCCTCGCAGGCATGAAGGACGGTCACGTCCGCTAACCGCCACGCTCGTGCATCTGAATGCCGCTTGACGCATTGGATACACACCGATCCGTCAGCGGTCTGCACGCCAACTAGATGCGTAGGGCGCACAGCTGTGCCGCCCACGGATGGAGGAGAGCAGCATGAAACGCTTTGCCCTTAGCTTGCCTGCCGTCGCGCTCGGGCTTGTGCTCGCACCAAACCTCGCATCCGCACTCAGCGCGGTGACTACAGAATCGACCAACCTGCGGGCAGGCCCCGCCTTCGATTTTCCGGTCGTGGACCAGATTCCACCCGATGTCCGCGTGAATGTGCACAGCTGCGTTCGAGGTTATCGGTGGTGCGATGTCAGCTGGCGTGATGCGCGCGGTTGGGTGCCAGGCAATGGGCTGGCGTACGTCTATGATGGTCGGCGCGTGACAATCGTCGAATACGGCCCCCGCATCCGTGTGCCGGTCGTCATCTTCTCGTTCGACACGTACTGGGACCGTCACTACCGAGGTCGAGCGTGGTACGGGGAGCGGGCTCGCTGGCGTACAGTGTGGCGCGATGGTGACCGCGGCGGCAGACGGGCTGGCGACCGCGACAGCGATCGCGAAAGCAGAAGCAAGGATCGAACGGAGCGCCGCGACGTAGACCGTGATGCGCGTCGAGAAGCTGACCGGGGCCGAAGTGAACGTCGGATGGATCGTCGCATCGATCCCGAGGAGCGGCCGAGTGGTGGCAGTGAACAGGGCGAGCGTGGACGAGGCTACAACCCTCCCGAACTGCGTCGGGAAATGGAGCGTGGTCCGCGGCAGGGCGTTGATCCGGGTCGTGGGCGGGCAGAACCGAGCATCCGCTCTGGCCCGGAGGGTGGCCGCGCACGGGACGGCAGAGGACGGGAGGAGCGTTAGGGCTATCTGACTGACCTAGGCTCGGAGGGAGGGCTTCGCGCCCAATTGGCGAAGCCCTTCTCCTCTTCAGCGTTGCTCCCGGAGACGCTTCGTGCTTTCCCCCCAACGCGGAGCCGACAGCAGACGAACCGGCCCGGGTCGGCGCCATCTCGCGCGCGCATGACCGGCTTTACCGCTGCACCGACATCGGCCGCATCGAATTGGCCACCTATCTTGCTGAGGTCTGTCGCGATCTCACGGAGCCATGCCGAATTGCAGCGTTGACTTCGCGGCAACCAGCCCGGCTCAAATGGCCACGGACCGGGCGATCCGTTTTCCATGCTCGTGACGGAACCGGTCACCAGTCACCAACGCAGCAAAGCACCCTATAGCAGCGAAGGCGTGCGGATATCGATCACACTCGCGCTCCGAGACACCCAGACCGCCACGGTCTCGGTCATTGACGAAGGTGTTGGCTCCCCGACGGGTTCAGAGCGGATGAAGTGCGGGGATTGGGCATGCGGCTCATCAATGCGCTGCTTGAGCAGATGGATGGCACGCTCCGTGTCAATCGCAGATCACAGGGTGCGTCGTTCACCGAAAGAGCGCGGCAACTTCCGCAGTCACGCGGCCCGCTCTCGCATCACTCGGAAATAGTGCTCGGCGTGCTGATAGAAGTCTTCTGCCTCGACGGTATCGCCGTTCGACATAGCTTCTCGCGCCAGCGCCACGTAGCGCTCATAGTTTCGATGCGCGTTCCCGGATGAGCCGTTCAGTCTCCTGCTCGCGCCGTTGGTGCGGCCGGTCAATGACCGTCTCGGCTGCATTCGGTGAACTTTCCGCTTCTCATTCATTCAATAGCCTCCGTCATCGGCGGATCACTCGCGTGTGCGATAAAGCATTTGCTGTTTCGAGGTGGAGACGCGCCAGATCCTTGCAGCGCGGAACACATGCCCCGCATGACGCGCAGAAGGTACGTAGGCATTCTGGGCAGATTCGCAAGGGCGCACCATCACCGCCTGGCGCCCCACGAAATACCCACGAGAGCAGGCTCGTGCTGCCTAAAGTGAGAGCATCGGCGGCACGTCAATCGAGAAGGCGGCAGATCCCACCGCGACACGCCCAGGATGCGGGCGGTCCTTACACCGCTGTTCGGCGATCAGCACCATCAGGGCTCGCCGTTCCGCCCGCAGCTCTTCCATTCTCGCGAACCTACCGTCTCCCGTTTTCCCGCGAACCAGCGTGCTGAACTCGATGTTCACCGCCCGCAGCTTCGTGCGGAGCACCATCTCGCTCACCTTCATTGTTGTGTCCCTCGGCGCAATCCCGCGATTCGCTCCTATGAGCAGAACGCGGCGCTGGTTGGGCAGAAAGCTGACAGGTGCGGCACCTCCGTCACCTTCCGCGGTTGCTGCTCTGCAACAACTGGCAAATCTTCAACCTCAGCCCAAGTTTGCAACGCGCACTGTCCTTTCGATTCTGCGTTACATGCTCTCTGCCTCAAGCCCTCGAACCGCCGGCGTGCTCACGATGGACAGAACGAAGTACGCGGCACGAATCGCCAACATCTACTTCCTCGGTCGCATTGGCGAGTCGCTTCGCTGGGCGACTGAAGACATCGCGCGCAAAGACCTTCCCGCCAATATCAAGCACCTCCTCGCGCGGCTCGATCGATTAGAGGCGCGCGAGCGCGCCAAGCAGCGGGAACTCGGAACCCACGCTCCCTGATGTCTTCAATTGTTTTCGGCGCGGTCGACCGCTTGTGCGCTTTTGACGGGTATAGCCTTCTTGGGGCTGTCCGGAACGTTCGCCGGTTGGGCGGCGCCGGGCTGCTGTTGTCACAGGCCGCCAGCGCCAGCAGCAGAACAAGAGCGTACCATCGCAACTTTGATCATCAAGCCCTGCGCGCAACATGCTGACGGATTGCTGTGCAATGATAGCGTGCTGAGGTGTGAAGGTGCGCGGCCGGCGCGGTTTGCAAACCTGGAAGGCCAAAACCTTGACTGGGCTCGCAGCTCCACGATGAACCGGTGGGACAGATCGCGCCGAGGCGCGTGCCGGTCCGGCGTCAGCATCACCTTCTCGGTGCGCACCATCCCGTCGATGTCGCAGCCGAGGAACACCGTGCCGGACACATGGCCTTCGGCTGCACCGGGTGCGACTGCCGCGAGGCCCACGCCGGCGCCGAACTGTGATCGCACCTCTCCCGCGGCCGCCGCGGCCCGCTGCTCCGCAATCCGTCCTGCGCCGTCGCCCCCATCCCGAGTAACCCTCGCACCGCGGAACGTCTCCATGCCCCAGTCGACGGCGCTCAATCGCGCCGACAACAGGCCGCCCGTCACCGTCTCGGCGACGGCGAGCGTCAATCCTTTGCGGCGCAGCAGCTCAAGGACGACAACCTCCATGGATTGCTCATCGACGCCGAAGATCACGTCGCCGATCAGACCCCGCAGCAAGCTCTCCTCGGCGTCAAGGATACAGCCGGCGGTTGCCTCGTCGTCGCACTTCGCGACGACACGGACCTTGATGCCGTCGATGCCGCTCGCCTGAAAGGCGAGTGTCGGGTTGCGGAGGTGGTCGAGCTCCTCGATGCGCGGGCCGAGCACCTCCGCAAGGCCCGACTCGGTCATGCCCCAGGTGCGCAGCACGCGGCTGCGGATCACCGCGGCCTGCCCCGAGCGGCGGCGCAGGTCCGGCAGCACCGTTCCCATCACCATCTCGCGCATCTCGGCCGGCACGCCGGGCACCGCGTAGATCACCTTCCCGCCGACAGGGCACACGAGCCCCGCCGCCGTTCCGGGCATCTGGGGAATCGGGCGGGCGCCAATCGGGATGTCGGCTTGGCGCAGGTTGTTCTCGGACATGACCCGGCCGCGCGATTGGAAGTATTTCCTGATCCGTTCCGCAATCCCTTCGTCGCGCCGCATGGCGACGCCCATGACGCGGGCAATCACGTCGCGGGTGATGTCGTCCTGGGTCGGCCCCAGCCCGCCGCAGCAGATGACCGCGTCACTGCGCTCGAGCGCTTGGCGGATCGAACCCTCGATGCGCCCGAAGTTGTCGCCCACCTTGACTTGGAAATGGCAGTCGATGCCCTGCGAGGGCGAGCTGTTCGCCGATCCAGGTAGAGTTGGTGTCGACGATGATGCCGAGTAGCAGCTCGGTGCCGATGGCGACGACTTCGCAGCGCATGCGTCCCCCTCGATTTTCGCGCGCGGCCGCAGAGTCCCAGGCAGGGCTCGTTCCCCTCTCGGCGGCGAGGGCGCATAATGGCATCGCATTCAGCATGGCTTCAAGCATGGCGAGCCCAATGCCCGCCATTGGGCTGACCATGTGGTCTGGAAGAGGTGAGTAATGACCATGCGCACCCGAGTTGGCATTGTCGGCGGCGGGCCGTCAGGTTTGCTGCTGGCGTGGCTCTTGAATCGTGCCGGCATCGGTTGCGTGGTACTCGAGAAGCACAAGCCAGAGTACCTGCGTGCCCGTGTGCGCGCGGGCCTGCTCGAGCAAGGCACGGTCGATCTGCTCACCGAGGCGGGAGTGGGCGACCGACTTGCTCGCGAACGGCTGATCCACGAGGGTGTCGAATTCGCTGTCAACGGTCACCGCCAACGCATTGACCTGAAGGGCTTGGCAGGCAAAGTCGTCACCATCTATGGCAGGCCGAGATCCAAAATGATCTGATGTCTGCCCACGAAGCAGCAGGCACGCAGGTCATCTACGAGGCCGAGGATGTGAGCCTGCACGGACTCATGAATGACAGGCCGCGCGTGCAATGTCACCAGAGCGGCGACAGGCTGGAAATCGAGTGCGATTTCATCGCGGGTTGCGACGGCTTCCACGGCGTCAGCCGGCAGGCCATCCCGCAGGAGGTGATCCGCATCTACGAGCGCGTTTATCCCTTCGGGTGGCTGGGCATTCTGTCCGACACGCGGCCAGTCAATCACGAGCTCATCTATTGCAACCATGAGCGCGGTTTCGCGCTCTGCACCATGCGCTCGATGACCCGGAGCCGCTACTACCTTCAGGTCTCCGCCGATGAGGACGTTGAGGACTGGCCGGATCAGCGCTTCTGGTCCGAGCTCAAGCGCCGGATCCCTGGCGACGCCGCGGCCTCGCTCGAGACCGGTCCCTCGCTTGAGAAGAGTGTGGCGCCGCTACGTTCGTTCGTGGCCGAGCCAATGCGCCACGGACGCCTGTTCCTCGCGGGCGATGCGGCCCATATCGTGCCACCGACCGGCGCCAAGGGTCTCAACCTCGCCGCCGCGGATGTACGCTTCCTTGCCGAGGCGCTCGTCGCCTATTACCGAAGTGGCCGCAACGACCTGCTGGACGGCTGTTCTGCACGTTGCCTAAAACGCGTGTGGAAGGCACAGCGCTTCTCCTGGTGGTTGACAGGTCTCACCCATGTCTTTCCAGAGGCGAGCCCGTTCGAGCGACGCGCGCAGGCGGCCGAGCTGTCCTATCTCACCACCTCAAAGGCTGCGCAGACGGCACTGGCAGAAAACTACGTCGGCCTGCCGTTCGAATGATTGCGGCGTCGGTTCCACCATCATGGGCGGAACCGACGGTGCGCTTCAACGTTACCGCCAAGCACGTTCCTTCCCCTAGCAAGAACGTGCCGGCGGCGCGTCCTATTCTCTGATGAGCCCCTCTTCGTGCAGGGCGCCGCACCGCGGACGGTGTGCATCCGTACTGAACCAAGGAAAAGGAACCCGTTATGAATTGGGATCGCATCGAGGGTAACTGGAAGCAATTCACCGGCAAGGTGAAGGAGAAATGGGGCAAGCTCACCGATGACGAGATTGCCCAAGTCAACGGGAACCGGGAGCAGCTCGAGGGCAGGATTCAAGCCCGCTACGGGTATGCGAAGGATCAGGTGCGGAAAGAGGTGGACGATTGGCTGAGCCGAATGTGATCGCCGCTGCTGCGCCCCAGGTGTGTGATTTGGGCTCCACCCCCCGGTCAAGATTGCCGATCTTGGCTTGACCCCTTGCGTGCGACTTCCATCAGGTCCCAGGATTTGCGTCCTGGGATCTGGAGGACGAGATGGCTGATACTTTCATGGCGCAATCGCTCGTGGAGACGCGTGCGTTGAATGATGAGCGCCGGTTTGAAATGACTTTCGTGGACGCGAGTGGCGAGAGGCAGAGCATCAGCCTGCCCGTCTGCGTCGCCGCGGATCTTGTTCCTGTCCTTCAATCGTTGGCAGCCGGATCCGCCAATCCTGCTACACGGTTCACAAAAATGCCCAAATCAGCAGCTGTCGGCAGCGCCAGGCACGCGCGGCTGGTCTTGATCCGGTTCGACGATGACCCGCCCTACGCACTCGGCATCGATGAAGCTGAGCATCTTTGGCGAGAGGTGCGGGAGGAAGCCGAGCACGTCTCCCAAATGAAGCCACTAGCGCGGCAATAGGGACTGTCTGTGGCTAGGACACTTCTCGGGTTGCAGGAACAAGCCTGCAAGGCTCCGTCCAACAACGATCAGGGCTGACCGCCGCGCTGCTTGATCAGCGCGGCAAGATCCTCCCGGCCAAAGTACTGCGCCCACCCGAGCGTCGTCGCATTGTACTTGTCGTCCCTGATGTTGGGGTCAGCTCCGGCATCGAGCAGCAGCTTTGCAAGTTCTACGGAACCGGTTTCGACCGTCATGTGCAGTGCCGTGTGATTGCAATCCCAAATCATGCGCTTGGCGCTCACGGCCACGCCATGGGCGACGAGCCAACGGATGGACTTGGTGTTCTTCTTGTTGACTGCAAGGTGTAGGCCGATCGTATCGCGCCCCTCAGGCCCGAGCCGTCCAGGGTCGTCTCGCAACATGGCTTCCGCCTCATCATAGTGTCCAAGATTGATAGCCGTGAGGAAATCGAGGGGTGCGCCTGCCGCCAGCAGCGCATCAATCACCTCCGGTCCGGCGCATTCCTGCGAGGCCGTCGTCATCGGCGTTGCTCCCGTTGCGTCCGTCGCTTTGGGATCGGCGCCAAGGTCGAGCAACAACTGGACGATCCTCGGCCTGTCCTTTGCAGCGGCATGATGGAGCGGCGTCCGGCGATGCTGGTTCCTGCTCATGCGCGACTCCAAGAGGGTCGGCTGCCTGGTGATCATCGCCCGCACATCGTCTGCGCGATCAAGTGCGATGGCCGTCCAGAGGTTGAGCGTAGCTCCATGGGCGAGAAAGTAATCGGCTATGTCCTCTCGAGCCTTCTGGAAGCACGTCGCCCAGCCAAGGATGCCGACCTCGTAATCGTCTCCCTTGCCGTCGACATCGGCACCAGCCTCGACGAGCAATCGGATTGTCTCGAGGTCACCATGGACGGCCGCGAAATGGAGTGGCGTCGCGTTGTCGGGAAAGTCCCTTGGATCAAGGTCAGCACCGCGCTCGATGAGGAGCTGAACAACCGCGTGATGATTGCGGAGCACGGCAAGGTGCAGCGCGGTCGCCTTCTTGAGACCGCCGCCCATCGCGTTGATGAGCTCGAGTCGCGTGTCCAGCAGGGTACCCAGCTCGGACACGTTGCCGGATCGCGCCGCGCTCAAGATCGCGCGGACTGCACGTGCATCCGGCTCCGATCGCGTGTCGCCCTCCCGAAGATCGCGCACTAGGAGCTCAATCGCTGCGTGACCCCGCTCTTTGGCGATCTGGTAAATCGTGCGGCCATTGGCGTCCGGCGTTCCCGGATCGAAGCCCGAGGCGACGGCGCGTTTGATGGCTTCGACATTGCCGCTGCGTGCGGCCTCGAACACCTGAACATTTTCGCCGTGGGAACTCGCTAAATCGTCGACCCGCGATTTGAGCTCGCGCCAACTCTTGAACCCGTAGTCACGGGCAACGAGTAGCTGGGCCGCATGCAGCTTGCTGGTCGGGTCGTTTGCGCGAAGCTTCGCAAGCCGCTCCTTGGCGGTTCGCTTAAGCCAGTCGAGATTGGGACGTGCAGGTAGAGCCTGCGTCATGGCACACCTTCTTTCTTTGCGCCCGGCGACCGCAGCTCTCGGGCAAGAAAGAAGGAGATGTCAGGGTAGTGCTGGAGGTGGGTTCAACCCTTTACGCGGTCCGTCGGTCGCCTGCACGACCGCACCCAACCTACACACCAGACGAGCAGCACGTCAATCAGATCCAAAGTGTTGTGCGCGGACTCGAATGCATTGTTACCGGGCAACATGTCGGTTCGGGGTCAGAGAACGAACCCGCTCACGCGGGAGCGCGCTTCGCGCAGGGCCGT
>Ga0209382_10004277_pt1 | contig 19156 bp, 15 predicted proteins | sample SoiMetdeltSBSDD5_FD_187599 | JGI IMG/M metagenome (GOLD analysis project Ga0209382, IMG submission 187599) | Bulk soil microbial communities from a Populus tree surrounding site in Tennessee, USA - Soil MetaG P. deltoides SBSDD5 (SPAdes) (version 2) | ecosystem: Environmental > Terrestrial >... | reverse complement strand
GCAAGCTGTGGGATGCGTTCACCTCGCCGGAGCTGCCGGTGCTGCTGATCGACGAGATCGACAAGGCCGACATCGAATTCCCCAACGACCTCCTCCAGGAGCTCGATCGGATGGAGTTCCATGTCTACGAGACCAGTGAGACGGTGAAGGCGGTCGACCGGCCGATCGTGGTCATCACGTCAAATAACGAGAAAGAGCTGCCCGACGCTTTCCTGCGCCGCTGCTTCTTCCACTACATCCGCTTTCCCGACCGCGACACGATGATCGACATCATCGACGTCCATTTCCCGGGCATCCAGAAGATGCTGGTCAGCCGCGCCCTCGATATTTTCTACGACATCCGGGAGGTGCCCGGTCTCAAGAAAAAGCCGTCGACCAGTGAGCTGCTCGACTGGCTGAAGCTGCTGCTGCACGAGGACATGCCGCTCGAAGTGCTGCAGGACCGCGATCCCACCAAGGCCATCCCGCCCCTGCACGGCGCGCTGCTCAAGAATGAGCAGGACGTGATGCTGTTCGAGCGGCTGGCATTCATGGCGCGGCGGAAAGCATGATCCACCGCTCTTAGCTATTCGTCGCGGTAGGCGAGCTCGAAGTTACCCCAGCGCCGGCCCTTGAAGTAGATCGGCACGAACACGTTCTTCACCGGGATATATTTATCGCCCAGCTCCATCCGGTACGTGGCAAGCATCGCCCCCTTCTCGCTCTCGCATGCCTTGGCCGTGATCTCGTCCATGAAGATGCGCCGATTGCGGCAATTGGCATCGTTCCATACCGGATCCGGTCCTGGGGCCTGGCAGCGCTCGCTGAGATGGGTCGGCAGATAACCGTCGAGGTTGGTGATCGCCGAGCCGATGATCCGTGACTCCCGCGCCTTGAAGCGATCGAGCAGCGGCCGGATATGACTGTCGGCAAATTCGCAGAAGCCATTGTTATATTGGGGCGGGTTGGTCCCCTCGATCAGCTGGTAATCGCGGTCGTGGACGTGCTCCATGCTGATCTCGCCCCGGTCGATACCCTGCTCGACCGCGTTGGTGATCGCTCGCATCGCTTCCTGGGCGAGCAGGATCATCGGCGTATCGTCGATTTCGGCGCCGGAGTTGGCGAGGGTATCGAGCATATTGTTCGACAGCATTTCGAGGTGCGACAGGCGTTTTTGGGCCTTGATTAGCTGGCCGCCATTGTCGCGGGCATCGCCGGCGAACTCGCTAAGGCCCGCCTTCACCCGATCGACGCTGGTTTGGATGAGGCTGGTCGAATGGGCGATGCCCTCGGTCTGACGGTCGACCATCGACACGATCTCGGTGACTTCTTTGACCGTATCCGAGATCTGGCCGAACCCGGCCTGGGCCGCCCGGCTGCGCTCGACGCCGGTCTTGATCTCGCTCGTGACGGCCGATGCCTCGCGGGTCAGTTCGCCGATGGTGGACGCGATCTGGCTGGTCGCCGCACGCGTGTCATGGGCCAGCTTCTTCACTTCGGCCGCCACCACCGCGAAGCTCCGACCTGCATCGCCCGCCCGGGCCGCCTCGATCGTGGCATTCAGCGCCAGCATGTTGGTCTTGCGGGCAATCGTCTCGATCGTCGAAGATACCGTCTGCACCTGGTTCATCGCACCGGCGAAGCCGGCCATCCGCTCGCCCAGCTGGACGACCAGCTCGGTCAGCCCCTTAAAGCCGCCAATCGTTCCCTCGATCGCCTCGCGCCCCGCTTCCAGCTTGGCCTTGGCCTGCTCGGAGAGGAGCCGCGCCTCATCGGTCGAATCGCTGACCCGCGCCTGGTCGGCCAGCAACCGCACCGTGACCTCCTCAAGGCCGTCCAGCACCTTCAGATGTTCGCTGATCCGCTCCGCAACCCGCTCGACATAGCCGGCAACGTCGCTGCACTCGATCGACAAAGAACCGCAATCCCGCGCCACCGCGCGAATCGCATTCTCCGTGACTTCCTCAATCCCCAGCGTCGCCATAGGAACATGGGACTACCTTGATGCTCCTACTTCTTCGTTAACCACGGAAGGATTGGCGCGGCAGCAGGCTAAGGGCTAAGGCGCGCCAATGTTTATCGGCTTTGTCGAAGCTCTGCGCCGTGGTGGCATACCTGCCTCATTGAAAGAGCATTTGCTTCTGCTCGAAGCTCTCGACGCCGAGGTCATTTCCGCCGAACCCGAGCAGTTTTATTATCTCGCCCGCGCGACCTTTGTTCACGATGAGAGCCAACTCGACCGGTTTGACCAGGTGTTCGCTGAGGTGTTCAAGGGTCTGGTTGCAGGCGGCGAGGAAATCCGCGCCGAGATTCCCGAGAATTGGCTGCTGCAAGTAGCCGAAGCCTATCTCACGCCCGAGCAGATGGAGGCGATCAATCGTCTCGGCTCGTGGGAAGAAATCATGCGGGCGCTGAAGGATCGCCTTGCCGAACAGCAGGGGCGGCATCAGGGCGGCAACAAATGGATCGGCACCGGCGGTACCTCGCCCTTCGGCCATGGCGGATATAATCCCGAAGGCGTGCGCATCGGCGGGCCCGGCCGCCACGGCCGAGCAATCAAGGTCTGGGAAAAGCGCGAATTCCGTGACCTTGACGGTGAACGGGAACTCGGCACCCGCAACATCAAGGTCGCACTACGTCGCCTGCGCCGTTTTGCCCGCGAAGGCGCGGCAGAAGAGCTAGACCTCGATGGAACGATCGACGGAACGGCCCGCCGCGGTTGGCTCGACGTCAAGCTGCGGCCGGAGCGGCACAATGCCGTCAAGATCCTGCTGTTCCTCGACATCGGCGGATCGATGGACGGGCATGTCAGGGTTGCCGAGGAGTTATTCTCCGCCTGTCGTGCCGAATTCAAACATCTTGAGCACTTCTACTTCCACAATTGCATCTATGAAGGCGTGTGGAAGGACAATCGCCGCCGGCATGTCGAGAAGACGCCGACCCTTGAAGTGATCCACAAGTTCGGGCGCGACCATAAGCTTGTAATCGTCGGCGATGCGTCGATGTCACCTTATGAAATCACTCATGCCGGCGGGTCGATCGAGCATTTCAACGAGGAAGCGGGCGCGGTCTGGCTCAAGCGGCTAACCACCACATATCCGTCCTCCGCTTGGATCAATCCGACGCCCGAGACATATTGGGGCCACAGTGCCTCGACCGCCATCCTCAAGCGGTTGATGGACGAGCGCATGTACCCTTTGACGCTGGATGGTCTGGATGAGGCGACGCGTGAGCTCAGCCGGAAGCGTTAGGGGGCGGGAACTGACGGCGTTCTGACGCTCGCCGCTGGGCTTCGCCAAGTGAGTTCCAGGTCCCATCAGATTGGAATTCCCGCTCTTTTGCTAGTGAGGAGGCCCAGGCTCCGGTATGTCCAGCTCGAACCCGTGCGTACTTCCGAGCCTTCCTTGGATCTCGCCATACTGATCCTGGTTGCGGTCGGCGTATTGGCTCCATTCGCGCCGCGTCAGGCACAATCGGCTATGCGAGACCAGCGAGCCCGTCTTGGTGATCCGCTTGCAAACCACCTCGTTGGGCGACTTCCCGCTAACGGATGCGACCTTTGCAGGCGGCGCTGCACCGGGAATGCGCCAATTGACGATGCCGTCGTGACTGGCCTCGCGCCCCTTGCCTTCGCTGTCGAGCACCGGCTTGAACGATGCATGATCCACGATCAGGTCGCAGGTTTCTGCATCCAACCGCTCATGACCGCTACCTCCGGTGACCTTGCAGCTCATGACAATGCCATTGGCATTGACCTCGGCGCGGAATCGGACCGATCCCTGCTCGCCTGCCGCTAGTGCACGCGGCGGATATTGGTTGAAGACGAACTCGTCATTCTTGGACCGGACGAACTGGCCGGTGTCGGCAGACGTTGCAACAACGGCTGCCATCAAGATAAGCGCATGGAACATCGCGGTTCTCCCTCGGCGCATATCGTGCCGCGGCCGTATGCATCCCCGCTATTAATTACTTAAGGCGAAATCGATCAGTTGCCCGTTCGCGGAATCAGTTTCCGTGGGTTGATCCATAGCGGCCCTGCAACGATCCCCAATCATCCTGGAACTGGTCGGACTTATGCTCCCATTCACGCGCGGTCATGCACAGGCGCGAATGGGTCACGAGTGAGCCCGTCTTCGGAACACGCTTACAGATGATCTTGTCGGGCGCGTCGGCCGCGGCAACCTTAGGAGCTGAGGCTGTAGCTGCGCTTCCCAGCCGCCAATTGACGATGCCGTCATGGATGGCTTCACGCGCTTTCCCGTCGCTGTCCAGGGTTGGTTTGAAGGTGGCGTGGTCGACAATCATTTCACAGGTTTCGTCATCGAGCCGCCCATAGCCGCTGCTGCCGATGACCTTGCAACTCATCACATTGCCCTTGGCATCAACCTCTGCCCTGAAGCGAACCGGGCCCTGCTCGCCGGCCGCCTTCGCCCGCGGCGGATACTGGCGGAAAATGAATTCGCCGTTCTTGGATAAGACGGGCTGGACCTCCTCGGCCGACGATGCAGCCGTTGCTGCCAAGGCCAGAAGCAAGATGCTGGAGATCATGATGAGCTCCTTCAACTAGACGGGTTGATCAATTCCCGGGGAAAGTCGGCTGATCTTCGCGCGTACTGCCGAATCGTCCCTGGACTTCACCGTATCGATCCTGATTCTGTTCGGCGTAACGGCTCCACTCGCGCCGGGTCAGGCATAGCCGGCTGTGCGATACCAAAGAGCCGGTCTTGGTGATCCGTTTGCAGACCACTTCGTCAGGCGACTTGCCGCCGACCAGCGCGACCTTGGCTGCTGGTGCACCGCCCGGGATCCGCCAATTGACGATGCCGTCATGTACGGCGTCTCGCGCCTTTCCCTCACCGTCCAGCGTCGGCCTGAAGGTCGCATGATTGACGATCAGGTCGCAGGTCTCACTGTCTAGCCGCGCGAAGCCGCTGCCCGATGTGACCTTGCAGGCCATAACACTACCCTTTTCGTCGACCTCGGCCCGGAAGCGGACGGAACCCTGCTCGCCCGCGGCCAAGGCCCGGGGCGGATACTTGCTGAATATGAATTCGCCGTTCTTAGACTGTACCGATTGTGCTGGGTCAGGCGCTTCGCCGGTAAGGGCAAAGGCAGATACGAGTAGGAGCAGGCCAGGCAGCATGGGCACCTCCAAATGGAAAGTGCTGCCCCTACACCCGACCCTTACCCGGCCGCAAACATGTTTCGACAAACAGGCTCAAACGCGCAGCTGAGGCCGCGCGGTATTCCGAGCCGTCAATGCCCGTTGGTGGACCCTTGGCGACCCTGGAGGGCGCCAAGTTCGTCTTGATATCGTTCGTTTTGCAGCGCCCATTCGCGAGCCGTCATGCACACGCGTGAGCTTGACACCAGCGAACCCGTCTTCTGGATGCGCTTGCAGACGACCTTGTCCGGCGCCTCGCTGCTGCCGGCAGCCACGAGCCTGATCGGGCTGGACGCCCCGGGAATCCGCCAGTTGACCACGCCGTCATGGATGGCCTCTCGAGCCTTACCTTCGCTATCTTGCACGGGCTTGAATCTGACATGCTCGACCAGCAGGTTACATGTCTCGAGGTCCAGTCGCTCATGTCCACTGCTGCCAGTGATCTTGCAGCTTTGAATAATGCCCTTTTCATCAATCTCGACGCGGAACTTAACCGAGCCTTGTTCACCGGCGGCCAGGGCGCGCGGAGGATATTGGCTGAAAATGAATTCGTTATCGATTGAGCGAACAGATTGACCGCCCGCAGATCCTGAATCGGCGGCCGTCAACGCCGCGGCGGCAAGAAACATGCTAAGCAACATCGAGAAACTCCCCGAAATGGTGGAGCTCAGTTTGACCAGTTGGCGGCCAATTGCAAATGCTTAGTTACAATTCCCTATAGATTAGGAATGGCTCGCGTTCGTCGCTCCAGGTCGCCTCGTCGACGCGCGCCAGGGCGTCGAGATCGCCAGGTTCGGCATTGTCGTCATCAACCCATTCACGAAGCAGCGGCGATCCGTTGATGACATCTATCGGAAGCTTCCTAAAGGCATATTCATAGGGAAAATCGCGCCACAGCTCATATTCCGGGAAGAGCTTCCGTATGGCCTTGAAGGCCAATGCCTGCAGCCGCCAGGGCTTGAATGCATCGTGGTCAAAGGCCTCGCCCTCGGCGTGGATATGCACGCCGCTGCATAATTGGCCGGCATGTTTGTGGAAAGTTGGCTCGAACCAAATGTCGCGCAGGACACAGCCTTCGAGCCATTGCGGCGCCAGGTCACGCATGATCTTCATCACTGCCCGCGCCTCGATGTCCGGCGCCCCGAACAGCTCCAAAGGCCGGGTGGTTCCCCTGCCCTCGCTCAAGGTCGTTCCTTCCAACATCACCGTGCCGGCGTAGCAGCGCGACATATTGAGGTTGGGTGCGTTGGGCGATGGATTGACCCAGATGCGGTCGGCCGGCCAGCCGAAGCCGGGGCCCTCGTCGGGCCGATAACCCTCCATCTCGACCACCCGATAATCGACGTCGAGCTTGAAATGGTCGATGAACCAGTGACCAAGCTCGCCCAGGGTCAGGCCATGGCGCATCGGGATCGGTCCAGCGCCGACAAAGCTTTCCCAGCCAGGGCGCAACGTCAGGCCTTCAATCGGCCTGCCGGCGGGATTGGGCCGGTCGAGAACCCATACGCTCTTGTTATGCTCGGCAGCCGCCTCGAGCATGTAGAGCAAGGTCGTGATGAAGGTGTAGATGCGGCAGCCCAGATCCTGCAGGTCGATCAGCACCGTGTCGAAGGTCGACATCGACTGCCCGGACGGCCGCCGGACCTCGCCATAAAGGCTGAAAACCGGGATCTCATGCTCCGGATCAATGAAATCCGGGCTTTCGACCATATTGTCCTGCTTGTCGCCCCTGAGACCATGCTGGGGGCCGAAGGCAGCGGTAATGCGTAGATCATCGCATTCCGACAAGGCATCGAGGCTGTGCTTGAGGTGATAGGTGACCGACGCCGGATGGGCGACCAGCGCAACTCGCTTGCCCTGGAGCGGGGCCCGCAGCTCGCGGTCCACCAATAGCCGTTCAACCCCGAGCATCATTCCGCGCTAACTCCGTCCAACATCAGTGACCGCACCGCGGCGGCGTGAAAATCAGGTTCGCCCGGCGCGAAGGCCGTGGCCCAATAGCGGGTAGCAGCATCGGTTTCCAAGATCACCGCCGTCAACCCAGTTTGGGATGGGTTAGCGATTTCAGATTCGATCTTCGCTATCAATGTCAAACATTTGTTATCAAGCGATGTTTTGATCTCTACCTTTGCCTCAGTATCGCGCATGCCGCGTCGATGTCCGTCAAACGCGTAAGCCGCCCAGGCACCTGATGGAGAGAAGTTGAATTCGCGGTAGGATTCGCCTTGCCCGGCGACGAACAGTTCGAAGCAGGTGGCTTGCCATAACTCGCCGGCCCGAACCGGCGGCAAGGGCGGCGGGATTACCAGCCGCGACACGTTCCCCATCGCCCGGAATGTCGCCACGACTCCGCCGGGAACCCGCTGAAGCTCCGCGTCGACGGCATGGATTGCACCAGGCGGGGTGTCGGGATGGCGGACGAGCAAAGGCACTCGACCGCTATCGCCCCACCCACCGGCTGTTGCAACCGGCTGGGCAACCGCTAATCGGGCTTTACATGACCGAATATCAGTCCTCCCTCCTTCGCCTGCTCGACGAGCGCGGCTACATCCACCAGGCGACCGACGCCGCCGGCCTCGACGCATTGGCATCAAAGCAGGTTGTCCCCGGTTACATCGGCTTCGACGCCACCGCGCCCTCGCTCCACGTCGGCAGCTTGGTGCAGATCATGATGCTGCGGAGGCTGCAGCAGGCAGGGCACAAGCCGATCGTGCTGATGGGCGGCGGGACGACCAAGATCGGCGATCCGTCGGGTAAGGACGAAAGCCGAAAGCTGCTCAGCCATGAGGAAATCCAGGCAAACATCGCCTCGATCCGCAAGGTGTTCGAACATTTCCTGACCTTCGGGGACGGGCCGAGCGACGCCATCATGGTCGACAATGCCGACTGGCTGGACGAACTCGCCTATATCGAGCTGCTGCGCACCGTCGGCCCGCATTTCACGATCAACCGCATGCTGACCTTCGATTCGGTCAAGCTTCGCCTCGACCGCGAGCAGCCCCTGACCTTCCTGGAATTCAACTACATGATCCTCCAGGCCTACGACTTCCGCGAGCTGTCGAAGCGCGTCGGATGCCGGCTTCAGCTCGGCGGGTCCGACCAGTGGGGCAATATCGTCAATGGGATGGAGCTGACACGCCGGATGGAGGGAGTTGAGGTTTATGGCGTCACGACACCCCTCATCACCACCGCGGACGGGGCGAAGATGGGCAAGACGGCGTCGGGCGCGGTCTGGCTCAACGCCGACCAGCTGCCGGCCTACGGCTATTGGCAGTTCTGGCGGAACACCGCCGATGCCGATGTGGTGAAGTTCCTGAAGCTGTTCACCGACCTGCCGCTGGCGAAGATCGACGAGCTGGCCAGGCTGGACGGACAAGCCGTAAACGAGGCCAAAATCGTGCTTGCTAATGAGGCGACAGCGATGCTGCACGGGCGTGAGGCGGCCGATGCGGCGGCCGAAACCGCGCGGCGGACGTTCGAAGAGGGAGCGGTTGGCGGCGAGCTACCGACCCTGCACGTGCCCGAAGCCAGTATCACCATTGTCGAGGCGCTGACCGGGCTCGGCTTTGCCGCCTCCAACGGCGAGGCGCGTCGCAAGATTGGCGAAGGCGCGGTCAAGCTGAACGGAGAGACCGTCAGCGATGCGCAGTTGGTGGTCGAGGTTGGCGGGGAGCCGCTCAAGCTCAGCCTTGGCAAGAAGAAGCACGGGCTTCTCACGTCTTCCCGGGCTTGAGCCGGGATCCGCCTTCCTTCCAGCGCCAATATGAACAGGGCGGACCCCGGCTCAAGGCCGGAGTGACGACATGGGTCAGCCCGACCTGAGCAGCCCGACCGCCGCATCCCGCTCGAACAAATAGAGGCAGAGGCGCGCCGCTTGGCCACGCTCGCTGGCGAGGCCGCCGTCGCGGTCGAGCAGCAGCCGCGCATCGCCCTGGGCAACCGGTGCCAGCTCTGCGACATCTTCGGGAGATGCTACCCGGAAATTCTGTTCGCCCGACTGGCGGGTTCCGAGGATCTCCCCCGGTCCGCGCAGCCTCAGATCCTCCTCGGCGATGCGGAAGCCGTCATTGGTCTCACGCATCAGGGCGAGTCGCGCCCTGCCCGTCTCGGTCAAATTCTGGCCGCGGAGCAGGATGCAGCGGCTGGCTCCTTCTCCACGCCCGACCCGGCCTCGCAACTGGTGGAGCTGGGCGAGGCCGAACCGCTCCGCGCCCTCGACGATGATCAAGGTAGCGTTGGGCACGTCGACGCCGACCTCGATCACGGTCGTTGCCACCAGCACGCCAAGCTCGCCATTGGCGAATGACGCCATGACGTCATCTTTTGCCGGCCCCTTCATCCGACCGTGGACCAGGCCAACCCGGTCGCTCCCGAAACGCTGACGCAGGACCTCAGCCCGATCTTCCGCCGCAGCAGCGTCGACCGCTTCACTTTCCTCAACCAGCGGGCAGACCCAATATGCCTGGCCACCTGCCGCGAGATGCCGGCCCAGGCCATCGATGACGTCCGTCAGCTTTTGGTCGCTGATCACCAAAGTGTCGACCGGGGTCCGCCCTGGCGGCATCTCGTCGATTCGGCTGACGTCCATCTCGCCATAATGGGTGAGGGTCAGCGTGCGCGGGATCGGCGTTGCGGTCATCGCCAGCAGATGCGGCGGCCGTTCGGCCTTCTCCGACAATAGCAGCCGTTGCGACACGCCGAAGCGGTGCTGCTCGTCGATCACGATCAGCCCCAGCTTTTGATAGGCGACATGCTCCTGGAAAATGGCATGAGTGCCGACGAGGATATCGATCGAGCCGTCCGCCAGCCCCATCAGGACGGAATCGCGCGCTCGGCCCTTCTCCCGGCCGGTCAGGATGGCGATGCGCACGCCGATCGCCTCGCACTGGCGCTGGAGTGTCGCGTGGTGCTGGCGCGCGAGGATCTCGGTCGGGGCGAGCATCGCCGCCTGGGCGCCGGCTTCGACCGCTTCGAGCATGGCCAGCAGCGCAACCAGCGTCTTGCCCGAGCCGACGTCGCCCTGGAGCAGGCGCAGCATCGGCCTGTCCTGTGCCATATCGCCGCGAATCTCGCCGATCACCCGCTGCTGCGCGCCCGTCAGCCGATACGGCAGCTGCAACTTGCCCGACAGCCGCCCGTCGCCCTGAAGCGGCACGCCCTTCTTTCGCCGCGCTACCTGGCGAAGCAGCAAGAGGGCGAGCTGGTTGGCGAAAATCTCATCATAGGCAAGGCGCTTGCGGGCAGTTGTCGTGACAGGATCGGAGTGGACTTCGCACAGCGCCGGGCGCCAGGCCGGCCAATGGCCGCGCGCCAATTGCGACGGTTCGATCCATTCGGGAAGCTGCGGCGCCCGCTCCAGCCCGGTCAGCGCCAACTCGCGCATTCGCTTGTTGGAGATCCCTTCGGTCAGGCCATAGACCGGCTCGCGCAGCGGCACGTCGCCGGTGTGGCCCGGCTCCAGCACTTCGGGATGGACGATTTGCCACTCATTGCCCCACGCATCGAGCTTGCCGATGACGGTCCGCTTCTGATTGAGCGGCAGCTGCTTCTTTGCCCAGCTGGGGTTGTTGAAGAAGGTCAGGGTCAGCGTGTTTTCGTCGCCATCGAGCGCAAGGATGCGAAGGGGCGCTTTGCCGGATCCTGCGCGCACCTGCACCGGCGTCACGTCCAGCACTACGTTGCGCCCAAGCATCGCAGCGGTGGCGTGGGGGCCCCTCACCCGATCGATGACGCCGGTCGGCAGATGATAGGCGAGGTCGATCGCCCTCTTAAGGTCGAGCCGCGCCAGTGACTTGGCGATGCCGGGCCCCACGCCCTTCAGCGCTTCCACTTCGGCGAAGAGCGGGTTCAACAGATCGGGCCGCATGCCGGCTCACCCTAGCGTGACGGGAAGCAACTGCCTACATGGACCGCATTGAGCCCGCTGCGAATCCGCTGCGGGTCAATTTGCGTTGGAGGGTTGCGGCTGATGGACGAGGTCATGCGGGCGCTGAAGTATCGCGCCTGGCACCGGGGAACGCGCGAGGCGGACATGATGATCGGAGGCTTTTTCGACGCCCACCATGCCGGCTGGGACGCCAATCAACGCGCCCTGTTCGCCGCCCTGCTGACCGAGCAGGACGTCGACATCATGGCCTGGGCAATCGGGACGCAGGAGGTGCCCAAGCGCTACCAGGGGCCCATGATGGACGCATTCCGACGTCTCGACTTCATCAAGGTGAGCAAGTGAGCGACGCCCTTTCCCGCATCCTCAAGGCCGACGCGCCGCTGACGCTCGCGGGCGTGCCGGCGGGCTTCCTGCCCTGGCTGGCGGCCGATCTCGCCCGGGCAGTCCACGCCACTGGCCAAGGCGGTCGGGCGGTAATCATTGCCGCCGACGAAGCGGCGATGCGTGCGCTGGCCGATACAGTTCCGGTTTTCGCGCCCGAGGTGGAAGTGCTGAGCTTCCCAGCCTGGGACTGCCTGCCCTACGACCGCGCTTCTCCCGCCCTTCGGGTCATGGCCGAGCGGGTGGCGACGCTCGAGAAACTCCAGGCGCCGCGCAAAGGCCCGCAGCTGTTGATTGCGACGGCCAACGCCGCGACGCAGCGCATCCTCACCCCCTTCCGTATCCGACAACTGACCCGGCGGCTGGCCGAAGGCGAGCGGATCGAGCGCGACAAGCTGGTCGTGCTGCTCCAGGCCAATGGCTATCAGCGGACCGACGCGGTCCATGACGCAGGCGAATATGCGGTGCGGGGGTCGATCGTTGACCTGTTCCCGGCAGGCGAGGAAATGGCGCTTCGCCTCGATTTCTTCGGCGACGAGATCGAGACGATGCGGCGGTTCGACCCTGCCGACCAGCGCTCGACCGGTAAGGCCGAGGCCTTCACCCTGATGCCGGCGAGTGAGGCGTTGCTGGACGAGGAGAGCATCAAGCGGTTCCGCGCCCGCTATCGCGAGCAGTTCGGCGCCAACGCCACCGGCGACCCGCTCTACCAGGCGATTAGCGATGGACGGCGGCTGGCGGGGATGGAGCATTGGCTGCCACTGTTCGAGGAGAAGCTGGCGACCCTGTTCGATCATCTCGGCGACCATGACGCCCTCGTTCGCGATTTGAACACGGACGGCGCGTTGGACGCACGGCACGAGGCGATCGAGGATTATTTCGCCAACCGCGAGAAGGCGATGGTCGCCGAGCCGGGAAGTTACCGCCCCCTCGCTCCCTCCACCCTCTATCTCTCGAGCAAGGAGTGGAAGGCCGCGGTCGAGGAGCGGCCAATCCATCTCGCCACCCCCTTCCCGCAACCCGAGAGCGGCAAGGTCATCGATTTCGGGGTCGATGGGCCGCGCGATTTCGCGGCCGAGCGGGCGCAGAATGTCAACGTCTATGAGGCGGTGGCACATCATGTCGCCAAGCTACGCAAACAACAGAAGAAAATCGTCCTGGCGAGCTACACGATCGGCGCTCGTGAACGCCTTGCCGGCCTGCTCGACGACCATGGCCTCAAAAGCCTGAAACTGGCCAGCAGCTGGCAGGAGGCGCTGGGCGCGCGAACCGAGGCGGCGCTGATCGTCCTGCCGCTCGATCATGGCTTCGCCGGACCGGAAGTTGCGGTGCTGACCGAGCAGGACATGCTCGGCGACCGGCTGGTGCGGCGAAAGAAGCGCCGCAAAAGCGCCGACGCCTTCCTCGCCGAGCTGGCCGCGCTCACGCTAGGCGACTTGGTGGTGCACATGGAGCATGGCATTGGCCGCTACGAGGGGCTGACTTCCGTCATGGTCGGCAGGGCGCCGCATGATTGCGTCGCGCTCACCTATGCCGGGGGCGACAAGCTTTACGTCCCGGTCGAGAATATCGACGTGCTGTCGCGTTACGGCGGCGCCGGGGATACGGCGACACTCGACCGGCTGGGCGGTGAAGCCTGGCAGCGGCGCAAATCGCGGATGAAGGAGCGGATCCGCGAGATCGCCGGCGAGCTAATCAAGACCGCGGCAATCCGGGCCACCCGGGCCGGCCAGGTCGCTGCATCGGACGAATCCACCTTCCCACAATTTGTCGACCGCTTCCCCTATGAGGAAACCGACGACCAGGATCGGGCAATCGCCGAAGTGCTGGAGGATCTGGAGAGCGGCAACCCGATGGACCGGCTGGTGTGCGGCGATGTCGGCTTCGGCAAGACCGAGGTCGCGCTGCGGGCGGCGTTCGTCGCGGCGATGGCCGGCTATCAGGTTGCGCTGATCTGTCCGACCACCCTGCTTGCCCGCCAGCACTATCGCAATTTTGTCGAACGGTTCCAGGGTTTCCCGATCGAAATTGGCCGATTGTCGCGACTGGTCCCCGCCGGCGAGGCCAGGGCGACGCGGGAAGGCATTGAAAAGGGCAAAGTCGACATCGTCATCGGCACCCATGCGCTGCTGTCCAAATCGATCAAATTCAAGAAGCTGGGCCTGGTCATTGTCGACGAGGAGCAGCACTTCGGGGTTGCCCATAAGGAGAAGTTGAAGGCGCTGAAGGAGGACGTCCATGTCCTCACCCTCACCGCCACGCCGATTCCGCGGACCCTGCAGATGGCGATGTCGGGCTTGCGCGAGCTGTCGGTCATCCAGACCCCGCCGGTCGATCGCCTCGCCGTCCGCACCTATGTTGCGCCGTGGGACGCGGTGGTGATGCGCGAGGCGCTGCTGCGCGAACATTATCGCGGCGGGCAGAGTTTCCTGGTCGCGCCGCGCATTGCCGACCTGCCCGACCTCGAGCGATGGCTGGGCGAGGAAGTGCCGGAGGTGAAGGCGGTGACCGCGCACGGCCAAATGGGTGCGGGCGAGGTCGAAGAGCGGATCGGGGCCTTCTACGACAAGAAATATGACGTGCTCCTGTCGACGACGATCGTCGAGAGCGGGCTGGATATTCCCTCGGCCAACACGCTGATCGTCCACCGTGCCGATCGCTTCGGTCTCGCCCAGCTTTACCAGCTGCGCGGCCGTGTCGGCCGGTCCAAGACCCGCGCCTACGCCTATCTGACGACGACGCCGGACCGCTCGCTCACCGAAGGGGCGGACAAAAGATTGCAGGTCCTGGCCAATCTCGACAGCCTTGGCGCCGGCTTCCAGCTCGCCAGCCACGACCTCGACATCCGCGGCGCGGGAAACCTGCTGGGCGACGAGCAGTCGGGCCACATAAAGGAGGTGGGGTTCGAACTCTACCAGTCGATGCTCGAGGATGCGATCCTCGAGCTCAAATCCGGCGCGGCCAAGCGACGGGAAGAATTTACTCCGCAGATCAATGTCGAAGCGCCGATCCTCATCCCCGAGACCTATGTGCCGGATTTGGACCTGCGCATGGGCCTCTACCGCCGGCTAGGCGAACTGGAGGACAGGCAGGACGTAGAGGCGTTCGGCGCGGAGTTGATCGACCGCTTTGGCAAGATGCCGCAGGAAACAAATAACCTGCTGCAAATCGTTGAAACCAAGATCAATTGCAAGAAAGCGCGGATCGCCAAGCTGGACGTGGGTGCCAAGGGTGCGGTGGTCACCTTCGCCTCCGACGGCTTCCCGGACTTGGCTGGTCTGCTCGCCTATGTCGAGCGACTGAAGGGGGCGGCGAAATTGCGACCGGACAGCAAGCTGGTGATCAGCCGAGACTGGCCGACGGGTGAAGGCAGGTTAACTGGTGCGCTTCAGATCTCGCGCGGGTTGATGCGGGTTCTGGCGGCGGGCGCGAAGGTGCTGGAGCCGGCTTAGGCGGCGTCACGCGCGGAGGCGGCGACAAAGCGCCTCAACTCAACTTCTGTCAGCGGCGCGGCGCCGAGGAAGCCCTGGTAGAGGTCGCAGCCCCACTCCTCAAGCAAGCGGAGCTGGGCGAGGCTCTCGACTCCCTCGACGATCACCTGGAGCCCAAGCTCGCGCGCCAGGCCGATCATGGCCTTGACGATGATCCGGTCGCGGCTGCCGCCGACGATGTCGGCGATCATCGCCCGGTCGATCTTGATCGCATCGAGCGGGAGCGAGGCGAGGTAAGCCAGGCTCGAATAGCCGGTGCCGAAATCGTCGACGGCAATGCGGATCCCCGCCACCCTCAGCCGCGACAGACGGCCGGCGACCTCAAGGCTGTCCTCTACGAGGCTGCTTTCGACGATTTCCGCGGTGACCTGGTCGGGTTTGAGCCCGGCTTCGGCGATCTCGGCCAGCAGCCACTGCTCATAGCCTGGGCGGTCGAGGTCGCGCGGCATGAGGTTGATCGACAGCCTCAACGCGCCAAGCGAGCCGCTCCATCCGCCAAACGTCCGCAGTGCCTTGCGCTGGACATGTCGCGACAACCGCTCGGCCAGGCCGACCTGCTCGGCGCGGGCAAACAGCTCCTCTGCACCCTCGACTTCAGCCCAGCGTGCGAGCGCCTCGACCCCGACGATATGGCCGCTGGCAGGTTCGATCTGCGGCTGGAAGCGAAGCTCAATCTTGTCGCGGCGGATGGCCTGTTCGAGCGCGCGATCACGCATTGGTAAAGCGGGCGCCGTAACCCCCCGGTCCGACGCCCGCTTCCCCCCAAATACTGGCCAGTGCCACCCTCGCATGGGGCGGCCTTACCCCTGTCGGTAGCGCCTCCCAATGCGCCATTCCGGCGCGCTCCGTTTCGGGACAGTGGCGCTGGCGGACGAAATGCCTATGTTGGCGAGCGTGAATGCCGCCCGCCCTTCGAGCTCTTCGCCCGAACGCGATCTTGCCGCGCATGGCATCGGGCTGGTCGCCTCGACCGGCCAGGCGGCGCAGGCGGCAGAGGCGCTGCTGCGCCGCCGCTACAGCTGGGCCGATGCGGAGGGCGCGGAGACGCTGGTCGCGCTCGGCGGCGATGGCTTCATGCTGCAGACGTTGCACGCAATGTTGGAGGATGGCGAGGCCCGCCCCGTGTTCGGCATGAACCGCGGCACTTTCGGCTTCCTGATGAACGAATGGCGCCTCGACCGCCTCTACGAACGAATTCAAAGCGCCAAGCACATCCGGGTAGCTCCGCTGGCGATGGTGGCGACCGACATTCACGGGAAGAGTTGCGCCCGCCCGGCGATCAACGAGGTTTCCCTGCTGCGTGAGACGCGCCAAACCGCAAAAATCGAGATTTGCGTTAACGGCCGGGTGGTGATGCCGGAATTGGTCGCCGACGGCGTCCTCGTCGCGACCCCGGCGGGCTCGACCGCATATAATCTCTCGGCCCATGGCCCTATCCTGCCGCTGGCGGCGAAAATGCTGGCGCTGACGTCGATCAGCCCGTTTCGCCCGCGCCGCTGGTCGGGTGCGATCCTGCCCGACGATGTTTCGGTGCGGTTCAAGGTGCTGGAAGCGGACAAGCGACCCGTTGCGGCGGTCGCGGACCAGTTCGAGGTACGAGAGGTTTGCACGGTCGACGTCTCGCTTGACCGCGAGCGCTCGCTTACCCTGCTGTTCGATCCCGAGCATGCGCTCGACGAGCGGATCGCGATGGAGCAATTCGCCCACTGACCGCGGATTCACATATTCTGTGGCAAATGGAGGCCTCAAGCGCTTGCAACGCGTGGGAAGCGCGTTATAGGGCGGCCTCGCTTCGCTGATGCGGAGCCGCTCCCCGGTAGCTCAGCGGTAGAGCATCCGACTGTTAATCGGACGGCCGCCTGTTCGAATCAGGCCCGGGGAGCCATTTTTCCTTCCGTTATCGAAAAGCGCTCGCATGGCCCTCGCGATGGGGCCATGCCTCCCGCAGGGAGGGCTAAACCATGCAGATTGCTCTGACGATGCTGGCCGCGGCCGCGCTTGTTTCCTCCGCCAGTCCGGACGAGGCCGCAGTGATCCACTCGGTCAATGAGCTGCTCGACAGTTGGCGTGTTGCCGATAATGCACGCGGTGATGCCGTCCTCCACTCGGATTTCCGGCTGACTACCCTGCAGGGCGAACCCGGCGACCGGAAGGTCTACACCGTCGACCGCGCAGGGTTGCTGGCGGCATCAAAGGACTTGAAGCCCAATGATTGGGACGACCGCCTGAGTAATGTCGTGGTGCGGATCGGGAGCAACGGGCTGGCGGTCGTCACCGCAGACTATCTGTTCAATCAGAATGGCAAACCGACCCATTGTGGACTGGTGTCAATGCAGCTCTACCGGGTCGAGGGCGAATGGAAGATATTGTCCTTCGCCGACACCCACAACAACCTCAAAGGACGGCCGCCTGGGGAAGTCTGTCCTGCATCAAAGAGGACGCAGGGCCGCTGAACAACGAAGCGGCCAGGCGTGAACCCGACCGCTTCGGCGAGATGCGTTCATGTCCCCCGAGGGACCACCCCGCAACTTTATCAACCGCAGCTTGGGTGCATTGATCCAGAGCCTTGTTGGGCCTGTTTCAGCGCGGGACAGTGGCCCTGACAGGCTCAGCCTTCGATCGCCGCCATCAGCGATGCATTTCCGCCGGCCGCGGTGGTATCGATGCAGGTCACCCGCTCCGTCGCGAAACGCGCGACATAATGCGGCCCGCCGGCCTTGGGCCCGGTGCCCGAAAGCCCTTCCCCGCCAAACGGCTGGCTTTCGACCACCGCCCCGATCTGGTTGCGATTGACGTAAAGATTGCCGACCCGGGCGCGCGCCTCGACATATTGGCGGGTGGTATCGATCCGGCTCTGAAGGCCGAGCGTCAGGCCATAGCCGGTGGCGTTGATGGCATCGATCACCTTGTTGAGCTCGCCCGACTTCCAGCGCACGACATGCAGGATCGGCCCGAAATGTTCGCGATCGAGCTCGGCTAGGCTCTTGATCTCGTACATCGAGGGCCTGACGAAATGGCCGTGCGCGGCGATTTTCGGCAACTCGATTTCGGCCAGCAAGCGGCCTTTTTCCTTCAGCTCATCGAGATGCTTCTCGAGCGCGATCCTGGCAGCATCGTCGATCACGGGGCCGACATCGGTCGTCAGGTGGCTCGGATCGCCGACCTTCAGCGCTCGCATGGCCCCGGAAATCATCTCCAGCATCGATTCCGCGACGTCGTCCTGGATGAACAGGACACGCAGCGCCGAACAGCGCTGGCCCGCACTCTGGAATGCCGAGGAAATGACGTCGCGGGTCACCTGCTCTGGCAGTGCAGAACTGTCGACCACCATCGCATTTTGACCGCCGGTTTCGGCGATGAACGGGATGATCGGCCCGTCGCGATCGGCCAGCGTGCGGTTGATCATGCGCGCCGTCTCTGTCGAGCCGGTAAAAACGACGCCCGCGAGCAAGGGATGCGCCGTCAGCGTTCCGCCGACGACCCTGCCTTCGCCGGGCGCGAGCTGGACGACGTCCTTCGGGATACCCGCCTTGTGCATCAGCGCGATCGCAAGCGCACCGATCAGCGGTGTTTGCCCGGCAGGCTTGGCAATTACGGCATTGCCCGCAGCCAGCGGCGCCGAAATCAGCCCGGTGAAAATGGCGAGCGGGAAATTCCATGGCGAGATGCTGGCGAACACCCCACGACCGTGGAGGCGCAACTCGTTCTGCTCGCCGGTCGGCCCAGGCAATGGCAAAGGCCTGGTGAACTGCCGTCGCGCTTCGGCGGCGTAAAAGCGCAGGAAATCAACCGCCTCGCGCACTTCGAGAATTGCGTCGACCAACGTCTTCCCGGCCTCACGAATGCACAGCGAGAAGAAGTCTTCCGCGTGCTCCTCATAGAGATCGGCCGTGCGGTCGAGCCGCTGGGCGCGAGCTTCGCCGCCGAGCGCGTCCCATTGAACCTGCGCGTCGTGGCCGGCACGGGCCATGCGATCGACATCGGCGGCGCTAGCCTCGAACACTGTACCGACCGTGATCCGGTGATCGTGCGGTGAATTGACGGGCCGTCCCTCGCCTTTCCCCAGTGTCGGCCGGGCGGTCCAGCTGCGGCTCTCGAGCGCCTTTAGCCGTTCGAGCAAGGGCTCGCGGACTAGCGGATCGGACAGGTCGACCCCGGCGCTATTGCGGCGATCGGTGCCGAAAAGCTCGCGCGGAAGGACGATCTTCGGATTGCGCTTGTGGGTCAGCGCGTCGAGCTCGGAGACCGGATCTT
>Ga0209382_10004276_pt1 | contig 19164 bp, 20 predicted proteins | sample SoiMetdeltSBSDD5_FD_187599 | JGI IMG/M metagenome (GOLD analysis project Ga0209382, IMG submission 187599) | Bulk soil microbial communities from a Populus tree surrounding site in Tennessee, USA - Soil MetaG P. deltoides SBSDD5 (SPAdes) (version 2) | ecosystem: Environmental > Terrestrial >... | reverse complement strand
CGATGCCCACCACGTAGGCGCCCAGCCGGCAGCCCTGCACGAGCGCCGCCCGTGGATCGGCGCCCGCGCTCCACGCCGCGAGCAGGCCCGCCGCGAACGCGTCCCCGGCTCCCGTCGCGTCGACGACGTGCACCGGCTCGAGCGCGACATGGGTCACGCCGGCCGGTCCGGCCCACACGGCCCCTTCGCGACCGAGCTTCACGACCGCCTCGCCACCGGTCGCCTCGGCGAGCCGCGAAGCAAGCGTGGATGGATCAGCCTTGCCGACAAGCGCCTGTGCCTCATCGGCGTTGGCGATCAGGAGATCCACATTGTGTACCCACTGAAGAAATCCGGGATTATCAAGCAGCGGTGCCGCCGAGGCCGCGTCCACGCTCGTCCTCAGGCCGGCGCTTCTCGCGGAGGCGAGCGCGCTTTGCCCCGCCGACCGAGAAGGCCCATCCAGCAACGTATATCCCGATAAATGCAAGTTGGTCGCGCCCGCGGCGGCCACTGCGGCGTCCACATCGGACGCTGACAACAACAGGTTGGCGCCACGATCACTGATCATGGTGCGCTCGTCATCATGCGTAAGGACGACGATGGCGCCGGTGCTGGCGCCCCGCTGCACGCTGACCCGAGTGTGAACCCCTGCAGAACGCAGCTCGGCGAGGCGATCCTGCCCGGCCTGATCGTCGCCGACCGCGCCGACAAACGTGACCGGCCGACCCAGCCAAGCGAGCCAGGCGGCGGTGTTGGCGGCCTGGCCGCCGCCCGACATCTGCACGGTAGCAGGCGTGTCCGACGCCGGGGCCAGCGGCGCCCTGAGCACGGCAAGCACGTCCGTGACGAGATCTCCCACCGTGATGATCATCAGAGGGCGGCGGCGATGCGGGCGGCGAGGGCGGCGTTGCGCAGGATGATGCGCACGTTGACGGCGAGGCTCGCGCCTTGCGTGGCGGAGTGGAAATGCCCAAGCAGCACGGGCGTCACCCGCTTCCCGGTCACCCGTTCACGCTCCACAATGGACATTCCCTCGGCCAGCACCCGGTCGTGCAGCTCCGGATCCAACTGTTGGTCGGCGGGGAGGGGATTGGCCACGATCAGCGCCGAGGCGCTAATCCCTTGCGCCGCTTGGGCTTTGAAGGCTAGTGCCACCTCCTCGGGCGAGTCCAGCCGCCAGTCGAGGTCGAAGCCGCCATCGCTGATGAAGAACCCAGGGAAGCGATCGGTCCCGTAGCCCACCACCCCGACGCCCAGGGTCTCCAGCCGCTCCAGGGTGGCGCCGATGTCGAGGATCGACTTCACCCCGGCGCACACCACGATCAGCCTTGTCCGCGCCAGCGTCGCCAGGTCAGCCGACTCGTCGAACGCCTCCCGGTGTACGCCGCCCAGCCCGCCCGTGGCGAAGACCCTTATCCCGGCGGCGGCCGCCACGGCGCTGGTGCTTGCCACGGTTGTCGCCCCATCGACGCCTCTCGCCGCCGCGATCCCCAGATCACGCACCGACAGTTTGGCAACACCGTCGGTCGTGGCCAGCCTGGTGATCTCACCATCGTCCAGCCCGATCGTCAGCCCGCCCTCGATCATGCCGATCGTCGCGGGTATCGCCCCGTTCTCGCGCACGGTCTGCTCGATCTCGCGGGCGACGCGCAGGTTGTCCGGGCGCGGCAGGCCGTGGGCGACGATCGTGCTCTCCAGCGCCACCACCGGCAGCCCCAAAGCCAGGGCTTCACGCACTTCTTCTCCGATCCTCACGATCATGACGGTAGCGAATAGAACTGGGACTTCGGGATCAGACCTGAGAGAATGGGCGGGTGACTACGCCAACTGTTTCACCGGATACAAGCACCATCGTCCAAGAGCGTGTGGACTATCGGCTCGACGAAGGCGATCACGAGCGCATGTCGCACTACGCCGACAAGGATAAATTGATGGAGGCCATGGTAAACGGCACCCCAGTGGTGGCGCTGTGCGGCAAGGTCTGGGTGCCGACTCGCGACCCTAGCCGCTTCCCGATTTGTCCGGAGTGCAAGGAAATTTACGATTCACTTGATCAATGAGCGCGACGGCCTTCCCTGAGTGGAATGCTCGTCGGCCCTGCTCATCGGTGACCTCGCCGGGGTGGCGGTCTTCGCCGCTTCGGGCGGCTCGGCGGCGGTCGCCAAAAGACTCGATCTCTTCGGCGTGATCTTCGTCGGCTTCGTCGCCGCGCTTGGCGGTGGCATCTTCCGCGACCTGGTCCTCGACTCCCGGCCCGTCGCCTTCATCGACTGGCGTAACGGCGCCACCGCCGCCCTCGCCTCCGCGGCCGTCTTCTGACCGCACGCCCCGTCGCAACGCTTGCGCCGCACGGTCTCGCTGCTCGGCTTCCTGCTCGGCGCGATCGCCGTGATCCTGCTGCACGTCGCCGGCGGGCGCACCACCCTGTCCATGGTCGCATGCGGGGCGCCCGTTTCGTGGTGCGCCTCACTGCGCTTTACCGCCGCTGGTCAGCGCCGCGCCCCAAGCTGAGCGGAGCGAGCGGCGAGCCGTAGGACCGATAGACTCTCCGGTCGTGCTCGACACCGTTGCGCTAGACCGCTTTCCACCGCTGCGCGCTTGGCAACGCAAGGCCCTTTTCGAGTATTTGCGCCGGCGCAGCACGGACTTCCTGGCGGTGGCGACGCCCGGCGCGGGCAAGACCACCTTCGCCCTGCGGATCGCGGCGGAGTTGTTGATGGACAGGACAGTCGACGCGGTGACCGTCGTCGCGCCGACCGAGCACCTGAAACTCCAGTGGGCACAGGCGGCTTCGCGCGTCGGCGTCCAGCTCGACGCCATGTTCCGAAACGCCGATGTGCACGTCACATCGGATTTTCATGGCGCGGTGGTGACCTACGCCCAGGTCGGCATGGCCCCGCAGGTCCACTTGCGACGGACGCTGGCCAGGCGCACGCTCGTGATCCTCGACGAGATCCACCACGCCGGCGACTCCCGCAGCTGGGGCGACGGGGTCAAGCTCGCCTTCGAACAGGCCGAGCGGCGCCTGATGCTGACGGGCACACCCTTCCGCTCCGACGAGAACCCGATCCCCTTTGTCACCTATGAACAGCACGGTCCCGTGCTCCGCTCCCGCGCCGACTCTGTCTATGGCTACGGCGACGCGCTCGCTGAGGGCGTCGTCCGCCCTGTGATCTTCCTGGCTTACTCGGGGGAGACCCGCTGGCGCACCAGCGCCGGTGACGAGCTGGCCGTCCGCCTCGGCGAGCCGCTGACCCAGGACCTGCTCGCCCAGGCCTGGCGGACGGCGCTCGACCCCGGCGGCGACTGGATGCCGCAGGTGCTCAAGGCCGCCCACGCCCGGCTGCAGGTGAAGCGGGCTGGGGGCATGCCGGACGCCGGTGGGCTGGTCATCGCCTCCGACCAGCAAGCCGCCCGCGCCTACGCCCGCCTGCTGGAGCGCATCACCGGCACCAAGCCGACCGTGGTCCTCTCCGACGACAAGGCCGCCTCCGAGAAGATCGCCCGGTTCTCCTCGGACCCCTCGCGGTGGTGGCTGGTAGCCGTACGCATGGTCTCCGAGGGCGTCGATATTCCGCGGCTGGCGGTCGGCGTCTACGCCACGAGCGCCTCCACCGCCCTGTACTTCGCGCAGGCCGTCGGCCGTTTCGTGCGCGCCCGGCGCACCGGCGAGACCGCCAGCGTCTTCCTGCCCAGCGTGCCGCAGCTGCTCGGCCTCGCCTCCGAGATGGAGGTGGAGCGGGATCACGTCCTCGGCGCGCCAAAGTCCCCTGACGGCCTCGACGACGAGCTCCTCGCCCGCGCTCTGGAGTCCGAGAAGGCGAGCGATGAGCTGACCAAGGGCTGGGAGGCGCTGTCGGCCACGGCCGAGCTGGATCAGGTCATCTTCGACGGGGCGACCTTCGGGCTGCCGGCACAGGTCGGCACCCGCGAGGAGGAGGAGTTTCTGGGCCTGCCGGGCCTGCTCACCCCCGATCAGGTCGCCACCCTGCTGGCGCGCCGCCAGGCCGATCAGGCCGCCTCCGCTCGCCGGGCTTCCAAAGCGACCGCCCCTCCTCAGCCCCTACGCGAAGTTGTTCGCGATATGTCTGCGGCTGAGCGAAGAGTCCATTTACGCCGACAGCTGAATGTGTTGGTCGCCGCCCACCATCACCGTACTGGGTTACCCCACGGCAAGATCCACTCTGAGCTGCGTACCCGCTGCGGCGGCCCGCCCAGCGCCCAAGCGACCATCGAACAGCTCGAAGAGCGCATCTCGATGATCCAGATGCTCTAGCCGCGAAAGGGGTCGAAAAAGGGCGCGCTCCTGGAAGAGCGCGCCCTTTCCAAGCTCAGATGCTCAGCTGTCTGAGCCACCCCGCCACGTGAACTCGGGGTCAGCCGTCACCTCGACGGCGATCTTCACAAGGTCGTCTGCGTACTTGTTCGCGTGGTGTCCACAAAACACCAGCTCGCCCCCACCGGCCAGCTTGACGCGGAGCTTGCCCGCAGCGTTGCAGCGGTCACACCGTTCATCGGCGGCTGCGATGGCCGCCGTCTCCGGCGGCGGCGTGAGGGTCTGGGTCATCGCCTTCCTCCTCTGGTCGTCACCGATGAATCTCTTAACTCACTCGGCTTGCTATCCACGCATCGTTCAACATCGGTGCCACTGAACGACTTCCCAATATGACCATGGGGGACCTAGGTCACAGGTAGAGCATGGGTCGGCGGGTGCCGGGGTTGAAGCCTACCTGGGTGATGCCTCTGCGGACAGTCTGCCGCCCCCCAAGCGTGCCATGTCAACGATCACCGTGCGAGCCCGTGGCCGACCACCCATGAAGGTACATACCCATGGTGGCGAAGTCGATACTTTCGGTCGATGTGCTGGCTTAGTCGAGGTAGTCGCGAAGCACCTGAGAGCGGGACGGGTGGCGCAACTTGGACATGGTCTTGGACTCGATCTGGCGGATGCGCTCCCGCGTGACCCCGTAGACCTGGCCGATCTCGTCGAGCGTGCGCGGCTGGCCGTCGGTGAGCCCGAAGCGCAGCCTGACCACCCCTGCCTCCCGCTCAGACAGCGTCTGAAGGACCTGCTGGAGCTGGTCCTGCAGGAGGCTGAAGGAGACCGCGTCGACCGCCACAACGGCCTCTGAGTCCTCGATGAAGTCACCGAGCTGGCTGTCGCCCTCGTCGCCGATGGTCTGGTCCAGTGAGATCGGCTCACGGGCGTACTGCTGGATCTCGAGCACCTTCTCGGGTGTGATGTCCATCTCCTTGGCCAGCTCCTCCGGGGTGGGCTCGCGCCCAAGATCCTGAAGCAGCTCGCGCTGGATGCGACCGAGTTTGTTGATGACCTCGACCATGTGGACGGGGATGCGGATGGTGCGGGCCTGATCGGCCATGGCGCGCGTGATCGCCTGCCGGATCCACCACGTGGCGTACGTCGAGAACTTGTAACCCTTGGTGTAGTCGAACTTCTCGACCGCGCGGATCAGGCCGAGGTTGCCCTCCTGGATCAGGTCGAGGAACGCCATGCCGCGGCCCGTATAACGCTTTGCCAACGAAACCACGAGACGCAGGTTGGCCTCGAGCAGATGGTTCTTGGCGCGCTCGCCGTCGCGCGACACCCACAGCAGGTCGCGCTGCAGGTCACGCGCCATCTCCAGCGCTTCCTCGTCGGCGATGCGCAGCCGCTCCGAGGCGTAGAGACCGGCCTCGATGCGCTTGGCCAGCTCCACCTCTTGCTCGGCGTTCAGCAGCGGTACCTTTCCGATCTGCTTCAGATAGGCGCGTACCGAATCGGCGGAGGCGGTCAGCTCGGCGTCCTTGCGCGCCTGCTTGAGCGCCTCGGACTCCTCCGCGTCCCACTCGAAGTCGTCGGCCGCCACGGCGTCGGCCTCGGCCGCCTGGGCCAGCTCAGCCGACTCCTCGACCACAACGTCCTCAAGCTCGGCCGCCAGCTCCTCGACGTCGATCTCGACATCGGCCGCCTCCTCGCCCTCGACCGCCTTGGGCGCCTTGGGCTCCTCGGCGGCGGCGGGCGCCTTTTTCTCGGCGGCCTTGGCGGTCTTGGCGGCCTTCTTTGCCGGGGCCTTCGCCGCCTTCTCCGGCTTGGCCGGGGCGCTGGCGGGCGTGGCCGTGCCGGACTCGGTCGCGGCGGCGGCGTCTGCGCTCACGGCGATCTCTGGTGACTCGACGACCTTCAGCGCCGCCGCCTTCTTCGCGGGTGCTTTCTTTGCCGCCTTCTTGGCGGGCGCACTCGCGGGGGCCCCTTCGCCCTCGGTCTTGGTCTTGGGCTGTTTCGGCGTGGCCGCCTTGGGCGTTGCCTTCGCCGTTGTCGCCTTGGACGCCGGGGTCGCCGCGCGGGCGGCGGCCACCTTGCGACGGCTAGGGGAAGAGTCGTCAACCTCGACGGTCACGCCGGCCTCCAAAAGGGCGCGCAGCAACTTCTTGGTCTGAGCGGGGGGAACCGCGGCGGCCTCCACCGTGCTCGCCAACTCCGCCTGGGTGAGCCGGCCACCGCTGCCGGAGGCCTGGGCGATCAGCATGTCGGTGAGTGATCGTACGTCGACGCCGATCTGGCGAGCTTCAGTCACGGATGACCTTCCGAGGCGAGGCTGGATGTGTTGGGCCGGTGTGCCCGACCGAGGCACGTGGCAGGCGTGAATTGTAGCGCCGTGTCAGGCGTAACACCGACGCCGCCGCGCATCCGGGGCCGGACGCGGGTGAAAGGATGGCCGATGTGGGGATCAGCGCACTCGAACTGCTGGAGCTGGCCGTCCCGATCGCCGCCGATGCGGCCGCCACGGCGGGGCGGATGAGGGCCGAGGGCATCACCGGTTTCGACACCAAGAGCACGCTCACCGACGTCGTCACCGCGGCCGACCGGCTGGTCGAGCGCCAGATCGTCGAGGCATTGTGCGCACTGCGCCCCGGCGACGCGATCCTGGGCGAGGAGTACGGCGACAACCAGGGCGGCGACGGCCAGATTCGATGGATCATCGACCCGATCGATGGCACGGTGAACTACCTCTACGGGATTCCGCAGTACGCCGTCTCCATCGCGGCCGAAGTGGACGGTGAGGTGGTCGCGGGGGTGGTGCACCATGCCGCCGGCGGCGGGGTCTGGACCGCCGCGAGAGGGCAGGGCGCGTGGCGCGACGGCCGCCGCCTGATCGGCTCGGGCGAGACCGATCCGGCGCAGGCGCTTGTCGCCACCGGCTTTGGCTACGCCGCCGACCGGCGCGCCCACCAGGGCCGGGTGGTCGCCGGGGTGCTGCCGCGGGTGCGGGACATCCGGCGGCTGGGCTCTGCCGCACTCGACCTTTGCGCCGCGGCCGAGGGGATCGTGGACGCCTATTACGAGCAGGGCCTCGCGCCGTGGGACCTGGCGGCGGGTGGCCTGATCGCCCACGAGGCCGGGCTGGTCGTCAGCGGGCTTGACGGCGCGCCGGCCGGGCCTGACCTGACGCTTGCCGCACCTCCCGCGCTCCACGCCCACCTGCACGACCTCCTGGCGGAGCTGGACGCGGCGGGCGGGCCGTGACTGTGTTGCTGGCGTTCGCATTGCTTCCCCTGAGCTTCATCAGCCTTCACAGGTACCCGGCGGGAGCTTCGGCCGTCCCAGGATCGCCACCGCCTGGCGCATCTCGGTCGGGGTCGCCAGCTGCTTGAACCGGCCCCCGATCACCACGTCGACCACGTTGTCCTCGCGCTTGAGATCGAACTGCGTGGTGGTCTCGTTGAGGAAGTAGGCGCGCAGCAGGTGTGCGGCGCCGACGGACTTGGGCCCGTAGCGTAGGATGGCAACCTCGTCGGGGAAGTACTTGTCTTTGCCGTTCTCCTTCTCGCCCTCGACCTTGCCAACGTTGAACTTGCGGTTGCGGAAATCGGCCGCCACGTTGGCGCCCAGCCCGGTCGTTTGGGTGGCGTTAAAAACATTGATGTTAATCTCTGACTCGGACTCGGGAAGTTCCAGGCTCACGGGGATGTTTCCCGGTTGGCAGCTGTCCGCTGTGGTGTCGCCGCCCTGGCTGTCACGGGTCACGGTGATCACGACGAGCACCAGGGCGGCGATCGACAATATTCCGACAACCACCAAAGCCCGAATCCGCGTCATGTGCATAAGCGTCAGCTCGCTCCCCGTAAGAAGGACCAGTTGCGCCAGAGGTTATCGCTTCAGGCTCGTTCGCGTGGTGCGACCCGTCGAGGGGAGAGCAATTTCAAAATCTCCGGCGTGCCGAACGTGATCCATGGGTACGGGACCCTACCTTTTACTCGCCCGAGCAGATGTCCGGTTGTCTCCTCGGTCACATCGGGAACAATTTGCGCCCCGCGCGCGTACAACTCCCACACGGACGCGTTAAAGTGTCGCGCTCGTTGGGGAAGAACACATATTGGGAGTGTGACGATCTATGGCTACCGACTACGACGCCCCGCGCCGAGACGAGGTCGACCTCGGCGAGGACAGCCTGGAGGAGCTTAAGGCCAGGCGCGTCGACTCGCAGTCGGGCAGCGTGGACATCGACGAAGCGGAAGCAGCTGAAGCCTTCGACTTGCCGGGTGCCGATCTGGCCGACGAAGAGTTGACGGTCAAGGTGGTTCCAATGCAGGCCGACGAGTTCCGCTGCTCGCGCTGCTTCCTAGTCCATCACCGCAGCCAGCTTGCGGGTGAGCGCAACGGGGAGCCCATCTGCCGCGAGTGTGCGTGAGCCGCCATCGTGCGGTGAGATAGATGGCATGACGACCGGTGGAATGGCGCATGACGAGTCCGGCCGCGACCCAGAGATCAACGGGAGCGGCCGCGACTCAGGTACGGGCCAGGACGAGCTGGCGAGCGCGGTCGCCGGGCTCGCCGAGTCCGACTTGGACAGACGCGGCCGCGCGAAGCTGCTTGGCCGCATGGTCAACGGGCTGCGCGCGCGCGGTGTGAAACAGCTGTTCTACCCGCGCAAGGCCATGCAGTGGATCGTGGACGCGGTGTCGGATCTGGCGCCCCACGTGCCGGTCCGCAATATCGATACCCTGCGCAAGCACTATCCCGGCCTCGAGCGAGATGACCTGGCGGAGAGGTTGATCCGCAACGCCGCTCGGGCGACGGCCGGTGTGGGAGCCGTCGGCGGCGGTCTCGCCTCGGTGGAGTGGGCGGCGCCGCCCACGTTGCTGTCGGCTCCGGTGATGGTGGCGACCGAGACGGTCGCGGTGGTCGCCATCGAGCTCAAGCTCATCGGCGAGCTTCACGAGGTTTACGGGCATCCCATTCCCGGGACGGGGACCCAGAGAGCGGTCAGCCTGATCCAGGCCTGGTCCGCCCGGCGCGGTATCAACCCGATGGTGCCGGGATCAGGGGTAGCGACCGTGCTCAGCACGGCCACCCGCAAGCAACTGCGCGACATGCTGCTGCGCCGCTTCGGCCGCAATCTGACCACCCTTGGCCCCCTGCTGACCGGCGCCGCGATCGCGACCTATCTCAACCGCCGCGCCACCATGCGACTGGGCGAGGAGGTCGCGCGCGACCTGCGGCTCAAGTTCGGGATGCGTCGAGCGGTGCCGCCGGCGATCGAGTCCTCCGGATCTTGAAGGCTCGGGTTTTGCCTTCAAGTTCGGATGGCACGGTCGTTGGCTCCGTCGGCGGCGCTGTCTGAAATGGCTCTGTGAATTGACTCAGTGAGCCTGGTCGGGGAGCGCGTGCTGATCACCCAGTAGGGTGTGGGGTCGTCCGGGTCATTGACGAGGATTTGGACGGTCCCTTTGATCCACGGGCGCTGCACCACGAAGGCGAGGGGGTCGGCAGCGGGCCCGAGCAGCAGCCGCCTGTCTTCCTGATCGAGCGGGATGACATCGGCGATGAATTTCACCGGAAGGTGGGCGTCGTCCACCCACAGCTCGCCGTCGCGCACCTGCACCTTGATCCGGCCAAGCCACCACATGGCGGCCGCGGCCAGGGGCAGGAGCAGAGCGAACGGCAGCCACGTGCGCGCGCCGGCCGCGCCCAGCCCGACCTCGGCGGCCAGCAGCGCCGCCAGACCGAGCGCGAGCCCCCACATCCACCAAGGGACTCTGAGTCGTTCTAGATAGGGCACGCCCTCGAGAATACGGAATACGATCGGCGCGATCGGTACTAGCGCAGGAGGTAATCACAGTGCAAGCCGACGAGGCTGTGGCCGTCCCCGTCCAGCGGCTCGACCCGGATCTGCCGCTGCCGGCGTACGCCCATCCGGGTGACGCGGGCGCCGACCTTTGCGCGGCCGAGGACGCCGAGATCGCACCGGGCGAGCGCAAGCTGGTGCGCACCGGCGTGGCGATCCAGCTGCCCGAGGGGTATGTCGGGCTGGTGCACCCGCGGTCGGGGCTTGCCGTGAAGAAGGGCCTGACGGTGCTCAACGCCCCTGGCACGGTCGACGCCGGCTACCGCGGGGAGATCCTCATCAACCTCATCAACCATGATCCGCAGAACATCGCGAAGGTCGTGCGTGGCGAACGGATAGCGCAGCTTGTCGTTCAGCGAGTGGAACGGGCACACTTCCACGGCGTCGAGAAATTGTCCGACTCCGTAAGGGGGCCCGGCGGGCACGGCTCGACCGGTACCTGAGGAGGAAGAAGTGATCTTCTCGCGACGCTCGCGAGCGGGACGTCACGCCAAGGCCGAGGCTGCCGCGACCACGACGTCGCGCGGCGATCGGGCCGCCCGCCGTGCCGCGCCGCCAGTCGAGCTGGAAGGCGGCGAGGCGGCCGCGCCGGGCAGCCTGGCCGCCGAGGCACCCGCCACCGCGCCCGAGGAGGACACCGGGCCCTACGACATCTCCGAGGCGCCCGGCGGGATGCGGGTCGACCTGGGAAGCCTGCAGATCCCGGCGATTGACGGTGTGGAGATCCGCGCCCAGGCGGGCGAGAACGGCGTGATCCAGCAGCTGGAGCTGTCACACGGGGCCAACGCCTTGCAGCTGGGCGTGTTCGCGGCGCCGCGCACCGACAGCCTGTGGGAGGAGATCCGCCCCGAGATCCGCAAGGCGCTGCTCGCCGACGGGGTGGGATCTGAGGAGATCCCGGGCCGCTGGGGCACCGAGCTACAGGCGCGGCTTCGCACCCCGCAGGGCTTCGATGACCTGCGCTTCGTCGGCATCGACGGCCCAAGGTGGATGGTGCGTGCGCTCTTCCGCGGCCCGGCGGCGGTGGACCCGGCCCAGGCCGGCCCGCTCAACGACTGCCTGGCAGGGCTCGTGGTCAACCGCGACGAGCAGGCCCGCCCCACCCGCGAGGCCCTGCCGCTGCGCCTGCCGCAGGAGGCGCAGGCCGTGCCTGAGCCGGAGGCGGCCGAGACCCCACCGACCCATGACTCGGAGCGGCCGGCGCGCAGCGACGGAGCTGCGACCAAAGACTCGGTCGATGAGGTCGGCAGAGGCAAGCCTTCCCCTCGGGCGCGAAAGAATTAGGCTGGATTACATGCCAGGGCAAGGCGCAAGCCAGAAGGGTCTCCGCGGCGTGCTCCACCGGCTCATCGCCTCGGAGCAGGAGCTTGAGTCCGAGGAGCTGCGCCGCGACGCGGAGCGCGCAGGCTGCGAGCACTGCGAGGACGTCCGCCGAGGTGATCTCGTCTCGGTAGCCGGGAGGCTTCGCACAGTCGTTTATACTCCCCGTACCAATCTGCCTACGCTGGAGGCCGATCTTTATGACGGCACTGACGTGGTCACGCTGGTCTTCCTTGGGCGCCGTCACATCGCCGGGCTGGAGCCTGGCCGGGCGCTGACGGCACGCGGCAGGGTGGCGCTCCGGGACGGTCGCAAGGTCATCTACAACCCTCACTACGAGCTGGAAGTGGCGACATGAAGGGCAACTTCGGCGTCGAGGGGGAGCAGCTTCCCCCCTTCGCGGAGCAGATGGCACAGCAACTCGGCGGCTGGCGCGGGCTCATCGAGTCCGGCATCCCGGTTGCCGTGTTCGTGATGGTCAATGTCGTGCTGGGGTGGCTCACGCCGCCCTCGCAGACCCGTTCGGCGCTGCAGTGGGCGATCATCGCCGCCGTGGCCGTGGCGGTCGGCATCGCGATCGTCCGCTGGATGCGCCAGCAGTCCGTCCGCTTCGCGGTCAACGGGTTGCTCGGCATCGCGCTCGGCGCCTACCTGGCGTGGAACTCGGGTGAGGCACGCGACTTCTACCTGCCCGGCATCGTCATCACCCTCTGCTATGTCGTGCTCCTGCTCGGCTCGATCGCCGTGGGGCACCCGCTCGTCGGCTGGTTCTGGACGGTGATCGCCAATGGCGGCAAGGGTGAGTGGCGCTCCGATGACCGGCTGCGGCGCACCTTCGGCTGGCTGACCGCGCTGTGGGCGATGGTCTTCCTGCTCAAGGCGAGCATCCAGACCGCCCTGTGGCTGGCCAACTACCCCAACGCGCTGGGCGTGGCCCGGATCGCGCTGGGCTACCCGCCGTTTCTCATGCTGCTGGCGATCAGCTTCTGGGCCGCCCGCCGGGTGACGCGCGAGCAACCGCTCAAGTTGACGCAGCCCTAGCGGTGGTGCTGGTTGCGGCGTGTTTTCTCGACGCTGTCGGCGCCCAGTACCACCGAGCGCACCTGCTCCTCCACCTCCGAGGTGCACACGAAGATCAGCTCGTCGCCCGCCTCGACCGGGTCGTCGGGGGTGGGCGCCAGGACGCGCTTGCCCCGCACGATCGCCACCAGGGCGCTGTCGGGCGGCAGCGGGATGTCACGCACGGGGTCGCCCACGTGCGGCGCGTCGGCGGGCAGAGTGATCTCGACCAGGTTGGCCTCACCTTGCCGGAAGGTCATGAGCCGCACCAGGTCGCCGACCGTGACAGCTTCCTCGACGAGCGCGGCCATCAGGCGCGGCTTGCTCACTGAGACGTCGACGCCCCACTGCTCGGTGAACAGCCACTCGTTCTCGGCCCGGTTGACGCGGGCGACGACGCGCGGAACCGCGAACTCGGTCTTGGCGAGCAGGGAGACGACCAGATTGACCTTGTCGTCGCCGGTCGCGGCGACCACGACGTCGCAGGAGGCGAGATCGACCTCCTGCAGCGAGGACAGCTCGCAGGCGTCGGCCAGCACCCACTCGGCCTGGGGCACGCGCTCGTGGCGCAGCATGCTGGGCTGGCGCTCCAGCAGCATCACCTGGTGACCGTTCTCGATCAGCTCCTGGGCGATCGAACGCCCAACGTTTCCCGCTCCGGCGATCGCGACACGCATTTCCCGGTACCCCCTAAATCTGAGGAGCAGCGGCGGCCACGGCCGAAACCGCCTTGGCGATGTCGTCGGTGACCAGCATGAAAATCTGGTCGCCGTCCTGGATGACGGTGGAGGTCGTCGGCAGGGCGCCGATGCCGAAGCGCATGATGTACGCCGCTCGGGTGCCGGTCGCCTCCTCGATCGCGCGCAGCGGGCGGCCGACCCAGTCGGGGTGGATGAAGACCTCCATGATGGCGACCGTGCTCGTCGGGTCGCGCCAGAGCTCGGTGGAGCTCTCGGGCACGAGGTGGCGCACGATGCGGTCGGCGGTCCAGCGGACCGTCGCCACGGTCGGGATGCCAAGGCGCTCATAGACTTCCGCACGGCGCTGGTCGTAGATGCGGGCCACCACGCGCTGCACGCCGAAGGTCTCGCGTGCCAGCCGCGCCGAGATGATGTTGGAATTGTCGCCGCTGGAGACCGCCGCGAAGGCGTCGGCCCGCTCGATGCCCGCCTGGATCAGCACATCGCGATCGAAACCTATCCCTGTGACGGTGATTCCTGCGAAGTCGGCGGATAGGCGGCGGAAGGCGTCGCCGTTCTGGTCAATCACGGCGACCGTGTGCCCAAGGCCCTCAAGGGTATGCGCCAACGTCGATCCGACTCGGCCACAGCCCATGATCACAATACGCACGTCGAGCCTCCCGGCACCACAACTGGACGCGCTCATCATAGGCTGCGCGGTGTGGCTAGTCCGACGTCAGTGCTGAAGCGGTTGCTGGTAGGGCGACCGTTTCGCTCCGATCGCCTCCATCACACCCTGTTGCCCAAGCGCATTGCGCTGCCGATTTTTGCCTCCGACGCGCTGTCAAGCGTGGCGTACGCCCCGGGCGAGATCCTGCTGACGCTGTCGATCGCGGGCGCCGCCGCCTTTGCCTACTCCCCGTGGGTGGTGGCGGCCGTGGTGGTGGTCATGATGACGGTGGTCGCCAGCTACCGGCAGAACGTGCACGCGTACCCCTCCGGCGGCGGCGACTACGAGGTGGCCACGGTCAACTTGGGCCCGAAGGCGGGCCTCGGGGTGGCCAGCGCGCTGCTCGTGGACTACATCCTCACCGTCGCCGTATCGGTCAGCGCGGGCGTGGAAAACCTTGGCGCCGCTGTCGACTTCGTCGGCGAGCACAAGATGGGCTTCGCGGTGGGGGTGGTGGCCCTGCTCACGGCGATGAACCTGCGCGGTGTGAGGGAGTCGGGCGCCCTGTTCGCCGTGCCCACCTACCTGTTCATGCTGTCGATGTTCGCCCTCATCGGCTGGGGCGCCTGGCGCATCTTCCTGCAGGGCGAGGATCTGAAGGCGCCCAGCGCCGGGCTGGACATCGTCCCTGAGGGCGCGATGGGCGTGGGCGCGACGTTCGCGTTCGGGTTTCTGCTGGTGCGAGCGTTCTCGTCGGGCTGCGCGGCGCTGACCGGTGTCGAAGCGATCTCCAACGGCGTGCCCGCGTTCAAGCCGCCCAAGAGCAGGAACGCCGCCACCACGCTGCTGCTGCTCGGCCTCATCTCGATCGTCATGATGATCGGCATCGTGGCGCTGAGCCTCAAGACCGGCCTGCAGTACGTGGAGAAGCCCGCCGAGCAGATCGCCGGCGCCGGCCCGGATTACGTGCAGCCCACGGTGACCGCCCAGCTGGCCGGCGTGATCTTCGATCATTTCAAGCCCGGCTTCTACCTCGTGATCGTGGTGACCGCCCTGATCCTGGTGCTGGCGGCCAACACGGCGTACAACGGGTTCCCGGTGCTCGGCTCGATCCTGGCGCAGGACCGTTACCTGCCAAGGCAATTGCACACCCGCGGCGACCGGCTGGCCTTCTCCAACGGCATCATCTTCCTTGCCCTGCTGGCCGCCATACTGATCATCGCCTTCCGCGCCGAGACCACGAGACTGATCCAGCTCTATATCGTGGGGGTCTTCGTATCGTTCACGCTCTCCCAGATCGGGATGCTGCGGCACTGGAACAGGCTGCTGCGGGTGGAGCGCGACCCGGCCACCCGGCGGCGCATGCTACGAGCCCGTGCCATCAACGGCTTCGGCGCCGGGATGACCGGGTTCGTGCTGCTGCTGGTGCTGGTCACCAAGTTCACCCACGGCGCCTGGATCTCGATCGCCGCGATGGGCGTGATCTACATGGTGATGCGCGGCATCCGGCGCCACTACGATCACGTGGCCCGCGAGCTGACCCCCACCGAGGAGAAGCCGGTGCTGCCCGCCCGCAACCACGCCGTGGTGCTGGTCAGCAAGGTCCACCTGCCCACGATGCGAGCGCTGGCCTACGCCAAGGCGACGAGGCCGGACACGCTCACCGCGCTGACGGTCAACGTCGACAACAACGAGACCCGGGCGATACAGCAGGAGTGGGACAGGCGCGGGCTCAGCACCCCGCTGACCGTCGTCGACTCGCCCTACCGCGAGATCACCCGCCCAATCATCTCCTATGTCAAGCAGCTGCGGCAGGCCAAGCCGCGCGACGTGGTCACCGTCTTCATCCCCGAGTACGTAGTCGGCAAGTGGTGGGAGAACCTGCTGCACAACCAGTCCGCTCTGCGAATCAAGGGGCGTCTGCTCTTCGAGCCGGGGGTGATGGTCACGAGCGTGCCGTGGCAGCTGCACTCCAGCACGGCGAAGGACCTTGAGCGCATCGACAGGGATTTTGCGAGGGTACCCGCGAGGGGTCCCAGGCCGGGTGACGAAAGCTGATGCTGTCCGAGAAGGATCGGGTCGAGGTGCACGTGGGCGAGCCCGCCCACGGCGGTCACTGCGTGGCCCGCCACGACGGTCAGGTGGTCTTCGTGCGGCACGCGCTGCCCGGCGAGCGCGTCATCGCCGAGGTCACCGAGGTCCACAAGGGATACGCGCGCGCCGACGCGGTCGAGATCCTTGAGGTGTCGGCGGATCGGGTCACGGCGCCGTGCCCCTACTCGCATCCGGACGGGTGCGGCGGGTGCGACCTGCAGCACGCCTCACCCGAAGCGCAGCTTGAGTGGAAGCGCGCGGTGCTGCGGGAGCAGTTCCAGCGCCTGGCCGGCCTGGAGCTAGACGTGCCGGTCGAGCCGCTTCCGGGCGATGGATTCGGTTGGCGCACAAGGGTTCGCTACCGTGTGGCGGCGTCGGGACGGGCCGGGCTGCTCAAGCACCGCTCCAACGAGGTGGTGCCGATCGATCGGTGCCTTATCGCGTACCCCTCGATCCAGGCGATGGACGTGCTGGACCGAAACTGGCCCGACGTTGACACCATCGACGTGGTCGCTCCGGCAAACGGTGATGCGCAGATAGCGGGAAATGGCACCATCATTGAGCAGGCCGTGGGGCGGGAGTTCGAGCTGGAGGCGCACGGCTTCTGGCAGGTCCACCCGGCGGCGGCCGACACGCTGGCCGACACGGTGGTCGAGTTTCTTCGGCCGCGGAAAGGGGAGCGGGCCTGGGACCTCTACGGCGGCGCCGGCCTGTTCTCGGCGGCTCTGGCGCGGCAAGGCTGCGAGGTGACGCTGGTCGAGTCGGCGCTGGAGAGCGTGACCGCCGCCCGGCGCAGCCTCGCCGACCTCCCGGTCCGCGTCATGCGCGTGCTGGTCGAGAACGCCCGGCTGTCGAGGAACGTCGATCTGGTCGTGCTTGATCCGCCGAGGGTGGGCGCGGGCGCACGTGTCGTGAGGATGATCGACTCAGCCTCGCCCCGGGGCGTGGCGTATGTCGCATGTGACCCCGCCGCCCTCGCCCGCGATGTCCGGACATTTCTGGATCTGGGCTGGGAGCTGGGTAAAGTGCGCGCCTTCGACTGTTTCCCGCAAACCCATCACCTTGAGGCCGTCGCACACCTCGTGCGATCACGGGTGTGAAGGTTCGGTGAGTGCCGTGACCAGCTTTTGAGTTCACCGATAGACTTTGGCGCTATGACCGACCGCGCGCACCCCCTGCTGAGCACGATTCGTGGCCCGCAGGATCTCAAGGCCCTCCCACCAGAGCAGTTGCTCCTTCTCGCGGCCGAGATTCGCGATTTCCTGATCGCCAAGGTGGCGCGGACCGGCGGTCACATCGGGCCCAATCTCGGGGTGGTGGAGCTGACCCTCGCCATGCACCGGGTCTTCGATTCGCCCAGGGATCGCTTTGTGTTCGATACCGGGCATCAGGCGTACGTCCATAAGATCGTGACGGGAAGGCAGGACGGCTTCGACCTTTTGAAGCAGCGGGGCGGGCTCACCGGGTACCCCTCGCAAAATGAGAGTGAGCACGATCTGGTCGAGAACTGTCACGCGTCGACGGCCCTGTCCTATGCCGACGGCATGGCCAAGGCCTATGCGCTGCGCGGCGAGGCGCGCCACGTGGTCGCCGTGGTCGGCGATGGCGCCCTGACCGGAGGCATGTGCTGGGAGGCGCTGAACAACATCGCCGCCCGTGACTACCCGCTCGTCATCATCGTCAACGACAACGGTCGCTCCTATGCGCCGACCATCGGCGGGCTCGCCGATCACCTCGCCACCCTGCGCCTCAACCCGGGTTACGAGAGGGTCCTCGACCTGATCAAGGATGTGCTGGAGAAGACGCCGCTGGTGGGCAGGCCCCTGTTCGAGGCGCTGCACGCGGTGAAGAAGGGCATCAAGGACGCGGTCGCCCCGCAGGCCATGTTCGAGGACCTCGGCATCAAGTATGTAGGCCCGGTCGACGGCCACGACCAGGCCGCGATGGAGTCGGCGTTGCACCGCGCCAAGCGTTACGGCGGCCCGGTCATCGTGCACGCAGTGACGCACAAGGGTTACGGCTACGCCCCGGCCGAGCAGGACGAGGCGGACAGGCTGCACGCGCCCGGCGCCTTCGACCCGGAGACCGGCAAGCCACTTGCCGCTCCGAGCCTGAAGTGGACCAAGGTATTCGCCGACGAGCTGGTGGCGCTCGCGGGCGAGCGCCCCGACATCGTGGGCATCACCGCCGCCATGCCCGAGTCCACCGGCATCGACAAGCTTGCCGCCGTCTATCCCGACCGCGCCTTCGACGTGGGCATCGCCGAGCAGCACGCCACCACCTCGGCCGCGGGCCTGGCCATGGCCGGCATGCACCCGGTCGTCGCGATCTACGCGACCTTCCTCAACCGCGCCTTCGACCAGGTGCTGATGGACGTTGCGCTGCACCGGCTTCCGGTCACCTTCGTGCTCGACCGCGCCGGGGTCACCGGCCCCGACGGCCCGAGCCACTACGGCATCTGGGACATGTCGATCCTGGGCGTGGTGCCGGGCCTGCGCGTGGCCGCGCCGCGCGACGCCGAGACGCTACGGCTTTCGCTGCGCGAGGCGGTGGGCATCTCCGACGGGCCGACGGTGGTGCGCTTCCCGACCGGCACGGTGCCGGCCGCGCTGCCAGCGCTGCACCGGGTGGGCGGCGTCGACGTGCTTGCCGCATCGCAACGCAAGGACGTGCTGCTCGTGGCCGTGGGCGCCTTCGCGCACCTGGGCGTGCAGGTCGCCGCCGAGCTGGCCAAGGCGGGCTATGGGGTGACCGTCGTCGACCCCCGCTGGGTGCGGCCCGCCCCGATCGAGCTGGTGGGCATGGCCGCCGAGCACAAGCTCGTCGTCACGATCGAGGACGGTGTGCGCCACGGCGGCATCGGCGACAGCGTGGCGAAACTGTTGCGCGACAACGACCTTGACATGCCCATGAGGGATCTGGGGATGCCCGTGCAGTGGATCGACCACGGCAGCCGCGCCGAGATCCTGGCGGAGGTCGGGCTGACAGTTCCGGACGTGACCGAGCGCGTGACCAAGTGGGTGTCCACATTGGTCAGTCCTGTTGGAGAGGCGCTGGCGAGTTCCACGCGGGGCTAGGCTGTACGGGTGCTCATTGATCTGGGTGAGGACTGGGAGTACCCGCAGGAGCCGGATCGTCCACAATGGATAGTAGGCTGGCGGCCGCTCGCGGCGCTGATCGCGCTGGTTCCGGCGCTGACGCTGACCGCGGCCGCGCCCGGCCCCACCCCGGC
>Ga0209382_10004275_pt1 | contig 19169 bp, 19 predicted proteins | sample SoiMetdeltSBSDD5_FD_187599 | JGI IMG/M metagenome (GOLD analysis project Ga0209382, IMG submission 187599) | Bulk soil microbial communities from a Populus tree surrounding site in Tennessee, USA - Soil MetaG P. deltoides SBSDD5 (SPAdes) (version 2) | ecosystem: Environmental > Terrestrial >... | reverse complement strand
CGCTCAGCACGGCGATCTCCGCCCCCGCGAAGAGCCCGTTGGCGATCACGAGCGCCAGGATGACGAGCAGCTCGGTCCCCATTGCCCCAAGCAGAGCACGCGGCGCGCGCCGGCGCAGATGCCGCGCAGGTGCGCTAGGCTACGCGCCCATGCGGACGCGACGACTGGGACGGACCGGCTTTGTCATCAACGAGATCGGCTACGGCGCCTGGGGGCTCGGCGGCGGCTACTGGCGCGGCATGGAGCCGCGCGACGCCCAGCGCGCCCTCTACCACGCGGTCGAGCGCGGCATCGACTTCCTCGACACCGCGCTGGTCTACGGCGACGGCACCAGCGAGCAGCTGCTCGGCGAGGTCGTCCGCGAGCTGCGCGCCCGCGACCGGGTCGTGGTCGCGACCAAGGTTCCGCCGGCCAGCTTCGAGTGGCCCGGCGACGGCAAGAAGCCGCTGGAGGCCTCCTTTCCGGCGCGCCACGTCCAGGACTCGGTCGAGACCTCGCTGCGCAACCTGAAGCTCGAGGCGATCTCGCTGTGCCAGCTCCACGTCTGGCACGACGCCTGGCTCCAGCACTCGTCGTGGCCGGAGCTGCGCGGCACCCTCGAGCGCCTGGTCAAGGAGGGCAAGGTCCTCCACTGGGGCATCTCCGCCAACGATCACGATCCCGACGTCGCGGTCGCCGTCCTCGACGAGCCGATCATGGAGACCGTGCAGGTCATCTACAACCTGTTCGACCGCGGCGCCGAGCGGGCGCTGTTCGCCAAGGCCCGCGAGCGCGACGCCGGCATCATCGGCCGTGTCCCCCTCGACGAGGGCAGCCTCGGCGGCGAGCTCGGCGCCGACACCCGCTTCCCGCCCGACGACTGGCGCAACGAGTACTTCGGCGGCGACCGCCTGTCGCAGCTGGCCGTCCGCCTGGCCCGCCTGTCCGCGTTCGTCGGCACCACCCCGCGCGGCGCCCGCACCAGCGACGACGCCAAGGCGATCGTCGAGCAGGTCGAGAAGTCGCGCGACGAGGTCGAGGCCGGCACGCTGGCCGAGCTCGCCCTCCGCTTCGTCCTCTCGCGCGACGAGGTCGGCGTCGTCATCCCCGGCATGCGCACGGTCGATCACGTCGAACGCAACCTGGCGATCAGCGACGGCCGCCGCCTCAGCCCTGCCCTGCTCGACAAGCTCGCCGAGCACGTGTGGGAGCGGAACTGGTACTGATCAGAACAGGTCGAGCTGCTTGGTCGGCCGCTTGAAGGTCGACGGCCGCTCGTCGTCGTCCCACTCGTCGCCGCGCAGGTCGAAGCCGAGGCGGCGGCGGTGCAGGTCGAACAGCGCCTCGATGGCGCGCCAGCGCGGGCCGAGGCCGCGGCCGCGGGCGCCGAAGGCGCTCTCGTTCATCTTGCCGCTGCCGCCGCGCAGCTCGACGATCGCGTGCTCGATCTTGCGGACCCGCTCGATCGGCAGGCTGTCGCGGATCCGCTCCTGGAACACCGGCAGCACCTCGCCCGGCAGCCGCAGCAGCATCATCGCGGCGGTGCGCGCGCCGGCAGCGCGGGCGCGCTCGAGGATCTCCGGGATGTCCGGGTCGGTGAGCCCCGGGATGACCGGCGCGATGTTGACGCCGGTCGAGATGCCGGCGTCCGAGAGCATCCGCAGCGTATCGAAGCGCCGCGCCGGCGAGCTGGCGCCCGGCTCGATCTTGCGCGCGACATCGTCGTGGGCGAACGGGATGCTGAGGGTGACGTGCGCCCGCGCCTCGCGCGCCAGCCGCGCGATGACGTCGACGTCGCGCCGGATCACCGCCGACTTCGTGATGATGCTGACCGGGTTCCTGAACTCGGCGCACACCTCGAGACAGCGCCGCGTCAGCTGGTAGCTCGCCTCGAGCGGCTGGTAGCAGTCTGTGTCGCCCGAGAAGAGGATCAGCTCGCCCTTCCACGACGGCTTCTTGAACGTCGCCTCCAGCACCTCCGGCGCGTTGACCTTGACGACGATCTTCCGGTCGAAGTCGGTGCCCGCGCCGAAGCCGAGCCACTGGTGCGACGGGCGGGCGTAGCAGTTGTGGCTGATCACACCGTTGGCGATGAAGTCGCCGGTGCCGGTCGTGATGTCGAACATCGGCATCTCGACGCCGAGCGGCTCGATCGAGCGCACGGGGAGATCAGCGTCCTTGCCGACGAGGCCATCGCCCACCGTCAGGTGCGGCCGCTGCTCCGCTCCGCGCTCTGCCCCGGTCACGTGCTTCCACCCCCGCTCGGTCAGGAAGCGATGGTCGCCGCTCGCGACGAGCTCGGTGCCCTCGCGGAGGACGATCCGGTACGCCGGCTTCACCGTCGACCAGTGGGCGAGCACGCGGGTCTCGACGCAGCGCCGGTACTTCCCCTGGAGCTCGGTCCCGACGATCGCGTCGCCGACGGCGAGGTCGCGCAGCGCGCGCGTCCGGCCGTCGGCCATCAGGATCCGGGTGTCGCCGACCAGGCAGTACGCGCAGGCGTGGAAGCAGCCGCGATACGGATTGAGGCTGAAGCGGAACCCGAGGTCGGGGCTGTCGTTCTCCGCCAGGATCGACTTCGCGTCCTCCTCGAAGACCTCGAGCTCGGCCTCGGGCGCCTCCTCGAGCCACTCGACGTGGGTCGACGCCCACGGGTTGGGCGGGTTGGAGACCCTCTTCGGAGTCACGCCGCCACCGTATCAAGGAAGCGAGGCCGACGTGAACGGATGTCCAGTAGATCGACCTCGCCCGCACGGGGAGCAGATCCCGCCCCCGCGAGCCAAGGCAACGCCTCGTCGGACAGTGGGCTGAACATCTGACGGGGCCTGCGACACCGCCCGCGACAAACAAAGTGTCGCAGCTCGGAAGATCCGCCGCGGCGTGCCCGGTTCAAGGGGTCGCCACGAGACGGGTGGCATCGAGTACGATGCGCGCCCCTCTCTGGAAGCCACCCCCTAACCCACCGTGCCGGCATGATCCGAGTCCAAGATCTCTCCAAGTTCTACGGAGGAAAGCGCGCGCTCGGGCCGGTGTCGTTCGAGATCGCTGACGGCGAGACCGTCGGGTTCCTCGGTCTGAACGGCGCTGGCAAGACGACCGCGCTGCGCATCCTCGCCTGCGACCTCCGCCCCTCCGCCGGCACCGTCTCGGTCGGCGGGGTCGACGCGGTGGCGGAGCCCCACGACGTCCGCAAGCTGATCGGCTTTCTCCCCGAGAATCCGCCGGTCTACGGCGACATGCACGTGGTCGACTACCTCCGCTTCGCCGCCGAGCTGCGCGGGATGCGCCGGCCGGAGTTCGCCAAGCGCCTGCCCGAGGTCCTCGACATCACCCAGCTCGGCGACGTCCAGGACGACGTGATCAGCACGCTGTCCCACGGCTACCGGCAGCGGGTCGGCGTGGCCCAGGCGATCATCCACAACCCCAAGTTCCTCATCCTCGACGAGCCGACCCGCGGTCTCGACCCGGTGCAGATCGTCGAGATGCGCAACCTGATCCACGACCTCAAGCAGTCGCACACCGTGCTGATCTCGAGTCACATCCTCACCGAGATCAGCCAGACCTGCGACCGCCTGATCGTCCTCGGCGGCGGCAAGATCCTCGGCGTCGGCTCGGAGACCGAGCTGGCCGCCCAGGAGACCGAGATCCGCCAGGTCACGGTCGCGGTGCGGCCGCCCAACAGCGACGCCGACACCCGCAAGACCATCGCCGACGCCCTGGCCAAGCTCGACGGCGTCGCCGCGGTGGCCGAGCCGTACGAGCAGGGCGGCGGCCTCCTCTACACGCTGTCGACCAGCAAGGACGTCCGCGCCGAGGTCAGCCGCGCCGTCGTCGGCGCCGGCTGGGACCTGATCAAGCTCGATTACTCGCGCAGCGAGCTCGAGAACACCTTCATCCGCCTGGTCGGAGGCAACGATGCGAGCAACTAGCATCATCTTCCGCCGTGAGCTGGGGGCCTACCTTCGATCGCCCCTCGGCTGGGTGGTCACGGCGGTGCTGCTCCTGGTCGACGGCATCCTGTTCCAGTCGTCGGCGCTGGGCTCCGGCGAGCACCTGTCGGCCGACGTCCTGCGCACCTTCTTCCTGCTGACCGGCTTCGTCTCGATCGTCGGCGGCGTCGCCCTCTCGATCCGGCTCATCGCCGAGGAGCGCCAGACCCACTCGCTGGTCCTGCTCAACACGTCGCCGGTGCGCGACGTCGAGATCATCGCCGGCAAGTTCCTGTCGGCGCTGGTCTTCCTCTGCATCATGCTCGCCCTGACCCTGTACATGCCGAAGCTGATCATGGTCCACGGCAAGATCACGTGGACCCAGGTCGCGGTCGGCTACCTCGGCTGCATCCTGGTCGGCGCGGCCGCGCTCGCCATCGGCCTGTTCGCCAGCGCGCTGACCCGCCAGCAGTTGATCGCGGCGGTCGCCGGCTCCGCGATGGTCGCCATCCTGTGCAACCTGTTCCCGCTGGCCAAGCGCCTCGATCCGCCGCTCAAGGACGTGCTGAGCGGCCTCGATCTCTGGTGGGTCCGCTACATGGGCAACTTCATGAACGGCGTCCTCAACCTGAAGGACGTCATCTACTACCTCGCCGTGATCTACTTCTTCCTGCTCCTGGCGGTGAAGACGCTGGAGGCAAAGCGATGGCAATGAGAACTGCATCGCCCTGGTGGGCCTCGCTGATCTACGTGGTCGGCCTGGTCTTCCTCTTCATCGGCGAGCGCGCGTTCAGCACCAGCGGCTGGCACGTGCTCGCGACCGGCCTCGGCGCCCTCCTGGTCGTCGGGGTCACCGGCCTCCGCGTGTGGACCACGCTGTCCACCAGGGGCGCCCGTCGCCGCGTCGAGCGGACCCTGCTCCTGTGCCACATCGGCACCGGCGTGGCGCTCCTGCTCTACGCGCTCACCACCGGCTTCGGCATGGACCTGCTCGGCCTCGGCGACCTGAGCGCGCGCGGCGCGCTCCGCTACCGGACCGCGATGACCGTCGTGTGGACGATCATCATGGCGGCGTCGCTGATCCCGCTGTTCATGATCGAGGTCTCGCTCGGCGGCGCCCACCGCGACCGCTTCGATCTCCGCCGCCGCAGCGGCGGTGTCGACGAGGACGCCGTCGAGTACTACCGGGTCCGCGAGCTCGGCCTGTCGGGCCTGACCATCGCGCTCGCCGCCGCCTTCCTGATGGTGACCTGCAACGTCGCCGAGGAGCGCAACGTCCGCAAGGACGTCAGCTACTTCCGGACCTCGGCGCCCGGCGAGTCGACCCGCAACATCGTCAAGAACCAGGGCGAGCCGATCAAGGTCCTGCTCTTCTTCCCCGACGTCAACGAGGTCAAGGAAGAGGTCAAGAGCTACTTCGAGGCGCTCGGCTCGGCCACCGGCAAGGTCGAGATCGAGGAGTACGACCGCATGGTCTCGGCCAGCGTCGCCCAGAAGTACTCGGTGACCAAGGACGGCGTCGTCGTCATGGTCCGCGGCGACAAGAACGAGAAGCTCGAGCTCGACACCGACATGGAGAGGGCCCGCCGCGGCAAGAGCAAGCTGCGCAACCTCGACCGCGAGGTCAACGGCAAGCTCTTGAAGCTCGTCCGCGAGAAGCGCAGGGCCTACTTCACCGTCGGCCACGGCGAGATGACCGACCCCGACTCGCTCGATCCGTCGCTCCGGGGCAAGGTCCCCGAGCGCCGGACCAGCCTGCTCAAGCGCAAGCTCGGCGACCTCAACTACGAGATCAAGGAGCTCGGCCTGGTCGACCTCGCCACCAACGTGCCCGAGGACGCCACCATCGTCATGATGCTGGCGCCGTCGCAGCCGCTGCAGGAGGCCGAGCTGGCCGCCCTGGCCCGCTACCTCGACCGCGGCGGCAAGATGCTGGTCGCGCTCGACCCGCGCGGCGCCAACGAGCTGGGCGCCCTCGAGCCGCGCCTCGGCGTGGCGATGAAGAAGGGCTACCTGACCGACGACCGCGCCTTCCTGCCCCAGCAGGGCACGATGGCCGACCGCCGCTGGCCGTTCACGACCCAGTTCTCGGCCCACGCGTCGACGACCACGCTGTCGCGCACCGCCGACAAGGGCGGCCTCCTCCTCATCGAGGCCGGCGCCCTCGAGGACCGCGAGCTCGCCGCCATCGGCGACAAGCCGAAGCGGACCTACGTGATCCGGTCGCAGGCGACGTCGTGGCTGGATCTGCCCGACGAGGCCAACCCGGACGGCAACTTCATCTTCGACGACAAGACCGAGAAGCGCGACCGCTACAACCTCGGCGCCGCCATCGAGGGGCCCAAGGTCAAGGACGCCAAGGGCGAGGAGAAGGACGGCTACCGCGCCATGGTCTTCTCCGACGGCGACCTGTTCGCCGATCTGATGCTGCAGAGCCGGCGCGGCGAGGTCTTCGTCCAGATCGTGTCGGGTCCGCTCCTCGACGACGCCATCAAGTGGCTCGGCGGCGAGGAGGTCTTCGCCGGCGAGGTCGTCTCCGAGGACGACGTCGCGGTCCGCCACACCCGCGACGAGGACGCGGTCTGGTTCTACGTCACCGTGGTCGGCGCGCCGATCGTGGTGCTCGTCCTGGGTCTCACCGGCACCTGGTGGCGCCGCCGTCGGCCGCACACCAGCAAGCCCAAGCGCATCGAGGTTGCGTCATGAGAGGAGTCATCGCGCACGGCGTCCTGCTCGCCCTGATGCTCGTCTACGGGTATCGCACCTGGACCCGCGACAAGGCGGTCAAGCCCACCACCGGCACGGTGGTGGTGTGGAACCAGCCGGTGTCCGACGTGCAGGCGATCGTCTACGAGTCGCCCCGCAAGACCGTCCGCATCGACCGCAAGGGCGAGGGCAAGGACGCGTACCTGTGGGGCACCGAGATCCGCAACGACAAGCGGATGAAGCCGAAGGCGGACAACCAGAAGCCGGCGGAGCCGGCCAAGCCCGCCGACGCCACCAAGCCCGCCAAGCCCGGCGAGCCGGCCAAGGCCGCGGACGCGACCAAGCCCGCCGACGCGACCAAGCCCGCCGACGCCGCCAAGCCCGGCGAGCCGGCCAAGGCCGCGGACGCGACCAAGCCCGCCGACGCCGCCAAGCCCGGCGAGCCGCCCAAGGCGGAGGAGGCGCCCAAGGCCGAGGACGACATGGAGACCGTCACGACCAAGCGCGAGTTCCCGGTCGCGGCCACCGCCGACGACCTGGTCAAGGCGGCGGCCGAGATGCGCGCCCTCCGCGTCCTGTCGCTGACCGAGGAGTCGAAGAAGGAGTACGGCCTCGATCACGCCGACATCACCCTCTCGGTCGTGCTCAAGAGCGGCACCCGCGCCTTCGTCATCGGCGACAAGGTCTCGGGCGGCAAGGAGCGCTACGCCCTCGATCCGCAGTCGGGCAAGGGCTACATCCTGGCCGGGACCCTGATCGATCCGCTCGAGATCGGCGAGAGCGAGCTCAAGCTCGCCGATCCGCGCGCGTTCGACGTCAGCCTGATCGCGTCGGTCGAGGTCAAGACCGGCACCAAGACGCGAGTCGCGAGCCGGATCACCACCAGCAACGACAAGGGCGACCAGACCAAGACCTGGGGCGACGCCGGCACCAACAAGCCGGATCAGACCCTGGCCAACTTCATCGACAACGTCGACCGCCTGCGGCCCAGCCGGTACGAGGCGGAGGTCAAGGTGGCCGACCTGAAGCCGGTGGTGACGTTGACCTACAAGGACGCCGCCGGCAAGGTGCTCGGCGCCTACAGCCTGTACAAGCGCGAGAAGGCGGGCGAGGTCGCGATGGACGGCACCGCCGATCCAATGAAGCCGCCGACGGCGGTCGTCGAGTACTACGTGTGGTCCGAGAAGTCGCGCGTCCCCGGCTCGGTGCCGAAGAGCTCGGCCGACCGGATCGAGCAGGACATCGCGACCCTGTTCGAGCCGTAGCGCGGGTGGACGCGTAGCACGAAAGCGTGGTCCCGAGATCGGGACCACGCTTTTCTGCGCTCTTGAACCTTGACTCGCGCCACGGAACCCTCGTCGGAGGGGAATAAGGCAACCGCCGCGCCGGTCGAAGGTACAGAACGTGCCGGGTCCCGGCGCCGATTTGCACCCGCGTCCGCGTCGACCCAAGGTATCGAGGAGGTCATTTCATCCATGCGAACCGTCATCTCCAAGGGGCTCCTCGCTGCGACCTCGGTCGCCGCGGTGATCGCCGGGGTCGGCGTGGCTGCCCGTTACGCTCCATCGCCTGCCGAAGCGTCTCCGTCGGCATCCACGTCTCCGCTCAGCGACGACCGGATCGCCGACGTCGCCGAGGCGGTGGTCAACAGCGTCGTCAACGTGTCGACGACGCGCGAGGTCGACAGCGGCCCCTGGGCCTCCGACCCGTTCTTCAACGATCCGCGCTCGCCGTTCTACCAGGCGCCCGACGAGCGCAAGGCGAGCAGCCTCGGCTCCGGCGTCATCGTCACGGCGCAGGGCCGCATCCTCACCAACGCCCACGTCGTGCAGGGCGCCGATGACATCAAGGTCACCCTGTCCGACGGCACCGAGTTCGACGCCAAGCTGATCGGCACCGACCCGCGCGCCGACATCGCGGTGCTCCAGCTCAAGGGCGACCTGCCGCGGCTCAAGCCGCTGCCGTTCGCCGACTCGAACAAGCTGCGCCTCGGCGAGACCGTGCTCGCGATCGGCGATCCCTTCGGCGTCGGCCAGGCGGTCACCATGGGCATCGTCTCGGCCAAGGGCCGCGCCTCGGTCGGCATCGAGGACTACGAGGACTTCATCCAGACCGACGCCGCCATCAACCCGGGCAACTCGGGCGGCGCGCTGGTCAACCTGCGCGGCGAGCTGGTCGGCATCAACACCGCGATCCTGTCGCGCTCCGGCGGCTACCAGGGCATCGGCTTCGCGATCCCGTCGAACATGGCCAAGCCGATCATGGACATGCTCGTCAAGGACGGCAAGGTCACCCGCGGCTACCTCGGCGTGAACATCACGCGGGTGACGCGCGATCTGGCCAGCAAGCACAAGCTGCCGGCGACCCAGGGCGTGCTCATCACCGACGTGGTCGAGAACGGCCCCGCCGCCCGCGGCGGCCTCCGCTCTGGCGATGTCGTGATCGCGGTCGACGGCGCGCCGATGACCGACCCCGGCCAGTTCCGCAACCTGGTCGCCATGAAGGGCGCCGGCAAGCCGGTCGAGCTCGGCGTCCTGCGCGCCAAGGGCCGCGATCAGGTCCGGGTGATCCTGGGCGAGCTGCCCGACGAGAAGACGATGCAGCGCATGCAGCGCCAGCGCCAGCAGCGGCAGCAGCGCGACGACGACGGCAACTGACTGGGCGACTGGGCGCGCGCGCGTAACGGCGCCGCCACCGGACGGTCGCCCGATCGTCAGGCGGTCGGGCGATAGTCCGAGCGTGCTGTCGACCGTTCTGCTCGCGGCCGCCCTCGCCGCCGCGCTCTGGCTCGTGGTCCAGACCTGGCAGCGGCGCGCCGCCAGTCGCCGCGCCCGGGCCCGCGCCCGGCGCGCCCTGGCCGGCGAGACCGCCGCCGAGGCGCTGCTCGAGCGCGCCGGCTACGCCATCGTCGATCGCCAGGCGCGCACCGTGTGGACCTTCTTCTGCGACGACGATCCGGTCGAGGCCGAGCTGCGCTGCGACCTCCTGGTCGAGCACGACGGCCGCCTGCTGGTCGCCGAGGTCAAGACCGGGCAGCTCGCGCCGCGGCTCGACACCGCGGCGACCCGGCGCCAGCTGCTCGAGTACCAGCTGGCCTACGGCGCCGACGGCGTCGTGCTCGTCGACGCCGAGACCGGCACCGTGCGCGTGATCGACTTCCCGATGCCGATGGTGGTCGCCGACGAGGCCCGCCACAGCGGCGTGCCGGTCCTGACCGCGCTCGCCATCGGCACCGTCGTCGGCAGCCTCATGACGCTGCTGTTGTCGTCGTGACGGCGCCGACGCCCGCGATCACTGGAAGTTCTTGTTCGCGAAGTCCCAGTTGACTAGCTTCCAGTACTCCTCGATGTACTTGGGCCGCGCGTTCCGGTAGTCGATGTAGTAGGCGTGCTCCCAGACGTCGATGGTCAGGACGCACGTCTTGCCGACCGCGAACGGGGTGCCGGCGTTCGACGTGGTCTCGATGGCGAGGCCGCCGTCGGGAGTCTTCACGACCCAGGCCCACGCCGAGCCGAACGCGCCAGCGGCCGCCTTCGAGAACTTGTCCTTGAAGTCGGCGAAGCTGCCGAACGACTTGTCGATGGCGGCGGCGATCGCGCCGGTCGGGTTGCCGCCCGCCTTGGGCGCCAGCGAGTGCCAGTAGAAGGTGTGGTTCCACACCTGCGCCGAGTTGTTGAAGATCGGCGCCTCGCTGGGCTGGCCGTTGGAGGCCTTGATGATCTCCTCCAGGCTCAGCTTCTCGTACTTGGTGCCGGGAGCGAGGTTGTTCAGGTTGTTGACATAGGCCTGATGGTGCTTGCCGTAGTGGTACTCGATCGTCTCGGCCGAGATCACCGGGGCCAGCGCGTCCTTGCCGTACGGCAGTTCAGGGAGTGTGAAAGCCATGGGAGCCTCTCCTCTCGTGTCGCGCCGTAGCATGTCGGCGCTCGTCGCGCGGTGTCAACCGCACGGGCTTTCTACCGCGCGGCGCCGCGCTGACCAGGGTAGAGTGGCGCCGTGCTCGGCCCGCTCGGACACCTCGCGTCGATGCTCGCCTTCCTGGCTCGACGCGACGGACGCCGTCGGGCCGACGCCAGCGCGGCCGAGGACCTGGCCTGGGGCCGCGCGCCGCGCAGCGGCGACCTGCCGCCCGGATTGACGCTGCGCTGGCTCGGCACCGCCGGCTTCACGCTCTCGTACGAGGGCCACGACCTCGTCATCGACCCCTACCTGACGCGGATTTCGCTCGGCGATCTCCTGCGCCGCCGCGTGGTGGCGCCGGCGGCGGCGCTGGCCGAGGCGTGGGTGCCGCGGGCCGACGCCGTGCTGATCGGGCACACCCACTTCGATCATGCGCTCGACGCGCCGGCGATCGCGCGGCGCACCGGCTGCAAGGTGTACGGTTCACCGTCGCTGGCGAGCCTGATGGCCCTGCACGGCCTGGCGCCGCAGGCGGTCGTCGTCGAGCCGTACCGGACCTACGAGATCGGCCCGTTCGAGGTCACCTTCGTGCCGAGCCTGCACTCGCGCCTGGCCGCCGGCCTGTACGTGCCGTACCAGGGCGACATCTCGTGCGAGCACCTCGACGACATGGTGCCGCAGGCGTACCGCTGCGGCCAGGTCTGGGGCCTCCACGTCAAGGTCGCCGGCGTGAGCTTCTACCACCAGGGCTCGGCCAACCTCGTCGATGACGCCATCCGCCACCGCGGCGTCGACTACTTCCTGTGCGGCATCTCCGGCCGCCGCTACACCCGCCGCTACCTCGACCGGATCCTCGCCCGCCTCGAGCCGCGCGTCGTGGTGCCGATGCACTACGACGACTTCTTCACGCCGCTCACCGCGCCGATGGCCTTCTCCTTCAACGTCAACTTCGCCGGCTTCGCCGACGAGGTCGGCCGGGTGTCGCGCGACTTCGACGTGCGGGCGCTGGCGATCGGCGAGGCGGTCGGCTGCAACCAGCGGCCGCCCGCCGTGTCCTTCCGACCATGAAGCGACTCGCGCTGGCCGCCCTCCTCGTCGTCTCTTCACTCACGTCGGCGCTGGCGCAGCCCGCCGACCGCGTCCCCGAGCACCTGGCGGCCCAGGACTGCTCGCGCGCCCGAGCCCTCAAGAAGCCCTGCGTCCTGACGATGGACGCCGAGGAGGTGGGTGGCGGCACGGCGCGCCAGGACGGCAGCCAGGTCATCGTGCGCACGCCGGCACGGTTCGGGACGCTGATCCGCTACCGCGCGGATTTCCGCGCCGAGCTGATCCGCGCCGCGGAAGATCTGTAGATAGTCGCGGCATGGCCAAGCGCTACTGGCTCATGAAGACCGAGCCGGACACGTTCAGCATCGACGATCTCGAGCGGGTCGACATCGAGCCGTGGACGGGAGTCCGCAACTACCAGGCGCGCAACCTGATGCGCGACCAGATGCAGGTCGGCGACGACGTGCTGTTCTATCACTCGAGCACGACGCCGCCGGGAGTCGCCGGGCTGGCGAAGGTCCACCGCACCGGCGTGGTCGACGCCACGCAGTTCGACCCGAAGAGCAAGTACCACGACCCGGACAGCAAGCAGGACGACCCGCGCTGGATCTGCGTCGACGTCAAGTTCGTCGAGAAGTTCGCCGAGCTGGTGCCGCTCGACGTCCTGCGCGCGCAGCCGGGGCTCGAGGAGATGGTGCTCCTGCGCCGCGGGTCGCGGCTGTCGGTGCAGCCGGTGAGCGCGGCCGAGTTCAAGATCATCGTCGGCATGGCGCGCAAGGCCGGCCAGGCGACGAAGAAGAAGCGCGCTACCGCTCCTCGCGGATGACCCGGGCCTCGGGCAGCGCGCCCTGCTTCGGCTCGAAGATGGCGCGGCGGGTCTCCTCGAGGCGGGCGCGGCGGCGCAGGCCGCTGACGAGGAGGGCGATGCCGGTGACGCAGGCGCCGGTGGCGATCACCGGGCCGGCGCCCGAGATGAGGTAGATCGCGCTGACGAGGAGGCCGAAGCCGAACAGGAGAGCGCCGCTGACGATGCGGCCCTGCACGCCCTGCGACTGGCGCTCGAGCTCATGGCGCACCTCGGACGGCTCGGCCCGGAAGTCGAAGCCGCACTCGCACCGCTGGGCCGAGGGCGGGTTGATCAGGCTGCAGCGAGGGCATCGCTTGGCCATCGCCTAACCGTACTACACGGCGAGCCAGGCCAGCAGGCGCTCGGCGCGGTCGTCCGGCAGCTCGACGCCGAGGTCGAAGTCGCCGGCGGCGTGGCGGTCGGAGCCGGCGGTGCAGACGAGGTCGAGGTCGCCGGCGAGCTTGAGCCAGCGGCCGCGCTCGGTAGGGTCGTATGCGGCGTAGTAGGCCTCGATGCCGTCGAGGCCTTCCTTGCGGAAGCGCCGGGCCAGGCGCCCGGCTCGGTCGCCGAGGTGGTGGGGATGGGCGAGCGCCATGCGAGCGCCGACGGCGCGGCCGAGGGCGAGCGCCTCGGCGATCGGCAGGCGATGGCCGGGCGCGTCGCCGGGGCCGCCGTCGTACAGCCAGCGGCTGAACGCCTCCTTCACCGACGAGACGTGCCCCTGCTCGACGAGGGCGCGGGCGAGGTCAGGGCGGCCGACCGAGCGGGTGCCGGCGGCGGCGAGGATCGGCTCGACGTCGACGCGCAGGCCGCGGCGGGCGAGGCGCTCGGCCATGACCCGCAGCCGCGACCGCCGGGCCTCGCGCATCGCGTCGAGGCGGGTCTCGAGCTCGGCCCAGGCGCCGCCGGTGTCGTAGGCGAGGACGTGGACGGTGCGCTCGTCGTCGTCGCACGAGATCTCGGCGCCGCGGATCACGATCGCGCCGCCGGCGGCGGCGCGCGGTGCACCGCCGTGGGCCGACGCCGCGTCGGCGTGGCCGGCGCAGGTGTCGTGGTCGGTGAGGCAGAACAGGGCCACGGCGCGCTCGCGGGCGCGCGCGCCCACCGCGGCCGGCGCGTCGGTGCCGTCGGAGCAGGTCGAATGGCAGTGCAGGTCGACGCGCATCATGCGACCGTAGCAGATCCACGGGCATCGGCCTCTCGACGGCGGGCCGCCGGGGCGCTAGCTTCGCTGCATGGCCGACAGCCCGACCAACCTGGTCGCGCTCCGCGATCGACGTGAGCAGGTGATCGCCGCGCTCACCGAGAGCTTCACCAGCGACGTCCTCGAGCTCGACGAGTTCGACAGCCGGGTCGACCGCGCCCACCGCGCGCGCACCCTGGCCGATCTCGACTCGCTGGTTGCCGACCTGGCCCCGGTCGCGACGACCTCGACGGCGCTGGCGGCCCGGCCCTTGGCGATGGCGGTGCGCGACGACCCGCACCGGCCGGCCGAGAAGCGGACCTGGCTCATCATGAGCGGCCTCGAGCGCAAGGGGCCGTGGACGGTGCCGCGCAAGATGCGGGTCCGCTGCTTCTGGGGCGGCGGATCCTTCGACTTCCGCGAGGCCGACTTCGGTCCCGGCGTCACCGAGCTGCACGTGACCGCCATCATGGGCGGCCTCGAGATCATCGTGCCGCCGTGGCTGGCGGTCGACGTCGACGCCTCCGCGATCATGGGCGGCTTCGACGAGCGCCACCGGGCGCCGGCCGAGCCGGATCCCGGCCGACCGGTGCTGCGCGTCACCGGCTTCGTGCTGATGGGCGGCGTGTCGATCGAGACCCGCCTGCCCGGCGAGTCGGGGCGCGAGGCCCGCAAGCGCGAGAAGCGCGAGCGCCAGGCGCTGCGCGACGGCGGGCAGCGCCAGCTACCGTCGCGGACCGGCGGCAGCGGCGGCGACGGCTCGGGTCAGTAGCGGATCCAGCGGACCAGCTCGCGCAGCGACGGGCGCTTGCCGTACATCAGGATGCCGACGCGGTAGACACGGGCCGCGAGCACCGCCACCAGCCACGTCGACGCCAGCAGGATGGCCAGCGAGATCCCGACCTCGCCGAGGCTGGCGCCGCCGAGGAGGAAGCGCATCGGCATCAGGATCGGCGACGCGAACGGGATGAGGGTCAGGACCTCGGCCGCACTGCCGCGCGGGTCGTTGGTGACGATCTGGAGGCAGATGAACGAGAACATGATCATCAGCATCACCGGCGTCTGCGCCTGCTGCGCCTCCTGGTCGCTGTTCACCATGGCGCCGATGGCGGCGTAGATCGCGGCGTAGAAGAAGTAGCCGAAGACGAAGTACGACAGGATCACCGCGATCGCCGACGGCGCCAGCTCCGGCATCGTGAAGCCGCCCGAGGCGCCGAAGAACGCGAGCAGCTGTAGCCGGTACTTCATCGTCAAGGCCGCCATGCCGACCCAGACCCCGACCTGGAGCAGACCGACGCTTCCGACGCCGATCAGCTTGCCGAACATGAGGGCGCGCGGCTTGGCCGCCGCGACCATGATCTCGACGACCCGGTTGGTCTTCTCCTGGACCACGCCGCGCATCACGTTGACCGCGTACAGGATGATCGACAGGTAGATGATGAACGCCAGGACGTAGCCGACCAGGAAGGTCGCGCCGCCGGAGGCGCCCTCCCCCTCGCCGGTGGTGTGCTTGGCCTCGACGTCGACCGGGCTCAGGAGGCTTTCCAGCTTGTCGGAAGGAATGCCAAGCTGGTCGCCGCGCACCTTCTGCACGGCGGCGCGGACGGCGCGCTCGAGGAGCACCGACACGACCTGGTTGGTCGCGTTGTCGCCGCGGTAGATGACGCTCGTCGACTTCTCGAGGACGTCGGCCGGCACGTCGAGGTAGCCATCGATGGTGTCGGCCTTGATGCGGCCGAGCAGGGTCGCCTCCGGGGTGTCGACCGGGACCTGCTCCACCTTCCAGTTCGGCCCGCTGAGCTTCTCGACCAGCGCCGGCCCGAGCTTGCCGGTGTGATCGACGACCTGGATGCGCGCACTGAAGTCCGAGTGCGCGAGCAGGGCCGGCACGACCACCATCGCGATCGTGACGATCGGGCCCAGCAGGGTGACCACGAGGAACCACTTCGTCCGCACCCGCTCGAGAAACTCGCGGCGGGCGATGACCAGCCAGTCGGGCAGTCCACGGCGGCTCATGCGGCCTCCTCGGTGCGCGCCGCGGTCGCGGCGTCGCCGACCCGGGCGACGAAGATCTGGTGCAGCGTCGGGGTGACGACCTCGAACCGGCGCACGGCGGCGCCGACCTCGAGCAGCGCGGCGAGCAGGCGCTCGGGGGCGACCCCGGCGGCGAGCTCGACCTCCTCGTCGGCGGTGTCGCCCGGCCGCGGCGGGCGGCGGGTCACCACCACGGCGCGGTCGGCGAGCACGCGCTCGGCGCGGTTCTTGCCGTCGCCGCCGAAGCCGACGGCGATCCAGCCCTCGGCGGCGGCGGTGCGCTTGATCTCGACCAGGTTGCCGTCGAGGACCTTCTTGCCGCGGGCGATGATGCAGACCTGGTCGCAGATCTTCTCGGCCTGCTCCATCTGGTGGGTCGAGAACAGCACGGTGCGGCCGGCCGCCTGCTGCTCGGTGACGACCTCGCGCAGGACCTCGGCGTTGATCGGGTCGAGGCCGCTCCACGGCTCGTCGAGGATGATCAGCTGCGGCTGGTGCAGCACGGTGGCGGCGAACTGCACCTTCTGCGCCATGCCCTTCGACAGGTCCTGGACCCGGTTGGTCTTCCACTGGCCGAGGCCGAGCCGCTCGAGCCAGCTGCCGGCGCGGCGCCGGGCCTCGGCGCCGGACAGGCCGCGCAGCTCGCCCATGAACGCCAGCATGTCGAGGACGCGCATCTTGGGATAGAGGCCGCGCTCCTCGGGCAGGTAGCCGACGCGAGCGGCCGCCTGGCCGCCGGGGTGAAGGCCGCCGAGCAGCCGGATCTCGCCCTCGTCGGGGGCGATGATGTCGTTGATCATGCGCAGGGTGGTCGACTTGCCGGCACCGTTGGGGCCGAGCACGCCGTAGATGACCCCGGTCGGGACCTCGAACGAGAGATCCGCGACGGCGACGTGGTTGCCGTAGCGCTTGGTCACGCCGCGAATGCGGACCGCGTAGTCGTCCATGGCTCCTCCTGCGATGCAGTCATGACCGACGCCGTGGTCATGTCCATGGCCGCGCGCGGCGGCAACGGACGGCAAACTCAGGCGCCGGCGTGGATCGCCGCCTCGGCGCGGCCGCCGCCGAGGAGGTAGAGCACCGCCATCCGCACGGCGACGCCCCAGGTCACCTGCTCGAGGATGACGGCGCGCTCGCCGTCGGCGACCTCGGGCGCCATCTCGACGCCGCGGTTGATCGGGCCCGGGTGCATGACGATGGCGTCCCTGCGCGCGTAGTCGAGGGTGCGCAGCGACAGGCCGTACTGGCGCGAGAACTCGCGGGTGTTGGCGAAGCGCGGCGCCTCGCCGCCGGTGCGCTCGCTCTGGACCCGCAGCATCATCACGACGTCGGCGCCGTCGAGCGCCTCCTCGAGGCGGGTCGTGATCCGGGTCCGCTCGCGGGTCAGGTCGCCGCCGATGAGCTCGATGCCGCGCGGCACCAGGGTCCACGGCGCGCACAGCCGGACCCGGGCGCCGAGCTTGGTCAGGCAGAGGAGGTTCGACCGCGCCACCCGCGAGTGCGCGAGGTCGCCGACGATGGCGACCTCGAGACCGTCGACCTTGCCCTTGTGGCGGCGGATGGTCGCGGCGTCGAGGAGCGCCTGGGTCGGGTGCTCGTGCTGGCCGTCGCCGGCGTTGACCACGGCGGCGTCGATGTGGCGGGCCAGGACGTGGGGGGCGCCGCCGAACGAGTGGCGGACGACGACCACGTCGGGCCGCATCGCGTCGAGGTTGCGACCGGTGTCGATCAGGGTCTCGCCCTTGGTGGTCGACGACGACGACGCGCTGATGTTGATGGTGTCGGCGCTCATCCGCTTGGCGGCGATCTCGAACGAGGTCCGGGTCCGCGTGCTGTTCTCGAAGAACAGGTTGATCACGGTGCGGCCGCGCAGGGTCGGCACCTTCTTGATCGGGCGCTCCCCGATCTCGAGGAAGGTGTCGCCGAGATCGAGGATCTGGACGATGTCGGCGGCGTCGAGATCGGAGATGCCGAGCAGGTGGCGGTGCGGGAAGGAGCGGCTCTGGGCGTCGGTCATGAAGGGATCTCCGCGCCGGCGCCGGGCAATGTCCGCAGCACGACGTGGTCGACCTCGCCGGCCTCGGCGAAGCAGACCTTGACGCGGTCGGTCGGCGCGGTCTCGACGGTCATGCCGACGTAGTCGGCCTGGATCGGAAGCTCGCGCAGGCCGCGGTCGACCAGGACCGCGAGCTGGACCGCGCGCGGCCGGCCCCAGTCCATGAGCGCGTCGAGGGCGGCGCGCACGGTGCGGCCGGTGTAGAGGACGTCGTCGACCAGCACGACCTTGGTCCCGGCCAGCTCGAAGGGCAGCTCGGTGGGACCGATCTCGGGGCGGACCCGATCGGCGATGTCGTCGCGGTAGAGCGCGATGTCGAGCGCCCCCAGCGGGGGTCGGGCGCCCTCGAAGTCGGCCAGCATCGCCTCGAGGCGGCGCGCCAGGTACAGGCCGCCGGTGCGAATCCCGACCAGGGCGACCCGGTCGAGGCCGCGATTGCGCTCGGCGATCTGGTGGGCGATGCGGCGCAACATGCGCGAGATGTCGGCGGCATCCGCGAGGGTGCGCCGGTCGACCAGCGGTGGGCGAGGCGGTCGATCCATCGCCCCAGCGCTTAGCGCGCCGGTTTGCTGAGGTCAAGGCCCGGGGTGTATCGTGGGAGAGATGGTGGTGCTGAGCCGCGTCGACCCGAGAGGCTTCGCGCCATGACCACCCCCTCCGACCGCGTCGGGACGGTCCTTGGGGGGCGCTACACCCTGCAGCGGCTGATCGGCCGCGGCGCCATGGCCGACGTCTACCAGGCCGAGGACCAGGAGACCGGGCACGTCGCGATCAAGATCCTGCGCCAGGCGATGACCCGCGACGCCGACGCCGTGAAGCGGTTCGATCGCGAGGCCCAGGTCCAGGCGATGATCCGCCACCGCAACGTGGCGGCGCTGCTCGGCAGCGGCGTCACCGACCGCGGCGAGCCGTTCCTCGTCGTCGAGTTGCTGCGCGGCAAGTCGCTGCGAACCGTCATCAAGACCGAGGGCCGGGTCGGCGGGGCGCGCGCCGCCAGCTACGTCTGGCAGTCGCTGCAGGGGCTGGCCGCGGTCCACGCCCGCGGCGTGCTCCACCGCGACCTCAAGCCGGCCAACCTCATGCTCGAGCCGTCGCCGGGGCCGGTCGAGCGGGTCGTGCTGATCGACTTCGGCTTCGCCGCCCTCGAGGGCGGCTCGAAGCTGACCCAGCAGGGCCACGTCGTCGGCAGCCTGACCTACCTGGCGCCCGAGCGGCTGCGCGGCGAGGCCGGTGACGAGCGCAGCGACCTGTACGCGATGGGCGTGATCCTGTTCGAGCTGCTCGCCGGCGCGCCCCCGTTCGCCGGCGCCGACGACTTCGAGCTGATCAGCATGCACCTGTCGACGCCGGCGCCGCAGGTCGGCGAGATCGCGCCCGGGGTCACGGTGCCGACGCCGCTCGAGGAGATCATCGACCGCTCGATGGCGAAGCACCCGGACGAGCGCTACGCCAGCGCCTACGACATGGCGGTGGCGGTCGAGACCGCGT
>Ga0209382_10004273_pt1 | contig 19170 bp, 19 predicted proteins | sample SoiMetdeltSBSDD5_FD_187599 | JGI IMG/M metagenome (GOLD analysis project Ga0209382, IMG submission 187599) | Bulk soil microbial communities from a Populus tree surrounding site in Tennessee, USA - Soil MetaG P. deltoides SBSDD5 (SPAdes) (version 2) | ecosystem: Environmental > Terrestrial >... | reverse complement strand
GCGGATACCCTCGCCTCCAACCACCGCAGGAGATCCGTGACGTCGCCGCCGGCCTGAGCATCACGGCCGTCCTCGAAGCCCGTGGCCACCGGGAGCTCGGGACAGGGTGGCGCACGCGTATCAGGAGTTCATTGCTCCAGGCACCTATTCGTTCCGCAGCCGCGGTGACGTGGTCGCGCTGCGTGACGTCGTCAAGTTCCCCGGGGAGATGGTCGACAGCGACGGTGCCGTGCGGGCCGTCGGCCTGGAGTTCCTCGTCCTGGGTCCGGACGGCCGGATCCGCACCGACTACCAGTTCATCGAGTGCTGAGCGCGCGCCGGGACCTGATGCCAGGCCGCTGCGGCAGGCCCGCACGATTCCGCGGAATAGTCCCGGGCTGGTATCCAGTTTCGAGATCCGCTGGAGCGCCCGCTACACTCGTGCCTCGGTCCAGGCGGCAGTCTGGTCCCGCCGCCTTAGCTCAGTCGGCAGAGCGTCTCACTCGTAATGAGAAGGTCGTCGGTTCGATTCCGACAGGCGGCTCCACCTCCGACCAGCGGAAACGCCGGACAGCAACGAGCAGGCCGCCCGGTTGTCTCGACCCCAGCGGGTCGCGCTCGCCGCCGAAGACGGCGCCGCCACGCTGACCACACGCGATCTGCTTGTCGTAGCCGGGTGCGGCGTTGTCCCAGACTCGCTGCTGCTTCGCTGTCGGGGTCTCGCAGGCCTTTTGCGTGGTGTCGGTCATGTCTGGGGTCCTTCCGGTGAGGTTGGGGGCAGGTGGCAGTCCACGCCGGTGTCGGCGGCGGCTTCGACGACGCCCATGACGGCTCGCCGGACCCGGACCGCGGCCCGTTCCGGGTCGGGCTGCCCGGCGTCGAGCCAGGCGATGATGGCCTCGATCGCGACGGTCGGGGCGAGCTGAGATGCCCAGCGGGCAAGCGCCGGGTCGGGCACGACCTCGGAGATCTGGAGGTGGGCGGCCTCGACGATGTCGGAGCGGAACTTCGCGATGCGGTCCTGGAACTCCGGCTCGCGCAGCGCGTGTAGGAACAGCAGCCGGAACCCGGCCGGTGACTCGGTGGCCGCGGCGAGCAGGCCGTCGATGCTGTCGTCGGTGAACCCGCCGACCGGCTCCGCGACGTGGGCCTCGAGCCGGGCGCACATCCGGTCCAGCACCGACTGGTAGAGCTCGCTCTTGGAGTCGAAGTGCCGGTACAGGATCACCCGGGTGACCCCAGCCGCGGCCGCGATGTCGTCCAGGCTGGTCGGCACGAACCCCCACTGGGCGAAGGCCTCGGTGGCCGCGCCAAGGATCTGCTCCCGGCGCTGCTCGCGCGTCAGCCGCCGCCTCGGCTGGTGCTCCGGGGCCACGCCGCCTCCTGTTGCCTCTTAGATGTACCTTCAGACAAGTACATCCTAAAGTCTACTTCGGAGCGATGGGTGTGCAACGGAGCAACGGTTTACCCGGTCACTGGCTGACCGCGGGTCCCGGTGCCGATCATCCTCATCCTCGCCCCCACCTGGGCCTGGGTGGTGTCCGCCAACGTCCTCCTCGGCATCAGCCAGGGATTGACCTGGTCGGTGACGGTGGTCATGAAGATCGATCTGGTCGGCCCGGCCCGGCGCGGGTTCGCGATGGGACTCAACGAGGCCGCCGGGGACGGCACGGTGGCCGCGACCGCCCTGGCCACCGGCTATCTTGCCGAGGCGTACGGGCTGCGACCCGCACCGTTCCTGCTCGAGCTCGCCTTCGCGGCCCTCGGCCTGGGTTCGTCGCTGCGGGGCGTGTGGCTGGCGGCCTCGAGCCGGGCGTGGAAGGCGGCCAGCGCCCAATCCTGTTGCGGATTAGGTTCCTGGCGAGTCCGCGATCACGGTCACCTCCAGACCGTCGCGCCGCACCGGGTGCAGGTATCGCTGCTGCTCGATCAACTTGCCTCATCTTCGATGCGACAACCGAAGGTTACGGCGGCGAGTACGACTGCGGGTGCTGTGGAGCGGAGGGCGGCATCGGGCGGGAGGCCGAGTGCGTCGTTGACGGTCGAGAACGCTAAGCGCAACGCAACGAACACCGTGATCGCGAAGATCTGTGCGTCGCTGAATCCGGCGTCGCGTAGCGCCTGCACGTCCGCGGCGCTTCTGGCGTTTGGGTCGCGCGCCACCTTGCGGGCCCAACCAGCCATGACCCGCTCGCTGCTGTTTGGCCGTCGTCGCTGCCGCGCAGAATCCCCGCCGCCGACTGTGCGTCACCCGCCGTTGCCAGCTTGCTCGCCCACACCAGTGAGCAGTACGAGTCGCCGAACGCAGACGTGCAGGCGGCGACGAGAATGATGCGCTGACGGAGGCTGAGGCTGTCGGCGGAGTTTGCCTGCCTTAGCAGGTTGAAAAGGCCGGTCATCGTGACCGGTTGATAGGCCCACAGTCGTGAGGCGTTCATGACGTAGCCGACCTCAGTAATGTCCTCATCGAAGGCGAGTTGACTCTCGGAGGTGGTTTCCGGAACGCCGAGGAAACCGATCTTGTAGGCCTCGCGGCCCGGGACCATGGCGTCCCGGGCCCGTCCCTCGGTTGTCTTGGTTGAGGACATCAGGACTCTCCGTCCGCGCGCCGTGCCGAACCGCGAGAGAGTGTGGCTCGAGGCCGGCCTGTCGGGTGCGCTCAGCTTGTGGCGATCTCGATGGTGACTGGCACGTGGTTAGTGAGAATGTCGTAGACGGCGGAACGGGCCCGCGACTGCTCGACGATCTCGCGCAGCTTCTCGGCCGGGGCGTCGCCCTTGACGGTGAACCGGACGGTGATCTTCTGGTAGCCGTTGCGGACGTCAGGGTCGAGGCCGAGGATGCCGTTGAGGTCGATGTCGCCAGCCACGGTGGAGTGGACCTCGGTGAGCCGGACACCGCGGGCGGCGGCGATGTTGGCCAGGCCGGCGGTCAGGCAGGCTGCTAGGGCGTGCAGCACGAACTCCACAGGCGTGGGGCCGTTGTCGCGGCCGACGAGCACGGCTGGGTGATCGGCGTCGAAGTGGAAGCTGCGTTCGTGGGTCCGTTCCTCTCCGACCCCGTAGAAGCCTTCGATGGTGCCGCGGCTGTGGGTGCCGCCGATCCACTGGTTGTGGGTACGGAACTGGAACGCGGCCGCCTCGGGGGCGGCCTTGACCGCGTCGAGGGTGGCGAACAGGGCGGCGGTGTCCACGCCGTTGTTGGTCGACTCGTTGGTTGTCGTGGTAGTCATGTGGGTTCTCCTTTGGTGTGTGCTGCGCGCTGCGCAGTGACGGCTGGGGAGTCAGACGTGGGCGAGCTCTTGGTGACCTGGAACGGGGCGCGCGGCCAGCTCGGCCGCCTCGGTGTCGATGGCCACGCCGAGCTGCTTTTGGAGTTCGACGAAGTCCGGTACCTGCGGGTAGCTGGCTAGCGTGCAAGTAAGTTCGAAGATGTCGCGCAGGGCGCGGTCGCGATGGGACTGATAACCGGCCAGCGCCGTGGTCTCGTCGGTGTCACCGCGCAACGCGCGGTGCAGGGCGACGGCGAGAAGTTCGGCGTCCCGGTAGGCGTCGCTGAGACCGTATCCGGTGACCGCGTCGCGGTGGTAGCCGGCGTCTCCAACCAGTGCCCAGCCTGGGCCGTGTGCCCTGCGGATCTGGTTGGGCATACGCAGCATGCCGGTGACCGGGGACGTGCGCCGTCCCGCGTGTAGCCGTCCTGCCAGGTCCGGTGCACTGCGCCGCAGGTAGGCGATGAATGCCTCCTCGCGGGTTACCGCTGCGCGTCGGGCCTCGTGCGCGTCTGCGGAGGGACTGCAGATCCAGATGCAGGCCTGTCCGTCGTGGGTAGGGAATACGCCGGTGAGGGCGTGCTCGGCGGCAACCAGCTCGATGCCGTCCCAGGGAAGGCCGTCGTAGTACGCGTATTGCACAGCGCCGTCATCGCCGCGGCTCTCCACCACCTCGGCCCGTACTGAGCGAGCCACTCGGGATCGCAGTCCGTCAGCGCCGACGACAAACCGAGCATCGACCTCCAGCGGAGCTCCGGTTGCGTCGTGGCCATAGACACCGGTAGCCCGGCCGGCATCGTCCAGGCGTACTCCGGTGACCGTCACGCCGAATCGGATGTCGGCGCCTGCAGCGGCCGCTGCCTCCGCCACGATGGTGTCGAGGATGTATCGGCGCGGGGCGACGAGCAGATCCACCCCGGCCTTTTGTTTGACCGCCCGCGTCATGGACTCACCCAGGTGGGTGAAGGTGACCCGCCGGATCGCCGGCGCTCCGCTGGCCAGCACCGCCTGAAGCAGTCCCCACCGGTGTAGCTGGACCACGCCGGTGCGGGCGATCTGGTGCGTCGAGACAGTGTCGGTCGGGAAGATCGCGCGGTCGAGCAGGACCACGTCATGCCCGAGCCGGGCCACGAGCAGCGCGGTGGCGGCGCCCGCGGCGCGGGCGCCCACTACCACGACCTCGTGGCGCTGGCGGTCGGAAGGCATTGAATGCGACTCCAGGTCTGCTGGGTAGGAACGGATACTCACGCCGCTGGTCGCCGCGGGTGGGTCGGTGGTAGAACTCTGGGTAGCGTCCACCGCGCGGGTGTGACGGGGCCTGTGACGGGCCAGCGACGACGGCAGCTCCGGCTATCGGGGCGATACTGTGACCGTGCCGGGACCACTCGCGATCCACCTGCTCGGCGAGCCGCACGTGACCAGCGGCGGGCATCGGCATCCCGCGCCCCGGGGTCGCAAGGCGTGGGCGCTTCTGGTGTACCTCCTAACCACTGCGTCGGCGCCCAGCCGCGAGTGGCTCGCCGAATTGCTCTTCTCGGACGCGAACGACCCGCTAAACGCGCTGAGCTGGAACCTTAGCCAGCTGCGCCGAATGTTGGGGCCCGAGGCCAAGATCAGCGGCGGCCCCGTCGAGCTGAGGCTTCCGCCCGGCACCTTCATCGACATCCGCGCCCTTACGACCGGGACGTGGGTGCAAGCACTCGGCGTCCCAGGGCTCGGCCGCGACCTCCTCGAAGGCATGGCGTTTCCGTCAAGCCCGGCGTTCGAGGCGTGGCTCCTTGCCGAGCGCCGGCGACTCGCGGCGGCCGGGGAGAACGCGCTTCGGGAGGCCGCGCGGGCCAAGCTCGTGGCCGGCGACGCAGACCGGGCCGTGGAGCTTGCCATCCGAGTCGTCGCCGCCAGCCCCCTCGACGAGGATGCCCAGGAGTTGCTCATCCGCGCGTACGCGGCCGGCGGCGACCGGGCTGCGGCGCAACGTCAACGAGACTCGTGCGTGGAACTGTTCCGCCGCGAGCTCGGTACGGATCCGGGGCTGGCGGTCCTCGACGCCGCCGACCCGGTCCCTCTGCCCGAACCGCGCGAGCTCCCGCCGACCACGGCGAGCGTGACCGTAGGCCTGGAGACCGGACTCGCCGCGATGGACGCTGGTGCGGTCGACGCCGCCGTAGTCGCGCTACGCCGGGCGGTCGCCCAAGCGCACCAGATCGACGACCCAGCCCTTCAATCCAAGGCGCTCCTCGCCCTTGGCTCGGCACTCGTGCACGGCGTCCGAGGTCGCGACGGCGAAGGTGCCGGCATTCTCCTGGAGGCCATCGAGGTCACCGGCCGCCTCGAAGGCGACAAGCCGGTCGCCCAGGCGCATCGTGAACTCGGGTACGTCGAACTCCTTCGCGGCCGCTATGACCGAGCCCAGCGCTGGCTTCACGCAGCGGTCTCGCTCGCCGGCGACGACCCGGCCGAACGAGCCTGGGCCCACGCCGTCTACGGGGTGGCGTTGACCGACATCGGCCGTCACACCGACGCCCTGCACGAACTGGGCGAGGCGTTGCGCCTGGCCCGGGTGGCCAACGTCGGCCCAGTCGAGACCTGGGCGCTAGCCTTCATCGGCCGCAGCCATCTCCTGCGCCGCGATCTCGCACCCGCACGGCAGGCACTCGTCGCCGCCCTGGCCCTCGCGCGCGATCTGCGCTGGACGGCCTTCATCCCGTTCCCCGAATCTCTGCTCGCCGACGTCGACCTGGCCGAGGGAAACACCGACGCCGCCGCGTCGGCGTACGAGCACGCCTACGCCCTGTCACTTGAGCTCGGTGACCCATGCTGGGAGGGGCTCGCCGCCCGCGGGATCGGCCTGGTCGCCAACCGCCGCGGAGACGCCGAGTCGGCCCTGCGCTGGGTCACCGAGGCGCGCCTGCGGTGCGTCCGGCTGCCCGACGCCTGGCTGTGGGTTGAAGGCTACTGCCTCGACGCCCTGTGCGCGCTCGCCATCGAACACCGCCGACCAGCCGCGACGCAGGTGGCCGCCGATCTCGAGGCTCTGGCGACGCGAACCGGCATGCGTGAACTCGTGGCCCGCGCCTACCTGCACCGCAGTCGTCTCGGTGACCGGGCAGCGGCTGACGCCGCCGACGTCCTCGCCGCCGAGGTAGACAACCCAGCCGTGCTTCGCATCGATTGACGTCATCGACTGCGCCGCCCGTCACCGCCCGCGCACAGCGAGACGCATTCGAGGCGTACGAGCGTTCGCGGAATCGGCCAGCACGGTCCGATTCGCGCAAGCCGATTCGCGTATCGGCCACATTCTAAGGGATCCGGCCGCTAGCAGGAGGTTGCCAGCGGCAACGGTCCAGTCCATGGCCGTGTCAAAATGAAGGGCAGTCGAACATGCCGAGGGTCACGGCCGTCGAACAACCACGACTGGCGCTCCCTGGCGGCCACTTACTTCCAGTCGAGCTTCTTCTCCTCTGGCCTCTCGCGATGGTTCTCGGGGGCCATGTATGCCATCCAGGTGTTGAGCTGAGCTTGTCAGCGCAGGCCCGGTGCGGACGTCGGCCGCGTTGGGTGGCGAGCCGTGGAGGGACGCGCTTGGTGGAGGCCGCGTGGGTCTGAATTGTCAGTCGTTGCAGCAGCCGTCAGTGCGGGTGCCCTCCGAGCACCCGCAGCCTCCTGCGATCGTGCTGCCTGCGATTGGCGCGCAGCAGCCTTCGCCCTTCCATGCTGCGTGTCCCTCGCGGACCGCGACGGCGGCGATGATCAGCCCTGCGATCGGGTCTGCCCAGCCCCAGCCGAGGGTGGCGTTCAGCACCAGCCCGACGAGCAGCACTGCGGACAGATAGGTGCAGAGCAGGGTTTGGGTGCCGTCGGCAACGACGGCGTTGGAGCCGAGGGCCTTCCCGGTGCGGCGCTGTGCCCAGGAAAGGAATGGCATGACGATGAGTGAGGCGATCGCCAGCCCGATGCCGACCGGTGAGGTGTCGGGGTTGTTGCCGCCGATCAGGGCGCGCAGGGACTCGAACGTGACGTAGGCGGCGAGCGCGAAGAACGAGATGGCGAGCATCCGCAGGGCTCGGCGTTCGCGGCTTTCGGGGAGCCGGTGGCGGAACTGCCACAAGATGATCAGCCCGCTGGACACCTCGACGATGGAGTCGAGGCCGAACCCGACCAGGGCGACCGATCCGGCGATGACGCCGGCGGTGATGGCGATGATCGCCTCGATCGCGTTGTAGGTCACCGAGGCCGCGGCGAGCAGCTGGGCGCGGTGGCTCAGCTTGCGGCGCTGCTCGGGGTCGGTGGTCCAGGTGCTCGGCGGGGTCGGGGAGATCTGCAGCGGCTGGATCTGCAAGGCCTGCTGTTCGCTCATGCCTGCGCCTTCACGCCGTAGACGGGACAGAGCGCGACTGCGTCGCCGGTCAGGCCGAGCAGTTGCTCGGCCGCCGACAGCAGGTGCAGGGTCGCCTCGGGGTGGGTCAGGCTGAAGCGTGACGCCCGGCCCTGGGGGCGGGACTCGACCAGGCCGCAGTCACGCAGGCAGGCCAGGTGCTTCGACACGGTGGACTGGGCCAGACCGAGGTGCTCGGTCAGGTCGACCACACGGTGCTCACCGAGCGCAAGGTGCCGCACGATCGCGAGCCTGGAGGCGTCACCGAACCCGTGGAACAGGCAAGCCGCCGACGACAGCGCCGCGGCCTCGTCGACATGCCCGAGCGCGGGGTCGGCCACTGATGCTTTCATCGCCATATGGCGATGCTAGCGCCGAACGTGCTGATTGGGTAGTCGGATTCGACACGTGGCGCGTGGGTTCAGGGCAGCTGTTCGTGTGTTGCCGGTTGGGTCGGGGTCATCGCCTTGTAGCTGGTGGCCAGTACGTCGGCCGCGTGCCGGGCCTGGTCGGGTGTGGTCCAGCGACCGACGCTGAGCCGGATGGCGCCGAGTGTGCGCGCTGTGTCCAGGCCCATCGCGGTGAGTACGGCGGAGGGCGTGTCGATGCCTTCGTGGCAGGCCGAACCGGTCGATGCGGCGATCTGTGGTGTCGCGGCCAGGAGGGCCTTGCCGTCGATTCCGGCGAGGCTGAGGTTCAGGGTGTTGGGGAGCCGGCCGGTGGGATGGCCGTTGAGCTGGCTGGCGCCGGGCAGGAGCCTGTCGAGTTCTTGGTGCAGAAGGTCGCGGACCGCTGAAAGTTCGCTCGCACTGCCGGCTAGCTCTGCGGTGGCGATGGCCGCGGCGGTACCTAGGGCGACGATCAGGGCGACGTTCTCGGTGCCGGCGCGCAGGCCCTGTTCCTGGCTGCCGCCGTGGATGATCGGGCGGATCGAGGTGGCGTCGCGGACGTAGAGGGCGCCGATGCCCTTGGGGGCGTACATCTTGTGGCCGACGATGGTGAGCAGGTCGGTGCCGAGGTCTGTGACGTCGAGGGGGATCTTGCCCGCGGCCTGGGCTGCGTCGGTGTGTAGGAGTGCGCCGTGGCGGTGAGCGACCGTGGCGAGCTCGCGGATGGGTTGCAGCGTGCCGGTCTCGCTGTTGGCCGTCATGATCGAGACGAGCACGGTGCGGTCGGTGATGGCTGCCTCGAGGTCGGCAGGGTCGACGCGTCCGGTGTGGTCGACGGGTAGCTGGGTGACGGCGAAGCCGTCGGCGGTGAGGCTGCGGCAGGCCTCGAGGACGGCGGGGTGTTCGGTGGCCTGGGTGATGACGTGGGTGCCGCGGTCGCGGGCGGCGAGGGCGGCGCCGCGGATGGCGAGGGTGTCGGCCTCGGAGCCGCCGCCGGTGAAGATGATCTCGGTCGGCCGGGCGCCGATCAGGTCGGCGACTTGGCGGCGGGCTTGGGTGATCGCGGCGCGTGGCTTCGCGGCATATGTGTGGCTGCTGGAGGGGTTGCCGAAGTGGTGGGTCAGGTACGGCAGCGCGGCGTCCACGACGCGGGGGTCGACCGGGGTGGTCGCGTTGTAGTCGAGGTAGATCGGGCCGTCGGCAAGTCCTGGGTGGGTCATCGGGTCCTCCTGGGGTGTGTCTCGTACATGCGGGCGGCCACGACCAGGCCGGAGGCGGCGGTGATGGCGGCGACTGTCCAGACCGCCGCCGTGAGGCCCCACAGGTCGGCGATCACACCGGCCAGGAGGGCGCCGGCGGCGAATCCGCCGTCGCGCCACAGCCGGTAGACGCCGACGGACCGGGCGCGCCAGGCGGGGTGCGCGACGTCCCCGATGGCGGCGAGCAGCGTCGGGTACACCATCGCGGTGCCGAGGCCGAGTAGCGCGACCGCGGCGGCCCAGACCGTGAAGCTGGTGCCTGCGGCAACGAGTGCGAGCGCAACGGCTTGGGTCAGCATCCCGCCGACGATCAGCCATTTGCGCCCGACCCTGTCGGACCAGGCGCCGGTGCCGAGTTGGGCGAAGCCCCACACCGCCGGATAGAGCGCGCCGAGGAGACCGATCTTGGCCAGGCTCAGGCCGTGGCCGGTGAACAGGATGGGGAATAGGCCCCAGGCGAGCCCGTCGTTGAGGTTGTTCACCAGACCGGCCTGCGACGCGGATGACAGCGCGGGTTCCTTGAAGCTGGTGCGGGTGAACACCTGCGCGGTGGTGAGGTCGCGCTCCGGCGTGTCGACTCCGTACCGGGATTCGTGCCGGGATTCGTGCTGGGCGTGGCCGCGGGTTTCCTTGACCGCGAGGGTGGACAGTCCGAGACCGAGCGCGGCGTAGGCGAGGCCGAGCAGGAACGGTGCGGGACGCAGCCCGTGGGCCTCGGCGAGGTAGCCGGTGGTCATGGCGGTGGCGGCGACCGCGAGGTATCCCGCGGCCTCGTTCAGGCCCATCGCGAACCCGCGCCGGGCGGGTCCGACGAGGTCGATCTTCATGATCACGGTGGTCGACCAGGTCAGGCCCTGGTTGATGCCGAGCAAGACGTTGGCGGCGATGACCCAGCCCCAGCTCGGTGCCCAGATCAGCAGCAGTGGAACGGGAAGGCCGATCAGCCAGCCGGCCACCAGGACTGGTTTGCGGCCGAAGCGGTCCGACCAGGTGCCGGCGAAGAAGTTGGTGGCGGCCTTGACCGCGCCGAAGGCAAGGATGAAGGTGAGGGCGCTGGTGTAGGCGCCGAGGTGGAAGGTCTGTTCGGCCAGCAGCGGCAGCACGATGCGTTCCTGGCCGAGCATGCCGCCGACCAGGGCGTTCACCGCGACCAGCAGCACGAACTGGGTGAGGTTGGCTCGCAGTCCCAGCCGCGGCGCCCGTGAGGTGGTTGTCACGCCAGGGCCTTGCCGGTTGCGTCGGCCCAGTCCTGCGGGCTTCCTTCGAGAACCCCGGCTGGCGCGTGCCCAGTGCGCTCGAGGATGCTGGCGGCGGTCATGGCGCGTTCGCCGTGGCTGCACATCACTACGACCGGGCCGGTGAGGTCGCCGACGCGGCCGGGGAGGTCGCCGAGCTCGATGTGGGCGGCGCCGGGCACGTGGCCGGTGTGGAACTCGCTGTCTTGGCGCACATCCAGGACCGCGGCGGCACCGAGCCGGTCCGGTGCCAGCAGCGGCGTGGGCGGAGTCGGCCCGTCCCAGGCCGCGATGCCGCCGTCCAGTTCGCCGATGGGCGGCTCGAAACCGATCTTCAAGGCCTGCCACACCAGGTCGGTCAGGTCCTGGTCGGGGTTGCGGATGACGACGTACGACGTGGCTGGTTCCAGCAGCCATCCCAGCCAGGACGCGAACTGCGCGCGGAGCGGGATCGACAACGCGCCGGGAATGTGGGCGGCGGCGAAGTCCCGGATCGGCCGTACGTCGACCGGTACCGCCCCGGCCGCCATCAAGAGCGAGACTCGCTCGGCGGGCAGACCCGGAACGACCGGGTCATGCCGGACGGCGCGGCCGCGCCGGTTCACCTCGGCCAGACGCAGGAAGTACGGCGGGAAGCTGCCCAGCGCCGCCAGCAGCTGGTCGACGAACCTGTCTTCGTCCTCCAGCGCCAGTAGCGGGTTGGTTGCCTTCTCCCGGCCGATCGTCGACGTCCGGTTGCCGCCGTTCGGGGCGGAGCAGAACGACCCGGCCCCGTGGGTCGGCCACAGCACCGTCGCGTCCGGCAGCTCCCTCAAGCGCCGCAGCGACCGGTACTGCGCGCGGGTCAGCTCCTCGATCTGGTCGACGCCGGCCAGGTCGGTGCGGGCGGCACCACCGACGATCAGCGAGCCGCCGGTGAACACGCCAAGCAGCGAGCGGCCGTCCAGCAGCTCGAACGACAGGTGTTCCCCGGTGTGCCCGGGGGATGCGAGCGCGCGCAGCCTCAGCCCGCCGAGATCGACCTCATCTCCGTCGACCAGCCCAATGTGCGCGAACTCGCGCTGCCCGGCCACCGACGCCAACAGCCGGGCGCCGTCGAGGGCAGCGAGCTGCACCGCGCCGGACAGGAAGTCGGCGTGCAGGTGCGTATCGGCCGCGAACGCCACCGTCAGCCCCCGGCTGTCGGCCACGGCGCGCAACGCGCGAAGGTCCAGCGACGCGTCCACCGCCAGCGCCCGGCCGTCGCCGAGATCCACCAGGTACGACGAGTTCCCCAGGCCCTCGTCCACCACCGGCACGACCATCTTGCCTGCCCCAGCATCCACTCCTACACTATTCCATGAATCTTTGGAGGAATGTCAATGGGTGACCCGGTCCGCAAGGCCGAGCTGTTCGACGGGTTCGCGCAGGTCGGCAAGGCGCTCGCGAGCCCGAAGAGGCTGGAGCTGCTCGACCTGCTGGCGCAGGGCGAACGGTCGGTGGAGTTGCTGGCCACGCGGGCCGGGTTGGGGTTGACCACGGCATCGAGCCATCTGCAGGTGCTGCGGCAGTCCGGGCTGGTGGCGACCCGCAAGGACGGCACGAAGGTGTACTACCGGCTGTCCGGCGCCGACGTGGCCGGCCTGTGGACACAGCTGCGCAGCGTCGCGGCGGCCCACCTCGCCGAGGTGGACCGCGCCCGAGCTGCTTACGTCGGCGACGACGATGTGATGGAGGTGACCCGCGACGAGTTGCTGCGCCGCCTGGAGATCGGTGACGTCACCGTCATCGACGTCCGCCCCGGCGAGGAGTACGCAGCCGGGCACATCCCGGGGGCGGCGTCGTTGCCGCTCGACGAGCTCGCGGACCGGCTCGCCGACCTTCCGCGGGACTCGACGATCGTGGCGTACTGCCGCGGCGCGTACTGCGCGATGGCCCATGAGGCGGTCCGCAGGCTGCTCGCCGAAGGACTTCGCGCAGTGCGGCTCGGCGACGGCATGCTCGAGTGGCGCCTCGCCGACCAGCCTGTCGCGGTCTGACCAACCCGCGGAGACACGTCGAGCCAGCTTGGAGGGGGCATGAGCATCGACGAGACCTTGGAGCGGGCACGGGTAGAGCTGCTGCGACTCAGCCCGGCGGATGCACACGCCGCGGCAGCTGAACCGGATACCTTCATCGTCGATACTCGACCGAGTTGGCAGCGACGAGCAGCAGGCGAGGTGCCCGGAGCGATCGTTGTCGAACGCAACGACCTGGAGTGGCGGCTCGACCCCCATAGCGCCAGCCGGATCCCGGAAGCGCTGAGCACCGGCATTCGCTGGATCGTCATCTGCGACGGCGGCTACTCCTCGAGTCTCGCGGCCGACTCGTTGCGCCGGCTCGGCCTGCCGCGGAGCACCGACGTGATCGGCGGCTTCCATGCCTGGCGTGCATCAGGCTTACCGGTGCGTCACCCGCGGGTTCCGACCCGACCGCGACGACCCGGCGAGGGCATCCCCGAAGGGTCATGAGCCAACCGGATCGGTCGGGAGCTCAGGTCAGATCGAGGCGGTTCGTACGCCACGCTCCGGCCGACGCGACAACCAACGCGTAGCCCGCGAGCACTACGCCGCCTTGCCAGGGTTGGAGGAAGTCCTGGTCGGTCAAGGTGATCTGGGTCAGTGCACTGGCCGACGGGCCGGGCAGGAACACGGTCCAGTCCTGCAGAGCGGGGATGCGGGTGACGATCGGCTCGGCGACGAACAGGTACACCAGCAGGCCGACTACCGCCGCTACCTGGTCGCGCAGTAGCGCACCGAGCCCGACGCCGAGCAGCGCGAACGCAGCAACGGCGGCGACTACTCCGGCCATGGTGGCCGGGATCCCACTGCGGTTGAGGGTGAGGTCGATTCCGCGGGCGGACAGCCACGGCTCCCCGATGGCGATCACCACCGCGATGGATGCTGCCGCGTAGGTCGCTCCGACCAATGCGTAGGTGATGAGCTTGGCCACGACCACGCCGGCCCGGCGTGGAGTGATGAGGAAGGTCGTGGTCGCGGTGCGGTGCCGGTACTCACCGGCCATGCCGATCGCCGCCAAGACGGCGACGAGGGTCTGGCTACCGCCCGCGGCGGTGCCGAACAACAGCCGCTGACCTGCCGCGGTCGCCAGCGGCGGCGCGAGCGTGTCGGGATCGTTGTTGAACGCGATGTTCAGGCTCGCGAACAGCGCCGTCAGGCCCATGGTCGCCGCCAGCAACCACAGCCACAGCCTGGTCGACCGCAGCTTGGTGAACTCACCGTGAACCAGCCGGATCATCGAGTGCCCGCCTCCGCCGCGTCGCTCAGCCGGCGCCCGCTCGCGGTGCCGGCGGTCAAGTAGAAGAACAGCCGCTCCAGGTCGCCGTCGCGTTGCGCCAGCCACTCCAGCTCGACACCGGCCGCGAACGCCACACGCCCCACCGCGGCCGGATCGAGTCCGCCGACGAGCAGCCGTCCGGTGTCGTCCTGGTCGAGGGTGACTCCGGGGCGTCCGGACAGGGCGGCCCGCAGCTCGATCGCCTGCCGGGTCCGCACCTCGACGACAGCGCCCTGCCGGCCGGCCAGGTCGCTGAGCGCGCCGTCGTAGCGCAGACGACCACCCTCGATGATCACGACACGGTCGACGAGCTGCTGCATCTCAGTCAGCACATGACTGGATACCAGCACGGTCCGTCCCTTTGCGGCCAGATCGCGCAGCAGCCGCCGAATCCAGACGATGCCGTCAGGGTCCAACCCGTTGGCGGGCTCGTCGAGCACGAGGACCTGCGGATCACCGAGCAGTGCGACCGCCAGCGCGAGCCGCTGCCGCATCCCCAGTGAGTAGCCTCCGACACGACGGCTCCCGGCGAGGGACAGCCCGACCAGGTCCAGCACCTCATCGGCTCGGTGGGTCGGTAGACCGATCACCCGGCAGTACACGCGCAGATGCGCACGCCCCGAACGGGCGGGATGGAACCCCGAGGAATCCAGGGCCGCACCGACCTGGGTCGGGGGAGCGGGCAGGTCCCGGTAGGCACGGCCGCCGATCGTGGCGGTGCCCCGATCCGGACGGACCAGACCCAGCAGCATCCGCAGCGTGGTGGTCTTGCCCGCACCGTTCCGGCCGAGAAACCCGGTGACCGTGCCAGGGCTGACGCTGAACGTGAGGTCATCAACCGCCCGCACCGAACCGAAGTCCTTCGACAAGCCGCGAACCTCGATGCCCGGATGCGACACCATCGTTCCCATGCCGCCTACCATGAACTGTTAACATCAAGGTGTCAACACCGCTGTAAACAGTTTGAGGAGTGTAGGTCGGTGCCGGATCCGGGCGAGGGCAAGCTGCTGAAGCGACCGCAGCGGCGCCGGGTCCTCCTGGACGCGGCCGCGCGCGCGTTCGCACGCGGCGGGTACGCAGCGACCAGCCTCGAGGACGTCGCCGCAGAGGCTGGCGTCAGTCGCGTGCTGATCTACCGGCACTTCGAGTCCAAGACCGAGCTCTACCAAGCCGTGCTCGCCGAGGTCAGCGACCAACTGCGCGCAGCCACCGGCCACCCAAACCACCAGGTACCCGGCAGCCTCGCCGGGCTTGTCGCAGCGGCGAGCGCGAACCCCGACGGCTTCCGGCTGTTCTTCCGTCAGTCGGGCCAAGAACCCGAGTTCCGCCGACATGCCGACGAACTACGCCAGGCGATGAAGGACACCGCCGAGCCCTATCTGCGAGAGGTCATCCATGACCCCGCGCGCCTGCGCTGGGCCGCTGACCTGATCCCCACCGTCGCGGTCGAGGCGGTGATCGCCTGGCTCGACGCCGGCCAGCCAGACCCCGCCGCAGCGGCCGACACCATCACTGGGCTGATCGGTGCGGCAGTCACGACGATCGGCAGCACGCCTGCACCGTGAATCACGAATCGCCGGGACGTCGGGCTGGTCCGGCCCTGACCTCACATGACGCCGTCTCCGGCTTCCGGCCGTCGCTCGCGTCGTTGTGATGGACGGAGCCTGCTGGCTCGTGTCTGCACGACGCTGAGGGAACGCAGCTGAGGGTCAACCGGCCAAGCCTGTAATCCGACCTCGGCCGTCGATCGAGGCGTCTCAGGCCGCGGGTGTGAGGAGCTGGCGGCCAGTGAGTGGGGCTCGTTACGGTAGCAGCCAATAGAAGCGCCAGAAATCGTGCTCAATGGGCAGGATGTCGACCCGCGCGAAGCCGGCTGAGGTTGCGTAGGCGCGCACCGTGTCGGCCCTGAGCACCGTGCCGGTGCCGACCGAGTCTTCGTCCAGCAGTCCGACGGCGAGGCAGTGCAGGACGCTGAACCCGTAGTTGGCGCGCTCGATCTCGTCGCCGGGCGGGGAGAAGCGTTCGGCTACCCGTTCGTCGGCGATCACAACGCTGCCGCCCGGGGCGAGGTTGGCCCGCACGGCCCGTAGCGCCGCGACGGGGTGGTTCATGTCGTGCAGCGCCTCGAAGATCGTGATCAGGTCGAAGGGGCCGCCCATGTCGGGGTCACTAGCATCGTGCAGGACCGCCCGGACACGCCCGTCGAGGCGCGCCGCGCCGATGTTGGCGCGGGCACGCTCGATCGAGGTGGCGTCGACGTCGAGGGCGTAGACGGTCACCTCGGGGAAGGCGCGAGCGATGGCGATGCTGGACTGGGCTGTACCGCAGGCGACGTCGCCGACGCGGGCCGGCGGTGTGGCCCGAAGTCGGGCGAGGACGTCAGGGATCGAACCCAGCCAGTCACCGATCATGTTCGCGAACTGGGGCCGGTTGGCCGCGCCGATTGCGTCGACGAGGGCCGGTCCGTACGCCTCGAAGGGAACGCCGGCGCCGGTGCGGTAGGCGTCCAGCAGCTGCTCGAACGGGAGCAGCACGTCGACGGCGATGCCGGCCAACGGAGTGAGGTAGTTGAGGTCGTTCTCATCAGCAAGTACTGGGCCGTGGGCGGCGGGCAGGTGGTAGTAGCGGGCGGAGGGCTCGGCGTCGGCGGCGTCGACGGTGAGAAGGCCGGCGACGGCTTGTTGTTCGAGCCACTCGCGCACATAACGCTCGGCGCAACCGGTGCGGGCGGCCAGCTCGATCGAGGTGGCGTCGCCCCCGTCGGCGAGGGCGCGATAGAAGCCGAGCCGACCGCCGAGATGGACCGTGGCCACCTCCAGGGTGTCGATCACGGCGGCGAACAGCCGCTCCACGAGGGCATCGGTTGCGTTGGTCGCGGGCGCTGCGGCGAGATCGGTCATCGTGGTCTCCCTCGGCTTTCTGCCGACAGGTCGGCGAGGTGGACCTACTGGTCGAATGCCCGATCTGTCGGCGTGGTCGTCATCAGGCGACGGTACGGCTACTGGCGCTTCGCCGACTCGCCCGAACCGGCCAAAGCCTCGTTCGAGCGATGAGTGGCCAGATCTGGCTATGCGAGGCCGTGCCGAGCGGCCGCGGCCGCGGCTGCCGTCCGGGAGGGCAATCCGAGCTTGCGCAGGATGCTCGTGACGTGTCGATGGACGGTGTGCTCGCTGACGACGAGTCGCGCGGCGATCTGGTGGTTCGTAAGGCCCTCGGCAACCAGCGTGAGGACCTCTCGTTCACGCGGGCTCAATCCACCGAGCGGCCCTTCGCGACGGTTGGGCTGCTCAACCGGAACTAGACCTCCGAGCATCGCCTCTGCACGCGCCACCTCGGCAGCGGCACCCAGTTGCCGGAAGTCAGCGAGCGCTGTCTCGATTTGGGATCGTGCGTCCTTGGTTCGCCCGTCGACTGCGAGCACGGCGGCGAGATCCACGCGAGCACGTCCGATCTCGTAACGCGCGTTGCTGCCTGCGAGCACGTCGACCGCGTCCTCCAGCCACCGCCGGGCCGCCGTTCGATCACCGCCGGCCGAAGCCAACGTCGCCTCGGCGATCAGTAGGGCCGCCCGCAGCGGCCGGGTCCCCACCCGTGTCGCGAGTTCTCGAAGATCACCGAGCGCCTCCCGTGCTCGATCATGCTCGCCGAGCTCGGTGTAGGCGCGGACCGCGACCTCAAGGCCTGGCGCGCGCTCGATGCGCTGCGGTCCGACATAGCGTCGCAGGAATCGCTCGGCAAGCTCCGCCGCCTCACCAGCGCAACGACGGTCAAGGGCGAGCGCTGCTCGACCGATCAGGGCGCGCGGGTCTCCTTCGCACCGCGTGAACAGGTCCTCCGCCTCGTCGAAGCGGCCCTGGAGTCGGCGCAGCTCGGCCAGCCGCACCAGGGCCTCGCCGACCATCGGCGGCCGCGAGGCGGCGAGCCCCTCGGTGGCCAGTGCGACCTCGTTCTCGGCCTCCTCCCAGCGACCCTGCCAGGTGAGCACGCCGGCGTACTTCGCGCGGCATACGCCCAGCAGCAGCCCGATCCCGTGTCGCGCGCAGAACTCGCCCACCTGGCGGCACCACTGGCCTGCGCGGTCGTAGTCGCGCACCTGCTCGCACGCCGAGATGAGATAGCAGCACGCCCAGGCGACGCAGCTCAGCAGCTCGGCCTCCCCGCTCAGCGCAAGCACGGTTGCCTCGTCCAGACGCCGCATACCCTCGTCGAGATCGCCGTCACTGACGAGGGCTCTGCCCTCCAGAGCCAGTCCCAACATCTCCAGCTCGACTACGCCGAAGCGTCGCCCCAGCTCGGCTGCCTGGGTGGCGAGGCGCCGAGCGATGGCCGGGTCGTCGCCGATGATCATCGACGCCTCGTGCACGGCCAGCCAGCCATGATCGGCACAGGGCTCGCGATCGTCGAGCAGCCGATGGGCACGCTGGAGCCAACCGTTGCAGACAGCGCCCGCGCCCCGAAACTCCGCCCAGTCCGCCGCCAGCCATGCCGCAAGGCGCGCCGCCGCCTGGTCGTCGCCCCGCTCGCGGTAGAGGTGATAAGCCCGCTCGCGCGCCTCAATCGTCAAGGCGTCGTCGTCCAGGCAGTACGCCGCCCACCCCAGCCCCTCGAACGCCTCGGGACTCTCATCGGACTCGACGGCGCGCTCGAAGCACATCCGGGCGCCCTGCCAGTCACCCGCGCGCAACGCAGCCCAACCCGCAGCTAGGGGATCCCGCTCGGCGCACCGACCACCCATATGCCAGATTGTGCCCCCGCTCCGGCCGAGCTCGCCGAGGCCCACGGAACTTCAGGTCACCGCCGACCACGGGCCTGGCCGGTCACGTGCGATCAATCGCATAATTGCTGGAGTCGGGCGGTAAGGGGGCGAGGCCCGACGCAGGCTTGTATAACCCCTTAGTTCACCACTAGGCCGGTGGGGGCATGTGGCCTGCCTGCCGTGCCGACCTCAGGGTCAAGGGTCTTCGATCGCTGCGCGACGGCCCTGCGGCCGCCCTTCAGCCTGAGCCTTGGACGGCACGGCACCGGGCAGGCAGGACCTGCACCAGCACGGCGACCCCGAACCACAGTGAGATGACACAGGGGGTGTCGGCCGCCTGCCAACTCGGATGCGTAATGCGGCGGCACGTACACCTGACTGGCCCGAATTAGCGTGCACCGACCGGTCAGTTGATGAGTGCGAGCGCGGCGCGTAGCTCGGCTGGGAGCGGGTACTCTGCGGCGCTGGTCCGGGGCAACGCAGTTTGGTGATGTGTCGTATCTGAACATGTGCCGATCGTCTTAGGGGTGAGAGCGGGCACTGGTCGCCGGGGATCTGTGCACTGTGCCGAACCCAGACGAGAGGAAGCTG
>Ga0209382_10004270_pt1 | contig 19175 bp, 15 predicted proteins | sample SoiMetdeltSBSDD5_FD_187599 | JGI IMG/M metagenome (GOLD analysis project Ga0209382, IMG submission 187599) | Bulk soil microbial communities from a Populus tree surrounding site in Tennessee, USA - Soil MetaG P. deltoides SBSDD5 (SPAdes) (version 2) | ecosystem: Environmental > Terrestrial >... | reverse complement strand
GCCGGGCTCTCCCAGCGCGGCGATGACGCGGGAAAGATAATCGGGCTCGACCCGAATGTCGCTGTCGGCGAGAACGATGATCTCGTGCCGGATGCGCGGCGCCATGTTGACGAGGTTGGAGACCTTGCGATTGACCCCATGGACGCTGGTGTCGATCACGAGATCGACATCACGACCAGGCTGCAGCTTGCGCAGACGCTCGACGACCGCGATTGCACCGTCGCGGGGATCCTGCACTCCGAAGACGATCTGAATATCGCCGCGATAATCTTGGGTGCAGAAGGAGCGCAGATTATCGAACAGGCCCGGTTCGTCGCCATGCAATGGCTTGAGAATAGTGACTGCCGGCGCGCCAACAGGAGTTGGGGAAGCGCGATCGCGTGCAAAGCGGCGAACCAGGACCGTCGCCGCAATGAGATATGCGCAGCCGCCGACGGCGACCGCCGACGCCGCAACCGACCACCAGAACAGAATCATGCCTTGGCTCAGCGGATCTGCGAGCGGGGATCGATCGGGTTGGGTGCGGGCCGCGCGCGCCAGCTCGGCAAAAAGCGTCCCCACTCCAGCATCTGCCAGCCGACAAGGCCCGGCACGCCGACGGCGAGATCGGCGGCTCGCTTGACGAGCGATAGCGCAATCGCTTCCTGCGGCGGAATTCCGAATGCCGCACACAGCAGCACCAGCGCGCCCTCCTGCGCTCCAAGTGCCCCGGGAACGGCGAAAGCCGCGCCGCGAACCGCGTGCATCAGACTTTCGATGACGATCGCCTCGGCGATGCTCACGGGGTGTCCCATGAACGCGAACACGATCCAGACTTCGGCTGCGCCGACAATCCACCCGGCCATGTGCACGACGCTGCTGGCAATGAAGCTCCATCGCGCCGCGTAGATCGTGCCCAGGTTGTGATAAACGGCGTCGATGGTGCCGAGCACGCGCCACTCCCGGTCGCCCGCCAGACGACCCAGGATCCAGCGAACAATGCGCTGCCCGCCTTGACGTTGCGCGAAATAAAAGCCGGCGAGCATGAGCGCTGCGACCACAAGCCCGACCGCGGCCGTTTGCGCCAAAGCCTGATCTGCTTCCAGTGCAACCAGGATCAGAAGACCGACAAGCGCAAACAGAAACTGTGCGGCAGCCTGGATGAGAACGTCGACGATAACACTGGCGGCCGCGAGCGCGCCCGGTACCGCCTGGCCTCTCAGCAATGCCGCGCCCACCACGTCGCCGCCCACTTGCGCGACGGGCAAGAGGACATTGACCGCCTCCCGAACGAATCTCAATCCGAGGCATGTGCCGAGCTGCGGGCGCACTTTGGTGGGAAAAAGCAGCCACCAGCCCGCCCCCGCCACCAAAACCGTGACGGCGCGCACCACCACCACGAGCAGAATTCCCCAACCGACGCTCGAAACCGCGTGGCCGACCGAGCCGACGCCGGACCAGACGGTGAGCGCGACGATTACGGCGATCCCTGCCAACCAGGCTGCTACACCGGCGTGCTTGACCATTGCTACTCCCAGCCCGCTCCCAACGACCGTCTCGCAGCAACCGCTGTTCGGCTCCGCGAACTCAAGGTCAGGGAGTTGCCCCGCGATCCGGCCCCATCGGTACTAATGCAGGCGCGCTACCAAGGCGTTTTGATGTCGAAAGCGTGCGTTGCCCCAAACCCAATCGTCAGCTGGTCCGGCGAACCCCGCTGCGTCACGAGCGGCGAGCCTGCGGCATCGCCGCTGAGCCGTTCGTACTCGAGGAAGGCGTGCGTCGCCCACTGCGGCGTCCACTGGTAGCGCGCTTGCGTGCCTGCTCCGAACGAGCGAATGCCGCCCTTGGCGTCGAATATCGGTAGTCCCGAGGCAGCCGACTGTGCCGCAGTGATGCCGAAATACGGGCTGATCGCGGGGCTGGTCACAAGCGTAACCCGCGGGCCACCTGAGAGCGTCCATCGCGCGCCCACCGGGACGATCGCGTCCATGAAAACATCGCCGACGATCCCGCGGTGGCCGCCGAAGCCCTGCCGCACCTCGCTGCGGGTGCGCAGCCACGGAACCCACCAGTATTCCGCAAAGAGGCCGACCTCGCCTGCCCAGCGGACATCGCCGAGGCCTTGCAGCGCCGAGGGGTCCATATGTTCGCGGCGCCACCACACGAACTGACCGACGGGGCCGATCTGGAAATTGCTTCCCTCGATCAAGCCGAAGCCGAAGCCGTCACGCGGACCGCGGAACGGCTCGGGCGTGCCATAGCGGTAGACCGCGAAGATCGGATAGGGCCGCAGGCGATTGTGGCTTGAGCCTTGAAATATGGGCTCGAATCTGCCCTCCGCGCCGAGCGTCACCGTCCAATCATAGGCGGGCGCCGGCTGCACAAAGGCGCGCACGTCACTGTCGGCTGCGGATGCCACCATGGGGGGCAACAGCGCAGCCACAACAGCGGCGATCGCGCCGCGCCGACCCTTCATCTGCCCCCCTCTCACTGCCCCGCGAGGGATAATATTGACGCACAATATTCAGCCATCGTTAACATGGCCGCGCCCCCTCGCACAACGCGACGCCAGCAGATAGGCCTGCTTGCAACCGCTTTGCGCCGGCGGTGTGACATGGCTCCAACACGGCCTAAAATCACGAGAATTTTGGAGCTTGCCGGAGCCTGCTCCAGGGGCAACCAATGCGGGTATGGCACCATGCCGCGCCAGCAAGGAGGAGTCTCATGAACGGAGCCGCGGTCATTGCCGAAATCCTCAGGCGCGAGGGTACAGGGTTCCTCTCCTGTTATCCGCGCAACCCGCTGATCGAGGCCTGCGCCGCGCTCGACATTCGTCCGATCCTTTGCCGGCAAGAGCGCGTCGGCGTCGGCATGGCCGACGGCTATACGCGCATCAAGCGCGGCAAGCGCAACGGCGTATTCGCCGCGCAGGCCGGCCCGGGCATCGAGAACGCGTTTCCCGGCATTGCCCAGGCGTTTTCCGAGAACGTCCCGCTGCTCGTCCTTCCGGCCGGGTTGCCGTTGGCGCGGCAATACGTGCGGCCGGTATTCCGTGCCGCCGACGTGTATCGGCCGGTCACCAAATGGTCCGCGTTGGCGCATTCGGTTCAGGAGCTGCCGGATCTGATGCGTCGCGCCTATCACGCCATGCGCAGCGGCAAGGGCGGGCCTGTGCTCGTCGAGATCCCGGCCGAAGTATGGGAGGCCGAATATGCGGGAGAGCTCGATTACGCGCCCGTTGCGGTCCAGCGCGCAGCCCCCGATCCAGATGCGGTCAAGACTGCGGTGCGCATGCTGCTGGCGGCGAAGCATCCGCTGCTGTTGGCCGGACAGGGCGTGCTCTATGCGGAAGCGAGCGACCGGCTCGCAGCTTTGGCCGAGCTCATCCCGGCGCCGGTCATCACCACCAATCCGGGCAAGAGCGCTATTCCCGAGAGCCATCCCCTTGCGCTCGGCGCCTCCACGCGTTCGCGGCCGAAAATGGTCACCGCGTTCATGGCGAAAGCCGATCTCGTGCTCGCAATCGGCTCGAGCCTGACCCGCACCCCGTTCGGGCCCGGCGTACCGCCGGGCAAGACCATCATCCACTCGACCAACGACGCCGCCGACATCAACAAGGAGTACCGCGTCGACCATGCGGTCATCGGCGATGCCGCGCTGGTGCTCGATGAGGTGATCGCTGAAATTGGTCGGCAAAAGGGTGCCGGCGGCGCCAATGCGCTCGCTTCGCTCAAGGAAGAGGTCGCCGCGGCCAAGAAGGAATGGCTCGCGGAATGGGCCAAGCATCTCGATTCCGAGGAGATGCCCATCAACCAGTACCGCGTGATCCGCGACCTCATGCGCAGCGTGGACCGCGACAGCGTCATCATCACGCACGATTCCGGCGGTCCGCGCGAACAGCTGCTGCCGTTCTGGGAGACGACGGCGCCGGGCTCCTATATGGGTTGGGGCAAGTCGACCCAGCTCGGCTACGGGCTCGGCATCACCATGGGGGCGAAGCTCGCCGCGCCGGAGAAGCTTTGCGTCAACATCATGGGGGACGCGTCCATCGGCATGACCGGCATGGACATCGAGACGGCGGCTCGCAACCGCATCGCCATTCTCACCATCGTGTTCAACAACGGCGTGATGGCGGCGGAGCGCGACGTCCTCGAACTGTCGACCAAGAAATACGGCGCGCTGACCGTCGGCGGCAATTACACCAAGGTGGCCGAGGGTCTCAACGTCGCGGCGATGCGCGTGGAGAAGCCGGGCGACATCGCGCCGGCGATCAAGGCCGCCGTGCGCGTCACCGAATCGGGCGCGCCGTTCCTGTTGGAGGTCATGGTCAAGGAAGGCTACGACTTCTCGCGCTATCCGCTGGAGGGGCTGTAGCTCGAAGCTGAGGTCTGGCTACCGCATCTGATTGACCAAGCCACACCGCTGTCGTCCCCGCGAAAGCGGGGACCTATATTCCAGAGCGGAGGTCATGGGTCCCCGCTTTCGCGGGGACGACGGTCGATAATGCTGAGCATTTGATCCCACTTCACTCCGTCTTCCACGGCACCGCTTTGCGCTCGATCTCCTGGAACAGCGCCGAGGTGATCAGTCCGAGGATGCCGATGGTCACGATGCCGACGAACATGACGTCGACCTGCAACAGTTCCCACGAGTTCCAGATCAGGTACCCGATGCCGCTCTTGGTGGCGACGAACTCGGACGCGACCAGCACGATGAACGAGACCGCGAGCGCAATGCGCAGCCCGGCGAAGATCGTCGGCAGCGCGCCGAAGAACACGATGCGGGTGAACATCACGGTTTGACTCGCGCCGTAATTTTTCGCCACATCCCAGTAGATTTTCTCGATGTTGGCGGCGCCGACATAGGTGTTGACGACGACGGGGAAGAACACGGCGATGGCGACGAGCGCAATCTTGGAGGCGTCGCCGAATCCGAAGGCGAGCAGGAGGAGCGGCATCAGCGCGATCTTCGGAATCGGAAACAGCGCGGCGATGAGCGGATCGACGAAGATGCGCACCGGCTTGAACATGGCCATGAGCAGCCCGACCGCGACCGCGGGCACCGCGCCGATGATGTAGCCGAGGATGACGCGGTAGAGCGTCACGGCGACGTGCCATTCGAGCTCGCCGCTGCCCGCGAGCTTGACGAAACGCTGCGCGATGTCGCTTGGCGCCGGGATGAAGCGCCGGTCGCCGATCCCCGCCATCAGCAGGATTTGCCAGATGATGAGGAGTGCGATCGGCGAGATCAGATAAAGCAGTCGCTCGCGCGTCTTGCTCGACATTTCGATGGTCATGACTCGCTCTCTCTCGACGTCATGGCCGGACTTGGTCCGGCCATCCACGTCTTTGCCGCGTCGACAAAACAAGACGTGGATGCCCGGGACAAGCCCGGGCATGACGAGTGGGTAACCCTCGAACCGTTCACTTCTCCTCGTCGCGACGCGCGCGCGTGACCTCCTCCTCCAGCACCTGCCAGATGTCGAGCTTGAGCCGGCCGAACTCCGGCGATGCCGACAGCGTCATGAGGTTGCGCGGGCGGGGGAACGGCACGTCGACGATCCGCTTGATGCGGCCGGGCTGCGCGGTCATGACCACGGTGCGGTCGCCGAGCAACAACGCCTCCTCGATCGAATGGGTGACGTAGATCACGGTCTTACGGGTCTGCTCCCAGATGCGAAGGAGCTCGGCCTGCAGGATGACGCGGTTCTGCGCATCGAGCGCGGCGAGCGGCTCGTCCATCAGCAACATGCCCGGGTCGGTCACGAAGGCGCGGGCGATGGCGCTCCGCTGGCGCATGCCGCCGGAGAGCTGGTGCGGATAATGGCGCCGGAATCGGGTGAGCCCGACGAGCTTCAAGGCGGCCTCCACCCGTAGAGCCGCTTCGCCGGCGGGAACGCCGCGCGTCATCAGGCCGAATCCGACATTGGCCTCGACGCTCATCCAGGGAAAGAGGCCGCTCTCCTGGAACACCATCGCGTTCTCGACCGCCCAGCCCGGTGCTTCGACCTTGATCGTGCCGCTCGTCTGGGCGCTAAGCCCGGCGAGGATGCGCAGCAGCGTCGATTTCCCGCAGCCCGACGGACCGACGAGGCAGACGAATTCGCCCGGCGCGACGCGCAGGTTGATATCCTCGAGCGCGACGACGCGCGCGGGCCCGCTCAGATACTCCTTGCGCAGTCCCACGATGTCGACCGCCGCGCCGCGCCGCTCGACGGCCATTGGTTTTCTCCCCGCGGCGCGTTGCGTCAGCGGCAGCCGGCGAGCGTGCTCTCCTTGTTCTCGAGCACGAACGGGGGAAGCTTGCTCAATGCGTATTCGACGTAGCTTTTGTCCACGATCCGGTCGGCCGGAAACTCGGCGTTGCTCATCTTGCTCTTATGGAACCAGGCCTGCATGTCGAGCATGCTCGCGACGTTTATCGCACCGTTGGGGCTGCGCGCGGGCCATGGATATTTGTGCAGCAGTTCCGGCCGTGTTTCGGTGCCGGTGCGGATCGCAAGGTCGATAAACTCCGGACGGACGGCGCCGCCGTGGTAGGCCTGGCAGTAATCGCGGATGGCGCGCAGATAAGCGACGTAGTAGTTGCGCACGAGTTGCTGGTTGGCCTTGGCGAAATCGGTATTGATCATGCTCACCGCGATGGTGAGCGGGTGCGGTTTGACGGTGTCGTCAGGGTCCTTGAAGTTCACGGCATGCCCGCCGTCGAGCAATTGCGCGGTAAACGGCGGGATCGTGATCGCAGCGTCGATCGCCTTGTTGTTGAAGGCGACGGCATATTGCGTGAACGGAATGACTTTGATGTCGACGTCGTTGATGGTCAGGCCGTCGCTCTCCAATAGCTTGCCGACCTCATAGGTCGACACCGCGCCCTGGCCGTTGGTGGCGATCGTCTTGCCCTTGAGCTGGCGCAACTGCGTGATCTGGCCCTTGAGGTCGGGGCGCAGCATCAGATTGTGTCCGAGCGGGCTCGAGACGCGGTCGAGCACCATGGTGACCGGCAGGTTCTTTTCCAGCGCGTTGAAATAGCCGGCGGAAATTCCCCCCTCGACGAGCTGCAACTGGTTCTGCGCCAACAGCGCGATCGAGTTGGCAGCGGTGTCGAGCGTCTCGGTTATGAGCTTGATGCCGTATTCCTTGAAGTAGCCCTTCTCGACGCCCCACAGGATGGTGGCGGTAGAGATCGAGCGCACGGCGCCGACTTTGACGGTGACCTCTTGGGCGTGGAGGGTATTCGCGCCGGCGATGATGGCGAGAGCCGCAAGCAGGGTGCGCCGAGTGGTCATGCGATTTCTCCCTTGGCGCTCATGAACGCGCTATTTCGGTTTCGATGAATAGCGTCCCTCGTCGTGGCGATCGAGCCCCTTTGCCGCCACAGCGCAGTCGATTATAGCGCAAAGCATTGCACCGCGTAGAAACGACTGCCGCGGCCATTGGCAGCGGCGCTTGCCGAAGTCGCCGTCGCGGGCTTGACCCGCGCATCCATCGCGAAAAGAGTCTCATTGGAATATCGATTGCCGGTCATGAGCGCGTTTCAGCGCACCTTCGGGGCGCTCTGCCCCGCACGGATGGGAATTGCACGCAATGGATGCAATCGACAGTGTGCCGGACTCGACTTCCCTCCGGCGCGGTCCCTTTATCGGACGCGCCATGCCGCGGTTCGAGGACCTGCGTTTCGTGCGCGGCAGCGGCAATTACACCGACGACATCTCAGTGCCGGATCAGGCCTATGCCGTGTTCGTGCGCGCGCCGCACGCCCATGCCCGCATCGTCTCGATCGATACGTCGGCAGCGCGCCGGCAGCGAGGTGTGCTGGCCGTCCTCGTCGGCGAGGATTACGTCGGCGACGGTCACATCGGCATGGCGCATCTTCCCAATCCGGCCGATGCCAACGACGTCACGGTCTCGACCTTCGCGTCCACGCCGGAGCGCAAGATTCTCGATCAGCTGCAGCTGCCGCTCGCGGTCGGCGGCGTGCGGTTCGTTGGCGAGGCGGTCGCGGTGATCGTGGCGGAAAGCCTTGCGGCCGCGCGCGACGCCGCCGAAGCGGTCGCAGTCGAATACGAAGTGCTGCCGGCGGTGACCGACGTCATGGAGGCGCTTGCCGACGGGGCGCCGACGATTTGGCCGGAGGCCTCCGGCAATGTCGCCCTCGACTGCGCCTTTGGCGATACCGCCGCCGTGGAGGCGGCCATCAAGGACGCGCATCTCGTCGTCGATGCAACGATCCGCAACCAGCGCACCATCAGCGCGTTCATGGAGCCGCGCGCGGCCATCGGCAGCTACGACGCGGCCGGCGAGCGACATACGTTGATCTCGGGATGCCAGGGGGCGCATCGCCTGCGGCATGCGCTCGCGGGCTGCCTCAAGGTGCCACAGGAACGCGTGCACGTGATCTGTCCGGATGTCGGCGGTGCATTCGGCTCGCGCTTCAACATTTATCCGGAGCAGGTCGCGGTGGTGTGGGCGGCGCGCCGGCTCGGGCGGCCGGTGAAATGGACGGGCGACCGCAGTGAAGCGTTCCTCACCGACTATACTGCGCGCGACGTCGTCTCGCGGTCGCGGCTTGCCTTCAACCGCCGCGGCCGCATGCTGGCGCTGGCGCTCGAGCTCACCGCCAACGTCGGAGCGCACACGGTCTCCTACGTGCCGCTGAGCAACGGTTACCGCGTGGCGCCGACCGTCTACGACGTGCCGATCGCCTGGGTGCGCCTGCGCGGCGTGATGACCAACACCGTGCCGACGGCGCCGTTCCGCGGCGCCGGACGGCCGGAAGCGACCACCGTGATGGAGCGGCTCATCGACGTCGCCGCAAGACGGTTGAAGATCGACCGGGCGGAGCTGCGTCGCCGCAATCTCATCCGCCGCGACAAGCTCCCCCATCGCACGGCAACCGGGCTCACCTACGACAGCGGGGATTTTGCCGGCAATCTCGCCCGCGCGCTCGCAGCCGCCGACTGGGACGGCTTTGCCGCCCGCCGCAAAGAGGCGAAGAAGCGCGGTAGATTGCTCGGGATCGGCGTCGCCAATTACGTCGAAACGCCGGTGGGCATGCCGCACGAGCGCGTCGCCATCAAGGTGTCGCCGGCAGGCCGCATTGCGCTCGTCGTCGGCACTCAGTCGAGCGGGCAAGGCCACGAGACGAGCTTCCGCCAGGTCGTGGCGGATCAACTCGGTGTTGATCCTGAGGCGATCGATTTCGTCAGCGGCGACAGCGCGGCGCTCGCATCGGGGGGCGGCACCCATTCCGATCGATCGATGCGGCTCGCCGGCTCGCTGATGGTGGAGAGCTCGCGCGCGGTGATCGACAAGGCGCGCCGCATCGCCGCCGTTATGCTCGAGGTTGCCGAAGGCGATGTTTCATTCGCGGACGGATTGTTCATGGCGCCGAACAGCAATCGGAGGCTCACCCTGTTCGATATCGCCCGCGCCGCCGGGGATCTCCCCGCGCTGACGGATGACCTGCGCGGGCCGCTGGTGGCCGAGGCAAGCTTCACGGGGCGCATCCCGGCCTATCCGACTGGAGCCGCCGTCTGCGAGGTCGAGGTCGATCCGGACACCGGCGCCGTCGCAATTCGCCGCTATACCTCGATCGACGACGGCGGCCAGCCGATCAATCCGCTCATTCTGCACGGCCAGGTGCACGGCGGCGTGGCGCAGGGCGTGGGCCAGGCGCTGCTGGAGGCTTCGGTCTACGAGGCAGGCTCGGGCCAGCTTCTGTCCGCAAGCTTTCTCGACTACGGCATGCCGCGCGCCGATCACTTCCCGCATCTCGACGTCGAGTTGACGGAAGATCCGACCAACGGCAACGCGCTGCGCGTCAAGGGTGGCGGGGAGGCCGGCATTACGCCGAGCTCGGCGGCGCTCGTGAACGCGGTCGTCGACGCGCTCTCCGGGGAGGGCATCGAGCACATGGATACGCCGGCGACGCCGCAGCGCGTGTGGCAGGCGATCCGCGCCGCGCGGGCGGGATCGAACAATTCTCGGCGTTGACGTGAGCGGGAATGCAGTAGCCCGCATGAGCCATAAGCGCGTTTACGCGCGTCTTCGACGCACTATGGCGACATGCGGGTCCCCGGATTTCGCTGGCGCTCATCCGGGCTACGATTCTGGCTCGTCATGCCCGGCCTTGTGCCGGGCATCCACGTCTTGTTTTCCCGTTCGACAAAGACGTGGATGGCCGGGACAAGCCCGGCCATGACGAAGGATGGATTTAAGGCTGCTGAAAGCGTTACTGCGCGGCGGCAGTGCTGTTCTTCGTCATGGCGGGGGCCGGCGCGGGAGCCGGCGCGGGGGCCGGCCGCGCGGACGCCGCGCGGGCTGGCAGATATTTGACGACGACCGAGCGGTCGAGCTGCGCGACGGCGCTGTCGGGCAAGCGTCTCCAAACTTCGTCCATGCCGAACATAGGAATGCCGAGATAGCCGCGCACGGTCAGCACTTGACTGTCGGGGCTCAGCGTCATCATGGCGCGGTAGATCGTGCCGTCGCGCGGATCGACGATGTTGCCCTCCTCATAGCGCAATCCGTTGCGCTTCATGCCCCTGATGAATGACATGCCGAGCAGCGGCGCATTCCTGCGGTCGTCCGTGCATTTGGCGCAGGTCGGCATCTGATTGGGGTCTTCGCCCGGCCGCGCAAACAGCTTTGCAAACGCGCCCTCGAAGACGCTGTTGCGCTCCACGAAGATGAACCACCCCACCGACTTGCCGGTCTGGTCATCCTTCTTCTCCCACAGTCCGGCAACGGTCGGCTCTGCGGCTTGAACGGGAAGGCCCGTGCATGCAACGAGGCCGGCGATGAGCATGATCGAAAATCGCGTTTTCAATGGCGTCTCCCCCGCGTGAGAACTAGCGCCATCGCCCAACAATATGCCCATTTCAGGGCGCTGGGTGCGATGTCCTCGGCCCCGGCCTGGCGAGCGCGATTTCGTCGCAATATTGCCGCGATCCACGACCTTGCGTCTGCCTGCGGTGGCAGAAACGCGGATGGCCGCACCAGCGCAGCCGTGACAGTGTGTGGATGGATCAGCATCGATTGCCGTTGCTATAACTCTCCCCTGCGCTGCCCATAACCGGACAACAGCAAACCTGGGCGAATCCAGAGCCCCTAGCTGACCATGTCGTTGATCTACCGACTCGCATCCCGAAACCTGCTGCACGATCGGTTGCGATTCGTCGCGACCGTGGTCGGCATCGTGTTTTCCATCGTGCTGGTGATGGTGCAGCTCGGGCTCTATTTGGGATTCGGGCGGATCGTCACCACCATGATCGACCACGCCGCCGCCGATCTGTGGATCATGCCGCCGGGCACCAAGTGCTTCGAAGATCCTTCCACGCTCGACGAGCGCGCGCGATTTCAAGCGCTGTCGATCAACGGCGTGGCGCAGGCCGCGCCCGTCGTCATCGGCTATGCCGACTGGCGCATACCGGCGGGCGGAACGTTTCCGATCTTCATCGTCGGCTCCGATTTGCGCGAAGGCGGATTGCTGCCGTGGAATGTGGTCGAAGGCAGCATCGAGGCGCTGGCTATTCCTGGCGCCGTTGCCGTCGACCGCTCCTACTTCGATCGGCTCGGCGTGGACGCGATCGGCGCGAACGCCGAGATCCGCGGGCAGAAAGTGGAGGTACGCGCCGTCACCAACGGCATTCGGTCATTTACGACCACGCCCTATGTCTTCACCACGCTCGATCGCGCGCGCGCCTTCACCGGGACCGCGGCGAACAAGGCCACCTATTTTCAGGTGCGCGTCGCTCCCGGCGCGGACGTGGAGAGTGTGCGCGACCGGCTCAGAGCGAGTCTCTCCGACGTCGACGTGCTCACGACCGCCGAGTTTCGCGACCGCAGCCGCTCGTTCTGGCTGTTCGGCACCGGCGCCGGCTTCGCGCTCTTCGCCGGCGCGCTGCTCGGCTTGATCGTGGGTACCGTCATCGTCGCGCAGACCCTCTATTCGAGCACCAAGGATCACATCAACGAGTTCGCCACCCTGCGCGCCATCGGCTCCTCCAGCCTCTACATTCACAAGGTCATCATCTGTCAGGCGCTGATCAGTGCCGCGATCGGATTCTGCCTCGCTGCTGCCATCGGCTTGATCGTAGTGGCGGCGACAGCGGACACGGCCTTGCCCATCGTCATGACACCCGCGCTCACGCTGGTGCTGTTCTTCCTCACCCTCGTGATGTGCGTCATTTCGGCAGTCGCCGCGATCGTGCAGGTGACCCGCATCGATCCTGTGATGGTGTTCACGCGATGACCGATCCCGTCGTCGAGGCCGTCGAGGTCGTGAAATGGCTGGGCAGAGGGGCGGCGCAGGTGCAAGCGCTCAAAGGCGTCAGCCTGGCGCTCAGGGGCGGCGAGTTGACGCTGCTGATGGGGCCCTCCGGCAGCGGCAAGACCACGCTGCTGTCGATCCTCGGCTGCATGCTCACGCCCACGCACGGAGCGGTCCGCTTGGGCGGCCGCTCGACCGAGGGCGCCGGGGCCGAGGAGTTGGCGAGGATCCGGCGCGAGCACGTGGGCTTCGTGTTCCAATCCTATCACCTGTTTCCGACCTTGACGGCGACCGACAATGTGCGCTTGGCGCTCGACGTGCGCGGCGAAAATTCCGTCCGCGCGGTCGCCAAAGCGAAGGACGCCCTGGCCATGGTCGGCCTGGCGCACAAGACCAACGCGTTTCCGCTCGAGCTCAGCGGCGGCGAGCAGCAGCGTGTCGCCATTGCACGCGCGATCGTCGGACACCCGTCCGCCGTTCTCGCGGATGAGCCCACGGCTTCCCTCGACGGCGAAAACGGCAATGCGATCATGAAGCTGTTGGCCGAGATCGCCAAGGATTCCTCGCGCGGGGTGTTGGTCGTCGCGCACGACACGCGTATATTGCCCTTCGCCGACCGCGTGGTTCACATCGAAGATGGACGCATCATTCGCGAAGAGCGCGGCGAGGCAGCACTCGCGAAGAACGAGGGTCAGTGCGCCAGGCATGATCACGCTGAAAACCACGAGCGCGTGGAAAACAAAGCATGACCGCGTGGCAAACTAGGTCGGCCGCGCTCGGCGCGATCGCCGTGGCATTGGCGCTGGCGGTGCTGGCGGCGAGAACGGGAGAGCGAGAAAGTGCCCGCGCGGCGCGCCCCGAGGCGGCCGGCGAGAAGCGCTGGCAGGCGGTGGCGCCCGGGCGGGTCGAGCCCGTCTCGGGCACGATCAAGATCGCCGCCCCCGTCATGGGCGTGATCGCGCAGGTTATGGTCAAGGTCAACGACAAGGTGTTCGCCGGCGAGCCGCTGGTCCGGCTTGTGGACAGCGAAGCGCGGGCGCGGCTTGCCGCCGCCGAGGCGCAAGTCGCCTTTCGCGTGCGCGCGCGCAACGAGGAGAGCGCGCCGGCGCAGCCGCCGCGGCCGTCGTTGCGGCGCCGAGCCGAAGCGCCGGCCGCGGACAGCGAAAAGGCGGCGGCGCGGCGCCGCGCCGAGGATGCGGTTGCCGACGCCGACAAGGCTGCCGCGCAGGCGCAAGCCGACCTCGACAAAGCCGCGCTCGATCGCCGCGCCGGCAAGGCATCGGAGGCAACCGCCGAGGCGGCGCGCGCCGCTTTGACGCGCGCGCAGGATACCGCGCGGCAGCGGAAGGCCGAGCTGCGCCGCATCGAGGCCGATCCCGGCACGCCGCTGCCGACTTTTGCCGACGGCCAGGTCAACGTCGCGCGCGCCGAAGCGGCAGCCGCAGCCGCGGCGCTCGACCAGTTGACGATCCGCGCGCCGATTTCCGGCACCGTGCTGCAGGTCAATGCCAAGCCCGGCGAACTGGCCGCGCCGTCCAATGCCCAGCCGTTGCTGGTCATTGGCGACGTTTCGGCGCTGCGCGTGCGCGCCGAACTGGACGAGCGTGATCTCGGAGACATCAAGGTCGGACAGCCGGCGCTCATCCGTTCGGACGCATTTCGCGGCCGCGAAGTCGCGGGCAAAGTCTCCTTCATCGCCCCGATCGTCGGGCAAAGCCGCATCAACGGGCGCGGGCAACGCAACATGACCGACGTCGACGTCGTCGAAGTTCTCGTCGATGTGGCGCAGCCGGACCCGCTCGCGGTGGGCATGAAGGTCGATGTCTATTTCCAGCCCGAGGGGCGCTAGCGCTCCGCGCACTCGGTGCGCTCCCTCCCCCGCTTGCGGGAGAGGGCTGGGGAGGGGGTGCTTGAGCTCTGTCATCTTGCATGCCCCCTCCCTGTCCCTCCAGCCGAAGTCGGATGTTTCCGACTTCGGCCAGGTAATGAAGCGGTCGAACTCGGGTAAACCCGAGTTCGACTGCAAGCGGGGGAGGGGACGCTGTGGCGCCGCCACAGTGAGGAGAGCAGACCAAGTCGGCCGCGAGACACAGCCATGATCGCGCACAGCAGGAAAGTCGGCGACATCGAGGTGACGGCGCTGAGCGACGGCGTGCTCGCGACCTCGCTCGACGTGGTGCTCGGCATGGACCGGGCAGAGGCCAGGCAGCTCGCCGGCACCTCGGGCGGCGACGACGTGCACATCGCGGTCAACGCCTTCCTGCTCAAACTGCAGGGACGATGGGCGCTCATCGATGCCGGCGCGGGCAACAGTATGGGGCCAACGCTCGGGAAGCTACCGGAGAGCCTCCGCGCCTTCGGCCTCGCGCCGGAGGGGATCGCCGCGGTCTTTCTCACCCATATCCATCCCGACCATTCCAACGGACTCGTCGATGACGCGGGCCGCGCCGTCTTTGCGAACGCGGAGCTGATCCTGCACGAGGCGGAAGCGCGATTCTGGCTCGATCGCGACGAAGCGAGCGGGGAGAGCGAGCGCATCCGTCGCAATATTGCCAAGGCGGCGGTCGCGACCGCGCCTTATCGCTCCCGCATGCGTCTCGTGGGCGAGGGCGAGGCGATGTCCGGTGTCTCAGCGGTTGCGCTGCCCGGCCACACGCCCGGCCATAGCGGATGGCTGATTGCGTCCGGCAAGGAGAGCCTGCTGATTTGGGGCGATCTCGTTCACCTCGCGTCGGTGCAGGTTGCGCGTCCCGACACCGGGCTCGTCTTCGACGTCGATCCGCAGCAGGCCTGCGCGACGCGCCGGCGCACGTTCGATCGCATCGCTACCGACAAACTCACGGTCGCCGGTGCGCACATGGATTTTCCCGGCTTCGGCACGATCGTGCGCAAAGGCAGCGGCTTCGCCTTCGAGGCGCAGGCGTGAGGTTGCGAGCGCGTGGGCGGGCCTCCCGCCTCATTCGATCAGCTCGTCTGCGCGGCCGGACAGCGGCAGTGGGACGGTGATGCCAAGCGTGTTGGCGGTCTTGAGATTGATGAGCAGCTCCACCTTCGTGGCCTGCTGCACCGGCAGATCAGCGGGCTTGTCGCCCTTGAGAACTCTGCCCACGTAGTTCCCAACCAAACGGTAATATTCCGTTTCACTGCTACCATAGCTGATCAGCCCGCCCGCGGCGACGAACTGACGAAATTCATAGATTGCGGGCAGCGCATGTTGAAGGGTTAGCTCTGCGAGCCGCTTGCTGTGAGCGGTGAAGAGCTGGTCGGGTGCGATGATCAGTGCGCGTGCTCGCAATTCCACGAGCTTTGCAAACGTCGGATCGAAATCGTGCTCGCTGCGCGCCTGCAGCACATGCAGCTCCAATCCCAGCGCTTGAGCGGCAGCCTGTGAGATGCGGGTGGAGGGCTCGGCAAGTGCCGGCGTCGTCGGGTTTACCAGGAGCCCCATAATACTGACCGAGGGCAGCAGTTCACGCATCAGCTCCAGCCGCTTCGGCCCCAGTTCTATGTTTATGCTTGTCGCGCCGGTCGCGTTGCCGCCCGGCCGGTTCAGGCTCGCGACGAGCCCAATCTGCACCGGGTCGGCCCCTATTCCGAATACGATTGGAATGGTCGCCGTCGCCGCTTTCGCTGCCAGCGCCGAAGCAGTGCCACCAGCAGCTACAAGTACCGCGACCTGATCCTGAACCAGTTGCGCAGCAAGCTCCGGCAGTCGTCCCGCCTCTGCCCATCGATATTTGATCTGGACGTTCTGGCCGTCTACGTAACCTGCCGCGCTGAGCGCCTCTCGGAACGCACGCATACGGAGGGCATTGGCTTCAGCCGAAGTGACCGCGAGAATGCCGACCACCGGCATTGCCGGCTGCTGCGCGCGCGCCGCGAGCGGCCACGCGGCCGCCGCGCCGCCGAGCAGCGATATGAACTCGCGGCGGTTCATTCGATCACCTCGTCGGCGCGGGCGAGCACGCTCGTCGGTATGACGAGACCGAGCGCCTTGGCGGTCGTCAGGTTGATGACGAGATCGAACTTGGTCGGCTGCTCAACCGGTAGATCGGCGGGCTTTGCCCCGCGAAGAATCTTGTCGACATAGCCCGCGGCACGCCGGAAGTGGTCTGTGAAGCTGGTCCCATAGGACAACAGACCTCCTGCTTCGACGTATTCCCGATTGAAGCACATCGTCGGCAATCGCGCGCCGAGCGCCAATGTGTTGATGCGAATACGGTTGGCAAATAGGAGCGAGTCGGGAGCGACATAAAGTGCTTCCGCGCGATCCCTGAGCGCCTCGAAGGCCGGCACGACGTCCTCCGCCCGCCGGATTTCGAAGACATCGAAGTCGAGGCCGAGCGTGCGGGCCGCTACCTGCGCCTCGCTGATCTCTCGCACGCTGAAGGGATTGCCGACATTGCCAATGATCGCCAACCGGCGGAGACCTGGGACAACCTCGCGCAAAAATTCTAGCCGCTTGCCAGCCGTATCGGTCGCTTGGCTCGACAGGCCGGTAACGTTGCCGCCCGGTCGTCCCAGACTCGCGACGATGCCGGTGCCGACCGGATCGCCCGCCGACGCGAATACGATCGGGATGACCGACGTCGCCTGCTTCGCCGCGAGGACCGGTAAGGTGTTATGTGTGAGAATGACGTCGACCTTCATGCGGACAAACTCGTTTGCGATCTGCGCGTAGCGCTCGTCGCGTCCTTCGGCCCAGCGAACCTCGATCGCAACGTCGCGACCTTCGATCCAGCCGAGTTCGCGCAAGCGCTGCACAAAAGCGGCGATATGTTGGCTCTGGGACGAAGGCGTCGTCGGGCCCAGGAAGCCGATCGTTGGTAGCTTCGCCGCTTGCTGCGCGCGCGCCGCGAGCGGCCACGCGGCTGCAGCGCCGCCGAGCAGCGTGATGAGCTCGCGGCGTCTCACTCGATCACCTCGTCCGCGAGGGCGAGCAGCTTGTCCGGTACTTCGAGCCCGAGCGTCGCGGCGGTCTTCAGGTTGATCACCAATTCGAACTTGGTCGGCTGCGCGACCGGCAGGTCGGCCGGCTTCTCGCCCTTGAGGATGCGACCGACATACGTCCCCATCAAACGGTACGGCGCGGATCCACTGCCGCCGTAGCTGACAAGGCCGCCATCCGCAGGGAACTCGCGCCGGGAGTAGATTGCAGGAATTGCGTGCCGATTTGCCGAAGCGACGAGTATCCGGCGTCGTGCGTTGAAGAGAGGGTCGGCGGACACCAACAGCGCGACATTTTGCACACCGCCGAGCGTGGCGAGCGCTGGATCAAAGTCGGCTTCGCTGCGCGCGTGCAGAACACGAATCCCAAGTCCCAGGGAGCGCACGCTTTCTTCCACATCCCTCATCTGCTCGGAAGCCTGCTCGGCGGTCGGGTTGACGAGGACGGCAAGGAGGTTGGCCTTGGGCACGAGTGCCCGCAGAATGTCCAGCCGCTTCGCCGTCAACGACGCGGTGAAAGCCGTGATCCCCGTGGCATTCCCGCCGGGCCGGTTGAAGCTGGCAACGAGTCCCTGCTGCACGGGATCCCCGTCGGTGCTGAACACGATCGGGATGGTGCTCGTGGCCGACATGGCGGCGCGCGGTGCCTGAAGGCCGCCGGTGGCGACGATGACGCTGACCCTGCGGCCGACGAGCTCCGCCGCAAGAGCCGGGAGGCGATCGAGCTGGGCGTCCGCCCACCGATATTCGATCGCAACGTTGCGCCCCTCGCTAAAGCCGGCTTCCGCCAGACCCTGGCGAATGAGCGCGAGACGTTCCCTATAGACGTCGGCAGAGGCGCTGCCGAGGACTCCAATCACCGGCAGCTGCTGCGCGCGCGCCGCGAGCGGCCACGCTGCCGCCGCGCCGCCGAGAAGCGCGATGAACTCGCGGCGGTTCACTCGATCACCTCGTCCGCGTGCGCAAGCAGCGTCGGCGGTACGGTGAGGCCGAGCGCGTTGGCAGTTTTGAGGTTGATGACGAGTTCGAATTTAGTCGGTTGTTCGACCGGCAGATCGCCGGGCTTGGTACCCTTCAGCACTCTGTCAACGTAGCTCGCGGCCCGGCGAAACAAGTCACTGTCGCTGGGGGCATAACTCACTAGACCGCCCTCCTGGACAAATTCGCGGAAGAAATACATCGCAGGCAGTCGCTTCTGTGCTGCCAGAGCGACGATTCGGCTTCTCTGACTATAAAGAATCGCGTCGGTCAGAACGATCAGAGCTTGAATGGATTCTTTGCTCAGCTTTTCAAATGCATTCTCCAAAGAACTTTCGGCGGAAATCTGAATTGATTGGAGCCGCAGGTCCAGCGTTTGCGCCGCAGCCTGCATCTCCCTTAATTCGATTTGCGATTGTGGATTCGCAACATTCGAGATCACTGCCACAGCGGATATCCCGGGGACGATTTCCTTGAGCAACTGAAGTCGTTTCCCGCTGAGCTCCGGTGCAACTATGCTAAATCCGGTGGCATTTCCGCCTGGCCGCGCAAGGGTCTCTACAAGTCCAGCCGCAACCGGATCGCCGATGAGTGCCATGATGATCGGTATGGTTCGGGTCGCATTCTTGAGCGCCTTCGCAGCTGGCGTCCCGGCCGTGACGATCGCGTCAACTTTAAGTCCTACGAGTTCGGCCGCGAGCTCAGGCAGCCGCTCGGCCCGGTCCTGCCCCCATTTCCACTCGATCGCGATCGTCGCTCCCTCGACATAACCGAGGTCGTGCAGTCCATCTCGCAACGCCTTGGCGCGAGGCGAGAAAGAGGCGGGAGTGCCGGCGAGAAGAACACCGATGCGCGGGAGTTTCCGCGATTGCTGCGCGCGCGCCGCGAGCGGCCACGCTGCCGCCGCACCGCCGAGAAGCGCGATGAACTCGCGTCGTCTCATCCGATCCAGGACCATCTCTTGCCCGCGTCGCGGCAAACGATCCGGTGGTTTCACAATA
>Ga0209382_10004269_pt1 | contig 19179 bp, 18 predicted proteins | sample SoiMetdeltSBSDD5_FD_187599 | JGI IMG/M metagenome (GOLD analysis project Ga0209382, IMG submission 187599) | Bulk soil microbial communities from a Populus tree surrounding site in Tennessee, USA - Soil MetaG P. deltoides SBSDD5 (SPAdes) (version 2) | ecosystem: Environmental > Terrestrial >... | reverse complement strand
CCTGTCCACCTTCCGTGACGTGGCGCCCGCTCGAGGAGGGTCCGTGAGCTCGCTCCGCCCGTCCGCACCCCGCTCACGGGTCCTGTCCTCGACGAACCCCGGCCTACCGCCGGCGGCGCAGACGCGCCCCCAGCGGCCGGGGTTCGTCGACGCCACCCGCTCGCTCCGCCCTCCGCTCGACCCGCCAGGCGGTCGACCGTGAAGGTCCTGGTGACGGGGGCGGGAGGGCAGCTCGGGCGGGATGTCGTGCTGGTCTGCGAGGGGGCGGGCGACGAGGTCGTCGCCGCCGACCATGCCCGGCTGGACGTCAGCGACCGGGCCCAGGTCGAGGAGGCGGTGCTGGGAGCCCGCCCCGACGTGGTGGTCCACGCCGCCGCGTGGACGGCGGTCGACGCCTGCGAGGGCGATCCCGAGCGGGCCTACCGGGTGAACGCCCTCGGGACCCGCTGGGTCGCCGACGCGAGCCGCCGGGCCGGCGCCTACCTGTGCTACGTGTCCACCGACTACGTCTTCGACGGCACCAAGGACGACCCCTACGTCGAGTGGGACCGCACCAACCCCCAGTCGGCCTACGGGCGGTCGAAGTGGGGTGGCGAGCAGGAGGTCGCGTCGCTCGCCCCTGGCGCCAGCGTCGTCCGTACGTCCTGGGTGTGCGGCCAGCACGGGCACAACATGGTCAAGACCGTGCTGGCGCTGGCCGACCGGCCCCAGCTGGCCTTCGTCGACGACCAGCGGGGCTGCCCCAGTTTCACCGCCGACCTCGCCGTTGCGATCCACCGCCTGGCCGCCGAGCGGCTGCCCGGGGTGTTCCACGTCACCAACCAGGGCGCCGTGAGCTGGTACGAGTTCGTGCGGGACATCCTCGAGGTGGCCGGGCACGATCCCGAGATCGTCAAGCCCATCTCGACCCCCGAGCTCGACCCGCCTCGCCCGGCGCCCCGGCCGGCCAACTCGGTCCTGGACAACGCCGCCCTCCGCCTGGCCGGCCTCCCTCTGCTCCCGCACTACCGCGACAGCCTGGAGCGCCTGGTCGCCGCTCTCGATCCGAGGCAATAGGTCCCGGAGCCGGGCGGCCGAGGCAAGGAGTCCCGGGGGGCCGGGTCCTGGTGCCTCCGTCTCGCAGGAGTGGGACCTGGTGCCTCGGGTCAACCGCCGTGGCGCCACCCCACTAGTACCGTCCTGGGCGCCATGAGCGCTTCAGCCGGCACGACCGCGAGGTCGCGCTGGGCCAGATCGGCTGAACCGGCTGCCGGGGCGCTCAGAGCAACCGCAGCCGGCGGGCCAGGTCGCTGACCAGCCGCCGGTCGGGATCGAGGCGGTCCCGGACCGCACGCCACTCGTCGAGCCGGGCGTACATCTTGGGCACCAGGTCGGGATGGAGGCAGCTGTCCTTGGCCAGGTAGACGCGGCCGCCGGCGTCGGCGACGTCGCGGTCGAGCCGGGCGAGCAGGCGGGCGAGCGCGGGATCGCCGGCGGGCATGTCGAGGGCGAGGGTCCAGCCGGGCACGGGGAACGACAGCGGCCCGGGGTTGGCCGGACCGAACCGCTTGAGCACGGCCAGGAAGCTGGCCACATGGCCCTGGGACAGGGACTCGATGACCGAGCGGAGCAGATCCTCCCGGCCGAAGGGCACCAGGCACTGCCACTGCAGGAACCCCTTCGGTCCGTAGAGCCGGTTCCAGTGGTCGAGCATGTCCAGGGGATAGAAGAACCGGGTGATGGTCTGTAGCTCGCCCCGGCGGCGCTTGGGCTCCTTGCGGAACCAGAGCTCGTTGAAGGCCCGCATGGTCCAGCGGTTGACCAGGCCCGACGGCGCCGGCGGGGCGGGGACCAGGCTCGGCGGATCGAAGGCCAGCGGATCCCGGCCCGGACCGACGGCAGCCGCGGGCGCGAAGTCGCCCTGGTACAGCACCGAGCGGCCCAGCTGCCGGCCCCGGGCCAGCAGGTCGATCCAGGCGACGGAGTAGCGATAGCGCGCCTCGCCCTCGGTGAGCATGGCGAGCAGGTGGTCGAGGTCGGGGGCCCGGTCGGTGTCGACAGCGATCCGGCTGGTCTCGATGGGTCGGAAGGCCACCGTGGCTTCGACGACCGTGCCGGTGAGCCCCATGCCGCCGCAGGTGGCCCAGAACTCCTCGGGCGTGGACTCCGGGTCCAGGGCCCGGGTGCTGCCGTCGGGCAGCGCGAGGACGATGGACCGCACGTGGCAGCCGAAGGTGCCGGCCGCATGGTGGTCCTTGCCGTGGACGTCGGAGGCGATGGCGCCGCCCAGGGTCACGAACCGGGTGCCCGGCGTGACTGGCGGGAACCAGCCCTGCGGGATGCTGACCCGCATGAGGTCGTCGAGCGACGTGCCGCCCAGGGCGCGCACGACCCCGCTGGTCGGGTCGAGGTCCAGGACGCCCGACACCCGTGTGGCGTCGACCACGAGGCCGCCGGCGTTCATGGCGGCATCGCCGTAGGCCCGGCCCAGACCTCGGGCGATGACTCCCCGCGGCCCGGCGTCGAGTCCCGCCTTGACCAGCTCGTCGGGAGCGGTCGGGTGGACCACGAGGCTCGCGGTGACGGGTGTCCCGCCCCACCCGGACACCATCTCGAACCCGTCCGAGCTGCTCAGCCCGGCCATCGCCTGCCCGGGCCCATCGGCGGGGCTCATGCCGTGTACACCCCGATGCCGAAGACGACGGCCCAGGCCAGGCCGATCAGCTGCAAGGTGCGGTCACCGAGGACGATGTCCTCGGGGGCCGAGCCCCGGCCCTGGTCCAGCACCAGGCCGTAGCGGAGGACCCCCATCACGAAGGGCAGGATCGTCGCCTGGTACCACGGCAGCGCGGCGCCCGACTCGGTGGCCTTGACGAACGCCCACTGGCAGTACGACACGAGCACCGCGGCCGTCGTGACGGCCCGGAGGTAGGCCATGTACTCCTTGCTGTAAGCGGCGAGGACCGGCCGGACCGAACCGGCGCCCTCGCCCATCTCCGCCGCTTCGGCCCCACGCTTGCCGACCACCATGAACAGCGAGCCGAAGATGGTGATGATGAAGAACCAGTCGGAGATGTGCACGTGGGTCGCCTCGGCCCCGGCGACGGCGCGCAGCACGAAGCCCGCGGCCACGGCCACCAGGTCGACCACGGCGATGTGCTTGAGGACCGCCGAGTAGGCCGTGGTGAGCGCCACGTACGCCAACACGGTGAGGGCCAGCTGCCAGCTCGCGGTGAACGAGGCCGCCACGGCCCCGACCAGCAGCCCGGTGCCGATGGCGAAGGCCGCGGGCACCGGGACGATGCCTGCCGCCACCGGCCGGAAGCGCTTCACCGGATGGAGGCGATCGGCGTCCACGTCGCGAGCGTCGTTGATGTAGTAGGTGCCGGCGGCGGCGGCGCAGAAGCACACGAAGGCGACGACCGAGCGCCAGAACGGTCCCCACTCGTCCAGCCGGCCGGCGGCGGCCGGGGCGGCGAAGACCAGGACGTTCTTGGCCCACTGCTTGGGTCGGGCCAACCGGACCAGCCCGAGGAGCAGCGTCGCCGGCTGGGGTGGCGCTCCCGGGGCCTCCGGCGCCCCGGTGGCCCGGGCTCCGTCCCGGACGACGACGTCGTCGTCAGAGGCGTCGGTAGGCGGCGGCGAGCCTTCCGTGGTCGTCATGACTAGGCAGCCAGGTCAGCGAGGTCCACGAGATGGGTGAGGTCGGCGAGATCAGCGATTGGCCGAGACCTTTCGCCACAGCGGTCGCGGCATGTGCCGGAAGACCGTCATCAGGTAGCGGAAGGTGTTCGGCACCCAGACGATCTCCTTCCTACCAGACGCCAGGGCGCCAGCGACAGCCTCGGCCACGGCGTCGGCCGTGGTTGCCAGGGGCGCAGGTTCCTTGTGCTCGGTCATCGAGGTGTGGACGAAGCCCGGCCGCACGATCAGGACCCGCGCTCCCGAGCCCACCAGCGAGTCGCCCAGCCCCTGGGCGAAGGCGTCGAGGCCGGCCTTGGACGAGCCGTACACGAAGTTGGACCGGCGGGCCCGCTCGCCGGCCACCGAGGACAGCACGACGATCGTGCCGTGGCCCTGCTCGCGCAACCGATGGGAGGTGTGGAGCAGCGTGGTGACCGGGCCGGTGTAGTTGGCGGTCAGGACCTCGGCCGCGCCGGCGGGGTCCGCCTCGAGCTGCTGCTGGTCGCCGAGCACGCCGGCGGCGAGCAGCACGCAGTCGATGTCGCCGCCGCCGGGGAGCGCGGCCCAGGCGGCCTTGACCGCGTCGCCGTGCCCACCCACGTCCAACGCATCCCAGGAGGTCAGCGCGACCTCGGCGCCGGCCGCGCGGAGCTTCTCGGCCACCGGGTCCATCGCCTCGGGATGACGGCCGGCCAGCACGACCGAGCGGCAGCCGTCGGCCACCATGCGTTCGGCGATCGCCGCCCCGATGTCGGAGGCCCCACCGAGAACGAGCAAGGACTGGACCGCGCCGAGGGCGTTCTGCACCGCGTCTTCTCCGCGTTCTCCGTTGGTGGTCGAGACCGGCCGAGGATAGTCAAGACATCGACGGATGGCCGGACCGCTCGGCCGGAGGGGGTTGGTCCCGTGATCGGCGCGGTAGTGTCCTCGGGCAAAATGTACGGGCTGCCAGGGTCGCGTCAGCACGCGATCGTGGCTGTCGGCGGGAATTGCCCCGTGGCGCTGGGGAGCGTGGGGTAGGAGGTTGACTACATGGCACAGATCGCCGTCATCGGAGCGGGCTATGTCGGATTGACGACGGCCGCCTGCTTCGCGCACCTCGGCCACGACGTCACGTGCGCCGACATCGACGAGGAGCGGGTGGCCCAGCTCGAGCGCGGCGACGTCCCCATCGTCGAGGCCGGGCTGGACAACCTGGTGCGCGAGGGCCTGGAGGGTGGTCGCCTGCGCTTCGTGGTCGGTGCCGAGAAGGCCGCGGCGACCGCCGAGTTCGCCTACCTCTGCGTACCGACGCCCCAGGCCGAGGACGGTTCGGCCGATCTCTCCTTCATCGAGGTTGCGGCCCGCCAGATCGGGCCGGTGCTGCCCGGCGAGGCGGTGGTGGTCAACAAGTCGACGGTGCCGGTCGGCTCCACGCGGGCCGTCGAGCGGGTGCTCGGCCGCGAGGACGTGACGGTGGTCAGCAACCCCGAGTTCCTGCGCGAGGGCTCGGCGGTACACGACTTCCTGCACCCCGACCGCATCGTGATCGGCAGCGAGCACCAGTCGGCGGCGGTCCGGGTCGCGGCGCTGTACATCGGGGTCACCGCGCCGATCATCGTGACCGATCCGGCGTCGGCCGAGACCATCAAGTACGCCTCCAACGCCTTCCTGGCCACCAAGATCAGCTTCGTCAACGCCATCGCGGCGGTCTGCGAGGCCGTCGGCGCCGACGTCAAGGACGTCGTGCTGGGCATGGGCTACGACAAGCGGATCGGCCACGAGTTCCTGCGCCCCGGCCCCGGGTGGGGTGGGTCGTGCTTCCCGAAGGACTCCAAGGCGCTGGTGCACATCGCCGAGAGCTCGGGCTACCCGTTCGAGCTGCTCCGCGGGGTCATCGCGGTCAACGACGAGCAGTTCCACCGGGTGGTGACCAAGGTGCGCGAGATGGCCGGCGGGCAGCTCGACGGGGTCAAGGTCGCCGTCTGGGGCCTGACGTTCAAGGCCCGGACCGACGACACCCGCGACTCGCCCGCGCTGCGGATCATCGACCTGCTGCGCGCGGAGGGCGCGCGCGTGACCGCGTACGATCCTGCTGTGAAGTCGACGGTCAACGGGATCGACCCGGCCAACGATCCGTACACGGTCTGCGAGGAGGCCGACGTCCTCGCCGTCCTCACCGAGTGGGACGAGTTCCGCTGGGTCGACTTCGAGAAGGTGGCCCACCTGATGGCCACGCCGCGGGTGGTGGACGCCCGCAACGTGCTGGACAAACCGGCGCTGGAACGGCGGGGCTTCGCCTACGCCGGCATCGGCCGCTGATGCCAGCCCAGGGCGACGCCGGGTCGAGCAGCCGCCCGCCAGGGACAGGGCGGCAGGAGGGGGTGGGGCGGAGGGTCGTCGTCACGGGCGGCGCCGGGTTCCTCGGGTCGCACCTCTGTGAGGCGCTGCTGGCCCGGGGTGACCAGGTCATCGCCATCGACAACCTGGCCACCGGTGCGGTCGGGAACATCGAGCACCTCTTCGGCCGGCCGGGGTTCACCTTCGTCGACCACGACGTCAGCACCTACGTGTGGGTTCCAGGCACGGTCGACGCCGTGCTCCACTTCGCCAGCCCGGCCTCGCCCCGGGACTACCTCGAGATGCCGATCCAGACCCTCAAGGTCGGCAGCCTGGGCACCCACAACTGCCTCGGGCTGGCCAAGGCCAAGGGAGCGCGGTTCCTGCTGGCCTCGACCAGCGAGGTCTACGGCGATCCCCAGATCCATCCGCAACCCGAGACCTACTGGGGCCACGTCAACCCCGTCGGCCCCCGCGGGGTCTACGACGAGGCCAAGCGCTTCGCCGAGGCCATCACCATGGCCTACCACCGCTACCACGGCCTCGACGTCCGGATAGTGCGAATTTTCAATACCTATGGGCCTCGGCTGAGGGCGGGGGACGGGCGGGTGGTGTCGAACTTCCTGAGCCAGGCCATCCAGGGCAAGCCCCTGACGGTGTACGGCGACGGCGGCCAGACCCGGAGCTTCTGCTACGTCGACGACGAGGTGCGGGGCATCCTCGCGCTGCTGGACGGCGACATCGTCGGCCCGGTCAACATCGGCAACCCCAACGAGTTCACGGTGGGCGAGCTGGCCCGCATCGTGCTCGAGGTCATCGGTTCGGAGTCCGAGATCGTCTACGAGCCGCTTCCGGTGGACGACCCGACCCAGCGCCAGCCGGACATCACGCTGGCCCGCACCCACCTCGGCTGGGAACCCGTCGTGCCGCTGCGCGAGGGCCTCAGCCGCACCGCGGAGTGGCTCCGCCAGGTTCTCGGCTGAGCTGTCACATCGGCCGCCTCCCGTCGGTCAGTGCGTTGACACCCTGCGACGGAGGAACGTGACGATGGACGAGAAGGACTGGCTGGCCGAGCGGTTCGAGGAGCAGCGCAGCCACCTCCGAGCCGTGGCCTACCGGATGCTCGGCTCGCTCAGCGAGGCGGATGATGCCGTGCAGGAGGCCTGGCTCCGGCTCAGCCGCAGCGACACCAGCGAGGTCGAGAACCTGGCCGGCTGGCTCACCACGGTCGTGGGGCGGATCTGCCTGAACATGTTGCGGTCCCGGCGGACCCGCCGCGAGGACCCGCTGGACCTCCAGCTTCCCGATCCGATCGTCACCGCCGCCGATCGTGTCGGCCCGGAGGACGAGGCGCTGCTCGCCGACTCGGTCGGCCTGGCCCTGCTCGTGGTGCTGGAGAGCCTGCCGCCCGCCGAGCGGCTGGCCTTCGTGCTCCACGACATGTTCGCCGTGCCGTTCGACGAGATCGCGCCGATCGTCGGGCGGTCGTCGACCGCGACGCGGCAGCTCGCGAGCCGGGCCCGCCGGCGGGTCCAGGGGACGGCACCCATGCCCGACAGCGACCCCACCCGCCAGCGGGTGGTGGTCGACGCCTTCTTCCGCGCGGCCCGTGAGGGCGACTTCGAGGGGCTGATGGCGGTGCTCGACCCCGACGTCATCCTGCGCACCGACCGCGGCGCCGCCTCGCGACCCCCGCTCGTCGTCCACGGCGCGGCGGAGGTGGCCGGGCAGGCGCTCATGTTCACCGGCACGGCGCGCATCACCCATCCGGCCCTGGTCAACGGCGCCGCCGGGGCGGTGGTCACCCTCAAGGGCCGGGCGGTCGCCGTCATGGGCTTCACGGTCACCGACGGCCGGATCGTGGCCATCGACGCGTTCGCCGACCCGGATCGCATGCGCCAGCTGGACCTGAGCATCCTCGGCGGCTAGCTGCGCCGCCGCGGTCAGGTGGCGCGGGCTTCGGCCTCGGCGCGGTGGGCCAGGTACCAGTCCACCGTGGCCTGCAGCCCGGTCGAGAACAGCGTCTCGGCCTTGAAGCCGAACAGCGTCGCGGCCCGGCCGGGATCGACCCGGCGCCGGGGCTGGCCGTCGGGCTTGCTGGGATCCCAGCGGATCTCGCCGGTGAACCCGGTGGCCGCCGCGATCAGCGGCACCAGGTCGCGGATCGGCAGCTCCTCGTCGGTGCCCAGGTTGACCGGCTCCGCGCCGTCGTAGCGCTCGGCGGCCAGCACGATGCCCTCGGCCGCGTCGTCGACGTAGAGGAACTCACGGCTGGCCGCCCCGGACCCCCACACCTCGATGTGGTCCGCTCCCGCCTCGCGGGCGAGCACGCACTTGCGGATCAACGCCGGGATCACGTGGCTCACGGCCGGATGGAACTTGTCGCCCGGGCCGTAGAGGTTGGTGGGCATGAGGTAGATGACGTTCTGGCCGTACTGGGCCCGGTTGGCCTGGGCCTGGACCAGCTGCGCGAGCTTGGCGATGCCGTAGGGCGCGTTGGTCTCCTCGGGGTAGCCGGTCCACAGCGAGGTCTCGGCGAACGGCACCGGCGTGTGCTTCGGGTACGAGCAGATGGTGCCGGTGACCACGGTCTTCGGGGTGCCGGACCGTCGGGCCTGCTCGATGACGTTGGTGCCCATCAACAGGTTGTCGAGGTAGAGGTCAGCCGGTCGGGCCTGGTTGGCCCCGATGCCGCCCACCCGGGCGGCGAGGTGGATCACCAGGTCGGGCTGCACGGCGGCGAACAGCTGCTCGACCTGCTCGGCCCGGCGGAGGTCGTGGTCCGCCGAGGACGGCGTCTCGAGGCGCTCCACGCCCCTGTCGCGCAGGCGTGCGCAGACGGCCCGCCCGAGGAAGCCGGTGCCCCCGGTCACCAGCACTGTCCGACTCGACCAGAGCTCCGACATGGCGGGCCATCCTACTGGCAGCCGGTGGGGCCCAATTCGACCCTCCACAGGTGTAGACGAGCTCGCTGATGAGAAGCGCCGCCGGTTCGTGGGAGGATGCCCAGCCGTGCGTGTCGCCGTCGTGCTCGAGCAGTGCTGGCACCGGGTGCCGGGGGGGACGGCCCGTGCCGCGCTCGAGCAGGTCCGGGCGGTGATGGAGACCCGCCGGGTCGACCAGATCGGCCTGGCGGCCTACCACCGCCGGCTGCCGCCGGATCCGTGGCGACCGGCGATCCCGGTGCGGTACCTGCCGTTGCCCCGCAAGGTGCTCTACGAGTCCTGGAACCGGCTGCGCCGTCCGTCGATCGAGCGGATCACCGGGCGGGTCGACGTCATCCACGCCACCGGCTACGCCGTGCCGCCCCGGACCAGCCCGCTCGTGGTGACGGTGCACGACGTGGCCTGGCGACGCGATCCCTCCAACTTCACGCCCAACGGCGTCCAGTTCCTGGAGGGCGCCCTGACCCGCACCCGCGAAGAGGCCGATCTGGTCCTCTGCCCGTCGAACGCCACCCTGGACGACTGCGCGGCGGCCGGCATCGAGCAGGCCCGCCTCCGCCGCATCCCCTGGGGCATCGAAGCCGCGCAGGCCAGCGAGGAAGCGGTCACCGTCGTGCGGGACCGCTACGGCCTCGACGGCCGGTACATCCTCACCGTCGGGACCCTGGAGCCGCGCAAGAACCTCCCGCGCCTCCTCGAGGCGTTCTCCCGCCTGCCACACGACGACGTCGTCCTCGCGGTCGCCGGGCAGGCGGGATGGGGCGATGCCCTGGGCCGCCCGGCCGAGGAGCTCGGCGACCGGGTGAAGCTGCTCGGCTTCGTCCCGCCCGAGGATCTCCCGGCGCTGAACCGGGGGGCAGCGGTGGTCTGCTACCCGAGCCTGTGGGAGGGCTTCGGCCTGCCGGTTGCCGAGGCCCTGGCCCAGGGCGCTCCGGTGGTCACGTCCAAGGGCACGGCGACCGAGGAGCTGGTGGAGGGCGGTGCCGGCATCGCCGTGGATCCCTACGATCCGGACGCCATCGCCGGTGCGCTCGCCGAGCTGCTCGACGACGTCGACCTCGCCGAGCTGTACCGCCACGCCGCCCTGCGCCGGGCGGCCGAGCGCACCTGGGCCTCGACGGCCGCCCAGACCATCGCGGCGTACGAGTGGGTGACCCGGGTGGCCGCGTCGTGAGTGGCGCCGGCGTCCCCACCGTGGGGTTCAACCTGCTCTGGCTGGTGCCGGGCGTGGTCGGCGGCACGGAGGAGGCCACCACCGACCTGCTGGCCTGCCTGGCCGCCGATCCACCGCCGGGGCTGGCCTACCGCCTCTACGCGCTGGAGCCGTTCGCCGCCGCCTACCCCGAGCTGGTCGAGCAGTTCCCGACCCGGTTGCTGCGCATGACCGGGCGGCTCAAGCCGGTGCGGGTCATGGCCGAGGGAACCTGGCTGGCCGCCGTGACCCGGCGGGACCGGGTCGACCTCGTGCACCACGGCGGCGGCACGATGCCGCCCGGGCCCCGCCAGCCGTCGGTGGTCACCATCCACGACTTGCAGCCCTTCGACCTGCCCGAGTACTTCAGCACCCCCAAGCGGACCTACCTCCAGTGGGCCGTGCCCCGGGCCGCGCACCATGCCTGGCTGATCCTGACCCTCAGCGAGTTCGTGCGGCAGCGGGTGATCGAGCGCTTCGACGCCCACCCGGACCACGTGCGGGTGGTGCGGGCCGGCGTGCGGGCGCTGCAGGCCCCGACCATCCCGGTCGGCGAGCTGCGGCGGCGTTACGACCTGCCCGAGCGGTGGTTCGTCTACCCGGCCATCACCTATCCGCACAAGAACCACGTGGCCGTGGTCCGGGCCTTCGCCGACGTGGTGGCCAAGGACCCCGACACCGTCCTGGTGCTGACCGGCCGACCCGCGAACGCCGAGCCCGAGGTCCAGCACGACATCGCCCGGCTGGGCCTCGGCGACGTCGTCCGCCGGACCGGGCGCATCCCCCGCGACGACGTGCTGGGCCTGATCGCCGCGGCCAGCGGGCTGGTGTTCCCCTCCCGCTACGAGGGCTTCGGGCTGCCGGTGCTGGAGGCCATGGCTCTCGAGACCCCGGTGATCGCCGCCTCGACGACCGCCCTGCCCGAGGTGGTCGGCGACGCGGGCCTCCTGGTCGACCCCGACGACATCGAGGGCTGGACGTCGGCGATGCTGGAGGTGCTGTCGGGTAGCCCGTGCGAGGCACTGGTCGAGCGGGGCCGGCGCCAGGCCGCCAAGCTGTCGTGGGCGGCGGCGACCGCCGCGACGGTCCAGGCCCATCGCGATGCGCTGACACAGATGAAGGAAGTCAAGAGCCTCAGGGAAGCGAAGGAATCCTCTTGAACCTGCTGGTCGTCTGTCCCCACTACGCGCCGGACGTCGCGCCGACCGGCGAGGTCATGACCAGCATCGGCACCGAGCTGGCCCGGCGGGGCCACCGGCTCCACGTGGTCACCGCCCTGCCCTGGTACCAGCACCACCGGGTGGAGCCGGACTGGACGGGGCGGCTGGTGCGGCACGAGGACGTCGAGTGGGGTCGGGTGACCCGGGTCCATCCCTTCCCGACCGACAAGGCCAACATCCCGGCCCGGGCCCTGGCGTTCGGAGGGTTCACGGTGCTGGCGGCGTTCGAGGCGGCCCTGGGACGGCGGCCCTTCAAGCCGCATGCCGTGCTGGCCATGTCCCCGCCCCTGACGCTGGGTGCCGCGGGCTGGCTGGCGGCCCGGCGGTGGCGGGTGCCGTTCGTCTTCAACATCCAGGACGTCTTCCCCGATGTGGCCGTCGAGCTGGGCGCCATCACCAGCCGCCGGGTCATCCGGGCGGCGTCGTGGCTGGAGCGCTGGAGCTACCGGCGGGCCGACGCGGTGACGGTCCTGTCCGACGATCTGCGGGACAACCTGGTGACGAAGCTCCGGGGCACGGCCGACGACCCCGACGACCGGGTGAGGGTGATCCCCAACTTCGTCGACACCGAGTGGATCCGGCCCCGGGACCCCGGCCGCCCGAGCCGCTACCGCCAGGAGCACGACCTCGAAGGCCGCCAGGTGGTCATGTACGCCGGCAACGTGGGCTTGTCCCAGTCACTGGAGCTGATGGTGGCGGCGGCCCGCGAACTGGTCGACCGGTCCGACGTGGTGTTCGTGATCAACGGCGGGGGGTCGGGTCGGGCCGAGCTCGAACAGCTCGCCGCGGGGCTCCCGAACCTGCGCTTCGTCGACTTCCAACCCAAGGAGCGGCTCCCGGAGGTCCTGGCTGCTGCTGACGTCCACGTGGTGCCGCTGAAGCGGGGCCTGGCCCACTCGAGCGTGCCGTCCAAGACCTACTCCATCCTGGCCGCCGGCCGGCCCATGGTGGCCAGCGTCGACGAGGGCACCGAGGTGGCCCGGGTGGTCGAGCGGGCCGGTGCCGGGATCGCCGTCCCGCCCGAGGATCCGCAGGCCTTCGTGGCCGCCATCACCAAGTTGGTCGACGCGCCGGACATGGCGGCCCAGATGGGGCGCAGCGGCCGGGCCCTGGTCGAGCGATGGGCTTCCCCGGCGGCGGTCGCCCTCCAGTACGAGCTGCTGTTCGAGGAGCTCCGCGACCGTCGGCGCTGAGCGGGTTCCAGGGCGGCATCCCACGCGGAGTACGGTTGCGACCTCATGGGCAAGGCATCCTCGTCGAAGAAGATCGCCCGGGCGGCCCGCGCTGGAGGTCGCATCAAGGGCGTCCGCCAGCGCAACCTGATGTTCCCGGGCATCGTGACGGCCATCGTGCTCGCGGGCACGGCGTTGATCGTCTACGCGCGCTCGGACCACCGCGACGACGCCACCACCGTGCCACCCCTCGTCAACCAGGACCACTGGCACGCGGCCTATGGCTTCTACATCTGCGGCGAGTTCCTGCCCAACACCCCGGCGGTCGAGACCACCAGCACCGCAGGCATCCACACCCACGGCGACGGCGTGATCCACATCCACCCGTTCTCGCAGGCCGGGGCGGGTGAGAACGCCACACTGGGCAAGTTCCTCGGGGACCTCCCCGACCTGGAGCTGACCGACGACGAGCTCACCATCGGCAGCGACCACTGGAGGAACCACGAGACCAAGTGCGGCGACGAGACAGGCGAGCTGGTGGTGGCCCGCTGGCAGAACGTCCAGACCACCGACCAGGAGCCGTCGCTGACCTACAGCAACTTCGACGACCTGCGCTTCCGCGGTGACGGCGAGGGCTACACGATCGCCTTCGTCCCCGAGGGCGAGACCGACATCCCCAAGCCGCCGTCGGCGGCGCAGCTCACCGAGCTCGGCGCAGTGGACCAGGGTCAACCCAGCGACTCGACCAGCACGACCGCGCCCGCCGACGGTTCGACCACCACGACCGCTCCCGCCGAGGGCTCGACCACCACGACCACGGCGGCACCGTGAGCCAGGTGAGGGGTCGCTAGATGCAGGCCGTCGTGCTGGTCGGGGGCTTCGGCACCCGGCTCCGCCCGCTGACCTACACGCGGCCCAAGCAGATGCTCCCGGTGGTCAACCGGCCGATGATCGAGCACGTCGTCGGGCACTTGGCGGCCCACGGGGTCGACGAGGTCGTGCTGTCCCTCGGGTACCAGCCCGATGCCTTCGCCGAGGCCTACCCCGACGGCTGCTGTGCCGGTGCCAAGCTCGTCTACGCGGTCGAGCAGGAGCCGCTCGACACCGCCGGTGCGATCCGGTTCGCGGCCCGCGAGGCCGGCATCGACCAGCGCTTCCTCGCCCTCAACGGCGACGTCCTCACCGACCTGGACGTCAGCGCGCTGGTCGCGTTCCATGCCGACCGGTCGGCCGAGGCCACGATCTTCCTCCACCCGGTCGAGGATCCCTCCCGCTACGGCGTCGTGCCCACCGACGAGGACGGCCGGGTGCTGGCCTTCGTCGAGAAGCCTCCCCGCGACCAGGCACCCACCAACCTCATCAACGCCGGCATCTACGTGCTCGAACCGTCGGTGCTCGACCGCATCCCCGCCGGTCGGCGGGTGTCGATAGAGCGCGAGACCTTCCCCGCGCTGGTGGCCGAGGGTCGGGTGTACGCCATCGACGGCGCCTCCTACTGGATCGACATCGGCGTCCCCGAGGCCTACCTGCAGGCGCAGCTGGACCTGCTGGACGGGGTACGGGGCACACCGCTGGCCGGTGTCCACCCCGAGGCCACCGTCGCGCCGGGCGCGTCCGTCGTCCGGTCGGTGCTCGGGCCCGGGACGGTGGTGGAGGCCGGCGCCAAGGTCGAGCGATCGGTGCTCCTCCCCGGCGCCCGGGTCGGGGCGGCCGCCCGGCTGGAGGACTCCGTCCTCGGCGAGGGAGCGGTCGTCGCCGCCGGCGCCGAGGTCGTCGGGGGCACGGTGATCGGCGACGGCGAGACCGTCGACGCGGGAGCCCGCCTCGACGGAGTGCGGGTTCCGGTACTCAGCTGACGAGCGCCGTCAGGACGCGGGCAGGAGACGAGGTCGTTATGAAGGCTCTGGTGACGGGAGGGGCGGGGTTCATCGGATCGACCCTGGTCGATCGGCTGCTGGCCGAGGGGCACGAGGTCGACGTGCTCGACGACCTGTCGAGCGGATCGCTGGCCAACCTGGCCGAGGCCCGGGCCGACCGGTCGCACAAGCTCAACTTCCACCAGATCGACATCCGCGATCCCCAGGTGGTGGATCTCATCGCCCGGCGGGCGCCCGAGGTGGTGTTCCACCTGGCCGCGCAGGCCGACGTCCGGGTCTCGGTGGCACGCCCCGCCTTCGACGCCGAGGTCAACGTCATCGGCACCATCAACGTGCTGGAGGGTGCACGCGTGGCCCGGGCCCGCAAGGTCGTCTTCGCCTCCAGCGGCGGGACCATCTACGGCGAGGTCGATCCCAGCCACCTGCCCTGCGCCGAATCGCACCCCCAGCTCCCCCTGTCGCCGTACGGCGTGTCCAAGCGGGTGGCGTTCGACTACCTGAACACCTACCGGGCGCTGCACGGCATCGATTTCACAGCGCTGGCCCTGGCCAACGTGTACGGGCCCCGGCAGGACCCCCACGGCGAAGCCGGGGTGGTGGCGATCTTCGCCGGCAAGCTCCTCGCCGGCGAGGCCTGCACCGTGTTCGGCGACGGCGAGCAGACCCGCGACTTCATCTACGTCGACGACGTGGTCGACGCCTTCGTGCGGGCGGCCGACCGCGGCGAGGGCCTGCTGATCAACGTCGGCACCGGCGTGGAGACCTCGGTCAACCTGCTCTACCGCACCATGGCCACGGGTGCGGGCGTCGACCGCGCCGCGGTGACGGCCGCGGCCCGGCCCGGCGAGCTGCAGCGCTCGTCCCTGGATCCCAGCCGGGCGGCGGTCCAGCTGGGCTGGAAGCCGTGGACCGATCTGCCCGAAGGCACCGGGCGGGTCCTCGACTGGTTCAAGTCCCGCGGCTGACCTGCCGCTCGAAACTTCGGCAGGAGGCGTCGCTTTCCGGCTGCTTCTGCCGAAATTTCGTGGCGGGTTCGTGGCGGGGGCCGAGGTGTAGAGCGACGACGCAGAGCTAGCGGAAGAGGTCCTCGGCGGGAGGGCGGACGACCTCGGCGCGGACCTCGCCCCGGCCCAGCCACTCCGGGTCCACGCCCCGGACGACCGCGGCGCAGAGCCCGTTGGCCTTGCCCATCACCAGCTCGGCGGCGGCGGCCAGCTCGTCGACCACGCACACCTCGGTGGCCTGCAGCTCGCGACCGTTCGCGTCGGCCGTCCCCCGCAGGTCGACGATGGCCCGGATGCCGGCACAGCCGATGGCCACGTCGGTGAGCCCCCGCCGCCAGGCCCGGCCGAAGGTGTCGCTGATGATCACCGCGACCGTCACGCCGAGCCGCGCCCGGAGCCCGTCGCGCAGCCGGCGGGCCGAGCGGTCCGGGTCCTCGGGCAGGAGTGCGGCCCAGCCCTGCTCGACGTTGGACAGGTCGACCCCGGCGTTGGCGCACACGAACCCGTGCCGGGTCTCGCTGACCACCAGGTCGCCACGGCGGCGCAGGATCCGCACCGACTCGCCCTCGACCACCTTGGCCTTGCTGAGCGGGTCGTGGGGGTCGATGGGGACGAGCTGGGCCTCGGCCTTCGACACCACCTTCTGGGTCACCACGAGGACGTCGTCGTCCTGCAGCTGGGGCTCGGCCGCCACCAGCAGGTCGACCAGGTCGTCGCCCGGCCCCACCTCGCCGATGCCGTCGATGGCCCGGATCTCGAGTCTGGGGCTCATGGCCTCATCCCTCGTGGAGAACGGTCGTGCTGAGCGCTGCCGCCACCTCGGGGTCACGCATGACGGTGTCGGTGACGATGCACCGGAGCCCGACCTCTTCGACCGCGTCGGCATAGGCCTTGTCGGCTTCGTCGATCACCAGCGTGCTCGCGAGGCGAGCGTACAGCCGGGCGATGCCCACCACGGACGGCTCGTGGCCGAGCTCCTTCAGCATGCGGTCGGCGGGGCCCTTGAGGGCCTTGCCGCCGACCAGCGGTGACACGGCCACCACGTCGTTGCGGCGGGTGGTGACCACGTCGTACACGCCGGGGACGCTGAGGATGGGCTCGATCGACACGATGGGGTTCGACGGCGCGATGACGATCTTGCCGGCTCCCTTCAGCGCGTCCATCACGCCGGGGGCCGGCTCGCAGTAGCCGTCGCCGTCGAAGCGGACCGCCGCGATGGGGACGGCGTGCTGGCGCTGCACGAAGTACTCCTGGAAGCTGACCACCAGCGGACCGGGCCGCGGCACCGTCGGGTCGACCTCGGCTTCCAGGGTCCGGTCGACCAGGGGCGTCTCGGCCAAGGTGACCATGGTGCGGAGGCGGTCGTCGGTGACTGGCAGGACCTTCAGCTCCAGGCCCCAGGCCCGGGCCATGTCGGCCGTCACCTGGGAGAGCGGAACCCCGGCCCGGCGTCGCTGGGTCCGGTACAGGTGGGTGGCGAGGTCGCGGTCGCCGAGGCGGAACCACGTGTCGACCCCGTAGCGCTCCAGGGCGTCCATGGCCTGCCAGCTCTCGTCCACCAGCCCCCAGCCGCGCTCGGGATCGATCGCACCGGCCACCGTGTAGATCACGGTGTCGATGTCCGGGCTGATGTGGAGCCCGTGCAGCTCCAGGTCGTCGGCGACGTTGACGATCGCGGTGACGTTCCCCGGCGGTACGGCCCGGACCATGCCGGACAGCAGCCGCGCGGCACCGACGCCACCGGACAGAACAGCGACCGTGGTCTCGGCCTCGTCCACTTCACTCCCGCTCACTCCGCCTCCAGAGGCATCACGCGATGCCGTCGAGCTTCCCCTCGAGCAGCGCGACGTCGGCATCGACCATCAAGTTGACCAGTCCCTCGAAGCTGGTTCGTGGCTGCCAGCCCAAGATCCGTCGGGCCTTGGACGCATCACCCACCAGCAGGTCCACCTCAGCCGGCCGGAAGAACCGGTCGTCGATGACCACGTACTTCTCCCAGTCCAGGCCGACGTGATCGAAGGCCAGCTGGCAGAACTCCCGCACCGAGTGGGTCTCGCCCGTGGCGATCACGTAGTCGTCCGGCTCGTCCTGCTGGAGCATCAGCCACATGGCCTCGACGTAGTCGCCCGCGTACCCCCAGTCCCGCTTGGCGTCGAGGTTGCCGAGGCGCAGCTCCTCGCTCAGGCCCAGCTTGATCTTGGCCACGGCGTTGGACACCTTGCGGGGCAGGAACTCGATGCCGCGCCGTGGGCCCTCGTGGTTGAAGAGGATGCCGCTGGTCGCGTGCAGGCCGTAGGACTCGCGGTAGTTCACGGTGATCCAATGGCCGTAGACCTTGGCCACCCCATACGGCGAGCGGGGGTAGAACGGCGTGTTCTCGCGCTGGGGCGTCTCCACGACCTTGCCGAACATCTCGCTGGAGGAAGCCTGGTAGAAGCGGATGCCGGGGTCGATGGTGCGGACGGCGTCGAGCATCCGGGTCACGCCCAGCGCCGTGAACTCGCCGGTCAGCACGGGCTGCTTCCACGAGGTGGGCACGAAGGACTGGGCCGCGAGGTTGTACACCTCGGCTGGCCGGTACTCCTGGAGGATCTCCAGGATCGAGACCTGGTCGAGCAGGTCGCCGTGGACGAAGGTGATGCGGTCCTGCAGGTGACCGATGCGTTCCCAGTTGACCGTGCTGGTGCGCCGGACCATCCCGAGGATCTCGTACCCCTTGTCGAGCAGCAGCTCCGCGAGGTGAGAACCGTCCTGGCCGGTTATCCCGGTGATCAGGGCTCGTTTGGTCACGCTGGGTCTCCTCGTTGATCGGCGACACGGGCTCGCCATTCAGCCAGCACGTCAGCCAAGGTCGTTTCGAGCGGGATGGTGGGCGACCAACCGGTCGCCATCGCGAGCTTGTGGTTGTCACCCACGAGAACGGGGATGTCGACGGGGCGTTGGAGATCGGGGTCGGATACGAGGCGCATGGGATGGCGTGCCATGCCGAGCAGGTGCTCGGCCATCTGCCGCACCGAGACGGCCCGGCCACTGCAGACGTTGTAGACCTCGCCCGGCTCGCCGTGCGCCACCAGCAACCGGTAGGCCCGCACGACGTCCCGTACGTCGGTCACGTCACGCCGAGGCTCGAGGTTACCGATCGGGACGACCTCGCCGCCGTCGCGCTCGTTGCGGGCGATGCGGGCCGCCAGCGACGGAGCGACGAAGCGGTCGCTCTGACCTGGCCCGAGGTGGTTGAAGGCCCGTACCCGGATGACCGGGAAGCGGTGGCCCAGCCACGCCTGCTGGGCCAGCGCGTCGGCGGCAACCTTGGACGCGGCGTAGGGGGACACGGGCCGGAGGGGTTGGTCCTCGGTGAGGGGGAGCTCGTCCTCGGTCACCCGGCCGTAGACGTCGGCGCTGGTCACGGCCAGCACCCGCTCGGCGCCGGCCTCCCGGCTGGCTTCGAGCACGTTGAGGGTGCCAAGGGCGTTGGCCAGGAAGGTGGCGCGCGGCGCGCCCCAGCTGCCGCCCACGTCGCTGGCGCCGGCCAGGTGGTAGACGGCCTCGGGCTCGGCCTTGACGACGGCCCTGGTCAGGTCGTCGGCCTCCGTGATGTCGATGCCGTCGGCCCGGACGTCGAGCTCGATGACGTCGTCGCCGGCCGCCGCCAGGTGCTGCACCAGGTGCACCCCGACGAACCCCCCGGCCCCAGTGACGAGCGCTCTCACGGGCGGTCACATTAGGGGAGAGCCGGGCCTGCCTCCGATTGTGCGACCGGCCCGATCGATGCCGGCGACGTCCGTCA